>ERZ795055.4082-NODE-4082-length-10371-cov-8.727317_pt1 | contig 10371 bp, 10 predicted proteins | sample MGYA00375139_ERZ795055 | MGnify/ENA primary metagenome ERZ795055 (study PRJEB30184, sample SAMN05720283) | anaerobic digester metagenome | isolation source: active sludge of municipal wastewater-treating anaerobic digesters | place: USA | collected 2015-01-23 ...
CCTTCTTCTACGTATGCGGGCTGAAGGCGATGGAGGAGGGCGTGGTGCTCGCGCTGAAGGAGATCGCGCAGGGCGCCGGGCTGGACTGGGAGCAGATCGGCGCCGCGCTCAAGCGCGACGGCCGGCTGCACCTGGAGACCTACTGATCCTCGGCGGGCGTGGCCGCTCGCGGAACTGCCTTCTCGTTGGTCTTGCGCAACTCGCGCACCTCGCGCTCGAGCTCCTTGATGCGCTGCCGATCGGCCGTCGTAGCGCCGGGCCGCACGCCGCTGTCGCGCTCGCCCTGGCGAACCCACTTGCGCAGCGTCCAGGCCGTGCAGCCGATCTTGGCCGCAATCGACTCGATCGCCGCCCACGGCGACGGGTACTCGTCCTTGGCGTCGAAGACCATGCGCACCGCGCGCTCGATCACCTCGGGAGAAGACTTCGGGGACTTCCTCATGCTGGCTCCATTCTCAATCGAAGGAGCCTCCTCAACTCCCGGGGCGGTTCATACCAGGAGTCCACGCTCGACCAGAACCGCAAGAGCCATGTCGGCGCGATCGGCGTGATGCAGATCATGCCGGCCACCGGCGCGGAGCTGAAGGTCGGCGACATCCGCCAGGCCGAGCCGAACATCCACGCCGGCGCCAAGTACATGGACCAGCCGATGAGCCGCTACTTCAAGGACGCGAAGTTCAGCGAGGCCAACCGCAGGCTGTTCGCCTTCGCCAGCTACAACGCCGGGCCGGGCAATCTCTCGAAGATGCGCACCGAGGCCGCCAGGCGCGGCCTGGACCTCGACAAGTGGTTCAACAACGTCGAACTGGTCACCGCCGAGAGGATCGGCATCGAGACCACGACCTACGTGCGCAACATCTACAAGTACTACGTGACGTACAAGCTCGCCACCGAGATGGTGCAGCAGCGCGAGGCGCTGAAGCAGCAGGCGGTGCCGGCGAAGAAGTAAGGCGCGGCGCGGCGTGCCGGCGGGCGGCGGGGCGCGCGCGGCGCAGACGGCGATCGAAGCGGCTCGAGCCGGCGCTGCGGTGCGCCCGATCAGGCGGCGCACTCGGCCAGCGCTGCGCGTACTTGCTGCGGCTCGAACGCCCCGCGGCGCGCGATGCACACCAGCCGGCCGCGCGGCCACGCAGCGCGGCCGTCGCTGCACTGGTGCCGGCTGCCGACCAGTTGCAGCACGCGCATTCGGCCGCTGCGGTCGCGCATCAGGCCCTTGGCGCGCAGCAGCTGCAGCTCGGGCGCCGCCAGCGCCGCGGCCAGGCGTTCGACGTCAACCGCGTGATCGAACTCGATCGACAGGCTCTCAAAAGCTGCGGCCGCCGCCGGCAGCGGCGCCTGCAGCCGGGGATCGTGCTCGCGCGGCGCGACCTGCAGCGCATGGCCGATGCCGAGCACCAGCGCAGGGTCGAGTTGCGCCTGGGTGCAGCCGAGCACGCGGGCGCGCGGCGCGACGACCGCCAGCCGATCGAGCAGCTCGGCCTGTGTGCGCGCATCGACCGCGTCGCACTTGTTGAGCGCGATCAGGTCGGCCTGCGCCAGCTGCTGGTGCAGCAACTCGCCGACGTAGCGGTCGGCGCAACGCTCGCCGATCGTTCGCGCGTCGGCGAGCACGAGCACTGCGTCGAGCGCGAAGCCCGCGATCAGGCCGACGCTGCGCACCACCATGCCCGGCAGCGCGACGCCGCTGCATTCGATCAACACGTGGTCGGGCGCGGGGTCGAGCTTGCGCAGCTGCTGCAGCGCCTCGAGCAGGTCGCTGCCGAAGCTGCAGCACACGCAGCCGCCGGCCAGGCGCAGCAGTTCGCCGTCGCGCGCCTCGATCAGCGCATCGTCGATCGACAACTCGCCGAAGTCGTTGACCAGCACCGCGATCCGCCGGCCGGCGCGCGTGCGCAGCAGGTGGTTGACCAGCGTCGTCTTGCCGGCGCCGAGGTAGCCGCCGACGACGCTGACCGGGATCGGCGCGTCCACCTCAGCCCTTCGGCAGCTCGGCCGCGGCGAAGACCCGGCCGTCCTGGACGACGCCCCAAACCGGCAGGTCGCGCAGCGCCATGCTCGGCACGGCCAGCGGGTCGTCTTCGAGCACGCAGAAGTCGGCGCGTTTGCCGCATTCGATCGAGCCGACCTCGGCGTCGAGCCTGAGCGTGTACGCCGCGCCGAGCGTGATCGCGCGCAGCGCGTCGGGCACGGCGATGCATTCGTGTTCGCCGAGCGTGCGGCCGCTGGCGGTCAGGCGGTGAACCGCGCACCAGGCGGTGAACAGCGGCCCGAGCGGGGTGATCGGCGCGTCGCTGTGGATCGAGAAAGGCACGCCGCAGGCGAGCGCGGTCGCGCAGGCGTTCATGCGCGTCGCGCGCTCGGGCCCGACGGTCAGGCGGTAGTGTTCGTCGCCCCAGTAGTAGTGGTGGTTGGCGAACAGGTTGACGCACAGGCCCAGCGCCTTCATGCGCCTGAACTGCGCCGCGTCGGCCAGCTGGCAGTGCTGCAGCGTGAAGCGGTGGTCGGGGCGCGGATGCTGCTGCAGCGCCTGCTCGAGCGCGTCGAGAACGGCTTCGGTCGCTTCGTCGCCGTTGGTGTGGGTGTGGATCTGAACGCCGTGCTGCAGCGCCAGCGCGAGCGCCTGCCGGATCTGCTCGGGCGCGAGGTACCACAGGCCGTTGGGCGAGCCGTTGTAGTAGCCGGGCCAGCGAAGCCGCGCCGAAAAACCCTGGATCGATCCGTCGGCGACGATCTTGATTCGCCCCAGGCGCAGCCGGTCGGTGCTGCGCCGGCCGAGTTCGACGGCGCGCTGCACCGCAGTCTCGGGCGCGCCGACCAGCCGCAGCAGCGGGACGATGCGGGTCGGGTAGTCGGCGCGCGCGGTGGTTTCGAGCAGCATCGGCAGCGCGTCGTCGGGCAGCGGGCTCGCCAGGTCGGTCGCGGTGGTCACGCCGGCGCGAACGCACAGCCGCGAGAACAGCCGCAGGCCGGCTTCGTCGCCGGCCATCACCGAGCGGTCGACGCCGATGGCCTGCGACACCTGCATCATCGCTTCGGGACCCTTCAGTTCGCCGGTCGGCAGGCCGTCGGCGCCGAGCGGAACGCCGGGGTGGTCGATGCCGCTGCGCAGCCAGCCGACCGCGGCGAGCGCGGCGCTGTTGGCGTTGACGATGTGCCCGCTGGCGTGCACCAGGCCGACGAGCCGGGTGGCCGAGACGCGGTCGAGGTCTTCGCGGACGCAGCGCCGGTCGCCGAAGTAGATCGGGTCGAAGCCCCAGCCGACCAGCGGCTGCGCCGGGTCGGCGAGCGCGGCCTGCGCCTCGCGCAGCCGCTCGATCACCGCGTCGAGCGACTTCGCCCCGGGCCAGGTCCGGCCGTCGGGGTCGCGCCGGTCGAACCAGCCGCAATAGACGAAGCGCCAGAAGACGCCTTCCATCAGGTGGCTGTGGCCTTCGACCAGCCCCGGCATCAGCACCTTGTCGGCGAAGCGGGTGTCCAGCTCGTACGGTCCCCAGCCGCTCAGCTCGTCGAGCGCGCCGGCGCCGAGGATGCGGCCGTCGCGCACCGCCACGTGGGTGGCGAGCGGGCGCGCCGGGTTCATCGTCAGGATCTTGCGTGCCTGGTAGATCGTGGTCGACATCGGGGCTGCCTCTTGCGTCGATGCCGGCAGTATGGACCGTGCGCGCGCGCTCGAGCAAACGCGGCATGCCGCCCGAGCGGCGAATCGATCGCGATCGCCGTGCATCGGCGCAGCGCGATTGCGAAGGCCTCGCGGCATCCCCTGAGATCGGTGCGCCGCCGCATCCGACGCCGCGAGGGAACTGACGCCCCGCGAGAAGGACAAGCTGCTGATCTTCACCGCCGCGCTGCTCGCCGAGCGGCGCAAGGCCCGCGGGCTGAAGCCGAACTGCCCCGAGGCGGTCGCGCTGATCAGCGCCGCGATCCTGATCGAGGAGATGGGGCAGACCTATCTGGCCGAGCTGGATGCCGACGTCGAGGAGGCGCGCACGCTGCGGCCGCCGGCCCGTGCGAGGTCGAGAGCGCCCAAGCCCGGCCGCACCGGATCAGCCGGGCACGGCTGCTCATGCGCGTGTTCGACATCGATATGCAGCACTGCCCGAACTGCGGCGCCGGGGAGCTGAAGATCATCGCCGCCATCTTGGAGCGGCCGGTGATCGAGAAGATCCTCACCCACCTGGGCCTCGATCCGCAGCCCCCGCCCAGCTCGCCGGCGCGCGAGTAGGTGGAGCATCGAGCCAGCCGGCTGAGCCGCACCGCCACACGGCAGGCAGGGTGAAGCTGCGCGCCGAGTCGGCAGGACGTTGCCGGCATCAGGGTCAATCCCGCGCAATGAAACCCCTGCAGCGCCACGTTAACGGCGCAGGCACGGCCCGCAGGACCGCAGGACCAGTCGAATCGTCACAACGCGACGATCCGGGCACCAAGTCCAAGCTCTTCAGGCCGCGGCAAGCCGGTCCAGCGCACAGTGCTGAGCCTTGCCGGGAGCGTTTGAAGCTCTTATGCCCCGGACAGCTTCATGGAGTCGCAACGGGCATTCGGTGCGGGGCTCGATCGAGTTCGGTCCTCACTCGATAGCCGGCCGAAGGGTCAACATGCTCGACGCGCGCCTGCGCCAGCCGGGTCGCGCAGCCGGCCAAACCCGTCGCCAGCACGCACGTGGCCAGTGCACTTCTCGCCGTCCACGGCAACGACGTGCGCGCGGAGGCTGGACGTATCCATGCCGGCGACCGGGAAGCCGCGGACGAAGGCGAACTGCAGACGCAAGGACAGCGGCGAGGTTCATGGGCCCGGACAGGCGATGTTCCGAAAGCACAGCCGCCCCGGATCTGACGGCGCCCGCCGGCGCTTGGCAGCGTAGCCTCGCCAGCACCTGCACGGAAGCTCTACTCGACCACCGTCTCGGCCGAGACATCGACCCAGACTTGCTTTGTGAATTTCGGCGGGGCCTGCGACGATGCCGTTCGGACAACCCGGGCTGCGGGTGTCATTTGCCCAGCGCCGAGAGCGGCACATTGATGGTGAGGAAGACGCTGCCGCCCTCGGTGCGGTTCTCGACCGCGAACTCATAGTAGGCCCGCAGGTTCGTGTAGATAGGCACTCCACCGATATTGAAGTTGTAGCCGATCTGGGGTCCGATCGCGAAGCTGCGGCTCTTCATCGAGCCAAGCTCAGGCGGCTGTCCTTTGTCGGAGGTCAACTGCACGTACGCGTAGCCGACGGCGCCGACGAAGAGTTGCTCGTTCAGGAACCGCGACACGCCGACGTCCAGATGCGAGTCGATGCCATTCGTGTAGTTCGTGTCGTGGTTCTCGAAGTTGTACGTCAGCCCCGCGGTCGCGGAGAATTCCCAGCCGTTCTTGGTGTTGAGGTAGGTGTAGGCGCCGCCGGCGTCGATCGCGGCATGGCCGATGCCCAGGTTCGAGAGGCGGTCGGGGTCGTAGCTGCCCACCGGAACGGCACCGGTCAGATAGGCCATCCAGTTGTGCACGCCCTGGTTCCAGAACAGCTGCGCCATCGGAAATAGGTCGCCGAAGCCGCTGACCTCGTCGGACTCGCGCAAGGAAGCGCCCGGCAGAACAAGCTGCGCCGAGGTCTTGTTCCAGCCCGGGAAGAACGCGAGCGACAGGCTCGGGCGCCCGCCGAGCACGGTCGTGTCGGCCGTCCAGGTGGGCGAGAAGAACTGCGCGCAAAAGTCGGTGTCGAGGCCGAAGCGCAACTCGCGGCCGCGGTTCAGCGCCTTGTTGGCCCCGGCGCTGCCGGAATAGCAGTAGCTTTGCATCGGCAGCGAGAAGCCGGGGGCCGGCGCGATGGCTGCGAAGCTGGCGTACTGCCCGGGCAGCCAGAAGCTCACCCCGCCTTCGTCGGCGCGTGCCGGCGGCGCCGCCGTGGTGCACAGGGCCGCCAGCAGGATCGCCGCCTTGCGCTGCATCTACCGGCGTCCGTCAGCGCTTGGCATAACCCGCAAAGTTCTGGGCTCCCGGAGCGATGTTCGGGTACTCCTTGACGCTCTTCCGGTACGCCCCCTCGAGCTCGAGCATCGGCGCGAAGAGCCACGCCATCGTCAGCTCGGTGTTCCAGAGGTTGAAGTCCTCGTGCGGGTCGTTGGACAGATTGAAGAACTGCGGCAGCTGAAAGTCGGCGGCCGCCTGATCCAGAGCACCCAGCGCCGGATCGCGGAAGCCGCGCTTGACCATCTTGTAGTAGCGCCACTTGATCGACATCAGGTCGCCGTCGACGCCGAAGAACATGTAGTGCTCCCGGCCCGACGAATCGCTCTGCCCCAGCAGCAGCTTGGAGAAATCGATGCCGTCGATCGGACGATCCTTCGGCACCCGTTGGGAGTTCCCGGTCATCGCCGCCAGCGTCGGCAACCAGTCGACCGCTGCGACGATCTCGTTGCTCACCTTGCCTGCGGGCACCTTGCCCGGCCAGCGGACGATCGCCGGGACGCGCATGCTGCCTTCGTACGGCGTGTAGAAGAAGTTGCCGCGGAAGGGCCCGTTCGATCCACCCACCCCGCCGGCGTTGGCTGACACGCCGCTGGTGGCGTTGTCGCTGCTCAGCACGAAGATCGTGTTGTTCTCGACACCGGCTTCCTTGACCGCCGCCATCACCTGCCCGACCCGATGGTCCATCTCGGCGATGCAGTCGGCGTACACGCCGCTGTGCTTCAATGACTTGCCGACGAACTCGGGGTTGCACGCCACCGGCGGGTGCATCTCGGAGTAGCCGAGATAGATGAAGAACGGCTCCTTCGCTGCGGCCTGCCGCTTGATGTACTCGACGGTCTTGGGTATCAGGTACTGCCCGTCGATGATCGGCCGCACCTTCATGTCGAGGTCCATCACGACCTTTGAGACCTCGCCCTTCCTGCCCTCGAGAACGTGCGGCGGGGTATTCAGGGCTTCGGTGATGCGGCGCTCCTTGAAGATCTCCTTGACCATGGCGTTGTACAGGGGATAGCTGGTGAACCCGGACTCGTCCCAGCTGTTCGGAATCCCCCACCACTCGTCGAAGCCCTGATCGTTCGGCAGGCGTCCCTGGATGTTGCCGAGATGCCACTTGCCATACAGCGCGGTCTTGTAGCCGCCGTCCGAGAGCAGTTCGGCGATGGTGTATTCCCAGGGGTTCATGCCGGCCGGGCCGCCGTCTGCGGGCGGCAGCACGTTGTAGGTGCCCGAACGGACCGGATGGCGTCCGGTCATGATCGCCGAACGCGTCGGCGTGCACTGCACCTCGACGTTGTAGTTGTTGAAGCGCATGCCTTCAGCGGCCAGCCGGTCGATGTTCGGCGTGGCTACCTGACCGCCATAGACGCCCCAGTCGCCCCAACCCGTGTTATCGACGAGGAAGAAGACGATGTTCGGCTTGCTTTGTGCCGGCGCGCTCTGCCGCTGTGCCTGCGCCAGCTTTGGAGACAGGAATGAAACGGCAACGCACAGCAATGCCGCAATAAGTGGTGCGAAATTCATCGAAGCAGATCCCCCCGGTTCGTTGACAGTCTGTTCTTTTCCGACTCCCCCGCGGGTGCCAGGCGATCTCGAGCGGCACCGCGCGGTGGTTGCGGCCGAGAGCACGGCGGCGGATGCCGACGTTCGTGCTCCAACCCCTACGGAGACAGGCTAGCAAGATGTCGGCTGGCGTCCGTTACCATTTCGCGCCTTCGACGAGACGCCAGCTGGTCTCGCTGGCGTCTCGCGATGCCTCCCGGAGATCACCTTGCGACCCGTTCCCCTCGTCAGAGCTGCGCACTTCAATGGCAATCTTGCCGTTCTGCGCGAGCACGGGGCCCCCGTCTGGGGCAGTCTGCGCCGTGCGGGTCTTCCGGCCACCACCGAAGAGACGCCAGATCTGTATCTCAGCCTGCCCAGGATCATGGACTTCATCGCCGCCCACGGCGGCGAGCGCGGCGCGATGGAGCTGGGTTTTCTTGCCGGGCAACGCGCCACGTTCGAAGGACTCCGGCCCGAGTTCCAGCGCGCGATCCTGAATGCACCGAGCGGCCTCGCGCTGTTGCAGGCACTGCTTCTGCACCGAAAGGGTGAGGACACGTCGGCGTTCAGCGCGGTCTATCCGGAGGGCGGTTCGTTGCGCGTGGTTTGCGATCAGCCCGGCATCGAGGGCAGCGACGCACTGGTCTGCACCGAATGGATGAACTTGCAGGCGGTCATCTCGATCACGCGCATCGTGGCCGGCGCGACGTGGTGCCCTGAAGAGATGACCTTCATCTCCCGCATCGCACCGCATGATGCCGCGCGGGAGGCTTTTGCGAACACGCGAATCCTGACGTCGCGGGCGCACACCTCCGTGCTGGTTCGGCGCGAGGTGCTGAGCAGACGCTGCGACCCGGCCATGGCAGCGCAAGCCGCCGGCCCGGTCGGGCCGATGGAAGCCGACCACGCGATGGGTTCGCTCGACACCATTCGCGAAATCGTCAAGCCGTACCTGCGCGACAAGCCGCTCCTGCTTTGCGAACTGGCCGAGTTGCTCGGCACGAGCGAGCGAACGCTGCAGCGGCACCTCGCCGAACAGGGGGTGAGCTACTCCCGTGTCCTCGACGAGGCCCGGTATCAGGTGGCCTGCGACATGCTGGCCAGCGGCGACATCAAGATTGGCGAGATCGCCTTTGCCGCGGGCTATCAGAACCCGCCGCATTTCTCGCGTGCCTTCCGGCGCCTGGCTGGCTTGTCCCCGATCGAATACCGCACGTTCGCCCTGGCTCAGTGATTGATGGCTTCGGGGCTGCGAACCAAGGCGGTGATCCACGAGAATGCTCGACCGGCGGTAACGCGTTGACAGTCTGTCGCTTCCCACGCAGGCTCTGTCCGCGCACTTCTTCGGTCGGTCCCTGAACGATGCGTCGAACTCGCCGCCGAAGTCAGCTTCTGCGAGGGTGCTTGGTAGTCGCCATGTCCGAGTTGGGTCGCAAGCCGGTGCCGGCGCCGGTCACGCCGACGTCGCTGATCAGTCTGTTCCCGACACTCTCCCAAGCCTTCGTTTGACAATGTAGCCACCAGTGGCTACATTGGGTCGCATGCAACGCGTCGGCATCAAAGTCCTGAAGAACCGCCTCAGCGAATACGTGCGCGCCGCGGCCGCTGGCGAGACCGTTCTGGTCACCGACCGCGGCCAGGTGGTGGCCGAACTGGTGTCGCCGCGCATGCGTGCCGATGCGTCGCCGGCCGAACGCCTTCTGGGCGATCTGCTGCGGCAAGGCCTTCTGGCTCCCGCCAAGGTGCCGCCCAAGGCAAGGCTGCCGCGCCGCAAGCCCGTGACAAGCATCGAAGGCGTGCTGCGCGAGCTCGAAGGCGACCGGGCGGAACGTTGATCTACCTGGACACGTCGGTGGTGCTGGCGCGCCTCTTTGCCGAGGACCGTTCGCCGCCCGATACCTTCTGGTCGCAGACCTTCGTGGCCAGCCGCCTGCTGGAGTACGAGGTCTTCAACCGTGTGCATGCACGCCGTGCCGCGTCGTCGCACGGCGCTGCCGCACGCCAGCTGGTGGACCGCGCCAACCTGATCGAGATGTCTGCCGAGGTGCTGGTCCGTGCCTTGCAGCCCTTTGCCCAGCCGGTGCGCACGCTCGACGCGCTGCACCTGGCGACGATGGTCTTCCTGCGCAGCCGCGGCCTGGTGCCCGCGCTGGCCAGCTACGACCAGCGCCTGGCGACGGCGGCGGTGGCCGAGGGCTTCGCGCTCGCCGATTGCTGAGCGCGCGTTGCGCTACCAGTGCACGCCGCTGAACACCTGCGCGAACAGCTTGCGCGCCAGATCGACCGGCATCTTCGGCAGCTTGGCCATCTCGGCGGCGGCCTCTTCCTCGTTCAGGCCGCGCGCGGCCGCCGAGTCGGGGAACAGCCGGTAGGCCTGGTTCAGCACGAACTCGCTGACGCCCGGCGCAACCGCCTGCGCCACCGCGCCGGCCAGGCCCAGGCTGGTAGCCACACGCTTGGGCTTGTCGATCACCGCGGTCATCACCAGCTCGGCCGCCTCGTCCGGCGATAGCGTGGGGAAGGCGTCGTACAGCTTGGTCGGCGCGATCATCGGCGTGCGCACCAGCGGCATGTTGATGGTGGTGAAGCGCACGTTGGCATCGGCGAACTCCGGCGCGGCACACCACGAGAAGGCGTCGAGCGCGGCCTTCGACGCCACGTAGGCCGAAAAGCGCGGCGGGCTGGCCAGCACGCCGATCGAGCTGATGTTGATGATGTGCCCGCTCTTGCGCTCCAGCATCATCGGCGCGAAGCCGAAGATCAGCTTCAGCGCGCCGAAGTAGTTGAGCTGCATCGTGCGCTCGAAGTCGTGGAAGCGGTCGAAGGAGAACTTCACCGAGCGGCGGATCGAGCGGCCGGCGTTGTTGATCAGGATGTC
>ERZ795055.4083-NODE-4083-length-10368-cov-3.733443_pt1 | contig 10368 bp, 7 predicted proteins | sample MGYA00375139_ERZ795055 | MGnify/ENA primary metagenome ERZ795055 (study PRJEB30184, sample SAMN05720283) | anaerobic digester metagenome | isolation source: active sludge of municipal wastewater-treating anaerobic digesters | place: USA | collected 2015-01-23 ...
CGACCCGCGCTACCACACCCGCGTCCTCTCCCTGGCAAAAAAAGTCCTCGAACCCCTCAAGTCCTACGCCATCATCCCCGCCTTCACCGTCGACTACGACAAAGACCAATTATCTGTCATCCTGAACGATAACCCTGTCAAAACCCCGCCCGCCGCAGTCATCCTCCCCGACACCTACTACACCCACTCCTGGCACACCCGCCTCACCCCCGCCGCCAAATTCTCCTACCTCGTCCTCCTCAACGAGACCCGCAACGGCGCCCTGGGCCGGATGATGTCCTTCACCAGCATCAAGACCCTTGCGGACAGGTACGGCGTCGGGCGCAAGCAATTCGTCTACGGCTTCATCGAGCTCCAGCGCTGGAACCTCATCGAGCGCTACGTCAATTTCGACCTCTCCGATCCCAAGACCAACGATTACGTCTTCAACGATTTCTATTCGATGGATGAATTCCGCGGGAAATTCGACAAGCTGAAGGCAAAGACGCCGCCGGACATCTTCGACGCCGCCTATGCGGCGGCCGGGGAGCTGAACGAACCGTACGACCTTGATGTCCTGGAGAAATTCATAGACGCGTGCAAACAGTACGGCACCGGACGGTTCCGGAAAACCGCCCTGATCGTCACCCAAAAGACCGCCCTGAGCCCCTACCGCAACCCCGCCTTCCTCCTCACCATGCTCCGCAAGGGATTAAAGGACTAGTACTCCCTCTCCCTTGATGGGAGAGGGCAGGGGAGAGGGTGAACTGTCATCCCCGCGAAAGCGGGCATTCAGGCCCTACTGTCATTGCGCCCCTGCTTCCTGCGGACGTCAATAAGACACCGCGCGTCGATCGTGTTCAACCGACCGCCCTGACATTACCAAACAACCGCCATAGTATTGTAAATAATGTTAGGTAACCAAACGCATAAACCCCCTTGACAATATTACCAAACAAAGTATAATGATATTATAATAATGTTTGGTATAGGAGCGCTTATGGGAGTCATACGAGGGGTACTCAAAGAAGAACTGCAGAATTCGCTCGATATGCAGAGACGCTATCGCGAGGAGATAGCCCGCGTCAAGGGCTGCCTGATCAAGAAAAAGATCGGCAGGCGTTATTATTATTACAACGCCAAGCGGCAGGGGAGCAAGGTGCGCTTCATCTACCTGGGCCCCATCTCGCCGGACATAAGGAAGAAACATGCCGAACAGCGCAAGATGCTCCTCAAATTCCGTAAACTCCTGCTCCAGGTCAACGGGCAGATCCGTTTCATAAGGAGGGCGTTGCGTGGAAAAGAAACAGTTTGACCTGTGCCTGAAGATCATCCGGCGTTTCCACGACGCCGGCATATTGAACGACCTCATCCTGATCGGAAGCTGGTGCGCCTACTTCTATCAGGACTATTTTGCCGGCACCCCGTACGCCGACCGCTTGAATATCAAGACCAGGGACATCGACTTTCTCATAGACAACCCGTCGCGGATCAAGCGCAGTGTCAATATCCCCGAACTTCTTGCCGACCTCGGTTTTGTCACCATTTTTAAAGGCAGCAAAGGCTACATCAAGCTCGAGCATCCCGACCTGCTGCTGGAATTCCTGGTTCCCGAAAAAGGCCGAACCTCCGATAAGCCGCATCCGCTGCCGCAGTTAGGCCTGAACGCCACCCCGTTAAGGTTCCTTAACTTCCTTTCCGCCAACACATTAAAAGCTAAAATGGACCAATTTCAGATCACGGTCCCGCACCCGGCAAACTTTGCCCTCCACAAACTGATCATCTTCCAGCGAAGGACGAGAGAGGAGAAAGCGGAAAAGGACAGGCGTATCGCAATAGAGATCCTGCATGCTCTGATCAAGAAAGGCGACGTCCCCACCGTCAAACGTGTTTTCAACTCCATCCCTCAGAAATGGCAAAAGAAGATCCTCAAAGGCCTGGACGACCTGACAGATAGGGAAATTATCGACATTCTGAAATAGGCAGCAGCCAACAACTTGTTGGCTAAATGTTTAACCTATAAGAAATACTGACAAGTTCAAAAGAGGCTTGAAAATGGATTTACGAGAATGAGGTGTCTCAGGCAACTATTAGGAAACTCCTCATAGTTGAAAATGGGCGCTTTCAGCGGCCGCCGGGAAATGGGACCTGTGCCCTTTTTTCATTCAAAGAGGTAATACCCGCCTTAACAGGGTAATAAATGGGGTAATAAGCCTGATTTCCACAAAACCCCCGATTCTCATAGACAAACCACCGCGCCCGCCGTAAAATCATCCTGTAAAACAATCACTGCCTTGCACCTCGACACATAAAGCTTCAAAACACCCGACACACACTTTTTCGAGGCAATTCTCAACAGAAGAGAGTTGCCTTTTTTGTTTGCCCGCGCCGCATGCACTGCAAACAAAAAAGGCCGGAAAGGGGTGTGCCATATGGGTTACGATCTGGTCTTCAACAAGGAATACAAGGCCTGGCTTGCGGATATTAAAGCACTGGTCCGCAGCGCCCAGATCAAAGCGGCGCTGAGCGTAAACACAGAACTGCTCAAGCTGTATTGGAGTATCGGCGCGGACATAGTGGAGAAGCAGCAAAAAGCCGCGTGGGGAGAGGGCCTTATAGAGCGGCTCAGTAAGGACCTGTCATCGGAATTCCCTGATATGAAAGGCTTTTCCCGCAGCAATCTCATGTATATCAAAAAGTGGTATCTCTTTTATAGCAAAGGAGATACATTTGTCCAACAACTTGTTGGACAAATTACCAGAATACCGTGGGGCCATAACATTGCAATCATTACGAAATGCAAGGATATCAAAGAAGCCGGGTTTTACGTGCAGAACACCCTCCGCCACAACTGGAGCCGGACCGTCCTGGTCCATCAGATCGAAAGCGGTCTCTACAAGCGCAGCGGCCGGGCCGCGACGAATTTCCCCGAAACGCTGCCGCTCCCGCAATCAGACCTTGCCCGCCAGGCCTTGAAAGACCCTTATGTCTTCGATTTCCTCTGCATGTCCGAAGACTACAACGAACGCGAACTCGAGAAGGGGCTCATCGGCCATCTGTCTCGATTCCTCCTGGAATTAGGGGCCGGCTTCGCGTTCATCGGCAGGCAGGTGCCCATTCAGGTGGGGGAGCGCGAGTTCTTTATCGACATGCTCTTATATCACGCCTGCCTGCACTGCTACGTGGTCGTGGAACTGAAGACCTCGGAATTCGAGCCGGAGCACGCCGGCAAGCTCAATTTCTATGTCACGGCGGTCGACCGCCAGATTCGAAGCGAAGCAGACCAGCCCACGGTCGGCATACTGATCTGCAAAACGAAGGATAAGGTAGTTGTCGAGTACGCGTTAAGCGACATCCACAAGCCGATCGGCGTGTCTGCATACACTTTAACGCAGTCATTACCGGTAACCCTGCGTTCAAGCCTCCCAACGGTAGAAGAAATAGAGAAAGAGCTGAACGAAAATGCGTAGACCGTGGAGGTGATGATGAAATGTCATCCCCGCGAAAGCGGGGATCCAGAGCAACCTGTAATTGCGAGGAGCGAAGCGACGAAGCAATCTTTCTAAACAACCCGATAGCGAAATAGACTGTCTGTCCCCATTTTCCGATCGATCTATCAATCATAGTTAATCAATGTAGATTATGGTAAAATATCAAACAAATCATCGATTCTTCTTATTCAGTAATGCTGCTTAGGCCTGATAGAAAATGAATCGTTCCTACTACTCTGACTCCTTAACAAACTTCTTCACTACCACCCCCACAGAAATCCTCGGCAAATTAGTCCAACGTAGCGATTTCCCCGTAGAACAGGGACAGCGCGATGCGTGGCTCAAAGAAATTGATATCTTACGCACAACGCTATCCACTTATCAGGGATCAATTTATTTTGAATACTCGATCCCGCGCATGGGGAGGCGCATCGATGTCTTGCTCTTAATCGGTGCAGTGATATTCGTCTTAGAGTTCAAAGTAGGGGAGAGCGAGTATACTTCCTATGCCATTGATCAGGTGTGGGACTATGCACTTGACCTGAAGAACTTTCATGAATCTAGTCATAAATGCTTCATTGCTCCAATCCTCATAGCCACGAGAGCAAAGAATTCCCATGAGGCCATTTCACTAACCCCACAAAACGATAAACTATTTGATCCAATCAAGATAAATCCCGAATTGCTTAGCGAAACAATAAAAAATGTTCTCATGCATGCTGATGGTGGTGATATCAGCCGCATGCATTGGGAACAAGGCAGATATTCTCCAACCCCCACGATTATTGAAGCAGCAATGGCTCTTTATCACGGTCATTCTGTATCAGAAATATCCCGAAATGACGCCAGTGCTATCAATCTCAGCAAGACATCTGATGCGGTAGGGGAGATCATAGCTATATCAAAGAAGAAATCGATCAAATCTATTTGCTTCGTCACCGGTGTTCCCGGTGCAGGTAAAACTCTTGTTGGCCTTAACGTCGCTACGCAACATATAGATAAATCAAACGATCTATATAGTGTTTATCTGTCTGGTAACGGACCATTAGTGATGATCTTGCGAGAAGCATTAACCAGAGACAAAGTACGCCGAGAGAAGGAGCGTGGCAATAAGGTTAAAAAGGGCGAAGTGATGAGTGAAGTCAAAATGTTTGTGCAAAACATTCATCATTTTAGGGATGATTGCATAGAAGACACCAGGGCGCCTATAGAACATGTTGCACTCTTTGATGAAGCCCAGCGTGCTTGGAACGTAGAACAGACCTCTAATTTTATGCGCCGCAAGAAGAATCTTGCAGAGTTTGATCAATCTGAGCCTGCGTTTCTCATATCATGTCTTGATCGACACAAAGACTGGGCAGTCATTGTCTGCCTTGTGGGTGGTGGACAGGAAATAAACACCGGCGAAGCTGGAATCACCGAATGGATTGAATGCCTGATCCGGTCATATCCCCATTGGCATATATATATTTCACCCCGCCTCACTGACAGCGAATATGGCGCTGGAAAGATGCTTGACGCTATAAAAACTAAAAAGGATGTCTATTACAACGAAGACCTGCACTTAGCCGTATCCATGCGCTCTTTTAGAGCAGAGCATGTATCTGCACTAGTAAAGCAAATATTGGATTTAGATAGTGCGGAAGCTCAAGTGACATTAGGGAAGATAAGAGGTAAGTATCCTATCGTCATTACTCGTGATATTACAAAAGCCAAAAAATGGCTTAAATCCAAGGCAAGAGGCTCGGAGCGTTATGGTATCGTAGTTTCCTCTCAGGCAGAACGTTTAAAGCCATATGCTGTTGATGTCAGATCACCAATAGATCCCATTCACTGGTTTCTTGACGGCAAAGAGGACGTGCGCTCTTCATATTATCTTGAAGATGTCGCTACAGAGTTTCATGTACAGGGATTGGAGCTCGATTGGGCTTGTGTGATGTGGGATGCTGATTTTAGATACACACCGCAAGGTTGGGAGCACTGGTCATTTTGTGGAGAGCAGTGGCGCCATGTCCGCAAGGAGACAAGGAAGCAATACCTCAAGAATGCATATCGTGTTCTGCTAACACGTGCGAGGCAGGGGATGGTAATTGTTGTCCCCACCGGTGATAAAGAAGATCGAACGCGCGACCCACGTTTCTATGATGCGACTTATGATTATCTTAAGAGCATAGGGCTTGACATCATTTGATGTTGCCATCGCAGACGGAAACGAAAGAGATAAAAGGACTTACTAATTAAACTCATTTAGAAAGGATCATAAGGAATCTATGAAACCAAGCATAAGAACGGGAGATCTTAAGATCGGTCAATATCATGGCAAAAGAGACCCTTCCAATAAAAGATCTGAAGCGAAAATTCAGAGATTGTTGTATGAGAATCAGTTGATAACAATAGTCACGGAGCGTAATGCGGCTAAGCATATTACAATAAGAGTCTTCGGATATGAGGTGCAGCTTGAAGAGGGCAAGTCAAGAGGTAGATGCATCGATCTTCTTGGCTACGACAAAGAGCTGAATTTATACGTTATAGAGCTTAAGAAAGAGGCGTCTCAGGAAAAACTATCAAAGGTGGAAAAACAGGTCGCAGAATATCTTGAATGCGTTAGAAAGATGCAAATATTGATCGAGAAAGAGTTTCACATGAGCTATTTTCTGCAGGTCGCTTTCAGGTCTATCAGAACGATCATCCTTGCGCCGCATAAGTTTTACGATGGCGAACGCAAGGGGATGCAACGCGCCGATTATTATTGTTACTTTCGTGACAGAGATATTTGCAATCGCAACCCGGGTACGCCAGTCAATATCCACCTCTGGAAGAAATGAATGAACCTCACCATCCACTGCGGCTCCGACCAGATCGGCGGCAGCTGCGTCGAGCTTGAAGCCGGCGGCGCCAGGGTCATCATCGACATCGGTTTGCCGCTGACGGCTGCTGACGGCGGGCGCTTGGACGCGCGTGAGCTTGCAGGCAAGACGGTGGACGAGCTGCTCGCCCTGAAACTCCTTCCTAATCTCACGGGACTCTACAAAGGACAGGACAAAAAGTACGACGCTGTCCTCATCTCGCACGCGCACGCCGACCACTGCGGACTGCTGAGCCATATCCATCCCGATATCCCCGTCTATATGAGCCGCGGGACCCAAGAGATCATCGAGGTGTCGGGCTTATTCACGCCGATCAAAGCAGAAAACGCGAACATACGTGCCGTTGACGGCAGGCAGACGTTCGACATCGGCGGCATGCGCGTGACGCCGTTCGTCGTCGACCATTCAGCGTTCGACGCGCTGGCGTTTCTGGTGGAGGCCGGCGGAAAGAAGGTCTTCTACTCGGGCGATTTCCGCGGTCACGGGCGAAAGAGCGTCCTCTTCCAGCGGATGGTCGACGATCCGCCTCGGAATATCGATTGTCTGTTAATGGAGGGAACCTCCGTCGGCAACAGCGACAGGGCGTACGGCGATGAGAAGGTCGTCGAAAGGCAGATAGAGGAGATCCTGCAGTCTGCCGGGCCGGTCACCTTCCTTTGCATGTCCTCCCAGAATATCGACCGTGTCGTGTCGGCGTACAAGGCGTGCCGGCGCGCCAATGCGGTCTTCGTGGTCGACATCTATACGGCGTATCTCCTCGACCGCCTGCGAAAGATCGCTCCGGGCATACCGGCTGCCGATTGGCGCGGCATGCGGATCTGTTTCGTTAAACGGCAGGCGGATATCCTCGCGGAACAGGTCTCGAAACAGCTCCTGTATCATTACAACGGCAGAAAGATCAAGTCCGGCGACATGAACCGTGGCGGCAAATACCTGATGCTGCTGCGCAATAACTCTCATTACAGCAAGTTCCTCAAGGGCCTGCGCGCCGCGCGCGGCGCGAAAGCTGTCTACTCGATGTGGGGCGGCTATATTGACGATAGCTTTCGGCACTTCTGCGCGGACTTCGAGCTCGAGATCGAAGAGGTCCACGCCGGCGGCCACGCATCCGTCGAAGCCCTCCAATCCTTCGCCAAAGCCCTCAATCCCCGCATCCTCGTCCCCATCCACACCTTCAGCCCGGAAAAATATCGGAGCCTCTTCGAGAATGTTAGGATGGCTGGGGATGGGGAGAGGATCGAGGTGTAGCATGGCTGTATCTGCCGCAACCCCGCCTTCCTCCTTACCATGCTCCGCAAGCGATTGAAGGAATAGGGGGGGGCTGTCATTCCCGCGAAAGCGGGGATCCGGAGCAGCCTATTCAGTTCAGCGTTCTCAAGCTAAAACACCCCCTCTACCGCCTAACTCCATTCCGGTCTCCGAACCCCTCATAAAATATTTTTCACACCGCGACAATACGCTGTCGTTTACCTATGTTATAAAGAGGGCGAAAGAAGGAGGGGTCTGCGTATAGCCGTAACTAGAAAATGCCTCCCAATTTGGTGGATAACTGCAAATATATGGGGTGCATTATCATAGCGTGCGTCGGGCAATGCATTGTATTGAGATTGAGCGGCAAGGATGAACTGCCCGAAGTCCAGCCGATAGAAAAGACGACGAGGAAGATAGAGACCACTGAAACATTAAAGACGGGGGAGCGTATGCAGCAGCTGAACTATATACAGTCGGGATCAGGGGCTCCGGTTGTAATTGTAGAGAACGGTACCGGGTCCAAAGCACAAGCGATAGACAACGATGACGATTACCTGAAAGCATGCTTCGAGATTTGCTCACGTATTGCGTATAAGGAGGAGCTTCTGGGCAGGATGGGCGAGACAACCCCCAACGGGGACCCGTTTCATGTGCATAGGAGGCGCATGCCTGAAAGCACAGATGCGGGTAAAAACGACTTGAGAGCCAAGATGCAAATGGTCAATAGGGAGATATATGACAGGAGCACGTATTTCAAGGCATCAGTAGAGAGAAGCGGTAAGCGTTTCTCTTTCGAGGAACTTGCGGCCTCGCTGGGTCTCGATGCATATGAGAAGATGATCGTCATGTACTTTATCTATCTTGAATCAATGCCGGGCAAGGATGTCAGACGTTCATTAAGGCAGCTCATGCTGATTTTCGACCTGGGCGATTCCGTGCGTAACCGTATTGCCAGCGCAGCCTATTTTGACGAGAAACGAACGCTATTGTCAAAGAAAGTGCTGATCCCTGTGCGCGACATGTTTTCGCGATTCGAGAGCAACGTGATGCGATTGAACCCCGAGATCATCGTGTCGTTTTCAGGCATTTTGAACGGTGAAACGATATGTCAGGCCGATCTGTTACAGAAGATGCACTGCGAAGGCGAATCAGACAGCGTGTCTGATGTCGGGTTTGTAAAAGATCCTGAATACGGCATGGACGACGTCATTACGGCCGAAACAGTCAAGGATGAGATACGCATGGTCCTGGATGCGATAAACAATCCGGATTTCCAGGAAACTGGCATTGCTAGCCATATCCGAAAGGGCATTGGCAGCACGTTCCTCTTTTATGGACCACCGGGCACGGGTAAAAGCATGATGGCGGAAGCTGTTGCCGCGCACCTTGGGAAAAAGGTTCTCTTCGTCGCGATACAAAAGATAACCTCGATGTGGCACGGGGAGACCGAAAAGAATATCTCCGCGATATTCCGATGCGCATCTAAAGATGACCTTGTTATCGTCATGGACGAGGCCGACAGCCTGCTGTACGGGAGAGAGTCTGCCGCCAGAAGCCATGAGGTGCGGATAGTTAATGTCATGCTGCAGGAGTTGGAGCGTTTCAACGGTGTCATCGTCCTTACGACCAATCTCGAGACGGTATGTGATCCTGCGCTGGAGAGAAGGATAACCCTCAAAGTGAGATTCGAGCCTCCGGACATGGGGATGTGGGTCCGGATATGGAAAACGTTGCTGCCGATAAAGATGATGATGGACGAGAGCGTAGACCTTGATTTCCTTGCCGGTGAATTCGATTTCTCGGGAGGAAACATCAAAAATGCCGTCCTTCACGCGGTCCGGAGAGCAGTATCGATGCGACGTAGCGTCATGACGATGGAAGACCTGATATTTGGCGCCACACTTGAACACAAAGGGATGTATACAAGAAAAAGCAAAAAGCCGCCTATAGGGTTTTCAAAACCGTAATTTGATGGTACAATATATTTGCAAAAAGAAATATGTATGCCGGGAGTTGCATATCAAAAAAATAATTAGAATATCATCAAATCCATCCGCTAAGAGCAAAGACTACGACAAGAAGATCTTTAGGCTCATGTTCATCCTAAACATGCTGGACGGCGGCCATAAAGTGTCGACGTATGACCTTGCCGCGGAATTCAAAGTGGACGTCCGGACAGTGCAAAGGGACCTTTTACTGCTCAATACTGCCGGCTTCCCGATAGACATGTGCGAGAAAGGTTTACACAAGTTCTCCAGCGGTTTCTCGCTCAAGAAGCTGTTGCTCTCAACAGAGGAGGCATCGCTCCTTTCTCTATTGTCGGATATCGCCCAGCCTCTCGGGAAGAAGTTCCAGGAATCATGTGCCGAATTGTTGAAAAAGGCGCTGATCCCTCAAGCCGAGACACCATATTACATAAAAGTTTCACCCGCCGCCAAACAGGTCGGGGAGCTGCCTTTCATCCCACAGCTTGAGGCCGCTGTCGCAAAACGATGGAAAGTGAGACTTCAATATGAGAAGGAGGGTGGGGATGAGTGGAAATGCCACCGAGTCCACCCTCTCAAGATCGTGTTCTACGAGGGTACATGGTACCTGCTCTCGCGCGATGACGACGAAAAGCAGATCATCAAGAAGTTTCGGCTCGATAAAATAAGGAAGCTCGAGAATCTTGATGAAAACTTCCAACTATCAGACAACCTGAAACGCATGCTGGACGAGAGCGTCAATATCTGGTTTTCGGAGAAACGGGACAAGAAGGTAGTGCTGCGTGTCGGCAGAGA
>ERZ795055.4087-NODE-4087-length-10364-cov-7.202347_pt1 | contig 10364 bp, 12 predicted proteins | sample MGYA00375139_ERZ795055 | MGnify/ENA primary metagenome ERZ795055 (study PRJEB30184, sample SAMN05720283) | anaerobic digester metagenome | isolation source: active sludge of municipal wastewater-treating anaerobic digesters | place: USA | collected 2015-01-23 ...
AGCCGCTACGCCAAATATAAAATTATTTATTTAGCAATTCAAGTTAAATAACTAAATTAAGACCTTCTTTTTTTTCTTCTTTATCACCTTTTAAAGGAATATAAAACGCGCCGGGTCCTTTTCTGTCTTTGGAAAGATTTGATGATTCAAAAATTTCAACGTTCTTCGGCTCGCCAGGCATAAATAAGGATTTAAAATCAGCATTTTCCGGCTTTTCGGAATTTATATGAATTTTTCCATCCACTGCTTTTGCGATATTTAAAGCTTGATTTTGAGCGGCATGCGCTTTTAATAAATTTATAGAGTTAAGGGTTTCCGTAGAAAGAACAACATCATAACCTGTTCGATTTGTTGCGGCTTGTTTTACCGCATTAATATCATAACCTGCTTCAAAAAATTTGACATCAATATTTGTAGATAAATTAGGTCTTGTATAAGAAACCTGTGAACTGCTAATTTTCCCTGGAGCCGCTAAAAGAATTTGTTTTGCCACATTTGTTAATTCATTTTCATTAACAATTCCAGATGTTTTAGAATTAAAAATATTTGATTGCCCCGCTATACTTAAATTTGTATTTGTATTTAAGGCCATTCACCACTCCTTGGAAGTTTTTTCTATATTATTTTTATCGACAATCATTTAACATTGCTTTAAATCTTCAGAGTGGGAATAATTTTTTATAATGGCTAAAAAGCTTGAATTTTAAAGCTAAAGCCGTTTTTTTACAAAAAAGAGTTCATCTTTAAAAAACTTAATATATCTGAGTAGTTACGTTTTCGTTAACTTGTTAAAAAGCTAATATCTATAGCCCGCGCCGCCCTGCGGGCGGCGCGGGCTAGGCAAGTTAAAAATTATCAGGCCACTTCATTGCTGCATGCAGGACTCTTAAAACTTCTACGATGTCTTGCCTAACTTTATAAACAGCGATATAAGAAGTTTTAGGAATAATAAGTTCTCGTGTCCCATACACACGTCCTGCCCTGCCAATATTTTGAAAATTGCTGAGTTGTTCAACAACTGTTAAAACAATCTTTTTTGTCAAATCCACTGATGCCTGGGGATTGTCTTCGGCTATATATTGTTCTATAAGAAATAAATCATCAAGAGCTTTAGGCGTCCATTTACATTTATTGGGCACGTTCCGACTCCAAACGCTCCAATACTTCTTCCGTTGTTAACAGCTTCCCTTCATCAGCCTGCTTTAACCCTTCTTTTATAGCATTAATTTGCCATAAATTTAAATCAATATAATTCTGGAGAGCTTCTTCAACTATAAAAGTCTGTGAACGTCCCGTAGATTCAGATAGATGAGCAAGGTCATTTTTTATTTGTTTGTTAAGTCTGAATGATACTGGTTCTTTTTCTTGAGGATTAGGCATTGCCATAATAAAATCCTTTCATAAATACATTGCATTACATGTATTTAATTGTATATTATTTTCTTTTTACTTTCAAGTCCTTATCATTCTCACTTCGGGTGATAACTTATACCAATTAAGGATTTACAAAAACTATCTTTTTTATTTAACGGTTTTTTAAATTGTATATTAAAGCTAACCCTATTCTTCTCCCCATGGGACAAGCCTGTATCCGACGTTGGTAACTGTATGCAAATACTTGGGATACTTGGAATTAGGCTCAATTTTATTCCTTAAACCGCCAATATGAACTCTCACCATTCTTACATCCTCGTCAGAATCATATCCCCATACTTCATTCAAAAGAACAGTAAGACTTACAGCCTGATTTATATGCTGCATAAGACAATATAAAATCTCAAACTCGGTTGGAGTAAGCTTTACCAGTTTATCATTTATATTAACTTCCAAAGAGTCGGGATAAAGCTTTAAATCCCCGCTTTCAAGAGTTTCCACCTTGCAGGATTCTTTAGACGTTGTTCTTCTAAGTAGCGCGCGCATTCTAACAAGAAGTTCCTGTATATCAAAAGGTTTTACCAAATAATCGTCTGCGCCGGAGCCAAAACCCGTAACTTTATCTTCAAGAGTCCCTTTTGCGGTAAGCAAAATAGTGGGGATATCTCTTGTTTTTGCCGACAATCTCAGATTTTTGCATACCTCAAATCCGTCCATTTTCGGCATCATAACATCAAGAATAATTAAATCATAATTGCCTGTCTGTGATTTTTGCAAACCGCATAATCCGTCAGAAGCAGTTTCCGTATAAAAACCGCTCAATTTTAAATCAGTTGAAATTAACTCTAAAATTTCAGGATCATCATCAATTATTAAAACTCTATGAGGCATTTTTAAACACTCCGCTCTCTTTATAAATTTTTTGCATAAATATGGCGTCTTCCTCGATATTAGGACTTTCACAAACGATTACGCCTTTTACGTCAAAATCTTTAAAGGCTTTCATAAGATTTTTATAATCCAAGTCTGATTCTTCAAGATTAAGATGTTTTTTCTCGCCTTTTAAGCCGTATTCAATGCCTGCAATATGGGCATGAAAGTTTTTGAGGGCAAAATCGCCAAGTTCATTGCCGATTTTTTCAAAAACTCTGCAAAATTCATCGTAAGTGTTCCAAGCTCCGGCTGTTCTGGCATGGAGATGAGAAAAATCCACACAGGGAAGAACCATTTCAACCTCTTTTGATATTTGTATCAGCTCATCAAGATCGCCCCACTGGGAATTTTTACCTGTAAGTTCAGGGCGTATCCATATTTCTACGCCTTCTTTCTTTAAAACGCTTACTATGTCTTCTAAAGCTATTTTTACTTTTTTATAAACGGTTTCTTTGTCTTCTCCCATATAATAAGCGGCATGAAAAGTTATGCTGTAGCCGCCGCATATATGGCAAACTCTCGCTGTTTCCAGAATTCTTGTTATGCTTGCGTGGTATTTAGGTTTTTCCTGCGCATTCAGGTTAATATAATAAGGGGCATGAGCCGTTAAAATTAAGTTAAGCTCTGATGATAATCTCTTGACTTCTTTTTGAGTAGCCGGATTCATTGTAACGCCTCGAACAAACTCCAGTTCCATTCCGTCAAGCCCTAATTTCACAAGTTCAGGCAAGGCATTTTCATATTTTCTGGGATTTGTTAGATTTGGCATTCCGGCTGTAAGAAAATTCAGTTTTTCCATTTTTTTATCCTGATTTTTGTTTAATTATATAATTTTATACCAATCATTGAAAGAAATCGGCAAATTAATGCTCTATAAAAATTTTGTCAGTTATTTCTTTTGTGGTCTTTGCTCCGAGTAATTTTATTTTTTCCGCCTGGCTAATCAATCCGCCTCTTCCGTCAAGTTTTTTGTTTAGATTTTCAAAACAGTTAAGCGTTTTGGAAAAACAATTTCTTAAAACATCAACGTCTGTAAGTAATCCCACAAATTTATCGTACAATTTGCCGCTTTCTTCAGCGATTTCCTTGACATTTTGGCTTTGGCTCTCTCTCTGCCAAAAAAGCTCAATAGTTTTAAGGGTAACAAGCAATGTTGAAGAACTCACAGGCAAAACTCCGCTTTTTCTCGCAAAATCAAAAAGATCTGAATCATTTTGCATTATAAGGCTAAATGACGATTCTATCGGAATGAACATTAACACGAAATCAGGGGAATTTATCTCTTTAATGTCTTTATAAAACTTATTTTTCAGGTTTTTTATATGCTCTCGCACAGAATTGATAAACTCTTTAAGATGTTTTTCCTTTTCTTCTTCAGAATTATAATATTTTTCAAAGGAAATAAGCGAAACTTTTGAGTCCAGAACAAGATGTCTGTTATTTGGCATATAAATAATCACGTCAGGTCTGAGGAAATTGCCTTCATTGTCCTTGAAACTCTCTTGTGAAGAATAATGTATACCTTTTTGCAAACCAGAAGTTTCCAAAAGTCTTTCTAAAACAATTTCTCCCCAGTTTCCTCTGATTTTTGAGTCGCCCTTTATCGCTTTTGCCAGATTATTTGCTTCTTCGCTTATTCGCTGGTTGTTTTGAGCAAGCAATTTTATATGAGTTTCCAGAGAGGATAACTCTTTTGCTTCATCAAACCTGTTTTTTTCAATTCTTTGGGATAATTCTACGATTTTTTCCCTGAAAGGCTTTATTAAATCTTCGATTTCCTTTTTTCCAAGCTTTGAAAATTCGTCTGAGTTTTGTTTTAAGAGCTTATTTGCGGCGTTTTCAAATTCCGTAAATAATTTGTCTTGAACGTTTAAACCGGCAAAACTTTTATTTTCAGCATTTAAATCCGCAATTTTTCGGTTTTGATCGACAAATTTTTTAATAAAACCCAAAAAAGCCAGTAAAATCCCTAAAAATAAGCCTGCCAAAAAACTTAAAAACAACTCCATTTATATATTTCCCGATAAAATTTATTGCCGTTTTATAATTCTACATTTAAAATAAAATGTAAGAAAGGGGACCTCTAAAAATCCTTTGACCGATAATCTTTTTTATCTAAAAAGTAAAGTGAAGAAAAAACAAAAAGTAATCATTTGTAAGTTTATGGGGGTTCGGGGGCTTGCCCCTGACTGATATGATAGTTTGACATGTTAGTTTTTCTTTCTTTTGGTGCCTAAGGCACATTCATAGCGAAATGTTACTTGGTTTGTATCCCAAGTTTCCCGCTTTGCGGGTTCTTTCTTTTTGCGTTCAAAAAGAAAGAAAACGAAGAAACATCAAAATTAACTTAACAAGCCAATAAAATAAATTATTAAAAGTATAAAAAGGATTTTTTATGAAACCTCTAAAAATATTTGTAATTCGTCCAATAAGCATAATTGGAGATATTTTATTAAAAGGAATTGCTCGTGGATTTGAAAAAGCGGGGAATCAAGTCTTATTAATGGACGTAAGAGAGCTTGAGGAAACAAAAATCAACAATTTTAATCCGGATTTCGTTCTAGGCATGGATTATGCGCATTTAATAAGAGAAGACGCGCATAAAATTATACAAAGCTTAAATGCCCCTGTAGCTCATTTTTTCATTGATGACCCGAATTCAAGCTTTGCGCATGCCGGAGATTTAGCTCTTTATGACAAATTGTCCGCAACAGACGGCGTAATTCTCTGCTGGGATGAAGCATTTTTAAAGGATTTTAAAAATAAAGCGTATTATTTACCTACAGGTATTGATTTTGAAGTGTATGAAAAGCCCGATCCATCAATTAATATTGAAAAATCCACGATTCTTTTTGCCGGAAGACCGCTTACAGATAAACGGGAAAAAATAATTTCCCATGTTGCAAAAAATTTTCCCGGACTTTTGAACATTTATTGTTACCGAGAACACTTTGACAGAAGCATTAATGCAATGCTTGAAAAAGGATATCTTAAACAGGAAGAGATTGAAGAGTATAAAAAATGCTATAAAGGCTTTCTAAAAGATGAAAAAGAACTTGCTGGGGCATATCATAAGTGCGATATTGTTTTAAATATAACGATGGAGCAGGGTCCAACCAGTATGAATTCAAGGGTTTTAGAAGCTCTTGCTACCGATTCTTTTCTTCTGACTGATTATGCGGAAGACACTTCAAAATATTTTGAAGAAAATAAAGATTTTGTATTTTATAAAAATCTTGATGATTTAACGGAAAAAATCCGAAAATATCTTGATAACCCGGGATTAAGACAGGAAATAGCGGGCAACGGCAGAAAAAAAGTTGCTCAAAACCATACCTTATACCAAAGAGCGATGCAAATAATCGAAATTATGCAAAATTATCTATAAAAAATAAATTATTAATAAAATATTAAATTATTATTTATTTTTTTATTATCATAGAATCAGAAATTTATAATATTAATGGTTTAATATAAAATATAATAACAGGTGATCTAATGATTGATAAAGAAAAAGTAGAATTTAATAACGAAAATGAAGAAATAACAGAAGAAAATCCTTTCGAACAAGAAGAAGTCTTGCAGGAAGAGCAGTTTGACGCTAAAAAGCTGGAAGAAGAGCTGGAAAAACAAAAAAATCAGTATATCAGGCTTGCGGCGGATTTTGATAATTACAGAAAAAGACAGGAACAGGAAAGAGAAGCTCTTTTAAAATACGGCGCAGAAGATACAATAAAGAAGCTTCTGCCTATAATTGATTCTATAGAAAGAGCTCAGAAGTCTTTTCAGGAACTTGATGACTGTAAAAAGCTAAAAGACAGCTTTGAAGCAATACAAAAACAGTTATCAGAATGTCTTGACAAGATAGGGCTGACAAAAATTCCGACAGTAGGCGAAAACTTTGATCCGAATCTTCATGAAGCCGTCATGCAAACTCCGACAGAAGAGCATGAAGATCATTCAATAATTACAGAATTGCAGACTGGATATAAGCTGTACGACAGAATAGTAAGACCTGCAATGGTTAATGTAGCGGTAAAAGAATAATAAATGTAGGAAATAATGAGCAATAAAGACTATTATGAAATACTGGGCGTTCCTAAAAACGCCTCAAAAGAAGAAATAAAAGGAGCTTTCAGAAAAAAAGCCAGAGAGCTTCACCCTGATGTAAATAAAGCTCCTGATGCGGAACAGAGATTTAAAGAGATAGGGCAGGCGTATGAAGTCCTTATGGACGACGAAAAACGTTCGCTTTATGACAGATACGGGGCAGACGGACTTAAAAATGCCGGTTATGACTTTAACGGACCGTTTGATTTTGGATTTGGGGATTTAAGCGAAATTCTTTCCTCATTTTTCGGCGGTGGATTTGGAACAGCAGGGCAAAGACCTGATGCGCCAAGAAGAGGCAGTGATCTTAGACTTGATTTTCAGATAGACTTTGAAGAAGCTGTTTTTGGCATAGAAAAAAACGTTGAAATAAACCATCTTGAAACCTGCGACAGATGCGCGGGAAAAGGCGCAGAGCCCGGAACTCAGCCTGCGACTTGTCCTGTTTGCAAAGGAGCCGGGCAGGTTCAACAGACAACGCAAACTATTCTTGGACATTTTACACAGGTTGCGACTTGTCCGCAGTGCAAAGGAACAGGTAAAGTCGTTACAAACCCGTGCAAAAATTGTCGTGGAGATGGAAGAATTAATGTTTCCAAGCAAATAAACCTTAAAATTCCGGCAGGAGTTGACAGCGGAACTAAATTGAGAATCAGCGGCGAAGGCGATGCCGGTAAAAACGGCGGTCCGTCAGGCGATATATATGTTGTATTGTTTGTCAAACCTCATAAAATCTTTAAAAGAGATGGCGTAAATATCTATCTGGAGCAGCAAATAACATTTTCGCAAGCGGCTCTTGGAGATAACATAGAGGTTGAAACCGTTGACGGGAAAAAACCCCTTAAAATACATGCCGGAACACAATCTGGAACTGTAGTCAGCATAAAGGGAGTTGGTGTACCTTATTTAAATGCTCCTTCCAGACGGGGGGATCAGTTTATAAAGCTAAATGTCATAACGCCTGCGCATCTTAACGATGAAGAAAAGAAAATATTTAAGCGGCTTTTTGAAATAGAGAAAGAAAAATCAAAGCATGAGCCGTTAATTGATAAAATAAAAGGCGCTTTCGGCGGATAATTTTATTTGCAGCGATATTTTAAAAAATCGGTAATTGAATTGCCCTGATTCCTGAATTTCTAGTTATAACTTTTTGATGATGTATAATTTTTATACGAAATAAATTAAATATTAATAAAATAGAAAATTAAAATGAATACTATTAAAATCAGAAAAATGCATAAAAAAGACATAGATCAGATTATGAAAATCGAATCTGTGTCTTTTGGCAATTTTTACTGGACTCGAGAAGCTTTTGCAACGGAAATAGAAAATAATATCGGATATTATTTTGTGGCGGAAGCAGAAAATGAACAAATAATTGGTTATTGCGGCTTTTGGTTAATTCTGGACGAAGCTCATGTTACAACAATCGCTGTTCATCCAAAGTATAGAAAACAAGGACTAGGCGAAAAACTCCTGCAAAAAATGCTCGAAACCGGATATGAGAAAGAAGCTAAGTGGTTTACTCTTGAAGTTAGGGCAAGTAATGTTTCAGCGCAAAATTTGTATTATAAATATAAATTTAAAAGTCTTGGATTAAGAAGAAAATACTACCAGGACAATGAAGAAGATGCTATGATAATGTGGACGGAAAATATTTGGGAATCTTCCTTCAGGGATCATCTTAAAAATTTAAAAAATGACCTTGAGAAACGGGTAAAAGTTTAAAATTTATGTTAAACAACAGAATTTTAAAGAGATATCAATTTGTTAAATTTCTGGAACCATTTCCTAAATTTAGGCTTGGCAGTTTTCTCGTTGCGATTTTTTGTTCTTTTTTAATTGTAATAGCGACTTTTACGCCTCTTTCACTTGGAATCCTCGCGCTTCCGGAAGAAGCGCTTGTTAATACAGGTGATTTTTTCTCAAATCTTCAATCAATTGATCAAATAATAAGAATTTTAAGCTATATTCCTCAAATTCCCGTTGTAATAATGATAGCGGCAATGCTTGGACCTCGCATAGGAATGCTGGCTGTTTCGCTGTATGTTATATCAGGTCTTGCAGGATTTCCTGTTTTTGCTTCGGGAGGAGGCGTTGAATATTTGGAAAGGCTTGGCTTTGGCTATATTCTGGGATTTTTTGTCGGAACTTTTATAACCGGCAAGCTTTTGTTAAAAGATACAACAGCCGCTTATATTTTGAAATCAGCGATTTTTGGAGTTATTGCAATTCATATTACAGGTATAGCATATCTTAGCGGCGCATTATTTTTCAAAAATGAATCTATTTTTGTAATTTTAGGTTGGATATGGCAATTAAGCGGAATGCAGATAGTGTATGACCTTTTGTTTGCTGTAGTCGCAGTAATTTTAGGCAGATTTTTAAGAAAAACCCTTTGGATTGTTTTAGATTAATCTCTTTATATCAAGTTGCAATCATGTAGCGCTAACCATACGTTTTTATCTGTTGATTTATATTGATTATATTACTGTTCCTATTTATAATCCTTTCTATATGGAAGTTTTACAAAATTTCAATGCAGGCAGCATGCGCAACTCGGAACATTTATTATTACACCGGATAAATCGTTCAGGAATTTTATTGCAAATTCCATTCCATAAAAATCCGCTATGATTTTAATGTCTTCGCTTGGCAAATCATCCAGAGTCAGGTTCCTTTCCCATGTCTCCATGATTGTATCTCCTTTGTTTAAATTATTAAGTTGTAATATATAAAATGAAGCCTAAATCTTCCTGAGAAAAACCCAGGCTTCCTTTTAAACAAAGAAAATATCGGCTGAAAATTTGAGAAAGATTGTGTTAATCCATTCGACCTTAATTACAATCCTTGTTATTGTATTTTTTCTGCCTCTTGTATTTATATCTTATATTATTTTAAAAACAAAAACATCAATCTCCGGATCAAGTTTAAGATGTAAACCCCTTGCAATAACTAAACAAAATGCCATTATAAATAGTACAATATACAATTAATCAGGATATAAGCGTATTTTTTACCCTTAATATTTTAATAGCCAGAAATATTAAAAGTTCAATCTGAATTTTTAGTTCCCTTATTTGCATTAACCCGTAAATCAATAAACCTCAAATTATTGAGATTTGCTTTTCTGCACAGGGGTTTGAATTTACGTTTTATCATATTATCAGCACAGATTTTATTACCGTTTTTGTTGGGAAAGATAAGATTTAGAAAACCGGCAGGGCATATACCCTGCCAATAAAGAAGTTCACTCGTTAATCTGCCTGAAATCTTTATTTGTTTTATGTTTTCGTTTTTAAAATCAACATCATCCCAGGTTAAATCGAGAATTTTACCTCTTGGTAATCCTGTTTCAATGGCAGTACGAAGTAAAAGATAAAACCAGAAATCTTTTTCTTTTGCTTTATCAAGAAGGTTATTAATCTGTTCCTGTGTCAGGTTTTTCTTTTGAGATTTTAATTCAGGTCTTTCTACGCTCCGGCAGGGGTTTTTGTTGTGCAGGTTACAGGACGATTATGTAGCTTTGCGCTTAATACTTCACGCTGGCACCAATATCTTGAAGAATATTTGTCAGTTAACTGTGGATTGTATTAATTTTGAAAATAAAACCATAAAAGTGGAGAAGAGTTTATATAAAGGTGAAATTATCAGGCACAGAAATAAATATCAGGTTCGAGATGTACATATTTCTGATGAATTGTGTAAAATTCTAAAACCTGAAATAAAGCCGGAAAATGATCTTCTATTCCCAAATTCTGACGGAAATGTTCAGGATCCTGATAATATGATAAAAAGACGGTTCAACCCTGTAATCAGAAAAGCCGGCATAAGAGAGCAGTTTTTTCTAAGCGTATCAAATTTAATGCCGAGCAGCTCACAGGCAACATCAGCACTAATCCAGCAATTCTTTTTCTCTTTAGCTAATTCCACTCTTAAATATCCTT
>ERZ795055.4093-NODE-4093-length-10354-cov-4.144868_pt1 | contig 10354 bp, 7 predicted proteins | sample MGYA00375139_ERZ795055 | MGnify/ENA primary metagenome ERZ795055 (study PRJEB30184, sample SAMN05720283) | anaerobic digester metagenome | isolation source: active sludge of municipal wastewater-treating anaerobic digesters | place: USA | collected 2015-01-23 ...
CCGACCAGGCATCTGCCAGCGGCGACAATTCTGCCGCGTTTCGCCTTGAATCACGCCTTCTGGCCAGCCACGATCCAGCAACCCAGCCGCGTCGAAAAAGCAGACTCTGCTATGAAATGCAGAAATAGGGCCAGATTGGCCGACCACAGGTTCCTCCGCACAGCCCGGACACCAAATCCTGCCAAGCCTCGTGAAATACCCGGGCTATTGCTATTCGTCTGTCTCGGCAGCCTGGCGGCGCTGGTCGGTTCCCCAGGACCCCTCGCGGCGGGCTGGACGCTGATCGAGTTCGGCACCAACGACGCGTCCAACCTCACTCCGTATCCGGGCTGGACCCAAGTCCTGAGGCATCCGACTTACACGCGCTATGTCAGCCCCGACGGCGATCCTGCCCACACTGGCATTTCGCCGACAGAAGGGATTCCGGAAGGGGAGACGGCGTTTTTCGGCGTGCGCGGGACGATGCCGATCATGTTCCGTCCGGGGCAGAAGATCGTAGTCACGTTCTACAACCGGTCCGACCAATACGTCTATCCGGCAGCGCGTTTCAGCTTCACTGACGCCGATGCACCAGACGCAGCCGAACCGGACCGGCCCTGGTACACCCTTTTCAACCTGGATTACGAACCGGAAGGCACCTGGGTAGAACCTCACACGGTATTCGACCTTTCCTACTACGTGTCCGATTCGAACATGGTAAATGCCATCAACGGTCCGCCCGCCCAAGGCAGTCACTTCCTGATCAACGTCAGTTTGCCCTACAACGACACGCAGTTGGTGCTGACCAAGATCGATCTGTCGGACGAATGCGATCGGCATCCACCCACGGCACCACGCCACCTGCGGGCCGAGTCCTTTGGCGTCACCGCCGGCGCCGAGCGGAACCTGGTCCGCCTGAGTTGGGAACCTTCTGCCGACAATCCCACGAACAGCACGGGAATCAGCCGCTATTTTGTCTACCGCGACGGTGCGCTCTACGACCTGGTGGACCCCGCCGTGACGGCGTTTCTGGGAACGAATCTGCACTACATCGACCTCAACGTGGCTCCGGCAACCAGTTATGAGTACCGGGTGAGTGCCATCGACCGCGCTCCCTACGGCCTGTATCCGCAAGGCACGCGACTGCACTCCCGGTTTGGCAATGAAAGCCCACTGTCCGCTCCCGCTGTCCTCCAAACGCCGCCTTGGGGCTCGGCCCGCCTGCTCAATCCCTGGACCGATTTCTGCTATCGTGGCGGCATCCGGCTCCCGTGGACGCCAGCGGAAGAGTGGGCCTACGCGGCCGAGGGCTTGGCGTATTACCCGTCGGGCAACCCTGGCTACGACACGGAGCGCGAACTGCCGGGTTCACTTTACGGATTCGCCTATGTGCGTTCGGGGGTCGCGGAGATCAACATCCCGATCCCCGCCCTGTCAGACAATCCCGCCGAGTGGCCGACGGCACGCACGCTTCAGCCCGCGGCGGACCTTTGGCCAGCCATTTACGGCGGTTCCACCACACCCGCTGGCGGCACCGACATCAAAGTGGCTGCGTTGGCCTACCATCCTGCCGCCAACGGTGTGGCCGAGCGGCTTTACTACAGTGTGTGCAACTACTATGGCACCGATCCTTCGGCACCCTCGCTTGGCTGGTTCGATCTCGATCTCACCGAGGGCCACGGTGCATGGTTCCTGGACGCGCCGCCGCCCGACAACGTCTTTCCCGGCGCCATCTCCCGCTATCTCCTGGCGGCTCCTGCCGATTGGGCAGCGACCCATCTGGGCGGACGTTCACTGCTGGCCGGCAACACGATTCTGAGTGGGGGAATAGAGAACTACAACGGCCCGACGCTTTTCGCCTTCGCTCCCTGGGAATCCGGCAGTCTGCCGCCGAGCGGGGGGGTGCTGCCGACTACACTGCTCCTGCGCTACAGTCCTATCGGACAGGTCTCGAATCGCGTCATCAACTGGCGTCTCGACGAAACCGCCGAGGGCCCTGCCTGGATTTCGTGCGGCGGCAAGGCCGCCCTCGCGGTTTCCTACCGCCGCACGGTGGGCGATGTCTGGTATGGCGATTCCCTGGGCAACAGCCATTCGGCTTATGACATCCCCGAGCCCCCGTTTGGCTACAAGGGCGGCAGTTGCACCGAATGGCGCAACGGCCTGATGTTTTACAATCCGGACGACCTCGCTGCCGTCGCGCAGGGGAAGAAGGCCAGTTGGGAGCCTCAGCCTTACGTCGTGTTCGACACGCAGCAGTTCTCCCGGCGTCTCTCGGCTGAGCCTCCCGAATCCGGCGCCATCGCGTTCGCGCCAGGCCTGCAAACGCTGTTCTACCTCGAACACAACGGCGATCCCGAAATGGTGTACGGCCTCATTCATGCCTGGAAGATCGCTCCCCCAACTCAGCCTCTCCTCCAACCTGGCCTCTCGAACCAGACCTGCCACATTAGCTGGCACACTGCTCCTGACAGCCTGCTTTACCAGTTGGAACAAACCGATCGCCTCGCCCCCGCCTCCTGGTCCAACGCTGGACCGGGCCACCTCGGAGACGGATCGACCAAGACGGTGGCTCTCACAGTTGCCCCCAACACCTCCCGGTTCTATCGGCTTAGGGTGAGCCCCTGATTCGGAACTGCTGACGGCGGCGCCCGGTTCAGGCCCGACGCCGCGCGCCGAGGACCGCCTTGAGATCGAAGAACTTGCCCGGGCAACGCGTATGCATCCGGTTGACTTGCTGGTGGGTCTTGATGGCGGAGAGGTCCAGACTGCAGCGTTTCGTCAACGCGCGAAGCAGCGCTGTCGTGGTTGTCTAAGTCTTTGGGCCGGCGTTCGTTGTGGCAGTCGCCAATGCTCGGTTCGGCGTCGAGGTCCCGGAGTCCCGCATTGCGGGAGAGTGCGGCGGTTTACCGCCGCTTTTCGAGGACGGTTCTCCGTGCATTCCCAGACCATATCAAAGCGGTGCTGAAGCACACGCACTCTCCCGCGGCCGCGGGACTTCGCGTTGTCGGACACGTTCGTGCCGGGGCGGCTTCCATGCAGGGTACGCATCTCAACCGCCCTAAGGTTGACGCGTATGCGCGGCGGCGGGACTTCGCGTTTTCGGACGTGCTCGTCCCCAGGCAGCTTCCGTGCAAGCTCCGCATCTGAGCCTCGCTAAGGTTGACGCGTATACGCGACCGCGGGATCGCCATTTTACCGTCTGGTCGAGCGCTTCCACTCGGAGGGCTTCGGCCGAGCTCAGCCGAGGCCTTCGAGGCGGTGTACGAGGAGCGGTACCAGGAGAAGTTGGAACTGGCGGCACGTTTACGCCGGGAAACGACACTGACGATGGGAGAGATTGCCCGGCGGCTGGACCTGGGCAGTTGGAGGAGTGCCAGCACCCGGCTGCACAGCTTGAAACGGAAACGAGAGCTGCAGAGTGAACAGTCATTGTTATAGTGTGACCCCTTCGTTCTGGCACTCCGGTCTCGCCGTTGCGGCTCAAAGAACGTTCCAACCGTGAGCGGCGATCATGGCACGAACAATCTGGCGCCGGCGCTCGTATGTCACCGCACCTCGCCGCCGGCCCAACTCGGTCCGGGGCACCGCGTAGATGCAGTCGCACTTGCAGAAGGTTGGCCAATCCAAACCGTCAGCGTCGTCCAGGAGCACCTCGTGATCCCGTGCCGGGCGGTCGGCACGCTGGGATGCGCAATCGAGGATTTCGACGAACTGCTTGCGAGCGGCTCGGGCCGGATGAGAGACGATCACAACCGGGTGAGCGCCCCAGCCCAGGTCAGCCTCGTACACTTCCCACGCGTTCACAGGCGCGCTCCCTTGCGCACCGCCGCGCGCAACGCTGCGAATGCGGCGCGCCCGACCTGATCAGCCTGGGGGTCCGTCGTCCCGTAGATGGCTTCGACTTGGGCCGGCGTCAACGGTGATGGGGTAAGATAGGCGGTTTCCTCCCGTTGCATGCGCCGAATGGCCTCGCGGACGGCCTCGCTCTGGTTATTGAAGCGCCCGGCCTTGACGAGCCGGGCGATATAGCGTTGTTGTTCCTTGGCCAGTGCGTAACCCATGTCGAGACACTAGCCAACTATTGGAGAATTGCAAGCCACCTCACCAATCCGCGCGTGATCGTCGCTCCGGGGCCAGTGAGATCCGGTTGAAAGGCAATAGGGTCAGATCCGAATTCCTAATAGCTCATCCGGTCGAGCTTCACCTTGCCTCGGAAGATCCAATAGATGCTGACGGTGTAGGCCAGGACGACCGGCACACCGATGATCGCAATGGTGAGCATGATGCCCAAGGTCTTGGGCGACGACGACGCATTGTAAGCCGTCAGACTCAGAGCCGGATTTGGATTGCTCAGGACCAGGTTCGGAAACAGCCCCAGGCCGAACAGCATCATCAGTGCAATCATAGCGCAACCGGACGAGAGAAAGGCCCGGAAATCGCGTCCGTGATGGATCTCGCGCGGGATGTTGGCGATGGCGAGCACATTGGCCAGGGCGATGGTAAACAGCCACGGATTGTCTCGCATCCGGGCCGCCATGTGCGGCGCATACAGCAGCGTGGCCAGCGTCGTCACCGCGTAGCAGAGAATGAAGAAGATCATTGTGGGCCGGATCCACTGCCGCGCCTGGGCCTGCATGTCCCCCTCGGTCTTCATCACCACGTAAATCGCGCCGTGCATCATGAACAGCGCCACCGCGGTCACTCCGACCAGGAGCGCGTACGGATGCAACAGACCAAGGAACGTGCCGGCGAACTCGGCCCGCTCATCGATCGGCACTCCCCAGGCGATGTTGCCCATCGCCACCCCGAGCAGGAAACTGGACAGGACGCTGCCCGCCGCAAAGCCCACATCCCACATCTGGCGCCACCAGACCATCGGCTGCTTGCTTCGAAACTCGATGGCGACCGCCCGGAAGATCAGCGCGACCAGCAACAGGATCAATGCAAAATAGAACCCGCTGAACACCGTCGCATAGACCACCGGAAACGCCGCAAACAACGCCCCGCCCCCCGTCACCAGCCACACCTCGTTGCCGTCCCAGACCGGCCCGATCGAGTTGAGCATGAGCCGCCGGTGCGCGTCGGTGCGCGTGAACAGGTGCAGCGCGCCCACCCCCAGATCGAAGCCGTCGAGCAACGCGTACCCGGTGAACAGCACGCCCACCAGGACAAACCATACCAGGTTGAGATCCAGCCAGTCCGGGAAGTTCATAGGTCGGCCCTCCCCCCGGACGCCAGCTTGCCACCGGGCTTCAAATCCGCCGGGTCGGGCCCATGCTGGATTTTCTCGTTCAACAGGTACACGAACACGGCAAACAGCAGGAGGTAAACGAGTGTGAACAGAAGGAGCGAGGTCAGCACGGCATCGGCCTTGACCACGGCCGAAAGGCCGTCCGAGGTCCGCAGCAGCCCGTAGACAACCCAGGGCTGCCGCCCCATCTCCGCGGCAAACCATCCGGTCTGATTCGCAATCTGCGGCCCCAGGACCGAGAAGACCATGATCCACAGCAGCCAGCGGGATCGCGACAACGCCCCCCGCCAGCAGAGGAACGAACCGGCCAGCGCCACCGTCATCAAACCCATCCCGACTCCGACCATGAGATGATAGAATTGGAAATTGAGGTTCACGCGCGGACGATCCTGCGGCGGGAATTCCCGCAACCCCTTCACAGTCGATCCGGCCTCCCCCAACATCGCCCGGCTCACGGCGCGCGGAACTGCAAGGCCCCGGACGGCTTCGGACGCTTCATCCACCCACCCGAACGCGTAGATCGGCAGTTCCCCCGTCTGGTAATGCCCCTCGAACGCGGCCATTTTTGCCGGCTGGTTCCGGATCACACCCAGGGCGCTCTCATGCCCGGTGACGATCTGGAGGATCGAAGCCACGACGGCCGCGCCCAAGCCGACCTTGATCGAGGCCTTTGCAAACTCCTCGTGCTTGCGCCGCAAAAGGTAGAAGGCGCTCACGCTGATGATCAGGAACGCCCCCGCCTGCCACGCCCCGCACACCACGTGGCTGAGCCGTTCCATCGATGACGGATTGAACACCATAGCCCAGAAATCGGTGATGACCGCCCGCGGCCCCAGCGGCGTCTGCTCGATCATGTAGCCCGCCGGCGTCTGCTGCCACGAGTTGGCCACGACGATCCAGACGGCGCTGAAATGCGCCCCGAGACAGACCATGCAGGTCGCAAAGAAATGCATGCCGCGGCTGACTTTGTCCCAGCCGAACAGGAGGACCGCCAGAAAACCGGACTCGAGGAAGAACGCGAAAATGCCCTCCGCCGCCAATGCGCTCCCGAACACGTCGCCCACAAAGCGCGAGTAGGTGGCCCAGTTCGTGCCGAACTCGAACTCGAGCACAATGCCCGTCGCCACGCCAATCGCGAACGTCAGCGCAAACACCTTCGTCCAGAACCTGGCCATCTGGTGGTAGATCGGGAGTCCGGTCTTGAGCCAAAGCCCCTCGATCACCACGAGCCCGACCCCCAACCCGATGCTCAGCGGCGGATAAAGGTAGTGGAATCCCGCCGTAAGGGCGAACTGCAGGCGCGACAGCGACAGCACATCCATAGACTCCGGCAGGCATACCGATGTTCGTTTCGTCGCGCAAGACAAAGCCGCCAAATGTGTTGCGTTTGCTCTTCCGATGGGCGCAGGGTTTGCCCGCGAAGATGCAAGCCACGTTTTCATGAAGCTCGCGGTGTTTGCCCATATCCCCCCGCCTGCCCACGGCCAAAGCCTCAGCATCAAGCGCATGCTCGATGGCTTCGGAGGCGATCGGGCAAAACAGAGCGCGCCCGGACCCGGCTCAGCCACCCGGGTCGAGACTCGCACCGAGTCGCGTCCGGATATCGAGTGCTACCACATCGATGCCCGCTTCTCGCGCGACCTCGAGGATCTCGGCGCTGTTCGTTTCACAAAGGCAGTCGTCCTCTTCAAATACTGCGCCAAGGCGCTGTGGTTGCGATTCCGATATGGCGTCCGCACCCTCTATTATGTCCCCTGCCCGCCTCGGCGCTCCTCGCTTTACCGCGACTGGGCGATCCTCCTGCTCTGCCGTTGGGCCTATCCGCGCCTGGTCTTTCACTGGCATGCTGTCGGGCTCGGCGAATGGGTCGAGAACAACGCCACGGCCCTCGAACGCGCGGCGACGCACTGGCTCTTCGACCGCGCCGACCTGGCCATCGTCCTGTCGCGTTACAACCAACCCGACGCCGCCCGGTTCCATCCACGGGCAGTCGAGGTCGTGGCCAACGGCATTGCCGATCCGTGTCCCGATTTCGCCCAGGCCATCGCTCCGCGCCGCATGGCCCGGGTGGAAGCACGCCGCCAACTGCGGCTGGGGCACTCCCTATCCGAACCCGATTGCGCGCGGGCCGGCGGCGATCCAGAGCGGTGCCGCGTCCTGTTCCTGGGGCATTGCTCGCGGGACAAGGGTCTGTTTGACGCCGTTACGGGGGTCGAGGCCGCCAACCGTCAGCTCGCCGCCCAAGGCTCCCCCCTCCGTTTCCACCTGACAGTCATTGGCGGCTACGTCGACGCCGACACCCGGATCGAGTTCGAGCGCATCCTCGAGGCGCCGGGCCGGCGCGAATGCATCGAGTACCTGGGACGGGCAAGCGACGATGCCAAATGGAGCGCGTTCCGGGAGGCGGATCTCTTCTGTTTCCCGACCTACTTCGCCTGGGAAGGCCAACCCGCCAATGTCATCGAAGCCATGGCATTCGGACTCCCCGTTGTGACGACCCGCTGGAGGGCCATCCCGGAACTGCTGCCCGAGAACTACACCGGCCTGGTCGAGCCGCGCTCTCCGGATCAAGTGGCTGCCGCTCTCGTGAGCGCCCTGACCGAGGACGGCGCCCCACACCGCGCGGCGTTCGAGAAGCGATTCACGGTCCAACGCCACCTCGACACGCTCGCGGCGGCCCTGGCCAAGGTCGGTTAGCTCATCGACTTCTTGATCGCGGCGCTGTGGAACTGGATCTTCCGAGCCGCCTCGACAATCCGGTCCATGTCCGCCCGTTCGGCCAAGAGGACGCTCTGATACATGCCGACCGTTGTGGCGCAAACCTGCCGGTTGCCTTTCAACTCCTGGAGACTCTCGTGGTACGCCTTGATCCGCTCGGCGCTGAAGAGCCGCTGGAATCCCCTCGACGCAGTCGTTTCCTCCAGAAGTCCGTCGAAATACTGTTCGTGATAGCCGCCTCCGCAGGGAATGCCCTCGGCGTTCATCGCCCGGGTGAACTGGTCGCGGGTCAATCCGTTGAACTGCCGCGCATCATAACGGAACGGGTACAGATGCCACACCGGGTAGCTGTTCTCGGGCAGGCGGACGGGCTCGATGCCGGGAATCTGCTTGAGTTGGGCGCTCAGGTAATCGCCGTTCTCGCCCCGATGCTCCGTCTCCTTCACCAGCTTCTCGAACTGCTGCAACAGGATCACCGCCTGGAACTGCTGCATTCGGAAGTTGCCGCCGCGCGTGAAGTACGGCGTGTTGCCCTTGAAACCGCCATAGGCGCGCCCGCAGTTGTGGTAGGCCTGACAGCGATCGAGCAGATCGTCGCTGTTGCCGGTCACCGCGCCGCCCTCGCCCGCAGGGATGTGCTTGGAGTTTTGGAAACTGAAACACCCCAGGTCGCCAAGAACACCGCATTTCCGGCCCTTGTACTCGGCCAGCCAGGCCTGACAGGCGTCCTCGATGACCGCGAGCTTGTGCTTGCGCGCAATCGCATTGATCGGATCCATGTCGCATGGCAGCCCATAAATGTGCACGGGCATGATCGCGCGCGTGCGCTCGGTAATGCGGCTTTCGATCGACGCCGGATCCATGGTCAGCGTGGCCGGGTCCGTGTCGGCCAAGACCGGGAGGGCCTTCATGCTCAGAATGGCGTTGTATGTGGCGATGAATGTGAAGGGCGACGTGATCACTTCGTCGCCGGCATCCACGCCCATGACGTGCATCGCAACCATCAGGGACGTCGTGCCACTCGCGGTGCCCAGACACCGTTTGGCCCCCAGCAGCCGCGCATACGCCTGCTCGAATTCCTCGACGTGCTCCCCCGCCCCCCGAAACCATCGTCCGCTCCGCAGCACCTCGATCACCGCCGGTTCCCATGCCTCACGCCAGATTGGCCAGCCCGGCCAACCGCCCCCGTGCGCGGGCGTGCCGCCCAGCACGGCCGGCTTGTCCGCCTCGGCCGCATACGCCATCGGCGCCTTCTGCGCGCTCAACCACGTCAAGGCCGCCGATCCCGCAGCCGCGCTCCGGATGAATCCCCGCCGTGTAAAAGTATGTTTCATAGCTCAATCTCTCTCGTTGAATTGTGTCGGGCGACCGCGGCGGAGTTTAGCCTTGTCCCGGATCGACACAACAGCAAACACGCCCGGATCGGCCTTGTCATTGGCATCCTTGATGCTAGCCTGAGTCGCACGGATGCTCGAACTGCGCCCAGAGACTCTGGTCATTGTGCCGACCTACAACGAGCGCGACAATCTGCCCCGGCTCGTTCATCGGGTTTTTTCCCTGCCAGTCCAGGTCGAGTTATTGATTGTGGACGACAATTCTCCCGACGGCACCGGGCAGATGGCGGACGAATTCGCCGGCCGCAACCCCCAGATGCATGTGCTCCATCGGCCCGGCAAAGAGGGGTTGGGACGCGCCTATTGCGCCGGGTTTGCCTGGGGTCTGCAACGGTCGTACCAGTTCCTCTTCGAGATGGATGGCGATTTGTCCCACAATCCGGACGATATTCCCCGATTCCTCGAAGCGGCTGTCCATGCGGACTTGGTCCTGGGCTCGCGTTACGCCCAGGGGATTCGCGTCATCAACTGGCCCCTGGGCCGGCTGCTTTTGAGCCTCAGCGCGGCCCGATACGTGCAGTTGATCACGGGCATGCCGTTCTCCGATCCGACGGGCGGGTTCAAGTGCTTCCGTCGCGAGGCGCTCGAGGCCATCGACCTGCAAAACATCCACTCGAACGGATACAGCTTCCAGATCGAACTGACTCACAAGATCTGGCGCCAGGGCCTGCGCGTCGCCGAGGTCCCCATCACCTTCACCGACCGCTTCCAGGGAACGTCCAAGATGTCGTCCCATATCGTCCGCGAAGCGCTCTGGATGGTCTGGCGGCTCTGGCTGCAGAACGGCCTGCGCCGCTCGCCACGCAAGCCGCCCAAACCGGCCTGAATAGCAACGGGCGTTGGCCACACCCCAAACGGTCCATTCCCGCTTGCGCCCGGATTCAATCGCGGCCCCAGCCCGGACATTTACAGGGCTGCGCGTGATCGGATGTCCGGGCTGTGGCAAAACCGCGCCCGCACAGGGAAAAACGAGGTTCGGAGCGTTTCCGAAACCTCGCGAGTGCGGCGA
>ERZ795055.4094-NODE-4094-length-10353-cov-4.299767_pt1 | contig 10353 bp, 10 predicted proteins | sample MGYA00375139_ERZ795055 | MGnify/ENA primary metagenome ERZ795055 (study PRJEB30184, sample SAMN05720283) | anaerobic digester metagenome | isolation source: active sludge of municipal wastewater-treating anaerobic digesters | place: USA | collected 2015-01-23 ...
TCCGGCGCCCCGTCATACCCAAAGACAACATCTTCGAGAATTACAGTCCGGGACGCCTCGACCACCTAATCAAGAAGCTGAACGAGATATCCATTCAAGGACGGAGGGCGCTGAACGAAGGTGATCCAGGCGCAGCACAGCGAATCTGGCGCGATCTCTTTGGTGATCGGTTCCAGGCTCCAGAGCCCAGCGACCTGTCTGAGGCAAAGAAGCCTTGGTCGGCGCCTGCGGTCATCGGGACGTCCGGCAAGGCGGCATAATGGAGGGCCTTTATCCACTGGACGAAGTCACCTCACTGCTCCAGCAGTTGAGCGCGCGACGGGTGGCCATCGGGGATCCGGAGTTGCCCCCGGAGCTTCGGACCGCGTTGGGACAGGCTTACCTGGTTCCGGTGAAGTGGAATGGCGTGACCGAAGTCATTCTCTACCTCTCGGTTGAATTCCCGGATGAACGTCCGATTGTATACTTCAAGGCCACGGACCTCCCCAAATGCGTCGTCCCTCACGTTAATCGAGACGGGCAGATTTGCACGCTGCCCATCGGTGCGGTCGTGAACCCATTTCGACCCGCAGCCCAGATCGTCGCGGTCCTACAAAACGCGCAGAAGGTGGTCGAGACGCAGTACCCACCGGATGAATTTCTGACCGAGGTCGAACAAGAACTGGTTGCATATTGGGGCGGGAGTGAGCCGATCCTGTTCTTGACTGATGCGACGTTGGAGTCCCATCGGATTGTGCACGTGGACTTGGCCGAGGCGATAAACAAAGCCACGAAGAAACGGGTCAGTTTCCTTGGGCCTATGCCGAGCGGGATCCGCGACGGCATGCAGGTCGGTTTAGTGCTGGACGTCCCGCGCGCGCACCTTATCGATTTTCTCAACGACCCCGCGAGGACGATAAGCCAAGAGGCGTCCTGGAGACAGTCTTGTGCGTTGTTGGCTGACATCCTGTCGCAGCGCGACCATTCGCGGAAAATGATTACCGTCTTTGTTCTCGCAAGATGTGAAACGAGCAATGGCCAAGCATGGCTCGGAGGACTTCTCCAAGATCCGCTCCATATCGCCAAAGACCGACGTCAGAACGAGGAGCGCTTGGTCAATCTGCCGCTTCGCTCACGGTTTCACAGGTGTGCTATCGACAGTCTACGTACGGAGAGACTGCTTCGACGGATCGAGGGACCCGGTGCAAACACCTGCCTGATGGACAAGGCAGTCGCCCTTGTCGGTTGCGGCTCGCTCGGAAGCTTTATGGCTGATCTGCTTGTTCGATCGGGGGTCCAGCGGATGCTGCTTGTAGACAAGGAGTCACTTGAGTCAGCCAACCTCGCCCGGCACATCCTTGATGCAACGGGGCTTTTCTTGCCTAAGGCCAGCCAGCTTTGTTCGCGGCTCAGACAACGCTTCCCCGAGAGCAATGTCGAATCATTTGTGTCGGACGTGCGGCGTCCAGAAGGTATCAAGAAACTCGCGGAGTTCGGAAGCGCGATGAATCTCATCGCCACAGGGGAGACAAACACGGACATGACGCTTTCTGAGCTCTGCAGACGAGGCCGGATTGGCGCCTGTTGTTTCGTTTGGGTGGAGTCCGGGTTGCGAGGATGTCATGTTATTTACCAGCCCGCGCTTCACTCGCATACTCTCACCGACCTGCATGGCCCGGGAGCAGATGGTCGCTACCTTTACGTTCACAGACTGATAGGGGATCCCGACAAGGAAGTGTGTCACGAACACGCGTGCCAGTTCACGTTCACGCCTTACTCGGCCATCGACTTGGCCGCGTTTGCCGCGGTAGCCACCCGCAAAGTCGTAGGATGGCTGAATCAGCCCCCCCAGGAACTGCAGATACTCCGTTGGCGAGCGGAGAGCTGCAACCAGTGGGAAACCCTCGAGATCCTCGGATGAGGATTTGCCTTCAGCCTGCCGGCCCCATCGAATTGCCAGAGGCCACTATCGGATTCCTGCGTCGCCACGTTCAGTTGAGATTCGCTTTTGAGACCGGAGGTGTATTGGCTGGATTTCTGCGAAAGGACGACGTTTGGGTCATCTCTCACCCGATGCAGCCCTCGCGTCGAAATCGCGCAGGACGCTTCTGGCTCAAACGACATCGTGGCGACGCTCAGAAGTTCGTGGACGACGTCTATTACGAGACTGGCGGAATCGTGAACTACCTCGGTGAATGGCACACACATCCTGAGCCGACTCCCTCTCCCTCGGGCGAGGACCGCAAGATGTTTCGAGATCTTTTCCGGACAAGCCGGCTTGAGATTCATTTCTTGATCGGCGTGATCGTGGGAACATCGGGAACGCTCTGTGTTTGGTGTCAAGAATGCGATGGGGGCTTTGCCTCGGCGATTGTGCGGTAAGCGATCAAAGGGCCACCTTTGCTGTCTTGCGTTCTTGCAGGTGGCTGATTGCCCGTCATCGATGGTGACGCGATTACATGAAAGCGAATGCCTGTGGGTATGGAATTTGTCGCTTGGCACCAACCACATGCACGCCACTCCTGGACTCCAACGACAAGAAGCGCATCGCGGCGAGGGTTCCGCGCGTGTCTGCGATACACCACTTCTTGCCCCAGATTGGCCTATTCTTCCTGGCATGAACGGTAACGAGCAGCAGGCGGAGTTCATGAGTTGGAAAATCGCGCCAGCGCGGTTGAACGCGACTCAGGCGGCATGGTACCTCGGCTTCGATCCGCACGAGATCGCCATGCTGGTCGGCGAGGGCCTGCTCAAGCCGCTCGGGCACCCGGCACGCAACGCCGCCAAGTTTTTTGCCACGCAGACCCTGGACCAGTTGCGTCGCGACGAGAAGTGGCTTGCCCGTGCGACGGATGCCATCGCGGACTATTGGCGACAACAAAACGCCCGCAAGCGGGCAGCCTGCGGACGTGGCGGTGTCACGAGAGGCAAGGCAATCAGGCGAGGTGCACCTGCGGTCGAGAAGGCTGCGGCTCTGCCGCCGGCACCGGCGCCGGTTGGAACGGAATAACGTTCCCGGCAGCCGCCTGTTTTTCGTAGTTCTCCAGGGAAGGCAGTTTCACCTTGGCCTTGCGCGAATAGGCGCGATGCACCGCCTTGCTGTTGTGGCCAAGGGCCTCCTGCGCAAACCGCTCCGGGTAGCCGCACTGCTTTGCCCGCTCCGCCCAGGCGTAACGGTAGCAGTGGAGGGTCACGCCATGCACCCCGGCACGATGACAGACGCGGGTGAACTCGGTCGCGCGATGCCCGGAATTCAGTTTCCGCAGTTTCGGGAAGAACGCCCCGGTCGTTGGAAGCGTTCTGAGAACGGCTTCAACCTCGTCGCCGAAATGGATCATCGAAACCGTCCGCGTCTTCTTTCGGGCGAAGCTGATGACCCGCGCTGGCCAATCCACATTCTCGGCGCCGAGGAAGGCTACGTCAGATTGTGATGCTCCAAGCAACCAACAGAGTCGGTAGAATGCCTTCCGGTCGGAATTCGGTTCGTGGTCGAGAATGGCCTGGTGCTCCTCGGGCGTGATGGCGCGCTTCTCCCGGAAGGTGATTTTGGGCCAGTGCTTCTTCGGGATCAAAGGCCAGGGGAGCCAGCCCATGTCCAGCGCGAAGTTGTGGACACGGCGAAGGAAAACGTTGGTCGAAACCGTGCCAACCTCCATCACCTTCAGCAGGTGCTCAGGACGGGTTTCGAGCAGGGGCAGATCGCGGATGAGATCGAAAGCGTGGTCCTTCAGCACCCGCAGCCAGCGGTCGCGCGTCGCGCCCTTCTTGGTCTTTCCGATTTCTTCGAGGGGAACGCGCCAGGGGCGCTCGATCGCTCCGGGATCAGACGCGGCCAGGTAGGTGCGGGCGATGTGGAGGTTGAGCTGCGGTTGGCGGACAGATTCGTTCCGGGCATTCAGCAGGGCCAGGGCTTCCGGACGGTTGCGGGTACCGAGGCTCTCCTGTTTTCGGGTCTCGGTGTCTTCGAGGTAGAACATGCCGCCGCGCTTGCGGCGGTAGAGGATAAACCGGCGTTTCATAGGCTCGATTCTTTCGCCGGAGCCTATGGAGTTTCGCGTGGCGTCGGGTGTATCCGCTACACGCGGCGGGCTGCGAATCCCGCCATTACCAGTGGTTGCCGAGTAGTGCCGGGGTGATGATCGGGTAGTGCCCCGGTTTTGATTTCACTGACACTTTCACTGGCACTTGCCGTCTCTGGAATCTGCAACTCATTGAGGACTAAACCGTTGGAGTTGGAGGCGGAGGTCGGAATCGAACCGACGCTTCTATCCCAGCCATAGAGTATGCGAAAACCCCAATAAAATCAGCATATTTGAACTTGCTTGACAGAGGTGCACATTAACATTACATTTAACACCAGATATGCCTACTGTAGTGAGACACCCCGGCTCGCCCTTCTGGTATGCCGCTTGGATGGGCGCGGATGGCAAGGGCGGCAAGAAGCTGATACTCCGCAGCACCAAGCTTAAAGACCGCACAAAAGCTATGGCGCTGGCCATCGAGTATGCAGAAGCCGATAGCAAGGCCGTGGCCGGAATGCTGTTCGAGGCGCAAGCCCGCAAGGTTGTGAATAGCATTCTGGAGCGGACAGGGACAGGCGATGGCATCCGCACGCCAAGCATTGAGGCCCATTTCAAGGGGTGGCTGCAGAACCAAGAGGCCCACAAACGCGCCGGCACAGCGGCCCGATACGGCAAGGTAGTGCGGGAATTCCTCGCGCACCTCGGCAGCCGGGCCTCAAAGCCGCTGGGAAGCCTGGCCCCGGCCGAAATCGAGACGTTTATTGGCAAGAGACTGAATGCCGGGTTGGCCCCCGGCACTGTGAATCTGGATGGCAAGATAATCCGTGCAGTCTTGAATCGTGCGCGGCGGCAGGGGCTCATCACGACCAACCCGGCCGAGGCGGTAGACCTGCCCAGCGCAGAAGGCGTTGAGCGTGTCATATTCACCGCCCCCGAGGTGAAGATGCTGATGGACGCCGCCGAGCCTGAATGGCGCACGCTCATCCTGGTGGGCTATTACACCGGGCAGCGGCTCACCGACTGCACCAAGATGGCTTGGGCTGACGTGGACCTGGCCGCCGGCACATGGAGCTTGCGGCAAGGCAAGACGGACGCCAAGCTACTTGTCCCGCTACATCCCGCGTTGCTGCAGCACCTCGAAGGATTGGCCGGCACTGATACAGCCGCCGAATTTGTCATGCCGCACATGGCCGAGCTGGGCCCTGGTGGCCGGCATGGCTTGTCCGAAGGCTTCAAGCGTGTCGCGCGCAAGGCTGGCGTGGACACGATGCCAGTGAAAGGCGGCGGCAAGCGCATGATTTGCCGACGCTCGTTCCATGCTCTGCGGCATTCATTCACCAGCGCCCTCTTGAACGCGGGCGTGTCGCCAGAGTTGAGGATGAAACTCACCGGGCACAAGTCGGCCGAGGTTCACCGCGGCTACAGCCATGCCGAGCTCGCCACCCTGAAGTCCGCTGTCGCCAAGCTGCCGAGTGTCGTATGAATTGGATTCCTCCCAATATCCCCAAATTATGCGGCAAGCTGTTTTCCGAAATAACACCCCGAATCACCGAGGACGACCTTAAAGCTGTCCGCAAAAGTTTTGATGCGGCTTTCATCAGATACGCTGATGACGGATTTGGATTGAACAAGGTGCGCCGCCACCTTTGCCCTGGATGCAAACACGCCATACTGATGCCGCAGGACGTGCGATGGAAACTGCTAAAGCCAAAATTCAAAGCTGCACTTGATCGGGATGATTCCGACTGTGTGATTCGGCTTGGGCGGTTGCTGGCGCGGAAACAAGCCCAATATGAACCGCCCTTGAACCGCATCCACGCATTCATTCTGGCGAATTGGATGCCCGAACCGGAAACCGCAAAAAAGGGCATGTATCCAGCCGGCTTGTGCTACTGCTCATCAGGCTTGATTCAAAAACTGATGAACGTGAATCCAGTTCAATCCAAAGAGGTAGGAATCGATGATGTAAAACGGGCAATCCGCCGGATGGGGTTGATTAGGATGCCGGGAAGACATTTCACATCATTCGAGAAAGCAGGGGAACTTTACATTCTGGCCTAAGCAGTTGCATACGCCATCACGGTAATCACATATGACACCACACCACAAATAGCAACCTTGAGCACAAAATCAGAATATGAAAACAACGACCATTGTAGCAACCGCAACAGCCACATTTTTGGCTGCACTCATCTCCTTGCACGCTCAGCCCGCAAACTTGCTTGTGAACGGCGACTTCGAGGCTGGCCACACGGGATTCGCTAGTGACTACACCTATTCCCCTGGCAACCTCGCCGCCGGAACATACGATGTTGTAAGAAATCCACGCGATAGCCATCCGGAGGCTTTTTCCATGACCGACCACACAACCGGCTCGGGATACATGCTGGCGGCCAACGGTGCCCTTGACCATGCGCGGATTGTCTGGCGCCAGTCGGTTGCAGTGCAGCCCAAGTCAATTTATGCATTCTCTGTTTGGGCGGCCAACTGGAACGGTGTAAGCCCCGACTCAGGGGCGCCGGTTCTGAGCGTTCTCATCAACGGTGTTCGCATCGGCGGCTCGCTACCCGTGCCGCACGTGCATGGAATCTGGACGAATTATGTCGTGTCTTGGGGGTCGGGGGTTGCAACGAACGCGACCATTGAGATTCGCGACGACGCTGTCAACTTTGGAGATGATCTCGTGATGGACGACCTTGCTTTTGAATTTCAGGGCTTTGAGCTTACCATCCGCTGCTCAGAAGTGGAAATCTGCTGGCAGACTGCATCGAACGTTCTATATCAAGTCGAGTATTGCTCGGACCTTACCACGAATATCTGGACCCCGCTCGGAGCGCCTATTTTGGGGACGGGGACGAAACAGTGCGTTTTTGACAAAATCCCCGATGAGCATCAAAGGTTTCATCGTGTCATTCAAGACACTCGCGCAGTGGAACCACCGGGGGGACAGTAAGCACCGGTGCATCATCCTGGCCGACGCGGCCGCCGTAACCGCTGAGTGCGTTGGTGACAGCATCCGCGACCGCTAAACATCTAACGCACCTTGGAGCGCGGGTGTCGGGATGGCGGCCGGGGCCGAGCCCGCCCCCTTGGGTGTCGGCCCCGCCGCCGGGCTGGCTTCGGCCAAATCTGAGGTTAATCCGCAGAGGCCTTCGAGCTCGCCCACCACAATGCCCACGTTGCTGCCCTGTATCTGCACGGGCGCGGCATCGAGATTGTGCAGCGACCGACCGCAGGCTACGACCGCCGAAGTTGCAGAAACCAACTGGCTGAAGTCGCAAAGGTTCTGCCGCGCGAGGGGGCGGAGGGCAGAGGCATCGTCAATTAGCTGTTCGACCAATCCTGCAGCGCCATGGACGAAGGTCCGAGCTTTCGCACGGATTTCCCTGGCCCATTCCTCTACCGAACCTTCATTCACCTGCAACACTCCTTCAACTGGCTGCTCCGGTAATGCCATCGGCTGGTTGCGTTGAGCTTTCCACCGCTGGCGTAATGCAATCGACTCCAATGATTTGAACTTCAAATTATATTTCGCTGCAAGCTCAGATAGGTTTGTACACAACCCAGATAGATACTCGCGCCGGCAGGATTCGATTACCGCCTTCGAAATACGCTTCGCCATAGTCTAAAATTGCATTAGACGAGCCGGGTTGGCAATACCCATACCCCCACCCTCATCCTTGGCAAGAACGCCATCCTGCTCGTCTCTCGCGCCATACTTAGCTAACTCCTCAAACACCCTCTCCTCTGGTATTTCAATTCCGATGGCATCCACCTCCTCAAGCGGAACGAAGTGAGTCTCGTGGTGGTGGCTGGGCGAATCCCAGGCAAACACCACCACACGGGTGGCCGGTTTCCCCACCTTTCGGAAGCGGATGACCTTGGCATCTGGGAACAGGCTCCAAATCGCCAGCCGCCGGCGGGTTGTAATCAACACCATTTCAGTGAATTCCTCCGCAATTTGCTCATCGGTTTTCACCTCAGATTCAACTTTGGTATTCATCTTCATGGTTATCTCCAGTCTCGATTTTCAGTTGAACTACCATACCATCGCGCCCCCCACACCCCCACTACCACCGGTGAACCCACCACAAACCAGACTCCAGCGCAACAACAGGCGCCACATTTGTCGTCATCCGCCCTTGCCTGGGTTTTGGTTTTCATTTTTCTGGGTTAAACCTATTGGCAGTTTGAAATTCATGTCTATAGAATAGGAGGCTGCCGGATATTCTATAGATATGATTCATACTGCCTGCATTTGAGTTTCACCTTAACCTTAAACTACTATAGGTTAAGGTAAGGTGAAATTGTCGGGTTTTCGGCTATACAATCCGGCCACAAAATCTACCTTCTTTTCTTGTTTCAACCGCCTCAAATACGCCTCAGCGGTTGATTCTTTGATGCCGGCTGCAACTGCCTTGGCGATGACTTCTTTGTGCCGCTGGCCGTCTTTGGACAGGCATATTTCGATGAATTGCGAATCTGGCATAATTTTACTGGTATTATGTCGTTTGATTCGGCCGGCATCCAAATCCGGCCGCGGCTGCATGAGCGGATATTGCCATTCCATAACAAAATCCTCGATTGGTTGATGGTTCCGCAGGATAGAGGTGACGGTGAAGCAATTTGGCTCCTCATGTGCCGTCAGGATGACGGAGCTATCGGGGTAGCGCATCCAGGCTCCTGCGCCGGACATGCGGTCTTGGGCGGCTTTGCCGGATGGGTCGCCTTTGGCGAAGTGATGGGCGAGGATGATTGCCGCATTTTGCTGGTCGGCCACTTGCGCGATTTGGTTCAAAAGCTCGGTGATTTCGCCGTTGCTGTTCTCGTTGCGGTCGCCAAGCAACTTATAAACTGGGTCGAGGATAATGAGCCCGAAACAATCATCTTCCATCCGCTTGGATAACTCTGGTTTAAGAAATGTAAAATCTCTCGCTTGCCCGCGGAGGTGCCAGAAAACAATCATATTGGCAACCTCGGCTTTATCGCCGCGCGTGGAGCGGAGCTTGTCCAAGCGCTCCTTGATTCGAAAGCGGGTTAGCTCAAGGTTGACATACAGCACTTTGGTTTTCTGGCATGGATGCCCCCACCAATCGCTGCCGGATGCAACATCAAGCACGAGGTTCAATAGACACCAGGACTTGTTCGTCTTGGACGCCCCGCTCAACATCATAATGTCGCCACAGGCCAGCACATTGTCGATGATCGGGACGGGGGGTGGCGGCGGGGTGGCGTCCATTTCCGCCAGAGACTCAAACGGCGGTAACGCGGGCGCTTGCGGCGCGGCGTCTTGTGGCGTTGCTGGTAGTGGCGCGGCAGGTTGTTCTTCAATCTCGATGTCTGCAATTCGGGCGAGCGCCTCGGGGAAGTCGATTTCCTGAATCATTATTGAAACGCCTCCATGTCTTTGTTCCATCGGGGATGAATAGAGCGCCACCGTGCAAGCGCGTCTCCGCGGGTCTGGATAACCGGCAAGTCGATGAGTCTTTTGTTGGGCGCGGACGGCGCGAGGTAGAGTAACTGCTGGATGCCGCCTTTCGCCGGCCTCCGGCAACCTGGCAATCGAGTAAGCCGGACTGCCGACAGGCATGCCACGTCACCACCGAGCTTGCACAGCGGCCGGATATGCTGCTCGCGGATGGCGTCAAACTCGGCTTTGCTGGCCGCGTCAATCCTCACCAGTGTATGCACCGATTTGCCGCCCGAGGTGTAGATGGCGGCTATCCGGGCGGGGATTTGGACAACCATCGCCATCCACAGACTGAACGGCGCTTCATCACTCTCCCACACCATGTAACGGAACGCGGTGGCGGCCTCTTGTGAACGGCAAGATAGTTTGCCGCCGTCGCGTGGATTCGGATGCCATTGGCCGTCGACAGGCGCGCACAGATACCAAATGCCCTGCCCTTGGCCGCCCGCGCGCATCTCCGGCGGCACCCTGCAATCCATCGTCGGTGATTCGATTATGAGCTGCCATTTGGGATACCGCGCTTGCATCTCATCGAATGCCAGCACTGTCTCGCCGGGCTCGAACAGCTTGGCCAGGAACGAAACCGCATTCTGACTGTCTGGCCGGATGGCACTCCGCTCCCACAACCAATGCCGCCAGGAGCGGGGCATTTGAATCCTGGCCGCCGCCTTTCGTAGCTGGCTTTCGTCGTATTCGGGCAGGGGCTTTCGCGGGGTTGGGGCGGACTGGCCGGGCATCCGCGATTTGCTGACACCTGGGCCGCTTGAGCTCTCTTTATACGCGAATTCAACCGCCGACTGCACCTCGCTGGACGGGGATGGTGGCCTAGTCATCCTGGCGGTTAGATACGCGACCGATTGCTCCTTCGTCATCCCAAAGATG
>ERZ795055.4095-NODE-4095-length-10353-cov-4.073995_pt1 | contig 10353 bp, 2 predicted proteins | sample MGYA00375139_ERZ795055 | MGnify/ENA primary metagenome ERZ795055 (study PRJEB30184, sample SAMN05720283) | anaerobic digester metagenome | isolation source: active sludge of municipal wastewater-treating anaerobic digesters | place: USA | collected 2015-01-23 ...
CCAACTCCTTCCTCAAGGGGATTTACCCCGACATGAAACTCCGGTGGCGGTCCACGGAGAACATCATGCGGGAGCTGGAGCTGGCGGTGGCAGAGGACCCGGCCATCCGGGCCGTCACCTTCGCCGACGACGTGCTTCTGAGCATGTCCGTGGACGCTTTGCGCGACTTCTGCGCCCAGTACAAGGCCCGGGTGGGGCTGCCGTTCATGGCGAAGACCACGCCGGCGTACATCACGCGCGAGCGGATGGACCTGCTGGTGGGCGCGGGCATGGGCTGGGTCAACGTGGGGCTGCAGGACGCGAACGACCGGATCTGCAAGGAGGTCTACAAGCGGCCCATCGGCTGGGAGGTCTTCCGCCGGGCGGCCGACCTCATCCATGAGTACCCCGTGGCGCCGTACTACGACCTGATCCTGAACAACCCCTTCGCGACCTTCGAGGAGGATGTGAAGACGGCGGAGATGCTGCTGGACCTGCCGCGGCCCTACTTCCTCCAGTCCTTCTCGCTGACCTTCTACCGGGGCACCGAAATCCGCGAGCGCGCCCTGCGCGAGATGCCCGACTGCGTGGTGGAGCCGGAGTTCAAGGACTGCTATCGCGTGGAGTTTGTGCCGAAGGAGGCCGTGAAGGTCATCTGCACGACGATCCACCGGCCCCTGGGCCGTGTGCTCCTCCGCCGCCTGCGCCAGGCCCCGGACAGCCGCCTGACCCAGTTTTTCATGGACCTCGCGGGGTTCTACCACCGGATGGTTCTCCAGCCCGTGACCATGCTGCGCCTGCTGCGCCGCTCGCAGCGGGACAGCGTGCTCGGGGCGCTCAAGATGCTTCCCGTGGTGGTGGACTTCCGGTTCATCACCACGTTCAACCTGCTGCACAACACAAAGGACTCCACCGAGGAGTGACGCGGCGGCGACCCCGCCCCTGGAAGACGACACCGCGATGCGCGTTCTGTTCATCTCCGTACAGCGAAACCTGAACATCATCGGCCTGCGCTACATCCACGAGTGCGCCCTGGAGGCGGGGCACGACGCGAGGTTCCTGTTCCTCAACCGGTTCAACGACGGCGGCGAACCCGCGCTGGAGGCGCTGCGCGCGTTTGTCGGGGAGTTTGATCCGGGCATCGTGGGACTCAGTCTCACGGCCCACGACTCGCCCCCCGTCCGCACGCTCACCGGACTGCTCAAGCAGTGGTTCCCCGCGCTTCCCGTGACCTGGGGCGGCATCTACCCCACCACGGAGCCCGAGGCCAGCCTGGAGTTCGCCGACTACATCTGCCGCGGCGAGGGCGAGGAGATGATGGTGGAGTTGCTGGATGCCCTGGAACATGGGCGGCCGGTGGACGACATCGCGAATCTGGGCTTCAAGCGGGACGGCGAAATACGGCTCAACCCGCTGCGCCCGCTGGTGACGGACCTGGACCGGTTCCCCATCCTCGGGCCCCTGCCCTCGATGGGGTACATCCAGTCCAAGGTCGCCGTGGAGCCCGTCACCCTCGACCACCTGAAGAAGTACAGCCTGTTCCGGGGCACCATCTACCGCATCCTCGTGTCGCGCGGGTGCCCCATGCACTGCCACTACTGCGCCAACTCCTTCCTCATGCGCCTCTACCCCGACTGGGGGCTGCGGTGGCGCTCCGTGGAGAACGTGATCCGGGAGCTGGAGCAGGCCATCAAGATTCACTCGGCCATCAAGTTCGTCACCTTCGCCGACGACTGCGTCTTCAGCATGAAGCTCGACCTCATGCGGGAGTTCTGCCGCGAGTACAAGGCCCGGGTGAACCGCCCCTTCGCCGCCAAGGCGACGCCCGCCCACATCTCGCGGGAGCGCGTGGACCTCATGGTGGACGCGGGCCTCGCCTGGGCCAACGTGGGCCTGCAGGACGGAAACGACCGGGTCTGCAAGGAGGTGTACGGGCGCCCCATCCCCGTGGCCCAGTTCGAGAAGGCCGCCCAGATCCTCAGTGAGTACCCCGTGGCGGCGTATTACGACCTGATCCTGAACAACCCCTTCGCCACGCGGGAGGAGGACGTGCAGACCGCCGAGCTGCTGGCCCGGATCCCCCGGCCCTTCTTCCCGCAGGCGCTCTCGCTGACCTTCTTCCAGGGCACCCAGATCCGCGAGCGCGCGCTGAAAGAGTGCCCCGAGCAGGTGGTGGACCCCGAGACGAAGGACATGTACCGCTCCGTGTACCGGCCGGAGGACGAGCTGAAGATCATCGCGTCGGTCCTGCACCGGCCCCTGTGGCGCGCCCTCCTCGCGCGCTTCAAGAAGGCGCCGGACAGCGGCCTCACCCGCGCGCTGGTCCGGATGGCCGGGTTCTACTCCCGCATGGTCCTCTTCCCCCTCCTCTTCTTCCGCCTGCTGGTGCGGTCCCAGCGCAACTCGCTGTGGACGGCCGTCAAGCTGCTGCCCTACGTGGTGGACACGCGCCTCATCAGCAACTTCGACCTGCTCCACAACACCAAGGACTCCACGGAGGAGTGACCGTGTCCGGGACGCCGCGGCGCGGGTGGTATACTGGCACGGTCGCCCGCCGCGTTGGCGGGTCTTTCCGAACCATGGGAGCCTGACGGGTGGAACCCGCGCGCACAGACAAATCCCCCCGCCGGACCCTGGCGGTCCTGCTCGCGCTGGGGGCCGTGCTGTTGCTGGGGGCCTTTGTCCGCTGGCAGTATTTCCAGGAGCTGCGCGCCGCGCCGGACTTCACCTTCCCCCTGAACGACGCGCAGTTCAAGGACTATTGGGCGCGCGCCCTGCTCTCGGGCGATTACACACCGCCGCCGGGGCGCAACAGCCCCTTTTTGGAGGGCTATCCCCTGCCCAATCCGCCCGGCTACTCGTGGTTTCTCGCCGGGGTTTACGCCTGCTCGGGGGGCAGCTACGCGGCCGCGCGGGGCGTCCAGTTTGCCCTTGGGCTGGCCACGGTGGTCCTGCTCTTCTTCCTGGGCCGGCGGCTGGGGGGCAACGCCGCCGGCCTGTGCGCCGCCGCGCTGGGCGCGGTCCACGGCACCTTTGTGTACTACGAGGGCGAGCTGAACCAGCCCCCGCTGGTCAATGCCCTGCTCGCCGGACTGGTGCTGCTGGGCCTGTGGTGGCGCGACCGGCGCTCGTTCTGGGCCGTCGGGCTGGCCGGAATGGTCACGGGCCTCCTCATCCTGACGCGCCCCGAGACGCTGCTGCTGTTGCCTGTTGTCGGCGCGTGGTTCGTGCTTTCCCTGCCGAAAGGGCGGGGACTCCTGCCCCGGCTGGCCGCGCCCGTCCTGTATGCCGCCGTGTCGCTGGCCGTCGTCGCGCCCGTCACCCTGCACAACTATGTCGCTTCGAAGTCGTTCTGCCTGGTTTCCTACGGCGGGGAGGTTTCGTTCTACCTGTCCAACAACGAAACGGCGGACGGGGTGCGGCCGGACGCGCCGGACCTCCGGGCCCACATCGCCTCGGGCAACTGGACCCTGTTCGACTGGCCGGAACTGATCACCAACTACAACCAGGCCACTTTTGGGAAGCAGGTCCCCTACTCGGAGTTTCAGCGCCACTTCACACAGCGTGCGCGGGACTACATCCTCGCCCATCCGGGGGAGACCGCCCGCCGGGTGCTCAAGAAGCTCCTCCTGTTCTGGGGGCCCGCCGAGGTGGACGAGAACAAGGTGGTCCACTACGAAATCGGGCGGTCCGCCGTGCTGCGGCGGCTGCCGGGTTTCGCGCCAGCCTTCGCGCTGTTCCTGACGGGGCTGCTGCTCTTCCTCCTGCGGGGGCCGCGCGCGCCGTGGTCGGCGAAGTCCGGCGCGCCCGCCGCCGCGTGGGGTATGCTCCTTGTCATTGCCGCCACCTGCGGCACCTTCCTGCTCTTCATCGTCAACGCCCGCTACCGCCAGCCCGTGATCCCCTTCATGCTGGTCTTCGGCGGGTACGCCCTTGCCACCTTGGGCCAGTTCGCCGCGCGGCGGCGCTGGGGCGCCCTCGCGGGGGGAGGCGTCTGCCTAGTCGCGCTGTTCCTGCTGGTCCGCGTGCCCCTGGTCCCCTTCACCCCCGATCTGGCGCGCTGGCATGACGAGCGCCGCCAGGCCTACACCGCCACGGGCCGCCTCGCCGACGGTGCGGCGGACACGGAGGCCTGGCTGGCGCGGCATCCGGACGACGCCCCCGGCTGGTACAACCTCGGCGTCATGCGCTTTGAGATGGGGAGCGCGGACACAGCGGCGGCGGCCTTCGAGAAGACCCTCGCGCTGGCCCCGGATTTCGACGCCGCCTGGTACAACCTCGGCCTCGCGCGGCTGGAACTGGGCAACCTGGAGGGCGCCGCGGAGGCGTTTGAAAAGCGCACCGCGGCCAAACCCGCGGACGCGCAGGCGTGGTATGACCTCGCCCGCACCCGGCACCGCCTCGGCCGCGCCGACGGCGAGGAGGCCGCCCTCAAGCACGCCCTCGCCGCGCGGTCCGACTTGGTGCCCGCGCTCCTGGACCTCGGCGTGCTCTGCGGCGCGCGCGGCGACGCCAAAGGGGCCCTCAAGCTGTTCTTCGCCGCCGCGCAGACCGCGCCGGACAACGGGCTCGCCCGCTTCAACCTCGCCTTTGAGCTGGCCCGCGCGGGCCGCGTTGAGGAGGCGCTGCCGGAGTATGAAGCCGCCGCGGCCGCCCTGCCGGACAACGCGGACATCCGCTTCAACCACGCCCTCGCCCTCGCGCAGGCGGGCCGGCACGGGGAGGCGGCCGCCCAGTTCCGCGAAACCCTCCGGCTCGACCCGGACTACACCGCCGCCTGGTCGAATCTCGGCCTCGCCCTTGCCCGCGCGGGCAACCCGAAGGAGGCCCGCGCCGCCTTCGACGAGGCCCTCCGCCGGACCCCGGAGGACGCGGGCGCGCGGTACAACCTCGGCTGCGCCCTGGAGGCGGAGGGGCGGATGGACGAGACCCGCGCCGCCTTTGAGGAGGCCCTGCGCCTCGACCCCGCGCACCCGGGCGCGCATTTCAGCCTCGGCTATCAGGACGCGCAGGCGGGGCGGCTGGAGGATGCGCTCGCGCATTTCGGGGCCGCCGCCGCCGCCCGGCCGAAAGACGCCGAGGCCCCCTACAATCAGGGCCTCGTGCTGGAGAAGCTGGACCGGGCCGACGAGGCGCTGGCCGCCTTCGAGGCCGCCGTCGCGGCGGACCCCGGCCACGCCGGGGCCAACAGCAGCCTGGCCTTCCTCCTGCGCGCGCGCGGCCGCAACGAGGAGGCCGCGCGTCATTTCGGCAAGGCGCTGTCCTCGCGGCCGCAGGACGCCGCCCTCCAGTACGGCTTCGGTGTGACCCTGTACGACCTGGGACATCCCGCCGACGCGGCGCGGGCGCTGGAAGAGGCCTACCGTCTGGACATGTCCATCCCGGGCATTGCCAACAACCTCGGCCTCGCCCTGCTGGACGCCGGAGAGTATGACAAGGCCGCGCCGTACTTCGGGATGCTGCTCCGGGAGCACCCGGACGACAACGACTACCGCTACCGCCTCGCCCTCGCCCTCACGGGTGCCAAGCGCTGGCCCGAGGCGCTCGACGCCTTCGCCCCCCTCGTCGCCGCGCGGCCCGACGACCCCGCCGTGCTGTACGACCACGGCCGCGCCCTCGCCGGCGCCGGGCGGCGCGACGAGGCCGTCGCCGCGTTCCGCCGCGTGCTGGAGCTCGACCCCGCGCGGAATGCGGCCCGCGTGAGCCTGGGCGCGGAGCTTCTGGCCGCCGGAAACCCCGCCGAGGCCCGCACCCTCTTCGACACCGTTCTCGCGGCGGAGCCGGAAAACGCGCAGGCCCTGTTCAACCGCGCCCGCGTGGACGCCCTGGAGGGGCGGACCGACGAGGCCATCGCGGGCTACCATGCGGCGCTCGCCATTGAGCGCGACAACGCCGCCGTCAGCCTGAACCTCGCCCTCGCCCTGGAGGCCAAGGGCGACACCGATGCCGCAGGCAGAGCGTATGCGGCGGCCATCGCCGTGGACCCAGATCTCGCCCTCGCCCACCACAACCTGGCGGCCATTCTCGCGGCGGAGGGGCAGAAGGAGGCCGCCCTCGCGCGGTACCAGGAGGCGGAGCGGGCTGACCCGTCCAGCGCCAACACGCCGAAGAACATGGGCTTCCTGCTGGCCGACCTGGGCCGCCGCGAGGAGGCTGTGGACGCCTTCCGCCGCGCTCTGGCCCTCACGCCGGACGACCCCGACGCGCGCCTCGGCCTCGCCGACGCCCTCCAGGCCCTCGACCGGCGCGACGAGGCCCTGCCCGAGTACGAGCGCGTCCTCGCCCTGCGCGAGGCCCACGCCCCCACGCACAAGAACCTCGCCTTCCTCCTCGCCAAGCTGAACCGCCCGGAGGACGCCGCCGCGCAGTTCCGGCGTGCCCTGGAGCTCGACCCCTCCGACCCCGACGCCCACTGCGGCCTCGCCGACGCCCTCTTCAACCTGCACCGGCTGGAGGAGGCCGAAACCCACTACCGCGAGGCCCTCCGGCTTAAGCCCGACTTCGCCCTCGCCCACAACAACCTCGGCGACCTCATGGTGCGCGCCGGGCGCGCCGCCGACGCCGTGGCCGCCTACACCCGCGCCCGCGAACTCGACCCCGCCAACGCCAACACCCCGGCCAACCTGGGCCGCGTGCTCGCGCGGGAGAAACGATACGCCGAGGCCGCCGAAGCCCTGCGCGACGCCGTCCGCCTCGCGCCGGACGACCTGCGCGCCCGCTTCCTCCTCGGCGAGGTGCTGCTCAACCTCGGCCTGGCCTCCGAGGCCCTGCCCCACCTCCAGAAGGTCGCCCTCGAGCGCCCCGACTGGCAGGAGGTCCGCGACAAACTGGAGGAGGCCCTCGCCGCCGCCAAGCCCGCCGGCAGGTAACCCGCATGGGATGGGCGCGGGCCGGAGCCGTGGCGGGCAAGCGATTGCTTCGCTCCGCGCGCCATGACGCGGAAATAAACGTCATGGCGAGCCCCTGACCGCCGGGGGCGGAAATTCCATCAATGAACTGAGGGCTGCGGGAGCGCCGAAAACGCGGCATCTTGCCGCGTTCTTGGGGTTTTCGTTGGCCCAAAGAACGCGCCAAGATGGCGCGTCTACATTGCGGGCGTTCTCGCCGACTTACTTCATTAGCAGCGGAGCGAGGCAATCGCTTGTCAGAACGCCCCCATTCTGCGGCATCCCGCGGGTGAACGGGTGTCTTCGCCGCTCCAGACCCGTTCAGCGCGTGTTCACAAGACGCCTTGTCCCCCCGGGGGAATCAACAGCCATTCCTTGTCCGGCGATTCGGGGCCATGCGCGCGATTGAAAACGGGGCGCGGATGCTCCATACTGGAGGCCGGTTCCCGTCCACAGGAGGAGGCATCCCATGAACCCGGTCAAGGCGTATCTGCGCGACATCGAGCGGCAGCTCGCCACGGGCCTGGCCACCGAGCACACCCACCGCGCCGCCCTCCAGACCCTCGTCGAGTCGTTCAAGAAGGGCCTCACCGCCACCAACGAGCCCACCCGCGCCGCCTGCGGCGCCCCCGACTACATCGTCACCGAGGGGCACGGTGCCGTCGGCTACATCGAGGCCAAGGACATTGGCAAAAACCTCGACGAGGTCGAGCACTCCGAACAGCTCAAGCGCTACCTCGAAGGCCTCCCCAACCTCATCCTCACCGACTACCTCGAGTTCCGCCTCTATCAGGCCGGGGAGTATGTGATGGAGGCGCGCCTTGCACTGAAGGGGACCGACGGAAAACTGCGTCCCAACAAGAACGGTGAAGAGGGAATTGCGGGACTTATGAACGCGTTCCTGACGGCGTCCTTTCCCGGTGTGGCGACGCCGGACGATCTGGCGCGTCGGATGGCGGCGACGGCGCGCATCCTGCGGCAGGTGATCGGGGCGGCGTTCACGCAGGAGGGCCGCAGCGACACGCTGCACGGCCAGTTGGAGGCCTTCCGCCAGGTGCTGCTGCACGACCTGGAGCCCGCGCAGTTCGCCGACATGTACGCCCAGACCATCTGCTACGGCCTCTTTGCCGCGCGCTGCAACCACAAACCGGAGCGGGGCGCCTTCACCCGCGAGGCCGCCGCCTTCGAGCTGCCCGAGACCAACCCCTTCCTCCGCCAGATGTTCGGCCACATCGCCGGGCCGGGGCTCGACGTCCGTCTCGCCTGGGCCGTGGACCACCTCGCCCAGCTCCTCGACCGCGCCGACATGGGCACCGTGCTCAAGGATTTCGGGCGGCGTACCCGGCAGGAGGACCCGGTCGTCCACTTCTACGAGACCTTCCTCGCCGCCTACGACGCGGCCCTGCGCGAGGCCCGCGGCGTCTACTACACCCCCGAGCCCGTCGTCTCCTACATCGTCCGCTCCGTGGACGCGATCCTCCGCCGCGACTTCGGCGTCGCCGACGGCCTCGCCTCCACCGACAAGGTCCCCGTCCACGAGCACCACATTCCCAACGGGGGCGCCCAGGTCCAGCGCAAAAAGGTGGGCGACATCCACCGCGTGCTCATCCTCGACCCCGCCGCAGGCACCGGCACCTTCCTCCACGGCGTGGTGGACCTCATCCACGGCGCCGTCTGCCGCAAGGGCGGCGCCGGCCTCTGGAACGGCTACGTCAAGGACCACCTCCTCCCCCGCCTCTTCGGCTTCGAGCTGCTCATGGCCCCCTACGCCGTCGCCCACATGAAGCTCGGCCTCCAGCTCGCCGAGTCCGGTTACACCTTCCAGTCCGGCGAGCGTCTCCGCGTCTACCTCACCAACACCCTTGAGGAGGCCTTCTCCCTCGGCGACCTCCCCCTCTTCGCCAACCTCATCGCCGAGGAGGCCAACGCCGCCGGACAGGTCAAAACCCGCCACCCCGTCATGGTCGTCCTCGGAAACCCCCCGTATTCGGGATTGTCCGCAAACATGAACGAGTGGTCGGACAGGATGTTGAAAACACGGCTGCCTGGTGACGGTGGAGCGCAGAGTTACTACACGGTTGACGGGAAACCCCTCGGCGAGAAGAAGGTCTGGCTTCAAGATGACTATGTGAAGTTCTTCCGGTTCGCCCAGTGGCGCATTGAGCAGACGGGTCACGGGATACTGGCCTTTATCAGCAATCACGGGTATTTGGACAACCCCACCTTCCGGGGCATGCGCCAGAGCCTCATGCAGACCTTTGACGACATCTTTGTGCTGGACCTTCATGGCAACAGCAGGAAGAAAGAGGTATCCCCTGATGGAAGCAAGGATGAGAACGTCTTTGACATCCAGCAGGGCGTTGCCATCGGCATCTTCATTAAGCAGGAAAAGGAGTCAAAGAAGCGGGAGGCTGCCTTGATTCGCCACGCCGAGATGTGGGGGCTGCGCGAGGAATGGAGTGCAGATACAAAGGGAAGCCGAAAGCTCGTGGGGGGGAAATATTCAGCGTTATTCGCGACGGACATATGCTCTACGCCATGGAAATGCGTAGAGCCAACAAGCCCATACTACCTATTTGTTCCACAGAACAAAGCATTGGAATCTGAGTACATTTCACACCCTTCTATCCGCGAGATCATGTGTGTATGCTCAACAGGGATCGTGTCTGCAAGAGATTCGATTGTATATGGATTTGCCAAGGAAGAACTTCTTGAACGTATCGGAGATTTTCAGGGGCATACATATTCTGACGATGAGTTGAGAATGAAATATTTTGGTGGCCGTGGCGTTGGAAAATATGAACGTGGAGATACTAGGGGCTGGAAAATGCATGAAGCTAGAAGTGCTCTGCGAGAGGATGTTGATTGGAGGAGGCATGTATTCCCATGCTTGTATCGGCCTTTTGACGACCGTCCTCTATACTATACCCCGATGATGGTGGATTGGCCTCGCCCGGAAGTTATGCGCCACATGCTTGCGGGGGACAATCTAGGACTCTACACATGCCGCCAGACGATCTCTGAAACGTGGCAACATGTCCTTCCCACGCGTGGGCTTACCGATGACTGTTACGTTTCCAACAAGACGCGTGAGCGCGGTTACCTTTTCCCGCTGTACCTGTATGTGGACCACGGGGACGCGGCGGAGGACCTGGAGGCGCTGGCGGCGCGGGAGGAGGCGCGGGCCTACGGCATCCGGCGGCGGGCGAACCTGTCGGCGGGGTTTGTGGAGGAGGTGGCGGGGCGGGTGAAGCTGGCGTTTGTGGGGGACGGGACGGGGGACCTGAAGAAGACCTTCGGGCCGGAGGATGTGTTTGACTACCTGTACGCGGTGCTGCATTCGCCGGAATACCGGGCGCGGTATGCGCCGTTTTTGCGGATGGATTTCCCCCGGGTGCCGGTGACGTCGGACCGGAAGCTCTTCGCGGCGCTGGTGGGGGCGGGGCGGCGGCTGCGGGGCCTGCACCTGCTGGAGACGGCGGCGGAG
>ERZ795055.4097-NODE-4097-length-10348-cov-3.649762_pt1 | contig 10348 bp, 12 predicted proteins | sample MGYA00375139_ERZ795055 | MGnify/ENA primary metagenome ERZ795055 (study PRJEB30184, sample SAMN05720283) | anaerobic digester metagenome | isolation source: active sludge of municipal wastewater-treating anaerobic digesters | place: USA | collected 2015-01-23 ...
TCGACAACGATTCGGTCCTCTTTCTGGCGGGCACCTCTCTCTTCCGCTACTCGTTTTCGAGCGACACCGCGGCCCCCTTTCTGGCGGGCGCAAAATTCCCCCCGCCCTTCCGGGGAGATTTCTATCGGGCGGCAATCATACCGCTGCCCGGACGGGCCATCGTCGTTACCGGTATCGCCGGCCGCTATGCCATGAGCATCATCTCCACGTCACCGCCGTCGGTCATCCTGGCGAACAGGGCCGTTGCCTCCCCCAGGGTCACTGTGACCGACCGGGGCATCCGGTGTATCACCGGCTCGTCGGGCTCGTGGACGGTTACGGAGATCTCCCGGGACGGCCGCGGCTCGCGGGAGATCGCGCGGCCCGGAAGTATCTCGGATATCGCGCTCTTTCCCGCCGGCATCTTCTACGAGAAGGAGGAGAAAATCCATGCGCTCATGGACGGGTCCTCAACCGTGCGCGCGCTGCCGTTCGGCTGGAGACTCGCCGGGCAGGCAGGCGAGGCGCTCATGGCGGAACACGCGGGAAAGCTGCACGTACTCGACCCCGGAAAGCTTTTCACGGCGGTCGGGATCATTGAGCGCGAGGCTCCGGAGGTATTCAAACGCTGAAACGATTCACCCTATTGCTTGCCGCACTGTCGCTGCTTTTAACATTCTGCGACATCGCCGGAAAGCGCCTGTGCGCGTATCGACTCGATTCCCTCGCGCGGGAATACGGCGTCGAGGTTCGACGCGTGACCGGCGAAGGTTTTTTCCCGCCGGAATGGCTCGAAGCCCCTATTTCGGCGACCGCATCGGACATGGCGGAGCGGGAGCTCGATCGCATGGCGGACCTTTTGCGCGGGGCGCTGCGGGCATATCCGCGGGCGATCATCGTTAGGCACCTCCGCTCAATTCACCTGTGCGGCAGTCTCAGGTTTTACGGTTTGAGTTTCGGGGCAACGAACACCGGGGATCGCATCTATCTGTGCAGCGCCGGCGTATCCGAGGGGTATACGGACGAATATATAGTCAGAGCCTTTCATCACGAGTTCGCTCATATCTTGTACTCGAAATACGATTTCCCCGTCGAAGAATGGAACGCGTGCAATCCCCCCGGATTCGTCTACGCGGGAGGCGAGACGGGCGGGGTGGATGCCATACGGAAGGGCCGGGATTCGCTCGCGGGCAGCGAGCGCCTCTACTCGATGGGTTTCCTCGCGGAATACGCAATGGCGTCGTCCGAGGAGGATTTCTGCGTGTACTCGGAGATGGCGCTCGGGGCCGGAAGGGAATTCGGGGCGCTCGCGGAAAAACACGACGCGGTTAAACGCAAATACGCCGTGTGGCGGCGGTACTATCTCCGGATAGATCCGGGGTTCACCCGAACCGCGCCGTTCAGAATACTACCATGACGTCGCGATACAGCCCCTCGAACTCGTAGCGTCCTTCGCGGCGCACCGTGTTCTTCTCGATAGTCGTCCTGACCTGTTCCAGACGATCATCCTTCAATCCAAGATGACCGCAATAATACCGCGCCTCCTCGTCAAGATCGTAAAACGCGCCGGTTCGGCGCTGTTCGACGATTTCCTCGGAAAATGCAAGGTTCAGGCCGGCAAGCGTCTCTCTGATCATAGAAACGAAGAAGCCCGCCTCGCGCGCCCTGCCGGTCATTTCCCGGAGCAGGCCGGTCAGGTTCCGGGACCCCTCCTCGTTACGGACAAGAACGATCCGCCGATCGGCGAAGCGGGTCATCTTCTCTATCGCCGCCCGGGGATCGGCCATGGGATAAAGAGAATGAAGGCAGACGAGCGCATCACGTTTTCCCCCCTCCCATTCCTCCCAGGTACTGTGATGCGGCCGAATTTTCGCCGCAATCGTACCGTCGATTTTACCGCGCAGAATGTCCAGCATGTGCGCAGACGGTTCTATCGCCTCAACCGTAAATCCTCTCCCGGCCAGGGGAATCGCAAAAAAGCCGGTCCCGGCACCAACGTCGATCACGCTTACGCACCCATCAAGCGCGCGCGCGATATGATCGACAAGATTGCCCGGATAGCCCTCAGCGGAAAGCCTCCTGTCGTATTCTGCGGCGAATGTTCTGTCGTAAAACTTCATCACATCTCCGGAATGCGGTGACTTCAATTCAATACGGTCTCGCTCCAATCTACTATATCTTTTTATATCGAATCAACAAGGAAAAGAACCAGCGGGGGATGGATAAAAAAAGGGATACCCGCGTCGGCGGATATCCCTTTTGCTTTGCGGAAAGGAAGAATTTACTTCTTCAGCATGTCCGCGCCCTTCTTGGTAGCGACGTCTTTCGCAACGCCTTTCGCGGCGTCCTTGAGAGCGTCTTTGGAAGGAGCAGCATCCTTAACGGCGTCCTTCGCGGCGTCGGCAACGGTGGCTTCGTCCTTCTTCTCCTCGGTAGCGGCCGGAGCGTTGGGATCAACAGCCTCTTCCTTCTTCGCGCAGCTGGCAAATACCAGGCCGAGCGCGAAAACGAGTACGATAAGGCTTGCAAACTTCTTCATGTGAATCTCCTTACTTTTTATTGTTTTATAAGACCTGCATTAAAAGCGCAGTCGGTCGCTGAACGCCACCTTACTTGGTAGCCTTCTTCTCGTCTTTCTTCGCGGCCTTGTCGTCCTTCTTGGCGGCCTTGTCGTCGGCTTTCTTCGGGGCGGCCTCAGGCTTCGGAGCGGCCTTCTTCTCGTCCTTCTTCGCGGCTTTATCGTCAGCCTTTTTCTCCTCGACCTTTACCCCCTTACCGGCGGCGTCCTTCTTCGGAGCATCGGCCGCAAACGCCGTGGTCGATACGACGAAGGCAAAAGCAACCAAAAGGCTAAGAACTTTTTTCATATACGACTCCTTTTTTGATTGTTAAAATCATAGAACCTGCGGTTCTATACCTAGTAGAACAATCGAGACCCGACTTTCGGACACAATTTCCTGAAAAATATGCTTACAGAAGCGCGACTGCGTGAGATTTATGCTTTATACAAGAAGGAATTATTTGTCTATATTTATCGGTTCGCGCGCTCATACGAGGTCTCCGAAGACATCCTTCACGACAGTTTCGAAAACCTGATCAAATACTCCCGAAAATACGACCTGATCGACGCCAACATCAGATCCTTCCTCTACCGGACGGCCCATAATCTCGTCGTTAACCACCTCAAGCGCGATCGCCGGATCACTCCGGTTACGCTTGAAGAGGACAGCAGCGTGACGGGCGAGAGATACATCGAGGAAGCGTTCGAACTTGACGAGCTGAACCGGGAGATCTACGGGCATATACAATCAACAGACGAGGTATCGAGATCGATATTCATAATGAGCAAAGAATCCGGAATGGGCATCCCACAGATCGCGTCGGCGCTGGGAATATCGGAGCGAACGGCGCGGAGAAAGCTCGCGGCATTGATCGACGATCTGGCAGTACACCTTAAAAAAATGAATTTTATATGAAATTTTTTTACAAAATATGGCTGCTTTGAGCCACACGATTGTTTTATGTTATAGAACCGTGCGGCTTCCGATACATTTCGAAACGCCGGAAGCCCTCGACGATGGGAAATCGGGGAATCGGTGATATACTTTATTTTAGGAAAAAGAAGGTGAAAAAGGGCGCTCACATCGATGAAAGATCCATGCGCTCCCTCCTCATCGCGGGAAAGGGAATGAGAGCCGCGCGCCTTCATGTCGAGAATTGCGCCGAATGCCGTGAACGGTACGCGAAGCTGAAGGCGGTACTTGCGCCGTCCGTCGCGGGAGATCTCACCCCCCCGCCGGAAATAGAAAAGCGCATCCTCGCGTCCTATCGAGCGACATACCACGACACAGCGCCCCGGTTGTCAGTAAGAGCATTTCGCGGCCTCCTGGCCGGTTTTAACCCCATGGTGATGGCCGGGTCCCTGGCCGTCGTTCTCATCGTCGCCAGCGCGGGATTTCTTATCCATAAAGCCTATTCCCCCAGACCGCTTCCCCTGTATGTCTATCATATACGGGGCGACGCGCTCATCGACGGGAAGCCCGCAAGCTATCGAAGCACGATCTACGAAGGAAGCCTCCTCGAGGTTCCGGAGAGATCCGTACTGGTGCTCTCTTTAAAGAACCGTTTTCTCCTCAAGGTGCATGAAAACAGCGAGCTGCGTATCGCAAAAGCGACAATGAAACGCGGACGCGGTCAGTCAGAGTTCATGTTCAATCTGAGAAAGGGTACTCTTTTCACGCGCATTAACACACCGGACAACGAACCGAATTATTTCTATATGACCCCTAACGCGCGCATCAAGTCATCGAGAACGGAGTTCATTCTGAAAGTCGCCGGCGACAAGACCATTCTCATACCCAGAAGCGGGACCATCAACATCACCTCCCTCGAAACCGAGGAAGAGGTGCTGACGCTTCCTGATAAAAAATACGTAATCACTTCCTCCATCGAGACGACCGAAAGCGCGGAATACGAGGACGTGAGCGAACAGCTTTCCAGCGACGCCGAAAATCCCCTCGGAGAGAACGGCCGGGGAGAGGTGTCGACCCCCCTCGGGCCGATGAGCTGAAACCCGGCCTACAGACCCATTGACTCGGCCATAAGACGATGCACGTCGGTGGTGTGATGCACTCCCCCGAAACGGCGGATGTGCCTCTCGGGCCCCCACGCGGTAACCAGAACCGGGCTGGCCGTATGAGCGCCGGTAGACCACACGACACCCTGCTCCCGCGCCACCGCCCTCGCCATCAGATTGTTGCGGTTCTCCCCCGCGGCGGTGTAAAATTCAGTAAAATCATTGATCCGGGGAATCCTGGTCACGCGCTTCCCCTTGAACATGAAACCGGGAGGCGCATCGGTCAGGGCCAGGATATCGGCCGCCTGTGAAACGGTGATCCTGAAATCGACCGCGTCATTGAACATGCGCGCCAGGCCCTCTGGCGTCTGCGAAGACCGGTCGAGCGCTTCGAATTCCAGGCGTATCCGCTCGAAGCTTTTTTTCTGCGCGTACAGCCGATCGAGCACCGACGGGCTCACATAGTTGTTCCTCGCGCGATACTTTTTCTCCCCGAACGCCGCGCCTGGCAGCCCGATAGCCGGCGGCGGATTATGCCGTGAATAGCTGAAAGCGAACCCCCCCGTTTCGTGATCGGCAATCACAACCACAAGGGTGTCGGATCGATTTCGCACCCAGCGGTACACGCGCTCAACCGCCTCGTCGAAGACGAGCATCTCGTGCAGCAGCCGTCCGGCGTCGTTATGGTGCCCGGCGTAATCGATCTGCCCTCCCTCCACCATGAGGAAGAACCCCCTGCCATTTCTGGAAAGCGTTTCGATGGCCTTTTCTGTCATCTCGGCAAGTGTGGGAACCGTGCGGTGCTTAAGGGAGCGCGTTCGGTTCACGGTGATCGCGTCGGGCATCTCGGAATCGGCAAAAAGGCCGAGGAGCTTCGGCGACGAGCTCCTCATCAGCGCGGCCCGGTCGAACACCGTCGCGTATCCCCCGCGGGCGGCCTCTTCAACCAGATTCCTGCCGTCGCGGCGCGCGGAACGGACCGAAAAGCCGGCCGGGAGGGCCGTCCCCGGCGCCGATTCGTCCGCGCCCTCTGGCAGCCAGTGGCACAGCCCGCCCGAGAGAAGCACCTCGACTCCGGAGTCCAGCAGGTCCGCGGCGATCTCGTTCTCCATCATGCGGTTGGGCCGGTGCGCCGCGAACGACGCCGGAGTGGCGTGCGTTATGCGCGTGTCCGACACCAGCCCGGCCGCCCTGCCGCTCCGGCGCGCTTTTTCGAGGATGCTTGCCGCGCGATTTCCGTCCCGGTCCATCCCGATCATCCCGGGGCGCGATTTTTTGCCGGTGGCGATCTGCGTACCCGATGCCGCGGAGTCGGTCACAAGGAAGCCTTCGGGACTGGTGAGGGCGATCCCGGTGACGCCATCGTTCATCATGCGCTCGAGGGCAAGCGTTCTGTCCTTTACCGCCGGACGCGTCGCGTATCGCGCATAGGTAAGCGCCAGGCCTATCTCCTGGGGTCCCATGCCGTCGCCTATCATAAGAATGAGGTTACGCACCTCCGCTTCGGGACGCGAGCAGGACATGAATAGAAAAAATATGACGAGAAACGCCGGGCGACGGAAAAGACCCCGCGGATTAATCGGTATCGCGCGTATCATGTTTCAAGCTCCTTGAGGCGGAGGTCGTCGGCCGGAATGATCCTGCGTATCTCCGCGTTGGTAATCGGTTCTATCTCGCGGTGCCGATCGGGAGGAAGCCCGAGAAAACTCGCGAAGAGTATCTGGAGTATATCGCCATGCGACACCAGGAGAATCGTTCTCTCCGCGTAGCGGCACTCGCACTCGCGCACCGCCGCGAGAGCCCTTCGCCTTACCGCCGCGGGCGATTCAACCCCGGCTTCCTCATTATACGGATTGCCGCTGTCGGCCCTCCAGACCTCATGGTACAGTGTATCATCACCACCGTCGTACGTCCCGAAAAAGCGCTCGCGCAGCAGCGGAGTGTGGATGATCTCCTCAACCCGGACGCTTCCGGCGACCGCTTCGGCCGTCTGGCGGGCGCGTAAAAAATCCGATGAGCACACCACAAGGCGCGCCTTCCCCTCAAGGTGCTTTACGGCGGCTTCCCTCGCCTGGCGAACACCCTCCGGCGTGAGGCCGCAGGAATCGAGCCCGACCGCGGGGGAACTGCAGATATAACGCACGATATTCGCCTCGCTCTGGCCGTGACGCATGATGTAATAGGTGTTACCCAGGCGCGGACCGTGACGGCCCATCGTTTCGCTATTGCTCCTGCCGGGCCGCATACCGAATGATGAAAGAGGAGGATTTAACGATGGAATAATGACCGCTGTCGTCCGTCAACGAAACGAATACTTCGAAAGGCACCGAAACGCCGTCCAGATTGCCTGTGACCGCGGGCTTGTTTCGGGTCTCCATGAAAAATTCATCGAGCAGGGTCCCTACCAGGGAAAAGCCCGATATGCGGTTTCCCTCTACATCCAGTCTCTCGGCGGCGAAGCGCCTGCCGCTTTGCGGGTCGATAAACCAGGCGCCGATCATACGTTTCTCCACGGGACGCGATGATCGTACGCTGAAACAGACAGTGTCTCCCTGGAAATAGATATGGTTATAGAGATCCCTGTTGGTCCCTTTTCCACTGAAAGGCCTGAATGTGAATTCCAGCGATCCATCGGCGATGGAGCCGTCCGGTTCCAGCCGCGATCCGAGCTCAAGTTCGCCGAGCGGTTTTCCGGAGGGGGAGCAGGAAAGCCCCCATGCGCAGAGGAAGATGAGAAGGCCATGCGCCCACGAGCGCGCTCGCTGCCTGGCGCACGCCCCATCAACGGTCGATAACAATTCTCCACCACCCTTTCAACGCAAGATCGTCATCGCGATAAAATGAATACCGGCGGAAATACCCGGCGAGACGTGAACGCAGATCCTCTCCGGGGACGGCGCCGTCGGGGAATGACCGCAGTTCCGGAAAGAATTCCTCGATTCTCCGCAGGGGAAACCTGTCGTGCAGCGGGCGATAGTGCGAGAAGATATGGAGGAACAACGGTTCGAACACCTCCGCGGCCGCCTGAAGCTCCGCCGGCGTCGGATCGGGCACGTTGAGACAGGAGGTAAAATGGTCGAATTCCACAAATGGATAGAGCGATGGGGAAACCGGGAAGATATCCTGCATGCCCATGCGCCTGTGGATCTCCATGGTCGCTTCGCGGTTGCCGGTTTCCTCGAAAATCGCGAAGGTGTGGAAGTAGAGGTCGGAATCGGTATAGGTCGAATCCACTATCCTGACCGGGGAGAGCCCCGCTTCGAAAGCCGCCCCCTTTTCCACGGGCACGAGACGCGATTTGAAATACACGCGATCGGTCGCGTAGGCCGGGTAATAATCGGTCCCGCCCTTTTCGAGTATCTCACCCGCTCCGCCGCCGTATCTCAGATCGATCCGGAAGAGATGGATAAAATCGACAAGCTTTCCCTCCACGCGGCGGGCGAACAGAAGGCTGTGCTGATGAGCCGCGGAGATCCCGCGCGAATAATAACTCCCCGCCAGATAAGCGGGGATGAAACGCGCGACGGAGGCGAGGATGCCCGCGGCTAGCGCCAGATCGATTTCCTTTACCGGAAGGCGGGGTATCTCAATCCGGCCGTTGAGCAGCACGAACTCGTTTTTAATACTGTTGATATAGACGTCGCCCGTATCGTTTTTCGCGCCCGCGTCTATTCCGTTCAGTATATGTTTTATTTTTTCGGCCGGATCCATTATCTCTGTGATGTGCTTAAAGGAATATACCGATCGTATATGCCCGGGTCCTTTCGAAAAAGCAAATAAAAAAAACAGCGCCCTCCTAATTCCCTTGACAAACGCGGTTTCGGGACCCTAGAATAAGATCATTTCGGGCATCGCCCGACCGGCCGCTCAACACGAGAACAGCGCACACTACGGTCAACGGGGCCGCGACTACCGATCTGGCGGGCATGACCGTTGTGATCGGAGAAGCCCGCACGGCGGGCCATTTCAGGTTCAGGCGCTTCTGGAGCCGCATCGAAAAACAGGGGATCCCAGAGTTACAGGTATGAATACATTAATAAACGTCGGAGTCTCCCAGATGGGAGCATCTTCAAGCCCGACCGTTCTGAGGACGATACTGGGAAGCTGTGTCGGAATCTGCATATACGACCGTATGAAGAAAATCGGCGGAATGGCCCATATCCTTCTTCCCAACAATCCCGGAGACGGAATTCCCGAAAAATACGCCGACAGCGCCATTCCGCTTCTCATCACCCGCCTGCTGAAAGACGGGGCGAAAAAAGAATTCCTCTCGGCGAAACTGGCGGGCGGGGCCTCGATGTTCAAATTCAACGCCAGCGTCACCCTGGGCCAGATAGGCGAGCGGAATGTCGAGGAAAGCAAGAAGATACTGGAAAAAAACGGCATCCCGGTCCTCGAGGAAGACACCGGAGGAAACACGGGAAGGGTGATCGATTTCTTTCTGGAAGACGGCCGCCTCAAAGTGAAGGCCGGCGGACAGGAAAAACTCTATTACAAAGTATAACCACATCGCGGAGTAAACCCATGCATGCGCATATACAGCAAAGAATACAGGGAATCATCAACAACCTGGACCAGCTGCCCTCCATCCCGGATGTGGCGAGCAAAGTCCTCACCATGGTCAACGATCCGGACATCTCCTTCAAGGCCATAGCCGACGAGATATCCAAGGACCAGGCGATCACCACCAATATACTGAAGCTCTGCAATTCAGCGTATTTCAGCAAGGGCAAGGAGATCTCCTCGATCGACCGCGCGATCGTTACCCTGGGGATCAAAGAGGTCAAGGACATCGTCATCGTCGCGGCGACGCGCGAGGTGCTCAACAAGATTGTGGTGGGCTACGATCTGGCGCGCGGCGAGCTGTGGAAACACGGGATCGCCGTGGCGGTGCTTTCGAAAAAAATCGCGACGATTAAAAACAGAAAGGCGGTCGCGGACATCGCGTTCACCGGCGGGATAATCCACGACGTCGGAAAAACTGTCCTGGCCCTGTTCGTGCAGAACACCTTCCGCGAGATCCTCGAAACCGCGCAGGCGCGCCAGATCCAGTTCCCCGCGGCCGAAAAGGAGATCATGGGATTCGATCACCAGGAGATCGGAGAAAAGATTCTGACCAAGTGGAAATTCCCCGAGGTCCTCAAAGCCATCGTACGGCACCATCACGAACCCGACAAATCCCCGGCGGAATTCCTGCCGATCGTCTCGATCGTCCATATCGCCAACACCCTTTGCCTCATGGCCGGAATAGGGATCGGGGCGGACGGCCTCTATCACGAGCTGAGCGACACCGCGATAAAAACGCTGGGACTCTCCAACCGCGAGCTCGAAGAGCTCTACGGCGACATGCCGCAGGTCCTCAACCAGGCCTCGGGTATCCTCTGAGGATCGATCTTCCTTGTTCCTGGTGAAGGAATGCCCGTCCTGCGGAAGGGGTCTGCGTTTCCCGATCGACAGGGGGAAAATACGCGTGCGCTGCGTCTGCGGGCACCAGTTTATCGCCGATCCCGATGACACGGCCCTGTACGAGAACGCCCGCTTCGACCTGAACCATAAAACGGAAGCAAAAAGACGCCGGCGCTTCACCCTTCCCGAACGCGTCAGATCCATCGACATCGCCAGGCTGTGGGGAGCGGCGATACGGGGTCTTCTGTCGGTCAAATACACGCTGCAGAATTTCAGACTGCTACCAGCCGCGCGCCAGAGGCGCATCGTTCTGATCGTCCTCATCATCATTCTCGCCGCGATACTGCTCGGCCGGTTGCTCTGTTCCCCGGGCCACTCGACCGACGG
>ERZ795055.4101-NODE-4101-length-10342-cov-4.171770_pt1 | contig 10342 bp, 8 predicted proteins | sample MGYA00375139_ERZ795055 | MGnify/ENA primary metagenome ERZ795055 (study PRJEB30184, sample SAMN05720283) | anaerobic digester metagenome | isolation source: active sludge of municipal wastewater-treating anaerobic digesters | place: USA | collected 2015-01-23 ...
CCCCCAGGTCAGAGAAGCAATAAGAATGTTTACCCAAATTGCTATTGGTCCTGAAATAGTCGATGAAGAGCCAAATCTGTTTGTGGTAAAAGTCCTTCTAAGCCCAATGGAAATGCCATTTGAAAAGACAGTCAAGAGAATGTACTCTCTCGTAGAGAGCATGCACAAGGATGCAATTAAATCTCTAAAAAATGATAATAAAGAATTAGCAGAAAATGTCATTTCTAGGGATTTTGAGGTAGATAGGCTCTATTGGCTTGCAACACACCAGTACAATGTAATTCTGACGGATATAATACTCTCAAAGAAAATGGGCCTAAGCCAAGAGGACGCAAGCTACTACTTCTTAATAAGCAGAATTTTAGAGAGAATTGGAGATCATGCATCTATCCTAGGAGAAAATATTCTAAAAGTAATAGGTAAGTTAAATCAAGATATGGTTAAAGATATCGAATCTGCAAGTTTATTGTCTTTAGAAATTTTATCAAAAAGTTTAGAATCTCATTTCAAGAAGGATATCAAAAAAGCTAATGAAAATATTGATGCCGTAGATAAATTAATAGAAAAATGTGAAAAAATTAATAACAAAGCCTTAAACCTAGGGATTGATGCTGTGCCTGTTGTTTATATAGTTGAAAGTATTAGGAGAACAGGCGAATATTCCGGAGATATATCAGAGCACGCTATAAATTATCTAATATTAAAAAATTAAATTATTTTAATCCTTTAATAAAAGATTTTATTTTATCTTCGTAGTTTGTTTTAAGTTCTTTTGTAGTGATGGATAATTTAGATAAGGGGGTTATCCCAATATAATCCTCCATATCTGCAAATGTTTTGATGTCCCCTGGAGAGTTGCCACAAGTGCAAAAGAAAGCCACATTCTTAAAATTATTCTTATTTTGATTAATATAAGTTCTAACGGCAGGTGCCATCAAACCCGCCCATACCGGCGTTCCTATTACTATAAGGTCGTATTTATTGGGATCATATTTTACTTTTTGTATCTCAGTCAATCTTCTTGCCCTCGCATCACTTCCAGATCTCAGCCATCCTATAATCCCTTTTCTGCTCTTTGTGTCTATAATTTCTTCAATATCACATTTCATTTTATTAGATATATCTTCAGCAATCTTTTTTGTATTGCCGGATCTAGAATAAAAAACAACAAGTGTTTTCATGAAGATTAGTAACATAAATTGGATATATAATGTTTACCATAATCTATTAGGTATCTAAACCTTTAATGTAAATATAACAAAGGTCAATATATTAGATATATTAAAGAATAGTCTTATATACATCTAAAAAAAGTAGACTTCTAGGCAGATTTATATTTGCCTTATAGTTTTAAAATGGAGGAGATAAAATAATAGAACCACAAATTAACTTTCCAGTAGAAGACAGAGACGACGAACAACCTCTTTTCATCCCAGAAGAAGACTATGATGATGAAGAATAGTATATATTAGATTAATCTTTTTTGTATTGTATTAGAAACCCCTCTTATTTAGAAATCAAATAACAAGTGTATAATCACCGAAAAGTATTTTAAGATTATATTCTTTATATAAAAATGGAGGGCTTTTATTGCCAGATAGAAAATTGAGAATTTTAATAGCCAAACCTGGACTTGACGGCCATGACAGGGGGGCAAAAGTAGTTGCTAGGGCACTTAGAGATGCAGGAATAGAAGTAATTTATACTGGACTTAGACAAACTCCCGAAAGTATTGTTGAAACTGCAATACAAGAAGACGTTGATGCAATAGGACTTAGTATCCTATCCGGCGCTCACAATAATTTGTTTAAGAAAGTAATTGATCTTCTAAAAAAGGAAGGTATAGAAGATATCCCTATTTTTGGCGGAGGGATTATTCCAGAAGACGATATACCTTATCTTACAGATATTGGAGTAAAGAGAATATTTGGCCCTGGGACGAACACAGAAGATATTATCAATTACATAAAAGATATGACAAATAAATAATGAAGTGCCAAAGATGGATTCGACAGACGAATTAATAAAAAATATGCTCTCAGGAAACAGAAGGGCTCTAAGTAAGATAATTACACTAATGGAAAATGATTCATCATCTCATAGTTATATTATTCCAAGAATACATAATTTAACTGGCAAAGCCCATATTGTAGGGATAACTGGTCCACCAGGTTCAGGCAAGAGTAGTGTAGTTGATAAGTTAATATCTTATTATAGGGAGGATGGCCTAAAAGTAGGTGTTATTGCAATTGATCCTACTAGCCCTTTTACAGGTGGAGCAATCCTTGGTGACAGAATAAGAATGAAAAAACATTATACTGATAAAGAAGTTTTCATTAGGAGTATGGCTACCAGAGGAAATCTAGGCGGGCTCTCTGAAGCCACTGAGAATACTGTTAAAGCCCTTGATGCATTTGGAAAAGATGTAATAATAATTGAAACAGTTGGCGCAGGACAGATTGAAGTAGATATAGTAAAGGTTGCGGATACCGTTATTGTTGTTTCTGTCCCGAGCATGGGAGATAGTGTTCAGACAATAAAAGCAGGTATCATGGAGATAGGAGATATTTTCGCCGTTAATAAAGCGGATATTGAAGGTGTTGAAAAGTGTATTATGGAAATCAGGATGATGTTAGAGCTTTCAGAGAAAAAAAGCGACTGGATTCCACCTATAATAAAAACGTTCGGTAACAGGGAAGACGGCGCAAAGGAGTTATATACAACAATTAATAATCACTACAATTATTTGATTGAATCGGGCCATCATGAAAGGAAGAGGATAGTTAGGGGAAAAATAGAATTAGTAAATATACTACAGAATATATTCATAAAAAATCTATATAGTGCAATTAGTGAAAAGGAAATAGAGGATCTGGCCTTACAAATAGCAAGAAAGGAAAAAGACCCATACAAAATAATTGAAGAATTAATGCCTAGATTAAAGAATGTAATATGAGGTGTAATTATGATAAAAAAAATAGACCATATAGGTATTGCTGTTAATAATTTAGAAGAATCATTGAGTTTTTACGAGGGTGCCCTTGGTCTTAAAGTAGAGAATATAGAAGAGGTACCTGAGCAAAAAGTCAAAGTTGGATTCTTAAATATTGGCGGAGTTCATTTTGAACTTTTAGAACCGACTTCCCCAGATAGCACAGTAGCTAAATTTATTGAAAAAAGAGGAGAAGGAATCCATCACATTGCAATATTAGTTGATAAAATAGAAGAAAATATTAAAACAATGAAAGATAAAGAAATAAAAATGATCGATGAAGCTCCAAGAAACGGTGCTGGCGGGTCTAAAATGGCTTTTGTGCACCCTAGAAGTTCTCATGGGGTATTATTGGAACTCTATGAGAAGTAGAGATAAATAAAAAGATATATATACTGAATATATACATTTTTAGTATATTAGGAGGAATAAAAATGGCCCTTTTTGGTGGTAGTAATAATGAAAAAGATGAAAGAATAAATGTACTTACGCAGAATCTAGACGAAATTGAAAAGGAAAACAGGGCTCTCAAGATGCAACTTAAGGTTTACGAAGAAGAGTACGAAAACATAGAAATAATAAAAGAAAAATTTGAAAAGATTACAAGAGAAAACCAAGATTTCATGGGAAAACTGAAGGAAGCAGAGGACAAGTACAAAGAAGTTGAGGAAAGAACTCACGACGTAATTAAAGATATTAGCGAAGAAAGAGACAAGTACAAAAGTGAATTAAACAATGAAAGATCAAAAGAGATAATAGAAATAAGGCAGAAAGAAGAACTAATCGAAGATGTTCAGAGAGAACTTGACAGGGTTAAATCAATAAACCAAGAGCTTAATAGACAGATGGAAGAAGCCGAAAGAGGTAAAATAATAGTTTTGGATGCCTTTGAAAAGGACATTGAGATAAGGGAAGGCGTTATTGTAAAAGGTGGATTAAAAACCAAAGAAAATGTAAAAATCGAAAATGATGCCTTGATAAAAGGAGATATTCTAGCGGGCAAAAATGTTACTCTTGGAGACAGAACAACTATACAAGGTTGTGTAAAATGTGATGGAACCCTAATTATGGGACAAGAAGCAGAGGTCAGAGAAGAGATCTATGCTGGAAATGCCTTTATTTCAAGTGGCAGTGTCATTCCTTTATCTATAAAGACCACTAGAGACATAAAAGGTGGAGACAGAATAAAAATTGGTGGCGAATGTGTTGCAGGCGGAGAAGTATTCTTAGGTCCTGAAGCCATCATAAAGTCAAAGCTAGAGGCTACTGGTAACGTTGCAATTGGTGAAAACAGCAAAGTGATGAAGGACATCATTTCTGATGGAGAGGTTACATTAGGTGCCAATAGTGATGCCAAGTTAATCAAAGCAAAGGGTAACGTAACAATCGGCCACAATTCCAGTGTCAACAAGATCCTTTCAGACGGTTCAGTTCACCTAATGGATGGAGTCCATATCAGCGAAGGCATTGAATACAGAGGACATATAAAAATAGGCGGAGACGTTACATTAGAAGGAACTATAAGAACAAAAGATAAAGTAGAATTACTTTAAATATTTTTATTTATATATTTCTCTTTTATTATAAAATATTGCAATTCCTGCAATGACTACCCCAATTATTAATCCAGCTATGAAATAACCTATGTGGTAGTAAGAATTATTAGTTATCGGAGTTGATACTTTTTCAAGTTGTATCTCCTCTTGTAAAGGCATTCCCTCTATAGGCTCCAAAAACCTAAGGGCTAGTGCAACTCCTCTTGAGTACCTGTATAATATTATTGAAGTTATCTTATCAGATTCTTCGAAGGTAGATGCATACTCAAAATAACTATCTGCCATTAGGGGTTCACTGCCATTCTTTCTTGCAAGATAGATAGCGCCCATAGCTTCTTCTTTAGCCCGTTGAAGTCTCTGTTTGATAACATCTTCTCCAGATGACCAAACCTCAATTGAAACACTTGACCTGACTTTGCTATCAATGGCGTCAAAGATTGCAGCTGCATATTTTCCTTTTTCATATTCATTTTCGGCACTTTGGAGTAGTTCTGCACTTTGATCAAGCAATGTATTTTTACCAATTAATGTTTGGGCATATACAAGACTTAGTCTAGCATCCTCAATTCTCTGATCTGCATTATATTTAATTTGAGCTTCATCTATCAGACCTTCCTCTTTAGAGTTTTCCTTGCTTACTTCCATCCATAATTTTGATGTTTTTGCTCTTTCTATGGCAAAGTTTGCATAATAAACAGCGTCATAATAATTCTGATTATAATAATATTTCCAAGCGTCCGCAATCAGACCTTCTGCTTCTACTGCTCTTTTTTCAGATGCTGCAAGACATTCAAAAGAGGTAATGCCCCTGACGTTCTCTGATTCAATTGATATCAGTTCGTTTGCCTCATCAAGTTCTTTTTGTGCTGCTTCTATCTTATTTTTTACAATTGTCGAATCTTTATTAATAAGTACATCAATAGAATCACTTATGTAATTTAGTTGTATTTTTGCGTTGAAGATATTACTCATTGCACTGTAATATCTCTTTTCTGAAAGATTTTTCTTTGCAGTCTCAATATTAGAATTGGCTTTTTTGACAAATTCTGTCAAAGCTTGATAATCTCTAAATCCTACACTTTCTGAATTGAGTTTCTGATCTACAGTGCTTGATAGTTTTTCTACCTCGATAAACTCACTCATTGCCCTATTTTTTATAAAATCTGTATTTACTATTACTTTTCCAGGGGGTTTATCTACTTTGATCCTATATCCAGTAAAATAGACCAAAGCGTCTATCGCATCGTCAACTTCTATGACTGTTATTCCCCAATGGCTCTTTGCATATTCAATGACATTTACTGTTTCTACTTTGGAGCCTTCTATTGTTTGGATGACTGATTGGCCACTAGGTATAAGAAAGGTTTTAATTCCTATTTCATTTGCACCCATTATCTTTTCTAATATTCCTCCAACTGGACCAACTGTACCGTCTGGATTTATCATACCGGTCATCATTACATTTGGATCAATATCTAATCCTCTAATAGACGCAATTGTGGCTATAGTTAGAGCTGCACCGGCTGAAGGCCCACCAATTATCGGTGAATCAGCTCTAATTGTATAGAAGAAATCATACTTAGAGTGAGATACCTTTAGGATATCAGCTGCTACTTCTGACGCAAATCGGCATGATGCTTGTGTATCAAGTTCTGAAAGCGGCCATGTATCGACAAAAACTCTTCCAGTACCAGGTTTAACTAGAACAGTAGCATCAAAAACAGACCCTTCTAATCCACTTGCAGTTCTTTTTACCGCAGGTACCTTTATAGTAATAGTTTTACCCTCTTCTTGGGAAAGTGCAACTGGCAATAAACCAGTAATTAATATAGTGAGAATGAAAATTGACAATACTCTTTTATTCATTGAAACACCTAAATATTATCTAAAAGCTTTTGGATCTTACTATAGCATAATTCAAGTTTCTTCCATGCATTATCCATTTCAGCTTTTCCAATATTGGGATTTTGGATATTATCAAAATAAAATCTTGTTAATTCCCTATAGATCTGGCTCATTTTAAAATATTCATGAGTTTTCGCATTTTCAAGATTTTTAGTAAGAGTTTCTATTTCTATTATAAAGTCGGCCCATGTATTAATTTTCTTTCGCTCAGTTGGAATTTGAAGGTCTATTTTTGGGTCTATAAAATGTTTTATTGGTATATCGCTTACTTCTGTTTTTACTTCTTGTTTTATCTCTTGCTGAGGAATTTTTTGCTCAGTGAAAATAGGTGTTTTTTCTTTTGTGTAAAGATCAGGAATACCTGTTTTCTTCTGTGTCTTTTTAGAAACCATTCTTACAAGGAAAACTAGAACTATAAATAGTATAATTAGTATAGAGAATATTATCATCCAATATTGAGATAGGGTTTCAATAAAAGCCATTAATCAAATTAATCTTAAATTATTTATAACTTTTTCCATAATTTGGGTATCGATGAAGCAATTTCACCCTAATCTAATTAATTAGAGCATTTGTAAGCCAAATATTTTATTTTGAAGGTTAATTATTCAATTTTTTTATTTTTTGTAAGACAATTACCGAAATCTTTAAATAGTTTTTTACATTATTACTTTTTAATATAAAACAAACTAATGTAAAAAGATGGTAATCTTTAATAAATAATTGTTATAATGGGATAATCATGTTCAAAATAGATGCATCCTCATCATATGAAAAGTACGGGCTTGAAAAGAACCCTTTTACCGACTTATCATCAGAAGCAATAAGAGACATTGAAAGGATTCATGTTTCTCAAGAGATAGATTCTCGTATTGCAGATATTCTCTCCGATGTGATAGGAGAGAACTCGGGTATAGCACTTGCACTTATAGGACAATTAGGTTCAGGTAAAACCCAGAGATTAAAAGGAGTTCATAAATTAATACAGGAGTCTGGGGGAATGTCAATCTATCAGAAGATTGACTCAAATGACATTATTAAAACAACACTTGATATTTTCTCCTATTTCTCTGAGTATGAAGAAGAGCCGGAACAATATGTTGAAGAAGAGGTTATCCCTGAGGAAGGGATAGAAGATCAACAATCACTTTTGCAACAGTATCCCGAAGAAAAATTATCATTCTTCCAAAGGATAAAGAGATTCTTCTCAAGAGAGAAAGTAACTGCTCCTATTATAGAACAGCCTGAAGATACTGAACTAACAAGAGAAAATTATAATTCACAGGATATTGGAAATCAGCTTATAGACTATTTAGGCGAGTATAAGAGATCAGCTCTTATTATTGATGAAATGGAGAATATCCTTTCGGCATCAAATACTGATTTGATTCTCTTCTTTGAATTCCTTAGAGAATTTATTAGCAATATGCCAGAATCTTGTGTTTTTATCATGGCGTGCACCAATAATGCTTTCGAAAGAATAAAAGAAATTAATCCTGCATTTGTAGCAAGATTACATAATGAACTCTTCTCAGAACCACTAACTGATGAAAGAGCAATAAAACTAGTTCAAAAAAGACTTGAATACAATAGAAAGAAATCCATAGTAAATCCACTCTACCCATTCGAGGAAAGCGCCATTGTACTTGCTAATAGCATGTCAAAGGGTAATCCAAGAGACCTCCTAAAGTTACTTCATACTGTTTTATTTACTGCTACAAGGGATAATTTTATAGAATTTATTGATGATAGGTATTTAGCAAAAATCTTAACTGGACCAACGTCAATAGATGAATACATCAGACGAGTTCCATCTGACTTGAGAGAAGATGTTAGGATAATAATAGAGAAATATGGCGGAGGCCCTGTCACTTATATACAACTAGCAAAGGATACTCAAGAGTCAGTTACAAAGCAATATACAAAGTTAGAAGAGCTAGTTGCAATGGGGATTCTTACAAGCAGCAAAGGTAAATACCAAATTAATAGTTCTGTTATCCAAATGGTAAGGGCAGCTATTTCAAAGGAAAACACAAAGAAGAAAAAGGAAGAGAAAAATTAAAATTAGTTCTTCTTAAGAAGGTCTATAAATTCACTTCCATATACTAATCCATATTTACCTTTTTTACCTTCTTTTTCACTGTAACATGTTGTTTTGTCCTTCTTAATATTTTCAGAATAAACAGCGAAAGGTACGGGATCAGATACATGTGTTTTAATCTTTATAGGTGTTGGATGATCTGCGACTATACCAATTTTATAGTCAAATCCATTACTATCTAATTTGTTTAGAAGCCTACCAACTACTCTTTTATCTAGATCTTCAATTGCTTTAATCTTCATCTCAAGATTTCCTGAGTGCCCAGCTTCATCAGGGGCCTCAACATGGATATAGATAAAATCAAGGTTATCAAGAGCTTTTATTGCATAATCTGCTTTTCCCTCATAGTTTGTATCAATAAAGCCTGTTACACCTGGAACATCTATAACATCCATTTTTGCTCCATAACCGATTCCCTTTATCAGATCCACTGCAGAGATTACTCCACCTTTCATCCCAAATTTTTGGGAGAATGGCTCCATGTATACTTTCTTTCCTTGTCCCCAAAGCCATAACATATTTCCAGGATTTTTGCCTTCAGAAATCCTCTTTTTGTTAATTGGGTGATTTGATAAAATCTTCTTTGAGTCAAGCATCATCTTATTGAGTATTTCAGCGTTCTTACCTTTGATTAGATTATCAGATACTTTTTGACCAACTACATCATGTGGCGGGGTGCAAACAAAACTATTTTCCCCATGATAAACAAAAAGATGCCTATAACTTACTCCTGGATAAAACTTTCCAACGTTGAAAGAAGCTGATGCTTTTTTGATTAGTTCTCTTGATTCTTTTGTTGTAATGTGGCCCGAAGAATAGTCCTTTATGATTCCATTTTCTTCTGTTATGATATTACACCTAAATGCAATGTCCCCATCCTCAAGACCAACGCCGATACTGTGAGCTTCTAATGGCCCTCTACCGGTATAGTATTGTTTTGGGTCGTACCCTAAAATTGAAAGATTTGCTACGTCAGATCCTGCTTCAAATCCCTCAGGAACTGTCTTAATTTCCCCCATTGCGCCTTCCCTTGCAATCATATCTATGTTTGGGATATCACAAAGTTCAAGAACAGTTTTATTGCCCATGCTTTCTATAGGGTAGTCTGCCATTCCGTCTCCACAAACGACAACATATTTCATGTGCAAAATGATTAAGAACTCTTTAAAAGCTTTTAGAAAAACGTCCTAAGGATTATAGGTAAGAATTTTATAATTTTTGGATCTTTAACCAAAGAGAGAATTGTTTTGTAATGTTCATCGAAACTACCAGTTTCATTTAAGAATTTCTCTTTTGATTTAGCAAAATCAAATAACTCAACAAGCTCCTTATCACTTAAATTTTCATATATCTTTCTTAGGAACAATCCCCTTGAGATTTCCTTTCCAATTAATTTGTTATAATTTTTAGTATAATCATCATAATTGCCCGATATTATTGAGTTAGCCAAGATTTCTGCTGCTAATGCACCATAATAGACACCGCCACCAGATAGAGGTTTAACTTGACACGCTGCATCCCCTAGGAGAAATACTCTATCGTGATATATTCGACCGTTTCCAATGGGTATAACACCTGCCTGAACTTCTAGGAGTTCTCCTTTGATTTTATTTTTGGCTAAAAAATTATTAAGGGATTCCTTCTGATTATCCGATACAGTACCTATCCGAAATATGTTATTGCCTTCGGGGATTATCCAAGTGAAGAACGGTCTTTCTATATGAACGTGAACAAAATTTTCTAGGTCAAGATTTGACACCATCCTAACCTGATAACCCTTAAAATATT
>ERZ795055.4103-NODE-4103-length-10337-cov-4.617098_pt1 | contig 10337 bp, 14 predicted proteins | sample MGYA00375139_ERZ795055 | MGnify/ENA primary metagenome ERZ795055 (study PRJEB30184, sample SAMN05720283) | anaerobic digester metagenome | isolation source: active sludge of municipal wastewater-treating anaerobic digesters | place: USA | collected 2015-01-23 ...
CGGGAGTGCGAAGCACGGAGGGATTGCAGAGGCGTTAGCCGGATTGCGCATCAACTAGGGTATATCAACAATGTCAATAATTATCATTATGAAAAGATTTAAAAAAATCATTGGTTTTGCTATTCTTTCATTACCCTCTTTAATAATAATTGGGATTTCAGCTTACCAGGACGGATTTATTCTCGTTCTGAAAGCTTTTGGTATTACTATCGGATTCTTAATAGCTATTTATGTCGGAGCTTCATTGATTGTTGATGATTAATGAACCGAATAAGCCATTTTTTATATAACATTTTAGTATGTATACAAAATATTCCGATATTTCTTTCAGCCGAAAGGTGAAACGTAAAGTGGTTGTTTGCAGTAACTGCGAAGGATCGGGCATAGTACATGTTATTTCAGACGATCCCCGCTTTGCCGGCCCTTGGCAAAACGCTTGCCCCGTATGCAAAGGAACAGGCCGGCTTCGGAAAATTTCAGTCATTACATACGAGGTTTTCCCTTCTGTTTCCTGATGTTTGCTTTTCTCATGTTGTTTTTTCACCTGGTATTCTTCTGCAATGCCAGGTTTTTTCTGTCAAATTTTTACTGGGTATTTCTGTAACCGCACAACAAAAGTTTAGTAGGATTAAACTTTTGTTAATAACTCGTTAACAAAATATGCTTATGTTAGCACTTGTATCCTTTATTATTCCCAATCAGTTCGTTACTTTAGCCTCTGTCGTTTATCAATAACGAATATGGAGGGCTTAAAAATATCATCAAAGAAAACCGATAATAAGTTTTATATCAAAATTCCGGTCAAACCGTACGTGAAACGATTTATGGAACTTAACTACGGCGATCCGGTAAGTTTTCATTCTTCACCGGCCGATTATAACCTTCTGCGCGAATTATTACGCGACAGCCGCCGTTACGACAGCAAATACCCCGATTTTTTGTGTACTTATTCTGATTACGTTACTGTATTACTTTCGGAGCGCGATTTTTACCGGCACGGATGGGATCTCACAAAAACCAATATTATCAGGTTCGGATCGCACTTCGAGCTGAAGGTAAAAACAATGATGCGTTCTTTCGTGGGTATCTACCACGGGTTGGGACTTCCGATCTATATTGCTATCAATAAATTCCAGGACAGGTTTTATTTCGATGAAGAGGTGTGGCCCTACCAGTCAATCAAAAAAGACTTCTATCGCAATGGAACCCACTCAAATATTGACTTCGACAATGAAATATTTTCAAAAATTGAAAAAATAGTTGTGACAAATTTGTACAGACAGGGGACAATTTCACATACATTCCTAAAAGATTATGAGAACGATAAGTAAACCATCAAACATGGACAACATGGGGGGCGCAGTTAAATTATGGGCCATTCCTCAAAGTGTTGTCTCTTCGATCGCCTCGGGTGTTCTTTCCATGAGCAGTGAAGATGACGTTGTGGAGATATACTTCACTTCAGAAACTCTGAAACTTGACCATGAATTTGTGAACTCCAAAAACGATAAGGCCGGAGGATACCATAGCAACCGCATTACCGCTTTTGTGCCAAAAATTTGGGAAGATACCGAGGAACAGCTCGATTATCTGCGCGGCCGCGATTTCGTGGTTCTGATGCTCGACAGCAACGGCCAATATATCGCCGTGGGCAATACAACCAATGCACTGCACTTTTCGTACGCCAGCAGCACTGGTGCCGACAGTTCAGAGCTTAACGGGTACAGCATTGTATTCGAAGGTAAAACCCGTTCTGCACCGGCTTACAACATTACCTATCCCTTTTCCGAATAGTTATTCTCATTTAATTCACTTCATAATGCCCGTAAACGGCCGTAAAATGGCTGTTTACGGGCTTTTTTGTCCTTTATCCGAGGCATTTCACACCATAATCTTGCTGAATAAAAGCAAATTATGGCGCGTAAAGTCATTAAAATCGAAGGATATATTGGCGGATGGGGCTACGGGAAAGGGCTTCTCCGCTTAGACCTTGCCGACACACAGAAAGATGGTGTTGTACTCGAAATTTCCTCGCTCGGGGGAAGTTTGTACGATGCCATCGACATGTACAACCAGATTGCCCAGCATGGCAATGTTGAAGTTGTATATACCGGCCCCAGCGCATCGGCGGCAACGATCCTTTCAATGAGCGCAAAGAAGGTTTCCATCATCGATAACTCTTTCATTCTAATTCACAAGGTGATGGCGATGATCGACAACTTCGGAACATTTAACGAAGATGAGCTCGACACCCTTATCAAAGACCTTCAGAAGCTGCGTACCGAAAATCAGAAATTTGACCAGGTGATTGCCCGTATCTACCAGCGCAAAACCGGTCAGCCGGTCGATGAAATCCTTTCGCTGATGAAGAAAGATACCTGGATTTCGGCCCAGGAGGCAAAGAATCTTGGTTTTGTAGATGAAGTCATTGAGCCTTCTGCAAAATACAATTCGTTGCTTATGACCGACCGCTTTGTGGCAATGGTACACGAGGCAGAACTCCCCGAAATACCCCCGGTTGCCAATTCGCAACCTGCCGGCACACCCGAAAATCAAAATTTAAATAATATGAAGCAATTCACGCATGTAAACCAATTGCTTGAGGTGGAAGAGCTAATGATTACCGATGAAGGTTGTTACCTGAACGAAGATCAACTCTCATCCATCGATTCGCGCATAGAGGAGCTCCTTCAGTGCGAGCATAATTATGCCGATGCAATCTCTGAACGCGACCTGGCTCGTACCAGCCACGAAAACGCGCTTTCTGAAATCAACACCATTACCGACATACGTCAGCACAACGAACAGACCATCATTCAACTCGGTGAAGAAAAAGCCGGGCTTGAAGAAAGGCTGAACACCTCTGTGTCGGAATATCAGGCGCTGATTACGCTGCTCAATTCGCTCGACGAATCGGTTGTTTCTGCCGAAAGTGCCGATGCAAAAATTGATCAGGTCCGTACCCTCCTGTCGAAGGTTCCAGGCGCTCAGGTGCCCGGCATCCTTCATAAGCATGACGATCCAGGCAAACCAAAAGATAACGTCAACTGGGAAGTCATTAATAAGCTCCCCCACAACATTGAGCTTGATCGCAACCTGTAACCAAAATTTCAAGGAATATGAGTTTAACAATTTCAGACATCGTTACGGAGTTTGGGGCCTACTACGAAGATGCCGGTCAAAATAAATCGCGCATCATCCGTTTGCTGACCCAGGCGAGGGAACTTGCCAACTATGTGACTCCAATCAAAACAGACGATCAGATTTTCCGTCTGTCGAATGCTGCCTTCACCTCTATTGTGCAGCCCTTCCAGAAAACTTTCACCGCGAAGGGAAGCGCAACATTCACGCCAAACGAACTCAGGGTTTATAACCTGAAAATCGACGATGAATTTTACCCCGACGACATCAAGGCCTCATGGCTCGGATTCTTGTCTGCCCTCAATGTGAACCGCGAGGAGTGGCCTCTCGTTCGCTGGATGATCGAAGAGTACTACATGAAGCAGATCGACCGCGACATGGAACTCGAAGAGTACTACAACGGTGTTTATGCAGCTCCTTCCACCGGTGTTGCAGGAGCTTCCGGAACCGGCATGGAGGGTCTGCAGAAACAACTTCAGGATGGAGTCGATGCAGGTACAGTCAACAGCGTAAACATCGGAACGCTTGCCACTGCAACCATTTTCGACCAGGTCGAAACTTTCACCGATGGTATTTCAGAGGTTTACCAGGGCGCCGAAATGAAGGTTTTCATGAGCCGCTACTGGTACAAGAAGTACATGCAGGACAAGCGTTCGCAGGGCTTCTACCAGAAAACAAGCGACAAGGAAATTGATGCCGGCATTGATTTTACCCCGCAAAGTGTGGTTCCCCTTGCCTGTATGACCGGCACGAACGATCTCTGGTGCACTCCGAAGGCTAATCTTATCCACTTGACCTCTCAAACCCAGACCAAAAATAAATTCAGGATCGAAGAGGCGAAACGGTGCGTGGCTATCATGGCCGACTGGTGGGAAGGACTTGGATTTGGTATCAACCAGGCAGTGTGGACAAACATTCAGCCTACGGGATCCGGCTCCGGATCAGGGTCAGTTTAAACTGCGATAAAACAGATTGCCAGTATCCTGAAAAGCATTCTGGCAATCTTTTGTAAACCATTTAACGCGTAAAATTATGGCTATTGAATTTACAGATATTGACAAAAATCTGACCAACGGGCAAAATATGGGCGGTATAGCCCAAAAAGTGTATTTCGGGTACTGGGACGATGTTCTTACATGGCCCACAAAACCTACCAACCCAACAACTGTTGAGTCAAATGCAACATTGACGGGCGACTTGGCAATGAAACCCGGGAAACGCCTGTTCGAGCTTTATCTTACCGATGATACCGGTGAGTTCGAAATCGAAACTGTAGGAGAACTCGACGGAAAGAGTTTCGTTGAACATCTCCGCCTCTTTCACCCGGGACTAAAAAAGAAGATCCTCGGGTTTATGTCAGCAATCAAGAATGAAAATCTGGTTTTCATTGTCCAGGACAACGACGACCAGTATTACCTGATGGGTGACTCAGTGAGGCCGGCGATCTTTAACGGTTCGCCCGACTCGGCAGGTACCAGCCGCGAAACGGCCGGACGCCGAGGTATGAGCATGGAATTCATCTACAAAACTGCCAATGTGCACGAGTATGATGGAACCATTCCGCTTACCGAAGCAGCAAGCGGCAGTGTTTAAGAAATATGAAGCAAATATGTATCCGGCATCCGGGGGGTTCTCTGAGGCCTCTGTTTGCCGGATACTTTAATATCTCGTTATGTGGCGTAAATATTTCAAGCTTATAAAACTGGTCCCGGGGGTGGTTGTTACCCGTCAGTTAGGAAAGATTGATTTCAGAAGCAATAATCTGAAAGTTTCAGACCTTCAACGTTTGTATGAGGATGATTTCCCATACCTCGAACTCACCAGTGAAGGGAGGCGCGTTCTTTACGGTATAGAGCCTTCAGTAAAGTTAAGCACCCCGAAACCTGAAATGCCACCCATGATGCCTGATGTTTCAGGGCTGTCTTCAGTTGACTATTCAGATGAACCGACAGTTGCAAAAAAAAGTAAAAAGAAAAATTCACGACCTTCATAAATTTCATCTTATCTGATATTGATATTTTTAAGCGGGGGTGTTGACCTCCGCTTTTTTTGTCCTTTATGCCTCATTGTATTCCCTTGATTTTTGCATAAAAAAAGGAATAATGATCTGGTTTTTTACGCCCTACAGTTATGATAAGAAATTATTCGAAGCATGGGACCAGTATATAAACCTTGTTCCCCGCAAAGACGACTGGGTTTGTATACGCGACGGAGATACCGCTTTCCTACTTCCCGACTGGGGGCACCAGGTAAAACATTATGTCGATTTATACCCCGACACGGGCATCTTCACCTGTTATGCCAGCCGCTGTCATTATCAACCGCAAATCAGGATGGGCACGCAAACCGAGAACCCAAATATTCTGTACCATCATACTCAGGCTATATCGACTTACCATGCATTGCATGGTCAGGTAAAAGAGATGAACCGTCGCATTGCCGGCCACCTTATTGTTATCAGGAAATCTACCTGGTTACTTATCCGCGACGAAGTGGCAGCCACTGCCTCTGATAAGAAGATACTGGGTGTCGATACTAAAATAAGCAATGCCATCCTTTCGCGAAATATGAAAATAAGGCTTATGCGGGGCATTTACATTTTTCATTATCTGCGCATGGCAGAAGGTTATAACAGCAAAATCCACCTTGAATGAAACAACTGACTATTGTGATCCCGAATAAAGAGGGGCAAACCCCTGAAGATACAATCTGTTCTCTTTATCAACAGACATTTACCGACTTCGACATTATCATCATAAACGATAAAGAAGGAAATGCGAATGTTGCACGCAATAAAGGGCTCGCAAAAGTTACTTCTCCCTATGTTCTTTTCTCTGACAACGATATCAACTGGTACCCCTATGCCATTGCCGAAATGGTTCATCAGCTCGATGCGTATCCTTCGATCGCTTTTGCCTGGGGAGCTTACGAGTTGTCAGGTAAAATATGGTGTAACCATGAATGGGATCCTGCACTGCTCAGGCGTAAAAATTATATTTCAACAATGACGATGGTCCGTACCGTGCTTCACCCTGGTTTCGATCCTCAAATAAAACGTCTTCAGGATTGGGATGTATGGCTTACCATGCTCGAAATGGGATTGACGGGTAAATATGTTGGCCGTATACTTTTTGAGACTGCTCTCCGGAGGGGGATTACAACAAATTCGATATCGCTCGAAGAAGCAAGAAAAACCATTACCCAAAAGCATAAATTATGACACCTTTTTTTTTATATGCCGGTAATGTTCCAATGCGTCAGGAATACGAAAAATTCACAGGACTTTCGTTATCCATTTCTGACAAAAGGCATATAAAACATGACATCAGGGAGATGCATCCTTTCAATGATAATTCAGTTTATATCTACCAGGCAGAGGATGTATTTGAACACATTGAATATCACTTATTGCCTGCCATTATTAATGATATCTACAGGATCCTGGTTGTGGGCGGTATTTTCCGCCTTTCGTTGCCTGATTACAGGTGTGACATACTTGCAGAACGCAGCTTAACCGATGATTCTGGACAAATATTTTTTGATCCTGGCGGCGGAGGAAGCTATAAAAACGGAAAGGTTACCGACGGAGGGCACCTATGGTTCCCTTTTTTTGAAACAGTAATGTGTCTCCTTTCTTTGTCAGCATTCAACGATGTACGTTTTTACCATTATTATAACGTGTTAGGCGAACCTGTTGTTAACCCTATAGATTACAAAATAGGTTACATCCAACGCACCCCCGACCATGATCCGCGTGTTGCATCGCCTTACCGTCCAATGTCGATTGTTGTTGACTGTTTAAAACAAAATTTGTATGATTGAATCTGACGATCAAATATTTTCTGAGTCTGACCAGGTGAAATTCTTCAACGAAACATTTGGCAGTACTGAACTTACTTCCAGGTATGATAAGGGAAGGGATCAGTTTGATGATCAGGTTTTCGGTCTGATCAAAGAATATTGTAATGGTGAAATCCTTGAAATTGGTTGCGGAAATTGCCGCTTTTTACGACACCTTTTATCGAAAATACCAGGTATTTCTGTTTCAGGTGTCGATTTGAGCGAAACGGGTATCTCGGTATGTAAAAAAACAATTCCCCAGGGTAAGTTTTATTCTGCCGATTTTTTCGATTTCATTTCTGAAAAAAAATACGATGTGGTTTTATGCTTCCAGACGCTCGAACATATCAGAGATCACATCGGTTTCCTGAAAAAGATGATTGATGCCTGCAGGCAGGGAGGGATATTAATCATTACAGTACCGAACAAATACACAGATGCATGCAACCAGCATGTCCATTTCTGGGATACAGACGAGTTTTCATATTTACTCGGCAACCATGTGGATGTTGTTAAAACGGTACTCTTTAACGAAGACCAGAACATTGTTTCAATATGTAAAACAAAATAAAAATATGTCGAAAAAGGAAATTCATCAATGGATACAGGAGCTTCTGAAAGATATTAAAGACCCTGTTATTTTTGAGTGTGGCGCAAACACCGGCAGCGATACCTTAAAACTCGCTTCCATTCCCGGGGCCACTGTTCATGCTTTTGAACCCGAGCCACGTTGCGACTTATCAAAGATGCCGCAAAATGTGGTAGTCAATAAACTGGCGGTGTCGGATAAAACGGGTGAAGCAACTTTCAATATGTCTGATGCTGCCGGTCATGAATGGACTTACAGCAGTTCGTTGCTTCCTCCGAAAAATCATCTTACTGCACATAAACATGTAAAATTTGTCAGGCAAGTCAAGGTTAAAACCATAACCCTCGACGAATACTGCCTGGCAAACAACATCGATCATATCGACTTTCTATGGATGGATGTTCAGGGGGCCGAAGGCAAGGTTTTTAAGGGAGCTGAAAAGATACTCCGGAAAACCCGCCATATTTATACCGAATACAGCAACGAGGAAATGTATGCCGGTCAGCCTTCGCTTCCAGTTATCCTCGAAATTTTGAAAGTTTTTGAGGTTGTTGAAATATGGCCGGTTGAACCTTCAAATGTTCTCTTGTCGAACCCTGTTTTTGAAAGGAAAATTATGGTCCGCATCGACGATTTCCCTACGGGAGTACGGCCCATCCCCGATGACCTTTCTATTTACTTCAAAATACTTGATGAATTTGAAAATCGCGGAATTTATTTTTACCTGGGCATTGTTCCGGAAACATTCCGAAAATATGTCAATGAAGCAGATAAAAACAAGCTTCGCGGGTATAAGTTCCTTATTCCCTGTCAGCATGGTTTTACCCACCGGTATGAAGAGAATTCGAAGAAGATTATCGAATCTGGCGATTTGCGCAATAAAAATACAGTGGGCACTTTCAATGAATTTGAGGGCATGTCGCGTCTTGAGGTAAAAACAGCCATTTCGAAAGGCCGGCATTACCTCGAGAAATATTTTTGCCGTACTGTAACTCATTACATCCCCGTATGCAACATCATCGACAATATGCTTGTGCAAGCGCTCACTGAACTGAATTTCGGGTATATTTTTACTCAGCCATATTCTCCTAAGGTTGACCGCCTGCAACCTATTATCTCGAAGTTCAATAAAAGAATTTCCGACCTTGACAATTCCATCAATGGTTGTATTTCGTTACACATCCCATGGGAGCATGATTTTATTCTTGAAAACGGATGGGAAGCCTGGGTCTCGAAAATCGACGGTTATTTCGGCTCAGATGGGAAAAACGTCAGTTATTTCAGTGCCGATTCAGCACAACCTGAAGTCACCCAGGGACAAATCCCCAAAGTAGCCAATTTCTTCTGGAACAGGGAGACCCCTCTCAGTTTCCTTCGGTATCTTAGCCTTGCTTCGTTCAGGTATCACCACCCCGACTGGGAGATCAATCTTTATCTTGCCTACACCAACATTTCAAACCGTTGGAAGACTTTTGAGCAACAGGACTTTGAAGCCCGCTACGTTGCAAAAGATTACATTTCAAAGCTTATCGGCATCGGCGTGAACATCATCAATTACAAAAATGAATATTCCGGATCTTTGGCCCCTACATTTATTGCCGACCTGGCACGCTGGGAATTTCTGCAAAAAGGGGGATGGTTCTTCGACAACGACCAGGTTTTTCTGCGCCCGTTTGATGATCTCTGCGGTTTCGATTTTATTCTGGGCGCTGATAACCATGTTTGCATAGGCGTTATAGGTGCCAGTGCCGGTTGCAAACTCACCGGTCTTGTCATAGACGAACAACGGCGCCAGCTTAACGAGAAGAAAGGCAATCCTGATGTGTATTGCGAACTTGGCAATTCAATCCTGATAAAATTGTTTAAAACCGATCGCTGGAAGAATGAGGCAGCTTCGTGGATGGTGTGGAATACACCCCAGAACTATTTCTATCCGGTTCACGAAAGCAATAAGCTCCAGGATTACATACATAATCCGGAAAATTCACTTCCGGTCGATGGTACCAACTATGCTCTGCACTGGTTCGGAGGACATCCGACTAACCAGGAATTCAATAAGAACTACACTGAAGATTATGCCCGCAAAAGCGCTGATATCATCAGTGTTTACCTCCGTAAAATCAATCTCGTATGACATTAACTGATCTCGAAAAAACGGCGGAAGCACTCATTATTATTAAGAGGAGTGGAATTATTCAACCAGATGCAGTAATTGGCATCCATTCTCCCTGGCCTGACCAGATTGAACAGATTAAGAGTGTTTTCCCTGAATCGGTTTTGCATACATATTTCTATCGTGATGAGCAGAAGTGGGATATCCTCGAAGAAAGCAAAGGATTCCACGATTTATTGTGTTTCCAGAATGTATTCCATTATATCAATGCTCCTGGAATTGCCTTCAAAAATGTGTTCAATTCGTGCCGTTACCTTCTTTTCCAGGACCGGATCATAAGAGACCGCGGGAAAAAAAATACGATTTTTTGTGACGACGGCGATTGTATGCGCTACCGGATAGGTCCGGTGAAATCGAATTTTGAATCTGCTTTCGATCTTCTCTCCCTGAACAGTAATATTGTTTTCTGTACTCCCTATCTCGACGATGGACTCTTTATCCACGTGATTTCATTATTCAAAGGATTTCTTTAAACCTGTTTTTATGAAAATAGCTTTTGCTCTGATTGTTTTTAATGGCGAACCATACATTTCTAAATGGCTGAAGCATTATATCGAATGTCCGTATGTCGATTATGTGGTTGTTGCCGAAGGG
>ERZ795055.4104-NODE-4104-length-10337-cov-4.417720_pt1 | contig 10337 bp, 8 predicted proteins | sample MGYA00375139_ERZ795055 | MGnify/ENA primary metagenome ERZ795055 (study PRJEB30184, sample SAMN05720283) | anaerobic digester metagenome | isolation source: active sludge of municipal wastewater-treating anaerobic digesters | place: USA | collected 2015-01-23 ...
TGTCCTGTTTGTAAAAAAGAAACACAAACATCAAATCAGGTAATATAGATATAATCAGCAGTTTACCAAATAAAACCCCGGGAAATAATTGCTTTAGTGAATTCAATAATCCGTCATAACCCGGATATAATCTACTCAGATAAATCCAGATAAATAAAAACGGTAAAATTATTCCGGGCAAAAATCCATAAATAAAATGATTGAACCGTTTTAAACTGATTTGATTTTTTCTCATTAATGTATTATAATTCCCAATGCTTCAATGTTTCTAATGTTTCGTATGCCGTTAAATCAATTTTGGCTGGAACAACTGATATGTAACCATTTGCTAACGCCCATTCGTCAGTATCTTCAGCATTTGGTTCATAATTTTCGAACGAACCTGTTAACCAGAAATAGGCTCTTTCCTGTGGATCTATTCTTTTTGCATATTCTTTGGTCCATTGTCCATCGCACTGACGGGCTATGCGAATTCCATTAATATTACCGGTTGGAGCATTTACATTTAAACAAACTCCACGCGGCAAACCATTGGCTAAGGCTGTTTCTGAAATTTGTAAAATATAAGGTTCAAAAAGAGTGAAATCGGCGTTGGGCGAATGATCGCAAATTGAAAATCCAATGGAAAGTATTCCGCTTTCGCAACCTTCGAGCACAGCACCCATCGTTCCTGAATAAATAATGTTTACCGCTGCATTCGAACCGTGATTTACACCCGCCACAATCAAATCAGGCTTTCTTTCAACTACCTCGTTCAGCGCTAATTTTACGCAATCAGTTGGTGTTCCGGTACATGAATATCGTATTAAACCCTCTGTTTCTTCAAGTTTCTTAAACCGAATGGGATGTGTAACCGTCAACGCATTTGATTGAGCGGATCTTGGTCCATCGGGCGCCATAACAATCACATCACCTAATTTCATCATAATGCGCGTCAATACATCAATACCTTTAGCGTTGTCACCATCATCATTTGTCACTAATATTAATGGTCTATTATTTATATTATTCATATTTTAATTTTTGATTATCAATAGTTTGAAGTTTAATTTTTACTAATCTTCCATGTTGTGAAAAACAGAAAAACAATGCTTACCAATAAAAAATAAAGTAAGTCGATCATGTCAATAACTCCCCTCGACATTGATTTATAATGTGAATGTACGCCCAGATTTTCGATAAATGCAATGGATTTGCCACTTGTAAATAAGGTTGAAAATAAATCGAAACCATAAAATAAGAAAAGCGAAATGACTACTGCCACAATAAATGAAATTATCTGATTATCAGACAGTGACGAGGCAAAAACACCCACTGAACTAAATACGGCACCTAAAAGTATCAGTCCGATAAATGAACCCCAAAAAGCACCTGAATCAATATTCCCGTTGGGCTCGGCCAGATACGAAACTGAAAAATAATAGATAACCGTTGGAATTAAAGCAAAAAGTACTAAAACGAGGCTTGCAAAATATTTAGCAGTAACAATATTCCATTTACTTATTGGTTTGGTTACAAGTAACTCCCACGTGCCGGTTTGTTTTTCTTCGGCAAACATACGCATGGTTATGGCCGGACAAAGAAACATGAAAAACCAGGGCGCCAGATAAAATAAACCATCGACGTTGGCATACCCATTATCGGGAATATTAAATTCACCGGGCAATATCCAAAGAAATAAACCATTTATAATCAAAAAGATACCAATTACAATATAACCGGTAGCATTATTGAAAAATGAACGGATTTCCTTTTTGAAAATTGCTTTCATTGTTTTATAAATAAAATTTGAATTGAATCATTCGAAATATTGCTTGATGGAAATGAAAAGTCAACTACCATTTTAGTTCTTAATTTCATTATAAAAAAATTCGTCGAAAAACAACGGGAACTCATCTTCACTCACACCATTTAACATCAAGTGTTTTTTATCTTCGTTGATAATATTAACAAAATCTTCCAACTTGTTATTCATCAACCTTAATCCCTGCGTGTAAAAACCGATGGCCACAGCAATTTTATTTTGACACCAGGCAATATGTCCGGCATTTATAAAGTCATGAGCATCAGGCATATTTTCAATTAATTTAGCCGAATAATAGGCTGCCTGCACTAAATTTCCCGAAATAAAAGCACACCATGAAATTGCTTTAATAATTTTTATATTGCCTTCGTTTTTGGCATCTAATTTATAATAAACACTTAATGCCTCTTTGTGTTTATCGAGTTGCATCAAGCACTGACCAATGTGTAAAGCGTTATTCAACTGTTCCGGTTTCAGGAAATCGGCATGTTGGTAGTACTCCAACGCTTTAGTAAAATTCCCGGACAAACGATAGCACAAAGCAATTTTTCGGATGGTCCACAAATCATCGGGATGAATCATATCAGCCTTTAAATAAGCATCGAGTGCTTTTGAAATTTGCGAAGTTTGCTGGTACGAAAATCCGGTTTTTTGATACAATGCTGCCGAAGGTTCCGATTCAATGATCAACTCAACAAACAATTCAAGGGCTTCGTTATAATGACCTTTGATAAAATAATATTCAGCAATACTCTCTTTCAGGTCGCTGTTAGCAGATAAAATATCGAACAGGTACGATTTATGCATAAAAAGTGATGACGCAAACATGTCGGAAAATTCTGAATGTTGCGGATGCAATTTGAAAAAACGGAACAGATCCTGAATATATTGTTTCGAAATGTTTTTGGCATTGAAATCCGGTGTCAACAGCGCTTCGTCATTCGCAATTTCCTTCAATTGTTCCGATTCGGCTTTGAATGAATATTTCAGATTATTTCGCTGTTTTTCGGGCATTTGTAACACACTTAAGCAAAACGAATATTTATCGGAATTACACATAATATTATTGTCGACAAAAGCAGATAATATTGATTTATCATCCGAACCAAAAAGTTCGCTGATGGCCGAAAATCCCGAGTCGAAAGGTAAAAACCAGTTTGAAAATTCATTGAAAAAAGGAAAATTTTTCAACATAGCAAACGTACTCATATAAACATCAGCACCTTCCATTTGCAAATCAGTGAGTTCTTTCAATTTATCCGAAATGCCACTTTCGTTGAGCAAATCCTGCCATTCGGGATTTCCTTCTTCCCACTCGTCTGATTTAAGTAGATTTTCAGCATCCATTTTGTCTTTCAACAACGGACTAATTTTCATTATTTCGGGCAAAATTTCTTCCTGAAGTTTCTTCGAAATTTTCTCAGTTTCAAGGGTTGCAATAATCTGAATAATTATATTTCGGAAATTTTCGAGGAAATGATTGTCGTCGGCTATTAACACCAACCGATTTCGAACAGCCGGAAAATAGGGCAGAAATCGGTTGTATTTTGCCAACACAAAGCATAAACCTGTTAAAGCCCGTTGCTTGATTTGTTGATTTTTGTCCTGACAACTATCAAATAATAGCATCAATTTCTGTTCGTCAAACATTCGCCACAAATTAAGGGTCAAAGCCGAAACCGACAATGATTTTTCAATCTGTCCGGGATAATTGCTATCCATAATTTGCTGATAAAGAGACTTTTCTTCGCCTTTAAAATGTGTTGACAACCAAAAAACAGAAAATAATTCGGGTAAAAGATTTTCGTAATTTATCCGAATGTGCTTTAATTCATTTTCGGGAATAATATCCGATTCGCTGTAAATTGCCGATTGATTGTGAAAATATTGCAAAGAATCGTAAAGTCCTGTAAGCGAAGTAAATCGCTGTTTATGAGGAAAATATCTTTTTTGTGTATATTCAAAATTGGATGAATTACGAAACAAAAGTTCTTCTCTTAAATCAGAAATTAGAATAAATAATCTTGCTATAATTCTGTTATATACAGTTTTACGTTCGGGATCTTCAGTTCCTTTGATGTAATATTGAAGCAATAACCTGTAATTTTGTTGTAAGTCGTTAAATCGGTCGGTAAATTCACCCAATTGTAATTCATCAATTAAAAGTTTTGTTTTATCAAAAGCAAATTTTAATTTACCTGAAGCCAAAAAATTTAATGCGAGTTTAAATGTGGTATGTATCTGTGAGGAATTCATTTTTTTTATTGATAAATAAAAGTGTACTGAATTTGTAAACAAAAGTTTCGCGTTTCGTGTTTCGCGTTTTACGTTTCGCGTTTTACGTTTCGTGTTTCATGTTTCGTGTTTCGTGTTTCGTGTTTCGCGTTTAGTGTTTCGCGATATCTCAAGGTTTCTTAATTTCCTAATTTCTCACGAAAGCTTTCGGGATTTCTAATTTCTAAGTATCCTTCTTCTTCAACCAATCTTGCTGATTTTCCTCAATTTATCTTCATCAATAATTTTGAGTTTTCTTCCATCCATTGCGATAACATGCTCATTTACAAAATTTGATAAAGTGCGGATAGCATTTGAAGTTGTCATGTTCGACATATTGGCCAGATCTTCGCGCGAAAGGTAAATACATATAGTCGCGCCATCTTCTTCGAGCCCATAATTTCTTCTGAGCAACAAAATCGCTTCGGCCAGTCGTCCCCTAATGTGTTTTTGTGTAAGATTCACGGTCCGGGCATCTGAAGCAGCTAAATCGGTTGCCAATTCTTCGAGAAAACGATAACAAAAGGCATTATTATTTTTTAAAATAGAAATAAAAATATCCGCTTTAAGCATGTAAACGGCCGAAGCTTCAAAAGCAGAAACATTGGTATTGTAAGTTCCATTACCGATAATTGCTCTGTAACCAAAAAATTCGCCCGGCTTTAACAATCTGATAATCTGATTTCTACTCCCAACTCCTTCTTTGTAAACTTTTACTTTACCCGATGCCAGAACCATCATGTGAGTGGGAATATCGCCTTCACAATGTATGACTTCATTTTTTTTAAAATAGTGTACAGAGTGATTATTTTTTACAAATTGTCTTTCATCGGGAGTTAAAATATCCCATACAGTCATTATTTCCTGAATAGGTTTCAGATCAGAAAAATATTTTTTTGCCATAAAATGAAACATGAAGATATGTTAGACAACATTGTTTTAAAGCACAAATTTAGTGTTTTTTTAATAAAAACCATTATTTCGGAACAAAAACGTTTTAAAAATAGATATTTTTATGCATTTATGGATAAAAAATCGAACTGTAATTTGAAATGAAAAAATAAATATCATTATAATTTAAAGAATTTCTTTTGGTGGCTGTTTATACACTAAGATATTTAATTAAATTTGCGAATTCAAAAAAGTTAATAACATGAGAAGAATCATCGCATCATTTTTTTTGCTTTTCTTATTATTCAATGTTAATGCCCAGGAAATTGAAATTAGCGATTCTACCCGGGTAAGTTTATTGACTTGTTCGCCGGGCGAGGAAGTTTACGCAAAATTCGGACATTCCGGAATCAGGGTTGTCGATTTTAAAAACGATATTGATATTGTTTTCAATTATGGGTTATTCAACTTTGAAAGTAGTGATTTTTACCTCAAATTTATCAAAGGCGAAACCGATTATCAGTTGGGTATCACAAGTACAATTGGTTTTTTGGCAGAATACAGACTTCGAAAATCATTTGTATGGGAACAAAAACTGAATTTATCACCCGAAGAAAATAGAAATTTAATTAATTCATTATTAATAAATTACGAACCAAAAAACAGAATTTACAGGTATAATTTTATTTATGATAATTGCTCAACCCGACCACGCGACAAAATTCTGAAAGCAACCAACGGCGTTGAAAAACTCAAATCGCAAAATGAATTAAGGACGTTCAGAAACTGGGTAGGACTTTATACCGGTTACGAAACATGGGTTAAATTTGGGATTGATCTGGTTTTTGGGAAACCAGCAGATAATAATGCCAGCCGAACTCAATCGATGTTTTTACCGGAAATATTAATGTCTGAATTTGACAATATATATATCGTTGTAAAAGATAGCGGTTTCACTGAAACCAAATTAGTTTCAGAAAAAAAAGCATTGGTTGAAGGAGAATACCGCGAAGTAGAGGCGCCTGATTCGATGACAAAACCCATTTATATTTTCAGTATTATATTGATTATAGGCGCTTTACTTACGTTTATCGAAACCAAAACATTGCATTATTACAGATTGTTTGATAGTATCTTATTGTTTATTACCGGATTGGCAGGTATTGTAATTTTTTTCTTAATGTTCTTTTCAGTCCATCCGTTGGTCAAAAGCAATTTAAATATTTTATGGCTAAACCCTTTGAATATTATTGCTGCTGTAATAATCTGGATCAAACCCTGGAAATTTGCATTTTTTATTTATAACATGCTGAACATGATTCTCTTGTTCGTTGTACTAATTCTGCTGGCCATTTCATATCAATCGTTTAATGTGGCTATTTATCCTATAATTATCTTATTAATAATACGTTACTCAAGTTATATAATTAATTCGAACAGAGTTAAGAAAAAAATAAGAAAGTCAAATGAAGGCTCAAAACCAACAAGAATCCGGTAGCGTGTTGACATTTGCAGCCATAATTCCGGCACGCTATGCTTCAACGCGTTTTGCAGGTAAACCTTTGGTAAATATTGGTGGTAAAACAATGATTCAACGTGTTTATGAGCAGGTTTCAAAGGCATTAAAGGATGTTTATGTGGCAACCGATGATCAACGTATTTACGACGAGGTCGTTTCATTTGGTGGAAAAGTTATCATGACTTCGGATCAACATCGCAGTGGCACAGATCGTTGTTTCGAAGCTTTAACAAAATTACCGGAAAAATTCGACGTTGTAGTGAATGTTCAGGGTGACGAACCTTTTATTCAACCGGAACAAATAGAAGAACTAAAAAAATGTTTCGATGATGAAAAAACCGAAATTGCTACTTTGGTAAAAATAATTACAGAAAAAGACGGAGAGATTGTACTTTTCAATCCGAATGTACCAAAAGTAGTAATTGACAATCAGAATAATGCATTGTATTTTAGCAGATCGCCAATACCATATTATCGTGGCTCCGAACAAACCGAATGGCTATCGCAACACGTTTATTATAAGCACATTGGTATTTACGCATATCGTTCGGAAGTTTTGAGTCAGATAACAGCTTTACCGCAATCAAAACTCGAAATTGCTGAATCGCTGGAGCAACTTCGCTGGCTCGAAAATGGTTTTCGCATCAAAGTTGGTTTTACAACTGTTGAAACTGTAGGCATTGACACACCCGAAGATTTGGAAAAAGCAAAAGCCTTGTTGTTGTAAAAACTAAGAATTAACAAAACAAAAAACTTCCTGAAAAAAATTTTTCAGGAAGTTTTTTGTTTAATCAAGAGGTTTTACTTTATGATTTCAGCAAAATCGGAAATATTTTCATCAACATAAGCTGCTATTAATGAAGTTTGCTCTTCCTCCATATCAAAATAACGTTCTTCCAACTCATCAAAAACTTCGAAATCGACATACATTGCGTTGAATTCTTCCTCGGTAGTTTCACGCTCCAACACTGATTTATTGGGGTCGTAAATTTCTTTGGCTTTATAAATTAGTTTCGAAAGTTCAACGGCGCCAAATTGTTTTATGGCTTTTGCAAACGGATTTGCAAAAATATAACCACCATATCCATTCTGTATTAACTGTACAAAACCACCTTCACGTATTTCGCTGCTAAAAAAATGCCAGGCAAGCAAAGTATGTTGCGAACCATTCAGTTTTGACATATTTTCAGCAGTTAGATTTCCATCAATTTCGGCCAAATAAGCATCGATAAAAACCTGCAAAAACTCGTCCATGCCTTGTTCTGCTCCCTGTGCTAATGCACTGTCGTTAATTTGAATCATTGTTTTGAAAGAGTTTGTTGTTTGAAAGTTTGTTGTTTGAAAAAGAATATGTTCAATTGGTTATCTCACAATCTTAATTTCTTAATTTCTCAATTCTAAAATTGGCTTATTGGCAAATTAAATTATTGGCACATTAAAATCTCAGCGCCATAAGCCGGTAGTGTGATAATAATCTTATTTCCTGATCTTCCAAATTGAGTTCCAAAAGTTGCTTTTAAATTCTCGGCTTTCAAAGTATTTGGTAAATCCACGTCAAAAGTACGGTTTTTGGATGAATTGTTGATAAAAACTATGGCTTCATTTTTAAAATATTTACGGGCATAAACCCAGGTATCAGGTGTCGTTTTGATATTGATAAAATCACCATAGATAAATACCGGATTGTTTTTTCGTAAATGTGCTAATGTTGTTACCTGATTTCGAAGCTTGATTTCACAGTTATTTAATCCGTCGAACTTCATCATGCGGCGGCAGTCCGGATCGTTCCCACCGGTGAGTCCAATTTCGTCGCCATAATATAACACCGGAATACCCGGAATGGTCAGGTTGAAGGTATGAAACAAGGCAAATTTATCATAAGCTGTAGAATCGGTGATTCCAATTTCGCGCTGCCAACCGGCAGCTTTTGCATCTTCACCAAATTTCAAATCGCCCGAAGCATAGGCCATAAATCGTGGTTTATCATGATTGCCCGAAATATAGCCCATCAGATTGTGATTACCATAAGTATTAAAACTTGAACTTAATACACTTTGTACTCTTTGTAAATCGCCACCACCAACACCAGCAAAAGTGGTATTGGCAATGTCATAAACATTGAAATCGAACTGTCCGTGAAGCATTCCGGTAGTCAAATAACTGGCTATAAGTCTTGGGCTTCCGTAAGTTTCGCCAATTTGATAGAGGTCTTTGTCTTTAAACTCTTTTTTCATTTTCAATGTCAGTTCGCGCCAGAATTCTTCGGTGATATGTTTACAGGCATCGTGTCGGAAGCCATCCAGATTAAATTCACGCAACCAAAACAATGCAGAATCAGTCATTATGTTTACCACTTTAGGGTTTGACAAATCAAGCGTAGGCATAAAAGTATCGAACCATGTTGTGAGTCGTTGGTCGTCCCAACGTTCGGTATTCAAAGTTCCATCAGGCAAATACAAAGGTGTTGTCCATTCGGGATGTTGTTTGTAAAACGGATGTTCATTGTGTACATGATGTGCTACATAATCGAGCAAAACGTTCATGTTGTTTTTGTGCGCATCAGCCACCAGATTTTTAAATTCTTGGTTTGTACCGAAGCGAAAATCTACTTTCGACGACGAAATTGGCCAATAACCGTGATACCCCGAAAATTTAGTTTTCATTGGTGCATAATAGCCGTAAGGTTCTGTTGGATTTTGGTTGAGAGGCGAAATCCATAAAGTATTGAACCCTAATTTTTCAAAATAACCATCATTAATTTTCTGTTGCAGACCGGCCAAATCACCACCCCAATAATCTACTTTTTGATTTACATCCGGACGGTTCAATGGTTTATCATTCGATTTATCACCGTTCAAAAACCTGTCGACCAACATAAAATACATGATTTGTGCATGTTTGTCATTTCGGGTTATTAACTTACTATCAGCAAGCACTTTCCCATTCCGAAGAGGAATGAGAACATCGTTGCTAACACCAAATTCATTACTTGCCCAAACCCGGATAAACGATCGTTCAGTCTTTTTGGCCTCTGCTGGAATGTTAATGGAAATCCCGCTGTTATTAACTTTAATAAAATCGGCAGTTAAACGATAGTTTTGCCAATAAGCAAAAACTTCCGATACTTTATTTTTAAAAGATAGTTTGATTTTGCTTTTCGAAAATTCATCGGTCAGAATAGCCGGGAAGGAATCATTTTTACCTGCAATTTGCAAAATAGAATTGAATTTTCCAAAACCATTATCTACTTTATTCGGATTGCCGGCATCGTGTTTTTGGTCACCATCTAAGGCCATTTGGTATAAATAAGTTCCGGGACTCAGGTTTAGCGTCACTTCATACAATCCTTTATCATTCAACTTCAAATCAGGAGTGCGTGATGCAGTCCAGTCGTTCATCTGCCCGGCAATTTGGACACGTTTAAATTGTTTTTTGGCTTCTCCCGAGGGATTAAATGTAAATGTGAAATCAATTTTATCAGTTTTGCGACAAGGAACAGAATATGCCACATTTTTAACCCAGATTTTCAAATTTACCATTTGCTCCATTTCGGGCTTTACAGTCAGGATTGCTTTGAGTTTATCTGCTGAAACTTGGCACGCAAGCATAGCAGAACTTGATGTAACAGAATCTATTTCAGCCGGATTAAGAATAAAATCCTGCAAAAAAAGGTTATTTTCACCAATTTCGAGCGTGGTAAGCGAATTTATACGATTGTTGTCAACTGTTACAGCAGGTTGATTCAGTTTCGATTGACAGCCAGCAAAAATGACACTTATTAAAATTAGAAAGCCGAATTTTTTCATAAATTTATTAGTACATAATGAAAGCGTCAAGCAATAATTCAAT
>ERZ795055.4110-NODE-4110-length-10325-cov-5.268841_pt1 | contig 10325 bp, 4 predicted proteins | sample MGYA00375139_ERZ795055 | MGnify/ENA primary metagenome ERZ795055 (study PRJEB30184, sample SAMN05720283) | anaerobic digester metagenome | isolation source: active sludge of municipal wastewater-treating anaerobic digesters | place: USA | collected 2015-01-23 ...
GACCTTTATGACAGGTCGATGACTGCCAGGGAGTTATTTGAGAATGCAAACGCCCTGCTTGGGTTCAACATAACAGAGCTGATGTTCGGGGGGACAGATGAAGACCTTAAGCAGACGAGGGTAACACAGCCTGCTGTTTTCCTTCATTCCACAATCCTGGCCGCTTCACTTGGCGACGCTGTAAAGCCGGACATGGTGGCGGGCCATTCGCTCGGAGAATTCTCTGCCCTCGTTGCCTGCAAAGCCCTCACTTTTGAAGATGGACTGATGCTGGTTGCAAAAAGAGCTGCAGCTATGCAAAAAGCCTGTGAGGCCTCACCTTCAACCATGGCGGCAATAATCGGCCTCGATGACAGTATTGTTGAAGATGTCTGCTCCGGGATAGGTGACACTGTGGTACCGGCAAATTACAATTCTCCCGGACAGATAGTGATATCCGGAACCATCGGGGGAGTTGAAAAGGCAATAGAGATACTTAAGTCTTCAGGGGCCCGGATGGCATTAAAGCTTGCTGTCGGAGGGGCCTTCCATTCACCATTGATGGAGCCTGCCAGGGCTGAGCTTGAAAAGGCCATACTGAGCACCGCCTTCCATAAACCTGTATGCCCTGTTTACCAGAATGTCACGGGTAGACCCTCAACCGATCCGCAGATTATTAAAGACAATCTGGTCTCACAGCTTACTTCGCCGGTCCTTTGGACTCAGACGGTGAGGAACATGATCGCAGACGGCGCCTTATCCTTTACCGAGGTCGGCCCGGGGAGTGTGCTGCAGGGGCTTATCAGGAAGATCAACAGGGAAGTCAGCTCGGATTCGGCTTCATTATAACTCCCCTGTGGGATTTGCCGTCGACCATTATCTCGAGGGGTTTTTCAAAACGGATCACTCTGAGGTGTTCATCCTCATAAAGACTTTTAATGCCATTCAGGAATTCCACGTCGTAATATCCCTCATTTATGAAGGGATTGATCGTAAAATACCCGACCCTGAACGAGGTAAGGTTCTGGAAGAAATGAGTTCCCTGGCTTGGGTCGATACGATAATTTTTAAGACCTGATTCGACAATTATCCGTGCTCCCGATATCTGGGGCCACCTCACCGGAATTCCCAGCCACGGATCGGTAGATCCCCATCTGCCCGGTCCTATCAGAACATATCCGGTCCCTTTTTTAAGATAATCATTGTTTATCTTCTCGATATCCGAAGCAATTTCCTTGTTGCGGGCCGGATTGAATGAGTCAGGTTTCACATATACTATATCCCTTACCTCCTTGAAGAACCCGTTGCCCAGGGCTGACTCAGAGTATATGATTGCATTCCCTTTGTCGATATTTGCCAGGCTGACCACAGAAGTTTCATCGGTGTGAACTATAGGCCGGATCTGAAGGAAACTAAATATTTTTGGCGCTCCCGGAGGTGTTTCGAGATTTGCTGCAAATTCGATCTCGATTGGGTTATTCATTTCATAATCACCAAGATCGAGAAGAGTGTTCAGAATCTCAGCCAGGGGGAAAAGTTTATGTTGAAGTATATTTGAGAAGGAAATGATCCTCTTGCCGGGAAAACTAATCCCGTCGCGAAGGATATTGTTGTCATAATCATAAGTGGAAGCCACATATTTCATTGCAACATCATTGGTCACATCGTTCACTCCAAGTTTCAGGATGTTTACTCCGTCATCGATCGACGGGACAAAGCTATCGGTCCTTAGGTCCAGAGCCCTGAACTCCTTCTGGGTGTCCCTTAGCGCCGTTTCTGCCGACGATAGCTGAAGTATTTTTTTTGAATGCTTTGGAGAGAACCTGAGCGACAGTCCGCCCTCAACAATGTATTTCCCCAGGCCGAACGCGATATTTGCTATACCGTCGGCGGCTTTTTCCGATCCTATAGGATAATAATTTAATGACCGTGCCACCCCGGAAAGAGTAGGATAAAATATATCCCCGTGCCTGTTTCCGCAAACTTCCTGAAGGATGATTCCCATCTTCTCCTCATCAATCACATTTGAAGTGGCAGTCATATATGCTTTGCTTGCCTTATAATAAACCGAAGCATAAACTTCTCTAATAGCATCTGAAAGCATTTTCACCATAACTTTATTATCGGGATGCCTGGGGATCATGTATGTGGAATAGATCCCGGCAAATGGCTGATAATGTGAATCCTCAAGTTTGCTCGACGATCTTACTGCAATCGGATGGTTCCTCGAAACTGAAAGGAAAGCATAAAAATCCTGGTAAATCCTTGCAGGCAACTCAGCCTTCAGAAAGTTTTCAAGTATCATTTCATCAGGAAGGTCAGAGAGGGCAAGCGGATAAAGGTTGTTGTGATCCATGAACTCGTCGAAAATGTCGGTACTGAGCACCACGGTCCGGGGAATCGTGATAAGAACACCGGGGAACTTGTTGTACAGTTTATGTTCCTTTATCAGCCTGTTTATAAAGGCCAGTCCTCTTGCCTTGCCTCCGATTGAAGCATCGCCTATTCTTGAAAACAACTGGTATTCATCGTAACTGCTTTTATCGAATTTTGCTATCACTCCCCTGCCCTTCCCCAGCCTGAAACTTGAGATAGCCACATAAAGGAAACGCCTCATCTCATCCATGGAATCGAAGTCTTCCTTCCTTATATACTTGAATAATTGTGCAACAGGAAAGAGAGCTCTTGCATTGAGCCATTTTGAGAAATGGTTCCTTGAGGCATGGTATTCGAGTGTCTGATCGGGGATGGTAAGTAATTTCTGCTGAAGACTTTGCAGGTCGGTCGCTATGGCAATAGGCTCCATAGTCTCAGGATTCTTGAAAACGAAAGGTCCGAAAGCAAGGTTCTGGATAATGAAATTTCTAAGCTCGAGGGATAGTGATTTTGAATACTTGTGAATGAATCCGGCTCCCAGTTCTTCAGCCATCTTCCTGTGCGCCTGGCTGGAAGACTGAAGCAGGAACGGAACTTTGTCATCATCGGCCATTACTACCTTGCAAAGCTCGATTCCGGCATTCTCATCGGGCATGTTATCTTTCTTATAACTTATATCTGAGATAACTCCAAGTACATTGTACTTGTATCTTTTATAAAGGGCCAGGGCGTCGTTGTAATTGTTTGCCAGAAGGATCTTTGGCCGTCCCCTCATTTTCAGCATTCTCTGATGCTCATTCAGGGCTTCGCGCTGAAAATCGATCGACTGCTGAAGGACAATCCTGTAAAGGCTTGGAAGGTATGATGAAATGTACCTGATGGAGTTTTCAACAAGGATTATGGCCTGAACGCCGATATTCTCAATATCAAAGTCGGCGTTCATCTTGTCTTCTATAAGCTTTATTATGGCAAGGATAAGAGAGGCATCGCCCAGCCAGCAGAAGACGTAATCGATAGCGCTCAGGTCTTCTCCCTCGAGGCGGAGGGAGACTTCCCTTGAAAAATATGTAAGTACTACTACAGGAATTCTCTCGAACCTCGATTTTATCATTTTAGCCATCGCGAACACGTCGGTTCCCTTGAGGCTGAGCATTGAAATGACAAGGTCGATATTTCCTTTTTCAAGTATTCCGAGAGCATCCTCTGCATTGTCGGTCTGGACGAATGTAGGAGGGTATTTGAGGTTCAGTGAGACATACTCATTAAATATCTGCTCGTCAATCCTGCCGTCTTCCTCAAGCATGTAATTATCATAATTACTGCAGATTATAAGCACCCGGCGAATCCTTTTCTGCATAAGGAGGTTGAAAGATGTGTCGGTGAAATCATATTTCTGCAGATCGAGTATGCCTTCAATGATCGTCATGTGTAGAGTTTTTATCATTCGTTGAAATCACTGCCATTCCCTTTTTACCATCCATCCTGACGGTCAGCGGGTATTCAAACCTTACATGCCTGTAAAACTGTCCTTTCCCAACCAGCTTTCCTTCTCTGATTCTGTCCCAGCTGATAAGGTCTCTTCCTGCATCCTGGTCAACCGAGAAGTAGCCCACATTCATGGAAGTCACATTATGAAAGAAGTGTGATCCGAGTGAAGCATCGGGGTGGAAGTCGGTCAGCGACATTTCAACAATAACCTTTGCTGCCGATATCTGGGGCCATGCTACAGGGATTCCGAGGAACCTGTCGCGGCTCCCCCATCTTCCCGGTCCTATCAGAATGTACTTTCTGTTCTCCCTTACCATGAGCTCGTTTATTGAAGCAATCTCATCCGCCATGTCAAGAGTAAGCTTGTTGTCAAATCTTTCGGGCTCTATGAAAACTATATCTGTAATGTTGTCAGCCAGCCCGTTACCCATGCTTTTATGTGTAAGAAGAAGAAGGTTTTCCTGATCGATCGATTCGGGATCTATTCTGTAACCTGCACCAGCCCCGAGCATTGGTTTGATCTGAAGAAGGAAAAATGAGGCGTTCCCCGTTTCATCCCTGTCAAGATCAACTGCATACTCGATTTCAACGGGAGTGCCGCATGCCTCTGTAACCACTTCGAGAACAGTCTTCAGAGTCTGAGCGAGAGGTATGTGATTATATTTCAGAATATTTGCAAAATTAAGCACTCTGGGCCCGGGATAATGAAGTCCGGGTGTTATTGTATCATTATCCGGATTCATGACCGATGCCAGGTGATTCAGTGTTCCATGGCGTTCCGAATCACTTATCTCAAGAATTCTGAGTCCGGCATTCTCTCCTTCAAGCAGGTTGAGTTCCCTGTCTGACATGTCCACTGCATAGAACCAGAGCTGGGAGTTTTTATAGAGATCCTTCTGCGAAATGATCTCAAGATCAGGATACACAGGTGAAAACCTGTAAGCGAGATTCCCTTCCATAACATATTGGCCAAGACCCAGAGCAGCAATTGCGAACCCGTCTCCCGGTGTCATATGGGCAACCGGATAGAAATTGAATGATTGTGCCGATCCGCTGATATGCGGATAGAAAGCATCCTCATACCTGTTTCCGACAACTTCCTGTATCACAACAGCCATTTTCTCAAGTTCTATCTTGTAGTTTATAGCTTCGAAATATGCTTTTGAGTCACTTGTGTAAACAGAAGCAAACACAAGTTTAATAGCTTCTGCGAGCTGTTTCAGTCTTATTTCCGTGTCCGGATCCTTATTGGGAAGAAGGTAGGTCCCGAATATCCCTGAGAAAGGCTGGTTTTGTGAGTCTTCAAAAAGGCTTGAGGACCGAACCGCCAAAGGCCTTGTGATCCTCCTTACGAATACCCTGAGTTTCTTTTCGAGGGTATAGGTAAGACTGCCTGCCACAAAAGCTTTTTTAATGACGTTGAAGTCCCTTTCCTCCTTCACCAGTTTCCACAGATGATTTCTTTCCATGAACATATCGAACTCATCCGTACCAATAATTGCCGTGACAGGGGTTTTGACATTAATGCCCGGTATGAGTCTCCCCAGTTCAAAGCTGTAGATCAGTGTATTAATAAAGGCCAGGCCTCTCCCCTTGCCGCCCAGCGATCCCGGCGACAGTGAGACGACATTTGTCTCATCAATAATAGCCGATTCCTCGAAATTGATGACCCTGCCCTTGTTGAGTTCCTTTCTTCGTTTACGGATTATGTCGAGAAGAAATTCCCTCAGTTCCCTGAGGCTGGCAAAGTCGGACACCTTTATGGGATTGATGTATTTTGCGATCTTTACTTCACCCCGGGCCATCAGCCAGAGTGAGAAGTGATTTTTCATCGCATGATATGCGAGGGAATCTTCGGGAATAGTTTCGAGGTAGGCCTCGAACTCCTTCATCGATTTTGCAATTGCTATCTGTCGTCCGCTGTTGTCCCTGTATACGAAATGTCCGAATCCAAGATAATAGTTAATGAATGATTTAAGATCCTGAAGAAGGCTTTCCGAATTCTTGTTGACGAAATTTGATTTCAGGGTAAAAGCATACCTGGCATTTTCAGGATCAGCCGATTGGAGAACGGTTGGCAGGTTTGGCAGGTAGGATTTTATAAGCCTTATAAGTTCAAACCCGGCTAAATCGTTCATTTTTCCTTCTTTAGGAAAAGACATATCGGAAATCACGCACAGCAGGTTATTCCTGTAATTGTTAAACACTACAACAGCGGCCTCCCATGACGACACAAGCAGTATTTTCGGCCGTGCCCTCAGTTTCAATACCTTGTAAAGCTCATCCGTTGAAACGTCCTGGATCAGTTTTTTTGTCTGATCCATTACCAGGCTGTAAAGCATCGGGAGGTAGCTGGAATAGTAATCGGCTGAGTCTTCCACAAGAAGTATGACACCGGTAAGGCCTTTCTGGGTATCATTCTCTACATTGACTTTATCCTCCAGTTGTGAGACCATTGCAAAGAACACCTTTGATTCACCTGTCCACACGAAATAGTTATCAAATGGGACTCCCTTTTCTTTCTGCTTTTTAACATATTCCATGTCGGATGAGCTGTTAAGCAGCAGATAGGTTGGCAGATAAGGGTACTTGCTTTTTATCTTCCCGCACAACTCCATGGGGCCTTCCCTGTCGACACCCATCATTATGATTACAAGATCGTAATGCCTGTTTTTCAGTCTGTTGAATGCTTCCTCCTCGCCTGAAACGCCTGTCACCCTCGGGATTGAAGTGATGCTCATCTGGAAGTATTCTCCCAGGATATGGTCGGCAAAACGGCCTTCACCTTCAATGGAATAAGCGTCGTAGAGGTTTGCCACAAGAAGAATTTCCTTTACCCTGAAAGGCTGAAGATCGTGAAACACATCCCTTTCTGCATTATGGCGGTCGAGAAATTTCTGGAGCAGTTTCTTACTCGAAACAGCCGGGTATTCTTCCTCCTCCTTCTGAATGGCTCCGCTGGTCCGGATGATGTCCCTCGCCCTGTAACTGTTTATATAACCGGTAATAAGGCTTGCAATATTTACAACGAGGTCTCTCTCCTCCTTGAGGAATGGTCCTTCAAATTCTTCCCTGAATTCCCTTGTGTAAAAAATTTCTATGTTCCCTGTCTGGTCATCAATGGTACTGAATTCCTGGGACATGCGCCATTCCGTCACACGGAAATCAGGCGACTCGAATTGTTTGTCCATAAAGCTTATCCTGGCAACGGTGTACTCGGGATACTGCCAGGCAGCAGGAAGAAGCAGAACTATGTGCTGAAGGGTTTCCTCGACAGGTTTGTTTTCCTTCAGGATATATGTTGTCTGGTTGATGCATCCGAGTTCTTTCAAACGCTCCCTCTGTTCATGCACTAGACGGCTGAATTCGGGTGTAAGTTGTGTATTGGCATCCATCAGACAAAAGTTAAAAGGATCAGAATTTAAAATTACTAAAATTCTGCCATCCCTGTCATGAGTTGAAGGATGCTGTCAGACAAATTGAAGGACCGGGTCCGGCTGGACACCGGAATGCTGTCAGACTTCCCAGACTGATCCGCTGTTGAGCAGTTCGTCCATGCAACTTATCTTTGATTTGCTTCTGACCTGCTCTATCTGGTTTTCAAGCTCCGCCTCGTAGGTAGGTCCCGGGACCGATCTGATAATTCCAAGTGCAACAGGATATTCGGGATATCTCATATTGGCGAGCATGTATTGAATTCCGGGATTCTGCTCAGTGGCATCGTGAATAAGAATATCCTTTTCCTTTATGCCGCCTTCTCCAAGTTTAACGACTTTCAGCTTTAGTCCGTCGAGAATAAGGCCTCTGTCATTTTCTTTTCCGAAGAGCATAGGTTCTCCCTGCTTCAGAATAATTGTCCGGTCGTCCCTGACTTCCTTTGCAGTAACCTTTTCATGGATCCCGTCGTTGAAAATGACGCAGTTCTGGAGGACCTCGATCACGGATGCTCCCTTATGCCTGGCTGCTTCAATATAGATCTGTGTTGACAGGGTTACATTTGCATCCACTGTGCGGGCAAAGAATTTTCCCCTGGCTCCTATTACAAGTTCTCCTACAGAAAATGGTTCTTCAATTGTTCCGAAGGGTGATGTTTTTGTAACAAGGCCTTTTTCGGATGTTGGAGAGTACTGGCCTTTTGTAAGGCCATATATTTCGTTATTGAACAGTATAATATTGATGTCGATATTCCGTCGGACCACATGGATGAAGTGGTTCCCTCCTATTGCCAGTGCATCTCCGTCGCCTGTTATCTGCCACACCGACAGGTCGGGGTTTGCTATCTTGACACCGCTGGCTATTGCTGAAGCCCTTCCGTGGATACCGTGAAATCCAAAAGTATTCATGTAATATGGAAACCTTGAGGAACATCCTATTCCTGAAATAAAGGCAAATTTCTCCTTTGGAATTCCAAGTTCCGACAGAGCTTTCTGCACTGCATTCAGAACAGCATGATCGCCGCAACCGGGGCACCAGCGTACCTCCTGATCGCTTTTGAAATCCTTTGGGCTTAGCCTGTTTGTATTATTATCTTCCATGGTTTTGGATTACAAAAGTTTTAAGCATTTTTCCTTAATCTCGCTGATTGTAAAGGGAAGCCCCTGAACCTTGGTTATCTGTTCATAATGGAATTCGGGGTACTTCATCCTCAGATAACTGGCGAACTGGCCGAGGTTAAGCTCGCAGACAACTATCTTTTTAAATTTGCTGAAGATATCCCTTACGTTGCCTGGAAGCGGATTAATGTAATTGAAGGTAACGTTGCTGATTTTGTATCCTTCGGCCTGAAGTTCCTTAACTGCCATGACACGATAGCCGTAAGATCCTCCCCATCCGACAACCAGCAGATCGCCCGATTCTTCGCCGCTTACCGTCAGATCCGGAACCTTGGCTGCGACACGCGCTACTTTCTGTTCTCTCATATTCACCATCAGTTCATGATTTTCCGGGACATACGAAACTGTTCCTTTGACGGTTTTCTCGAGGCCGCCTATTCTGTGTTCCATATTTGGTGTGCCCGGTATTGCCCAGAACCTTGACATTTTCTCAGAGTCTCTTTTGTAGGGAACATAAGGAAGGTCCTGGTCAGATGCGTATGGAGGATGAATATCCGGAAGGTCCTTCATGGAAGGTATTCTCCAGGGCTCTGTACCATTGGCAAGATATCCGTCGGTAAGAAGGATAACGGGAGTCATGTGTTCCACGGCAATCCGGGCCGCTTCGAATGCATACTGGAAGCAGTCTGTCGGGGTACTTGCTGCCAGAACGACCACAGGGCTTTCTCCGTTCCGGCCAAAGAGAGCCTGAAGGAGATCAGACTGTTCCGTTTTGGTGGGAAGTCCGGTTGAGGGTCCTCCGCGCTGAACATCAACTATTACAATCGGGAGTTCGGCCATAACTGCCAGTCCGATGGCTTCTGATTTCAGGGCAAGTCCGGGACCGGATGTTGAGGTAACTGCAAGGTTTCCAGCAAAGCTTGCTCCGAGGGCGGTACAGATGCCCGCTATTTCATCCTCTGCCTGAAAACTCTTTACACCAAGATCTTTCCTTGCGGCCAGTTCCTCAAGTATTCCTGTTGCAGGAGTGATCGGATAAGAGCCTATGTAAAGCTCAAGCCCGGCTTTTTCCGCAGCAGCCAGGAGGCCCCATGCCGTTGCCGTGTTGCCTGATATGTTGCGGTACCTGCCTTTGGCAATCGGCGCCGGATTGATCCTTATCGGTGCAAGGGCTTCTATTGTCTCTGCATAGTAATAACCTGCGCGCAGGGCTATCTTGTTTGCTTCTACCAGCTCCGGTTTTTTGCTGAATTTTTTCTCAAAATATTGTTCGGTGTATTTTAGTTTGCGGTCAAAGAGCCAGTAGACCATACCGAGGGCAAACATGTTCTTTGTTCTGAGGATTGTTTTCGGATCAAGGTTCAGTTTTAAAAGAGCTTCCTTGACCATCGAGCTTATCGGAGCCTCTATGAGATTGTACTGATCAAGGTTATCTTCAACCATCGGGTCGCTTTTGTAACCCGCTTTTTCGATATTCTTCTCGGTAAAATTGTCCTTGTCTATTATTATTGTTCCTCCGAATTTGGTCCATTTTATGTTTGCCCGTATTGCTGCAGGGTTCATTGCTACAAGAACGTCTGCATAATCACCGGGAGTATAGATAACGGAGTGGCCAAGATGAACCTGGAATCCCGAGACACCACCCACCGTTCCCTGAGGGGCCCGTATCTCTGCAGGATAATCGGGAAAAGTAGTAAAGTCATTTCCGTAAAGGGCGGCGGTCTCGGAAAACAGAGTTCCGGTCAGCTGCATCCCGTCGCCTGAATCACCCGAAAATCTGATGACCACATCTTCTTTTTCAATAACCGTGCATTTTTTTCGCATGATATCGTGCAAATTACTAAAATTGAGTACTTTCTAAGTATTATTTAATAAGCAGGGCCGGACAAATGTAACTATTTAAAGGATGAAAAATCATCTAAACATTAC
>ERZ795055.4112-NODE-4112-length-10324-cov-4.105366_pt1 | contig 10324 bp, 7 predicted proteins | sample MGYA00375139_ERZ795055 | MGnify/ENA primary metagenome ERZ795055 (study PRJEB30184, sample SAMN05720283) | anaerobic digester metagenome | isolation source: active sludge of municipal wastewater-treating anaerobic digesters | place: USA | collected 2015-01-23 ...
CGATTCTTGGGCCTTCTGGGTGCGGCAAATCGACCGTGCTGCGGTTGATCGCTGGCTTGGCCCCACAATTCCCGCAGACCAGCGGCGAGCTGTTGGTGTTCGGCAAGCCCGTGACTGCGCCTGGGGCCGATCGCGGCATGGTGTTTCAGGACTACACGTCGTTCGACAACCGCACGGTGGAGGACAACATCGCGTTTGGCCTGGAATGCCGCGGTGTGCCACAAAAGGAGCGACTGGAGCAGGCACGTCAGTGGATTGAAAAAGTCGGGTTGTCGGTGGCGCGGGACGCTCGCAAGTACCCGCACGAGTTGTCAGGTGGCATGCGGCAGCGCGTGGCCATTGCCCGCACGTTGATTCTCAAGCCTCGCATCATCTTGATGGACGAGCCGTTTGGGGCGCTCGACCCGACCACGCGGCTAAACATGCAAGACCTGATTGTGAAGCTGTGGAAGGACCAAGAGGCCACTGTCTTCTTTGTGACCCACTCCATCGAAGAGGCGGTTTACTTAGGCGATCGGGCCTACATCTTTTCATCCTCGCCGGGCACCATCTTGAAGGAAATGAAGCTACCGGCGACCTACAAGCCGGCCAAGGTGATGCAACGCGAGCAGGAGTTCTTGGATATCGTCTTCGAAATCCGCGATCTCATCGACAAACTCGAAACCAGCACGCGAGCGGGCGATGACTGAGAGCTTGAGTCCCCGGCCCGCGGGTGTGTGGAGCTACCTCAAAGAGGCGTTCCTGTTTCGTTGGAACTTGCTGTTTTTTTTGGGTGGGGCTGCCGCGGCGGCGATTAGCCCGGTTCCCGATGTTGCGATACCTCTCGTGGCGGCCGTGGAGCTTTTGTATTTGGCCGGCCTCACCACCATTCCGCGGTTTCGGGCGGCGATTGACGCCAAGGAGCATGCGGCACGCACGGCACAACGCAACACGCCGCAGGCGCCGCAGCAAAGCCTGGCAGATCTGCTTCGTGCGTTGGATCCTACGGCTCGGCAACGCTTTGACCGGCTGCGCGACCGTTGCATCGATATGCAACGACTGGCCACCAACGTGCGCGGGCAAGCGGCGGGTTCTGGGCGGGGTGAAGAGATCCGCACACCCGCGTTGGACCGATTGCTTTGGGCCTTCTTGCGACTGCTGTTTTCGGAGCAAGCGTTGAAACGCTTCTTGGCAGCCACCAACCAGCCGGAAATCAAGAAACAGCTAGAGAGTCTGAAGACCCGCCAAGCGCAGGCGCGCGAGCGTGGGGATGAGCGCATCGTCAAGTCGCTCTCCGATTCCATTGTGACCGCCGAGTTGCGACTGACGAACCACGAGAAGGCGATCTCCAACGCCGAGTTTGTCGCAGTGGAGCTCGATCGGATTGAGGGGAAGATTCAGGCACTTACCGAAATGTCGGTGGGCCATGGTGATGCCGACAGCATCTCCTCACAAGTCGACTCGGTGGCCGAGAGCATGACGCACACCGAGGCTGCCATTCGTGAACTCGATACTATCACGGGGCTTTCGGGCGGCTTTGACGAGGCCCCAGCCATTCTGAGCGTTGAGCTCGACCGGGGTTAGCGATGACCGACAAAGCGCTCGCCAGTGACCCAAGCGGTCAGGCCGCAGGCGGTGTCACCGCCTTGCCCGCCTGGTTTCCACCTTGGGCCCAGAAGCTTGCGGAACTTTATTTTTCGGGCACCACCTCGATGTTCGTGCTTGGCGGCAACACTTTCGACTACGTGCGCCTAAGTGACGGTGACGCGCCGCGTTTTGGGGCGCTGGCCGAGTTTGTGGCCGAGCAGCTATTTGGTCGCTGGGACTTGGTGTTGCACTACGACCTGGCGCGCGGCCTGCGCTGCATGGCGGGCAAGAGTGACGAGCGGCTCAAAGAGATGGTGGCGCTGGCCAACCGCAAAGTGGGTGATCTAACAGCCGTTGCGAAGGACCCGACCACCGTTTTGGCCCTGCTCGATCGCTTTGTGCTGAAGAACGTGATGGCCGAGGACAAAGATCGGCTCTCGGTGGCGATCATCATCGACCATGCGTCGTACGTGGTGCCGGCAGGCGATAGGCAGTCGCTCAATACGTCTACGCACTTGGTGACGCTTTTGAACTGGGCATCGAGCCCGTACGTGAAGCGCCACAATCTGGCTTTTATGCTGATTGATGCGCGGCTATCGGATGTCTCCGAACGGCTCACCGCCAATCCGCATATCGCCACCATCGATGTGGCGCTGCCGGGCGAGGCTGACCGGTTGGCGTTTTTGAAGACGCTGTTGGGTGCGCGCGACGTTACGCAGTTCTCTGATTTCACGGCGGCTCAGATCGCGAAGCTCACGGCCGGCATTTCGCTTACCGATTTGGATACGTTGCTCAAGTCCAGCATTGAGGCCAAACGACGCCTAGATGCTAACCGCTTCCGTGACCTGAAGAAGCGTCTGATCGAGCGCCAAGCTCAAGACCTCTTGGAGTTCATCGAGCCCAAATGGACGCTCGACATGGTGGTGGGGCACGAGGCGGCCAAGAAGCGCCTGCAAGACGACGCCCAGCTTATTAAGAAGGGGGCGTTGGAATCGGCGCCGATGGGCTATTTGCTGTCGGGTCCGGTGGGCACCGGCAAGTCGTTCTTGGCGCAGTGCGCCGCGGGCTCCATTGGTATGCCCTGCGTGATGCTTAAGAACTTTCGTTCCAAGTACGTGGGGGAGACCGAAGGTAACTTGGAGCGGGTGTTGGGCGTCTTGCGCAGCATGGGCCCGGTGATGGTGATGGTGGACGAAGCCGACGCGATGTTGGGCGACCGTCAATCCAGCGGCGATTCCGGAGTGAATTCCCGCATCTTCGGGATGATTGCGGCGCAGATGGGGGATACCCGCTATCGTGGCAAAATCGTGTGGGTTTTGATGACCGCGCGGCCGGATTTGTTGCCCATCGACATCAAGCGCCAAGGGCGGGCCGAGGTGCACATCCCGCTGTTTTATCCGGTGGATGAGGCGGAGATCCGCAAGTTCTTCGTGATTGTGGCGAAGAAGTTGGACGCGCAACTCAACGAGGAAGACGTGCCGCCGATCCCTCAGAAGGGCAATCTGTCGGGGGCCGATATCGAAGGCATGGTGAGCCGCGCCTGGCGTGCGGCGTTGCTCGCGGGCCAAGACCACATCACGCGCGAAATCCTCACGGAGGTCGTGCAGGGATTCATGCCGTCCACGCAGTCATTAGAGCGCGAACTGCAAGAGCTGGCCGCGATGATCGAATGCACCGACCGGGAGTTCCTCACGCCACATGCGCTCACGCGCATGGAAGCTTTGGGCGGGCGCGAGAAGTTGCAAGAGCGACTGACAGCCATTAAGCGAGTGCTAGAAGCGGCCTGATTGTCACATGTTCGCAGTGGAGGCCCTCCGGAGTCGGCCCCCTTCGTTAGGGGGGCTCGCTCGTGCTCAGAGCCTCAAGGTGAAGGTGGAGCCCTCGGGTCCTGTGACGACGTTCACGCTGCCGCCGCGGGTGTCTGCCACGGCTTTGACCATCGCCAGCCCGAGGCCGGTGCCTCCTCGATCGCGCTCGGTGGTGAAGAAGCGTGTGAATAGCTTCTTTTGGTTGGCCTCTGAGATGCCTGGGCCTTGGTCACGCACGTCCAAACGCAAGAACTGGCCATCGCGGCTGGCGGTCACGCTCACGGGTTTGGGGCTGCCATAGCGCACGGCGTTGTCGAGCAGGTTGCGTAACGCCGCTTCTAGGTGTTCGGCGTTCATCGTGATCGTAGAGGGCGGGGTTTGCAGGACCAGCCGCACGCGCTCGCCGTAGCGCGCGACCAGTTGTTCAAGAAACGCAGGGATCGCCAATTCGCTAGTCTTTTCGGGCGCATTCTGGATGCGCGCCAGCTCCAGGAGACGCGTGGCGAGGCGCTGCAGGTAGCTTGCATCTACGTCGATGTTGGAAAGGAAGCGTTGGCGTTGTTCGGGTGCCATCGTCTCCCAAGAATCCTTCAATAATTCGACGGCGCCGCGAATGCCGGCGAGCGGATTTTTAAGCTCGTGACTGACGTTCAGCGCGAATTGCGCAATGTAATCGGCCCGGCTCGTAAGTTCTTGCGCCATATGGGAGAGCGCCTGCGCTAGGCGCGCCACCTCATCGGGAGCAACGGCGCTTGCTGCGAACCCTTCGGCGCGACCGCCGTGGGCGATTCGCTCTGCGGCGGCGGTGATGGTCGCCACCGGCCGGCTGATCGCATAGGCCAAGAACACGCTGACGCCCACCGTGAGCAAGAGGCTGATGGCCAGCGCCCATGCCAGCAGGCGACGGTGGAACCACAAGGCCTCCAGCGGATCGATACTGGTACGTCCAACGCGTACAACACCCACAACCCGCCCCGCGGAGAAGATTGGATTGGCCACGAAGACGCGGGTGCGGCCTCGGCGACTCAAGCTCGATAATGCAGGGGGCGGCTCGTCGCTCAGGCGCCTGCGGGCCACGGCTGTGTACTGGCCGGTCAAGGCACTGCTGACTTCTGGGAGATCATTGAGGCACGCCAACAGGTCGTTGGCGGTGGTTGCAATCACGCAGCCTTGATCGTCCAACACCCGCACGCCAGAGAGATTCATCCGCTGGGCGCGCATCAGCATCGGTGTGATGGCGCGACCAGCACGTGTTGATGTTGTCTCAACGCGCGGGGCGAAGCGGGTCGCGGGTTGCAGGACATTGTCAGCAAGGGGGCTCTCGTCGGTGAGCATGGGGGTCGGGGGGAAAAACTGCGGATCGGGCGCATTCGGTGGGCGGATGTCCGGCGTGGTTTCGGGCGTGAGCCCTTGTTCTGACAACCACGCCTCACGCCAGGCTTCACCAATGAGCACCGCCTCGGCAATCAACTGTCGTTCGGTTTGTTCGATGAGGTGGGTGTCATACAGACGCAGCACCAGGAACGCCGACAGCGGCACCAAAAGCAGAAACAGGTTCACACTGAACAGCAAGGTACGGATGCTCGGGCGCATCGTCGGTTACTCCTTTAGTCGATAACCGACACCGTAGACGGTTTCGAGGGCGTCACTGCCCGCATCCTTCAGCTTGGCGCGGATTTTCCGGACGTGGCTGTCGATGGTGCGCTCGGTAATGACGTAGTCCTCGCCGAAGGCCAGGCGGATAAGCTCGGCTCGTTCGAAAACTCTCCCGGGTGATTTGAGGAGCACTGCGACGAGCGCGAATTCGGCCGCCGTCAGGTCCAAAGCCTTCGCACCGACATGGCAGCTGTGACGTTCTGGATCCAGGCGCAACTCGTTGTGACTGAGCGTTGGCTTGAGGGGGGTGGCCACGGCAGGTTGAGCACGGCGAAGCAACGCTTTAACGCGGGCCACCAGTTCGCGTGGGCTAAACGGTTTGGTGAGGTAGTCGTCGGCGCCGAGCTCTAGGCCAAGCACGCGATCCAGCTCTTCGTCGCGGCTGGAGAGGAATAGGATCGGTACGCTGCTGGTCTGGCGCAGTTTCCGGCAGACGTCCAAGCCGTCTAGCTCCGGCATCATGATGTCTAAAACAACCAACTCCGCAGGCGCTTGGGCGAGTTGCTCCAAAGCCAACTTACCGTCGCTTGCTTCAATGACGGTGTGACCCGCCTGCGTCAGCGCAAAACGCAGCACCTCACGAATGCGGCTGTCATCGTCTACGATCAAGATGCGACTCATGGAGGGTCTCCCGTGACGTCTACGGATTAGGCGCGGAGAGCTTCACGGTCAAGGCGCCAGGTTTTCCTAACCAAGGAATTTGCCTACTTTGTAGGTGGAGGGTCTACATGTAGCGCTCCGGCGCTGAGGGGTGGGAGTCATGCAGGCCGACAAATCTTCTACGCGTGGTGCGCACGCACACAAGCCTCACGCTTGGCCGCTGCAACCGGGTTGGCGCGAAGTCGTTGTGACCCAAAACGACACCATCGAGACGCTGTATAAAAAGGGCTACGCCCCCAATGAGGTGCAGGGCGGCGAGCGTCAACTGGCGCTTTGGTTGGTGGCCTACCATGGCAATCTCCCCACTGCCGGTGAGCGCCTGCGTTTGCCACCGCTTGATGTGTTGACCCAACAGGCCGCGGCCGGTTTGGCCCGCCTGCCATATGAACGTAGCGTAGCGGTGCAAGCGCGAGCCAACGAGTTGGTGAAGGATGGCATCACCCAGAGCGCTCATCGCGAAGTGCGCCAAGAGGTGAACGCCGTGCGCGCCGCGCTAACGTCCAAGCAGGTGTCGTTGCCGACTCCGGTAGCGGCACCTCGGGTGCCCATCGCTACAGAGGTGTTGGGTGCCTCCCGCGCCCAGATGGTCAAGACGCTCGGTCGCATCTTGGCTGAGAGTGCCGCGAGTTTTCACCACGCCAACACGCTTAGCAGGGTCACCTGGAGCACGTGGCTTGGCAACGACGGCGAGCTACACAGTAGCGATTGGCGACCGCTCCTGGCCAGCTACAAGACGCTTGCGGAGCTGGAGGTGGAGGTCACGCGGCTTGTGCGCGCGGTGGACCCGGACGCGTCGAGCGCTGCGGTGGACGTGGTGATGAAGGCGCTTGTGGCGAGCACCGTCGATCAAGCGCTCTTCACGCCGGTCACCACAGCTCTCTCGGCCGAGTTGGATGATGCGGTCACGCGCCTCGAAGTGTTTGCGCGCGTCGATGGTTTTGCCGATCGCACCGCGCGCCTGTTGTTGAGCCTCAACCCAACGGCGGCTGTGCAAACGCTACAAAGCTACGGCCTCCTTGACGACGCGCTGCTTGAAGCGCTGCGGGCCAATTCGGCCTCAGGATCACGGGCCACCCAGGTCGCTGCGCTGGCGACACAACTACGCGACCTGGCCAACACGCGGCTTAACGCGTTGGCAGCGGTCCAACGCGACATGACGTTGTTGTGGAATGCCCCGGAGGCAAGGTTGCACTGGGCGCCGGCCTTTACCTCGCGGGTTATTCAAACCGCGGCGCTCGGCCTGGATGCGGCGGTATTTCCGTTTACCGGCGTGGCGCCGAGCAATGCTGCCCAAGAGGTGATCGTGCAGGCGTGCGAGGGGCATGAACTTGGCGGGGCCGTGGGTTTGACCAGCCTGAAAGCCATAACCGCCTTTGCCGCCGAAGCTGCCGCCAAGGTCGTAGCGCATGCTGCCGACGTTACGGTGAATGCGTTTGAGGCGAGTATGCGCGGTTACCGTGCGGCTATCCTGAGCCGAGCCCTGGCGGCCGCGGGTATAGGGGAGGATCACAGCCTGTCGAGGAGCATCATAAAAGCTCTCGGCGCTGAGGCGGCGGGGTTTGTGACCGGGGTCTTCTTCCATGCATACGCGCCCCGGTGGGAGCAGGTGCTTGGCGGTAGCGTCCCGGGCGCCACCCAAGAGATCGCGGACGAGTTGCTCACGGCCTTTGTCGATAAGGCCTTCGTCTTGGGGGTCGAGCTTGGCTTGGAGCGTACTGAGCGACAAGCGAAGGCTGAGTGGTTGGATCACCGCCGTGCTATGGCCGAGGCGTTGTTGGCCCCGGTGCTGCCGGCGCTACGACGCCAGTTCGAGACCTCATTTAGGGGCGACTCACGAGAATTTACCGCGGTCTTGGCGCTGTTTGCGAGTTTGTATGGCGAGCGGGTGCAAGCGCTGATGCGAGCCTCCGAATTGGAGCAGGCATTTCGAGCGTTTGCGGCGCCCGTCATGATTCAAGCACGGGCCGAGCGCCGGGAATAATCGCGCGGAATTGTGGGTTCTCGTCCCTTGACCGACGAATCCGGCCGGATGTAAGTTCCGCCCGCTTTCTCGAAAGATCACGCGTCCGAAGCGCCGACGCTCGAAAATGGAGGCTAACGTTATGTTCCTGAAGAAATTGGTAGTGACTGCATTGGTCGTCGTTGCAGCTGCCTGCAACCGTGTGCCCGATTCTGAAGTCGTGGCGCGGGTGAACGGCCAGCCGATCTTGAAGAAGGATTTCGACGAACAGGTGGAGCGGAACATGGCCCGCTACAAGGGCCAGAACCACCAGCTGCCGCCGACCATCGAGCAACGCATCAAAGAGAGTGTGCTGCGTCGAATGATCGACGACGAGATGATCGCGCAAAAGGCCAAAGGCCTGGGTGTGGATATCGCACAAGCCGACCTGGACGCGAAGTTCACCGAATACAAGGGCCGTTTCCGTACCGATGAGGCCTTTGCCGACTACTTGAAGCGCGCCAACAACACTGAGCAGAACATGCGCGACGACTTGAAGCGCAACCTGCTGCGCGACCAAGTGGTAGAGAAGCTCTCCGGCGCCATCGACGTAACCCCCGACGAGGTGGCGAAGTACTACGAAGAGAACAAGCAGCGCTTCATCGACCGCGAGCAGGTGAAGGCGAGCCATATCCTCATCAAGTTCCCCGCTCCGGCGGCGGGCGCCAAACCTGGCCAGGGCCCGTCGGACAAGGAGAAGAAGGACGCCAAGAAGAAGGCTGAGGTCGTGCGTGCTGCCGCGGCTGCCAAGGGTGCCGATTTCGCGGCCATCGCGGCCAAAGAGTCGCAAGCTCCCGACGCCCAGAAGAATGGTGACTTGGGCTTCATTACCCGTGGCCGCTTGGCGCCCGAAGTTGACAACGTGGCTTTCGCGCTCAACGCCGAGGCCGTGTCGCCCGTGATTGAGACCAAGCAAGGCTTTGAGATCGTCAAGGTTTTTGAGAAGAAAGCCGAGCGCACTCGCCCGGTCGACGAAGTGCAAGAGAACATCAAGAACTCGCTGTTGGCTCGCAAGAAGAATGAAAAGCGCCGGGACATCCTGCGCGACCTGAAGACCTCGGCCAAGATCGAGCAGCTTGTGAAGTTCGAAGAGGCTCCTGCCGGCGCCCCCGCAGGCATGCCGGGCGCTCCGGGTGAAGGTGGCCCCCAAGGTGGTATGGGCCAATTCAAGATGAAGCCGCAAGGTGGCATGCCGATGCCGCCGCACGGCGCGGTGCCACCAGCCGCTGAGCCTGGGAAAGCCCCGGCGGGTGAACCGGCCGATGAGTCGCCCGAAAACTAGTCACCCCTAGTAGGTTTGATGCGCCCGCGTTCGAGCAATCGGATGCGGGCGTTTTTTTTGCTGCCAACAGGATGTCGGCACCTTGGCGACCGGCACGAGGCAGAAGGGGAGAGCGATGCGACGCAAGCTTTTGTGGGGCACATTAGGGGCCGTATTCGTGGCGCTCGTAGGGGGCGCGGTGGTGATCGTGCGCGATCCGGACCTCTCGGCTTACGAGCCGTTCCGCGAGCCTAAGTTGTTAACGCTGCCGGACCAGAGGGTCCTGGTCGTTGAGAGCACAGGGGTTCCGGCCGAGGCCGCAGGCAAGGCATTTGCGGCGTTGTTCGGCCTCTATTTCAAGCTTCCCGGAGTTTCGCGTTGGTCGATGCCAGCACCGCGCGCGCGTTGGCCTCAGATTGGCTCCGGCGAACCCGTCAACTGGTTGGGCCGGTTTGCGCTGCCGGTTCCGGAGACGCTCGCAGACGTTCCGTCATCAGCACTGGAGGGTGGGCTGACACTGAAGTTGGACACCTGGCACTATGGTGAGGTTGCGCAAATCTTGCACGTGGGACCGTACGACCAAGAGACGCCGACCATCCAACGACTCCAAGCATTCATTGCGGCCCAAGGCTACCAGGTCGCAGGTGAGCACGAAGAAGAATATGTCTACGGCCCCGGGATGTTCTGCAAGGGTGACCCCGCAAGTTACTACACGTTGATTCGCTACCCCATTGCCAAGCGTGAGGCCGCAGGATCCCTGCCTGTGGAGCCATAGGCGCATGACGCTGTCTACGTCGGCGTTCGTGTGTTCGGAGAGTTAGGAATGGAGATCGACGCGGGGGGCCGCCGACCTTGCGGGGGCTAGTACTGCCGGCATTCGGCGGTGGTGCCATCCAAAATGTCGGCGCAGCTGGCGCCCGATTCTTTGCCGCAGGCCTTGGCGCTGGTGATGCATGAGCCTTCTTCGCAATTGATGGCACAATCGGCGGGGGCCTGGCACGGCAGCTGACTGCCAGCGCAACGGCCGTTTAAGCACATGCAATCCATATCGGTGGTGCAGCTCTTGACGCAGTAACCGCCCTGGCAGTCGGCACCGGTGGTGCAGGCTGAGCCATCGAGCACGCAGCGGTTGTTGGCGCAGATGCAGTCATTGCCGTTTGAGCAGCTCTTGCCTGTGCAGGTGCCGCTTTGGCAGGTCACGTCCGAACCGAACTGGGTACAATCCGCATCGCCTTCGCAGCTTGTGTAGGTGCAGCTCTTGGCACTGAACAACCCCTGGCAGAGGTAGCCCAGCTGGCTCTTGCATTGCACGTCGGAGCCGAACTGGCTGCAGGTGCCGCTGGTGTTCGGATCGCACAATGACAGGTAGCAGGC
>ERZ795055.4114-NODE-4114-length-10321-cov-5.668420_pt1 | contig 10321 bp, 9 predicted proteins | sample MGYA00375139_ERZ795055 | MGnify/ENA primary metagenome ERZ795055 (study PRJEB30184, sample SAMN05720283) | anaerobic digester metagenome | isolation source: active sludge of municipal wastewater-treating anaerobic digesters | place: USA | collected 2015-01-23 ...
TTCGAGAGTCCCGGACGTCACCACGGCGGGGCGGCTGTCGCTCAGTTCTGGCGTTCGGCCTTGGTGGCGGGGGCGAGTCTATGAAAGCTGCCGCAGCTCTTGTTTTGGTGATGGTGGTTTGTACCGCATTTGCGGGGGAACGGTTCGTGAGCACAATCGGCGCGGTCACGAGGGAGATTCCTGCCGATCGGTTGGCGATGACACTGGAAGTGGCTGCAACTGAGATGACCATCGAAGCGAGCGTTGCAGCCCTTGATCGCCTGCTGGAAGAGTTCAGTGCGCAAATGATCAAGCTCAATTATCCTGCCACGGCGGTCACTGTGAAGGAACGTAAGACGCAGAAGGCATGGGAGTGGAATGACCAGAAGCGAGTGCTGCTGGGCTTCTCATCATCCGCCACCCTGTCGGTCCACCTGCTCAGCCTCACCAATTACGGCAAGCTCCTGACCTTCATCGGCACGCATGAGCAATATGAAATCCAGTGGACGCGTCTGAGCGGTTCATCGGAAGGCCAGGCGCGAAGGAGCGCCGTCGCGGAGGCTCTGCAGGCGGCCCGGACCAAGGCTGTCCTCCTGGCGGAGGAAGGCGAAGCCAAGCTGGGCAAACTCCTCGAGGTCACAGAGGAGGAAGTCGAATTGCCGGAGTTCAGTCGAGCTCGCAATGCGCGTGACCCGAATGAGGGCACTGCTGCCTACCCGATTGAGATCCTCGTTCGAGTAAGGGCAAAGTTCGAACTGAGTGAAAACTAGGCCGAACAAACCAGATGCAGTGAACCCCGCGATTTTGTCCCGCGTGCATTCCGAATGCCACTGGCGCGGGGTCACTGATCTGGGGCGTTCGGCAACTATGAACACCCATCTGATTGTTCTGGCGCTAAGCGTAATGGCGACAGCGTTGCTCCCCGCCCTTTCAACTGGTGCGGTGATCCCTGTCGATGAACCCCAGCCCCTGGAATTGACGTTGGGAGTTCCCGTTAGTGTGGACATGAACCAAGACGGCGCGACTGACCTGACAGTGAGATACTACGGAGCGCCCGTGTGCCTTGGTACTCCGGAGGGCACGACCTACCTCTGCTCGTTGGGAGTGACTTTGGAGTTCGGTTCCGCCCTGCAGTTGCTTGGTTCGCCCAGTTCGCTTGACCCCATTGCCTTGCTTCCGGGATCGTGGGTTGGACCTGCGCCTAGGGAGGGAATGTGGTTGCAGACGTTCACAGCCCCAATTTCACTCATCTGCCAGTTCGGCACCGTTTACTACGCCCGCCAAGGTTACCCGGATTACACAGCAGGTCTGGATCGTTTGGCGATTGGCTTTCGTCTCGCCGAGCAGGAGACTTTCCGCTACGGCTATATGGATATATCGCTGGCCACATGGATGCCTCACGTTGAAGGCATTGTCTTGGCCGACCAGCCGAACGTTGGCCTTACCGTGGTTCAGGTTCCTGAGGCAAGCACTGTTGCATTGACGGCCATCGGCGGAGCTCTGCTTTGGTCCGCAGGCAGGAGGCGTGGAAGATGAGACGGTTGCAGAGAGTGCCGAACAAGCCGGCTGCAGGCAACGCCGGGATCGCGTCTCGGTTGACAATCGAACACCATCGGCCCGGCGTGCCTGAGCCGGAGCGTTAGCCCGTAACGTCGCGGGCGAATCGAACACGCACAGCAAACCGGAGCGCACCAAATGAAAACAAAAACCAGAACAAGGAGAGGAATCGCAGTCGCAATCACGGCGCTGGCGCTGGCCAGCACGTGCTTCGCCCAACAAGCAGCCAAACCACCCCTCCCCGGCACGTATTACTCGGCCAAGGATTTTGAGTGGAGTCCTCCCTGGCCGTTCAACCCGCACCCCGAGCTCGATGTCGTCGAGATTGCGCCCGGCATTTTCCTCTTCGACGACACGGCCATTGCCGACACGCCGGAGCAGGCCGCCGCCAGAAAGCGGCACGAGGAAGCTGCCCCGCTAGCCAGGGCCATAGCTGCCGACCCGCTGTTGGCCAAGGCGGCACAGGAAGCGGCGGCCAAGGCCCAAGCGGAAGTTTGGGAACACAACCGGCAGCGATTCCTCCCCACGCTGCATGAGCCGTTGACGTTTCGAGACGGCTCGCCGGCCACTGCATGGGCCTTGGTGGAGGGACACCGCTTGCTGGTCGCCGAGACGCTGCCGCAGAAGCAGGAGGAGGCGGCCGCGCGGCGCAAAGTCGCCGAGGAGTGGGCAAAAGAAACGGGCAATCCAGAGGTCGTTCCGCTGGGTGATGGACGCAATGCCTATCTGGAGGCGGTGCTGGATGGGCTGCCGGTTTACAAGGGCGCGTTCAACCTGAACGCGGCGCGCACGATTTCCACAGACCGGGTGCGGCCCGGCGGGGACACCGGGCTGAACCTCACTGGCACGAACATGTTCTTTGGGATGTGGGATGAGGGCGCGGTGCGCACGACGCACTTGGAGTTCGGCGGCCGGGTGACACGGATGGATGGGGATACAAACATCCATTTCCACGCCACCGGCGTGGCGGGCACACTGGCGGCGTCAGGACTGTTCATCGTGCCGATTCAGCTGGGAACCAACATTGTTCTCATCACCAATGCCATGCGGGGCATGGCCTATCAGGCGCCTGTCGGGTCGTGGGGGTTCTTCAGTGACGATGTCGAGATGCGCGGAGCCGTCGCCACGAACGCCATCGAACTATCAAACCATTCCTACGGATTGCGTAGTGGCTGGGAGCTACAGACCAACAACGTTTGGCGCTGGTGGGGTTTCCCCTTCATTGACCCGAACCAAGACCCGAAGTTTGGGCAATACAACGCCATCACCCGGGAGTTTGACAGCATCACATTCGACAACCCCTACTACCTAACCGTGTGGGCGGCTGGCAACGACCAGAGCGAGGGACCGACCAACCAGCCCGTGCCCCACATCACTTGGGGAATTGTCAGCAATCAGGTTGTCGAGGTGTTGGTCACCAACGTCGTGCGGGCCCTGGACGGCGACGCAGGCGGCTTTGACACGATGTCGCCGCAAGCATCGGCCAAAAACATTCTGACCGTGGGCGCGGTGTTTCCCATCCCCGGAGGCTACACTATCGCCTCGCAGGTTGTGCTCGGCCAGGACGCCACGGGCCGCACGTTCAGTTCGTGCGGTCCAACCGACGACGGGCGTATCAAGCCCGACCTGGTGGCCGACGGTGTGCAGTTGATCACGACGGATTCGGACGCCGACAACGACGTCAACATCCGCTCTGGCACCAGCTTCGCGGCGCCCAGTGTGACCGGCTCGATCAATCTGCTCCGGCAACGATACGCCCAGTTGCATCCCGACGCGCCACCGCTCCGCGCCTCGACATGGAAGGCGCTGGTGATCCACACCGCCGACGAGGCCGGGCCGCATCCGGGGCCGGACTATCGGTTCGGCTGGGGTCTGATGAACACGCGCCGGGCCGCTCTGGTGCTCGGCGAAAACGCGACCAACGGGTGGAAGGCCTTCATCAAGGAGGTGCGACTGGAGCCGGGCGGCGTGATTGAGTTTCCGGTCGTGGCCACCGGCGGCACGAATGAACTGCGCGTTACCCACGCCTGGACGGACGCGCCCGGCGTGGCCGAGAACGTGTTCACGGTGGATTCCCCGAATCTGAAACTGGTCAACGATCTGGACCTTCGCGTCATTAGTCCGTCGGGCGCAACGAACTTCCCCTATGTCCTCGACCCGGGGGCGCGCACCAACGCGGCCACGCGAGCGGACAACTTCCGCGACAACGTCGAGCAGGTGGTCATCACCAACGCGGTGGCCAACGGCGTTTACACCGTCCGCATTACGCACAAGGGCACGAACTTGTGGAACGGGCTGCCCCAGTGGGATTCGATTGTGTTGAGCGGCATTGTGCCGCAGCCGAAGCCGACGCTGCGGATCACGGACTTTGCCGTGACGGGCACGAACACACTGATGATGACTTGGAACGCGGTGGTGGGGCAGAACTACCAGGTGCAGTATCGGAACAATGTGGAGGGGCCGGGCTGGACCGACATTGGCGGGGTGGTGAACGCGGCGCGGACGAACGTGAGCGTGACGCTGCCGTATGACGCGCAGCAGCCGCACCGGTTCTCCCGCGTGATCGAAATGCCATGAGGAACAGGCAACGAACAGTCTGGTGCCTTTACGTGCTTGGGGCGGCAGTGGCATTTGCCAGCGCCGCCCACGGCCAGGGCAGCATCGCTTACTGGCAGCCCCAAACACCGTTGGGTTACGGAGCAGTGCATCCGAGCACAATCTACCGAGAGCTGGACTTGAACGGGGACGGGTTTATTGATTTCGCAATAGATTCCACCTTCATCTCATTCGCTGCGATTGTCCCAGCAGGATCGAATCGAGTGCTGGCCTGGGTTGCGCCGCCCCCCGACTTGGACAGACTAGTGTATCCTGTGCCGGAAGGTTCCATGATTGGGTCTCATTCTGCGCAAGATAGCCTGACGTGGGTGGATTCTGCTGCTCCTACTCGAGGAGCCGGCATCCTGGCCTGCACTACCCTGGGCTGCATTGGGTTTTGGTCGGGATTAACGGGTTATGCGGGCGTCGAGTTCAGGATAGGGGGTGTTACGCATTACGGCTGGGTCCGCCTTCAGACTTTTACCGATGCACCATACGGTAATGTTCTTGACTGGGCCTACGAGACACAGCCCGGCGTGCCGATTCTGGCGGGCGCAATTCCGGAGCCGTCCACATGGGCATTGCTGCTTGGTGGAGGCGTTTTGTTGGTGTGGTTCAGACGAAAGAGAAATGACGGAAGGGGCTAACCAGATCACTGGAGCGAACAGCCGCCCCGCTTCGCAGTTCGAGAGTCGCGGGCTTCGGCGACGCGCTCGGTTGGTCGAGCGTCGCGGGCGTCATCACGGCGGGGCGGCTGTCGCTCAGTTCTGTCGTTCGGCAACAAGCGATGCGTGATGCCTCTCCAGAGTTCGTTCGGTTGCGGAGGCGTTGGTTCGCCATTCTCCTCGGTCTCACCTTCCTCGTTGGTCTGTTCGTTGTCAGCCGCCGTTACGACTCCGCTGTGGAGATCGTGGGATTCGCATTTGTGGCTGCGCTCATCACGACGACCGTGCTTTCGCTATTGAGCGCGCCCGTTGTGTTTTTGATTGCCCGGCGGCGAGCCGGGAGGCAGATCCGAGAACCATGAAGGCAAAGCCGAACAAGCCGGCTGCACCGAACGCCGGGATCGCGTTTCGGTTGACAATCGAACGCCATTGGCCCGGCGTCGGTGAGCCGGGACGTTCGGCACACGTGATATGATCGGCCAGCCACTAGGTTGCATCCTCGTCCTGATGGTCGGGGTAGTGGCAATCGCAATTCCGCTCGGAGTCTTCTGGTGCATTAATCTCTTTCGTCAGGGGCTATTCGGATGGGGACTGGGAACTTTCTGTTTGCTGCCGGTCGTGAGTATCGTGCCGTTCTCGGTGCTTCTGGAGTTCGGGCATCGACTGGAGATTCGGCTATTCTTTAGCAGGAGAGGATTGAGGATTCAGCGAATCCGGGGCTTTAAGAATCACTATCGCGTGTACTATCTTCAGAACGGAAAGACAATGAGTGGCAAGTGGCCCAAGGATTTTGAGAGTTGGGTTGCTCTTGAATCACCATGAGAAAAATGCCGAACAAACCGGCTGCACCTGAACGCCGGGATCGCGTCTCGGTTTGCAATCGGATATCATTGGCCCGGCGTCGGTGAGCCGGGACGTTCGGCAACAAGCGATGCGTGATGCCTCTCCAGAGTTCGTTCGGTTGCGGAGGCGTTGGTTCGCCATTCTCCTCGGTCTCACCTTCCTCGTTGGTCTGTTCGTTGTCAGCCGCCGTTACGACTCCGCTGTGGAGATCGTGGGATTCGCATTTGTGGCTGCGCTCATCACGACGACCGTGCTTTCGCTATTGAGCGCGCCCGTTGTGTTTTTGATTGCCCGGCGGCGAGCCGGGAGGCAGATCCGAGAACCATGAAGGCAAAGCCGAACAAGCCGGCTGCACCGAACGCCGGGATCGCGTTTCGGTTGACAATCGAACGCCATTGGCCCGGCGTCGGTGAGCCGGGACGTTGGGGGCTCTAACGAGACACTATATGAAAATGATTCGCATAGGGTTGCACAGCTTTGTTCTGGTGGTAGCAGACATCGTGGGAATCGGCGGCGGAGCTCTGGCGGCGTTCCGCATTTTGGGAGCTCCAGACCAGGTCTGGCTTCAACTGCCAATAGCTGTGGTCTTGTAAGTTATTTGCTTCTGGGCGTGGGTCTTTTCGCTCCGGGTGTTGAGTCTGAAAAGGCTGCGGTCGGTCGGGGCAAGAGAGCTTGGGGCTTGTCTCGCGGCATCCCTCCTGTGGGCACCGCTGGTTTTCGTGCCTCTGCACTATGTTACCCAGGGATATCTGACCAGCATCGGCAATCTCGTGGCGTTGGCTGTCTATCAGTTGCCAATTAATGCTGTGGCTCTTTTCGGCCCCTGCATTCTGGAGCGGCCGACTTGTGAGGGAAGTCCCCAACCAGACGGTTCAGCCAACCGGAGCCAGCCGATTAGCTCGCAGACAAATCGAACGTCGCTGGCGGCTGGCTCCGGTGGCTGATTTTTGCGTTGGGCTGAAGACCGTCGACCATGAAACTGGCTGCGACTCTCCTGGTCTTGGCGCTCGCGGCTACGGGCGTTTGGGCGGCAGAGCAGGAACCTACGGAGGAGGAGAAGACGATTTTGGCCCTCGTCCTGAAACACGAACATCGATACACTGACCACGGGTACACCGTCATCAATCCAAAGACCAGCCTTGGACCCCTGGATAAGAAGGACGCCTGGGAAATCAGGAACAGCAAGCGGTACATCACCGAACGTCTTGAAAGCAATGGCATCGCCGTAGGCGAGTTGGTTGACCGGCTGTTTACACGCAACAGAAAGGCGGTTCATTTGACGCTGAAATCCTCGCGGCGGAATAGCTACGTGATTGACTGTGACGGCAAGTACAAGAAGTACTTCGAGGAGAACGGTGGCGGCTGGGAAAGGTGGTACAGAGAAAATCCCAAAGCCTATCGTAGCACCACTGTCTCCCTACCGGTTTGCGACCAGAAGACGAGATTGGTTCTGGTCTATACTGGAACTGTGTCGCACCAGTCTGCAGGCGACGGTTGGGTCATTCTCTACAGGTACGAAAAGGGTAAACTCAAGGAACTCAACAGCGTGATGATATGGGTTTCCTAGCCCAAGTCGCTCCACCGAACCGCCGCCCAGCGCCTCGCGATCGAACATGCCGGGTTGGTCGGGCGTCGGGTTCGCAGCCGGCGCTCATCCCCGGCGGCGGTCGGTGAGCGTTCACGTTCGACCACATGACCATGTCGCGGTCTCAGCGGAGGTTCCTGATTGCAGCGGCTCTGATTGTATCGGTCGCGCTCTGCGCGCTGGCTCTCTTGCCCCTTCTTGCGCTTCCCTCTAACTGCGGTGGCAACACGGCCGCTCTGGCAGCCTGCAAGGGCTACATCGCAGTTCTCCGATTCTGGGCGGCGGATCACGAAGGCCAGAGGTTCCGTTATGACCAGGCTGACGAGGAAATCAGACGGCAATTGACGCTGCTGCCGGGAGCGTCGTCGATCCGCTCGGCTCGACTACTCGCCAGATTGCAGGACGTGCGGGTTGATTCGGCTGGCGAGAAGCGCGTCATCATGGTGTGCGACCGGGCCTACGAGAATGTTCCGCAGAGGCGCTTTGGCAGATCACCGATGGCCCACGCAGTGGCTTACGCGACAGGTGAGACCGGCTTGATCTCGCCCGAGGAGTATGCGCGGTTGGACCTCAGCGGATTCACGGACTTGGAGGGATTGATCGAGAAAAGGAAGGTCGAACCAGACGGTCCAGCGAACGGGAGCCAGCCGATTCGCTCAGAGACAAATCCAACGTCATCGGCGGCTGGCTCCCGCCGCTGACCTTTGTCGTTGGGGAAGATATGACTCTCGCCTTCATAGTCAAGTCAGTGCGGTGCGCTGATGCGATTGGCGGGGAGATCTTGCAGGTGTGTTTTGACACCATGCCGGAGAGCGGCAATGAGGGCGAGCGACGTACGCCTTACGTTCTAATCTGCCAGGACTTTGAGTCCGCAAGTTCCGCCACGATAGAATGGCACGACGGCAGCGATTACGATGGGGGTGCGGAGATTGTATCCGTGAGGCTGGCGCGAGACCGGGCTATGATACGGCTAGATCGAGATCTGGAGATTGATGTGAGCTTCAGAATCGGAGACAGGCGCTTTGCACAATTGAGCTCTTACCTTCGGAGGATGCTTGATGACAAGGTCTTGGCCACAACGTAAATGGCCGAACCAGATGCACCGAGCTGCTGCTCCGCGCTACGGTTTGAGTGAGGCCGGGTAGTTTGCACACTGGATTCGCAGCTGGAGTCCGCTTTTTAGCCGCGGCCGGTGATCTTCTTCGTTGCGAACATTGCGTATCCATCGGCTTCCGCGGGCGCAGACCAAGAGCCTCCTCCAACTTGTGCACTCACTCCGCGGCGAGCGGCGGCGCCGGCAACGGGTTCCTCTCAACCGACGCATCAGGGGTAGCCGACCGTTCGCAAGTCGCATCCAGCGTTGCACTTGCGTGCGAAGGAGGAGGATGAAGCACGACTGCGTGTCGCTTCTACCCTTCCCGTTGTATCATGGCTTTCAGCGGGAGGAGCGTTCGCAATTCCGCTGGCCATGGGACTCCTCGACACGCATTGGATTGCCTGCGGGGGGACGTGATCATGAACCAGACGACCTGACGGGTGAATTGTTCCGTGAACGCGACGGTCCATTCGCTCGTCCGCTGCTCAGGGCGGGCGCAACACCCACTTCTGAAACCGGATGGGGAGGCACGAGGGCAAACCACGCCTTGCCGTCGGCCTCGGTGGCGAGTGCCCGGTAGTGCGCGAAGATGGTTGCTGCCGAGTTGCCAGCCTCCAGTGCCGTCTGCGGGACGTTCTTGGTGGCGGCTGCGCGATATGTGCAAAACGAATGACGAAGTCCGTTATGCCGCCAAGGGAGCAGTCCCGCAGCTTCGGCGGTGGCGTTTTGGGCGGCAGAAATGCTTCGCGCCCGTTCCCGCCACGTCTGCCCGGATGGCCAGACCGGACCGCTCTCCTTGGCCAGCGGCGACAACCATTTGGCTAGGTTCTCGGTGATCGGCGCCAAGCGTGTCCCGGCGCAGCGCGCTTTGCGGTGGGTGACCTTGATCGTCCGCTCCGCCAACCGAACATCACTCCAGTCCAGGGCGAGGGTTTCGCTGGTGCGCAGTCCGGCGAAGCCACCAATGGCCAGGCAGGCCAGGAAGTCCGGCGTCGCGTTGGCGAGCAACTTGGTCATCTCGGCCGGCGTCCATACCTCGATTGCCTTTTCGTGTGCCCCATTGAACCGCTGGGTCTCCGCAATCGGGTTGGAGCCGCGGGGGATGTAGCCTCGGCTCTCGCAATGGGCGAATAAGCGCCACAGCACTTGGCGGGTGGCGTTCTTGGTGCTGCTCGCCCCTTTCAAGCCGTCGAGATACTGCTGGCAGTCCGCCGTAGTGACACTCGCCGGATGCACGGGAAAGGCCTTGGTGAAGGGTCCGATTCGACAGCGCAGATCGGTCAGGTAGGGTCCGCTTGCCTTGGCCTGACGGCGCAGTTCGATCATTTCAGCCGCCGCTTGGGCTAGCGTAATCTGCGGCAGGGTAGTCGGGTGCCGTTCCACGTAGAACCGCGCGGCGGGAGACAGCAAACTGCCGTTGCCCAGAACGCCGACGGCCTCCGCGTACCGGGCGCAAGCCAGTTCCGGCGGGTCGCCCACGGTCCGTAGGAGTTCCAGACAGCGGGCGAAACTGGCCGCCTCCTGACCAGAGAGGGCTGCCGCAACGGCATCGCCCTTGGCCAGCAAACCGGCAATCCGCCGCGCCTCCCTCCGGGCGGCTTGATGATCGGCGAAACTGCGCAGTCTGCGGCGTCCCCCGGTGTGATCGCAGACCTCGAAGGTCGGGTACCGATTGCCATCCACGGTACGGGTGCGGCGGTAAATCTTCACCGCGGCATTGCCGACGCGGACCGTTTCGATCCGGCGTTTGGGATGCTTCATTGAGCCAAATGTAGTCAAAACATAGGCAGAAGTCAAACCAATTGGCTTGGAATGCAGTTATATTGGGTGCTATCGCTCGATTCGAGTTGTTCCGCACAAACAACCCACATCCCAAAACGCACCGATGAGCGTGCTCCGCGACGAGGGGTAGCGCCGCGGAGGGCCGGAGCGAAGCGCCCACGGTGGCGGCCCGGAGCGTGCGCCTGGGACCCCGTCGCGGGGCACGCTGACGCACCGCCT
>ERZ795055.4117-NODE-4117-length-10320-cov-8.121676_pt1 | contig 10320 bp, 6 predicted proteins | sample MGYA00375139_ERZ795055 | MGnify/ENA primary metagenome ERZ795055 (study PRJEB30184, sample SAMN05720283) | anaerobic digester metagenome | isolation source: active sludge of municipal wastewater-treating anaerobic digesters | place: USA | collected 2015-01-23 ...
AATTTCAATCTATTTCAGCGTTTCGACTAATTAGCAATTCGAGTTATTTAGATTGATACAGCGAAATTATTAAAACTTGAAAAAAAATGGTTTTTAAAATTAAATTAAAAAGAATTCGGTTTTAAATAAAGGCAAATACGGTTGACATGTATATAGAAGGCTCGCCATGCTCAGGTAAGACAAGTTTTCTTGTTGATAAATTCCTGGATTTAATTATTTCAGGCGTTTCAACATCTGAAATCCTTGTTGTATGCCAAAATAGTCATAAAAAAAATCTGTTTTTAAATAAAATCAGGCAAAAACTTGAAACAAGCAAATTAAAAGGCTTTGGTTCTTTTCCTATTAATACTTTTAATGGCGTGGTTTATCACTCTATAAAAGACAATTGGTCAGTAATAGAAGAGCTGTTGCCTGACAAATTAGGCAATAAAAAGATAATACCAGAGCTTAGCGGACTTGGAGTGTCTGAATATCTTTTAAGAGAAAGTATCAGAAAGGTTAACCGAGGAGAAGAACTTGAACAAACTTTCAGGGATTATGCTTCACATAAGCATCTTAAACAGCAGCTTTTCCGACGGTTCAGGCTTATTGCGGAAAACAATCTTACAAAACAAGAAATAGCGCAGAAATCACAATTTTTAAATGAGCAATTTGCCGGTCCTGCTGAAAAAGTTTTGCATGAGTTAAAAGTTTTTTCTTCTAAATACAGGGTTTTTGACTATTTAAGCCAGACAATGCTATTTATAAGCCTTTTGGATGCCGGCAAGCTGAATTATGCCTATATAAAATACTTGCTGGCAGATGATTTAGATGAATTTTCGCACTCAGCCCAATATTTTTTAAAATACTTAATGAAAGATACAAAAGAGTTTTATATAGCTGCTGATCCTGACGGAGGAACAAGAAGAGGCTATCTTTGCGCAAATCCAAAGGGATATCAGGAATTAAAAGAACTTTATCCATCGAAAATATTGAAATTAACGCTGGATGAATCTTGCTCAAAAACAGCTTGCGACGCTCACAAGCTTTTTAATTCAATTAAAACAGACATTATAGAAGAACTTGAGGCAATAAAAATACTTCATAATACTGTCAGACAAACTGAAATGATGGATAATTTCTTTGCAAAGCTTAAAACAATACTTTTTGAGAAAAAAATTCCTGCTGATGATATAGTAATTGTAGCTCCTGTTCTTGATGATACGCTAGTTTACCTGTTAAAAAGCTTTTTTGAGCATGAAAAGATTGATTGTCAACTGTTTTCAGGCTCTAAAAAGATTCTGGATGACAAATTTGTATATGGCGCAGCTGTTTTGCTTCAATTGATAAACACAAATTGGAAATTCCCTCCCAAAACCGCCGAAGTCAGATCAATGCTTACAGGAATGCTTGGATTTCAGACAGTTTATTGCAAAGAAATCCTTGATTTTTATGATAAAAATGGAGTTCTTGATCCGAATTTCAGACATGAATCAGACGATTTAAACATAAAATATCAAAAAATTGTTAAAATTATTAATGATGCAAGCCAAAAAACTTTAGAACTGCAAGAACAGATTGAAAAAATCTTTCATGAATTAATTGAAACTGATTTAAGCGAAGGATATTCGCTGGAAAATTTCAATATAATGTTGCAATCATTGGATGCTTTTCGGAAAATATCCAAAAAAATCAACAATAACAATATTTCAGGTCGGGAATGGATAATTTTAATTAAGGATACGGTGGTTTCAGACAACCCTGCATCCGCTCCAGACATTAAGTCCGGGCGCGTAAAAATCGCTACTCATCAGAAAGTGATTGACCTTGAGCTTCGCTCAAAAATTCAAATATGGCTGGATGTATCGAATTCAGTGTGGTTTAAAGAAGATACAGGTTCTATGTACAATTCCTGGGTGTTTCAGAAGAACTGGGACGGTCAGGAATACACGCCATCTCTACATAAACAGCTAACTATGGAAAAAACCGCAAGCTTGATTAGAAAGCTGGTACTGTGCGCGCAAGAAAAAATCTTCTGTTTCGCAAGCCAGTTCGATCAATCAGGAAATGAAAATGACGGAATGCTTATTAAATATTTGTCAGGCAAAGAAGAAAAACCTGAAATTAATTATGAATTCACGCCGAGAGAGGATCAAATTCCGGTTTTAAATTATAAAAGCGGAGAAATGGCAGTTTCTGCCGTGCCAGGCGCCGGTAAAACTAAAATACTCGAAGCTCTTATTATCAAAATGCTTATGCAAGGTGTAAATCCGGAGAAAATTCTTGTTTTAACCTATATGGATTCAGCCGCAAGAACTATTAGGGACAGAATCAACAATTCATGCGAAAATTTGTCAAAATTTCCGTATATAAGCACGATACACGGGCTTGGACTAAGTATTATACGGGATGGAGATAATCATAACCGGTTAAATTTGGCTTCTGATTTCCAAATATGTGATGACTCTGTAAGATATAGAATTATGAGCGATCTATATAATAGGTTTGCGACTTCAATGAGCTTGAAAGACTTTATAAACGACTATGGAGCGGCAATATCAACCATAAAACAGCTTGAAATTAATGAAGAAGAAGCATTAAAGTTTATTTCGCGCAAAAGCGCAAAGATTTACGAGGAATTATGCGGCTTTTTGCCAATATATCAGGAGTATCAGAGAAATTTAAAATATAAAAACATGATCGATTTTGATGATATTTTGGTTTATAGCGTAAGTCTTATGAAAAATAATAAAGAAATTCGTGATTATTACAAGCAAAAATTTGATTTTATTATTGAAGATGAAGCGCAAGATTCTTCTTTTCTCCAGCAGGAGCTTTTATCGCTTGTAAGCAAGGGCAATTTAATTAGATGCGGCGATCCAAATCAAGCTATAACTTCAAGTTTTTCGGCTTCGGAAGTGGATAATTTCAAAAAGTTTATAGAAACCGCTCCCAATTCCATAAAAATGACCGGCTCACAACGCTGCGCTCCTGAAATAATTGAATTTGCCAACAGCCTCGTTGATTGGGCGGAATCCGGAAATTATTTAAAAGGCGCTTTCAAAAATCTTCACATAAAACCCGTTAACGGCAAGAATCCTGATGTCAAAAACAGCGTTAAAATCAAGGTTTATCCGGCACAGGAGGATGAAAAACACTGCATATCAAGAGAAATAGATCAAATCAGAAAAACGCGCGCCAATTTATCTATTGGCGTGCTTTTAAGAGGCAATTCCGCTGTAATTGATTGGTCTAACTACCTGGAAGAAAATGGAATTCCCTGTATTTGCCATAGTGATGCGGTTGGGCAGAAAAAAATCTTTAGATTCATTAAAAATTGCCTTGAAGTAATAAATAATCCTTGGAATAACTTATATATCAAAGACTTATATAAAGAATTTTCCAGCGAAAACCTTATAACTACAGATTTTGACTCAAAACATTTTCTTGATAAGCTTGGCTCGCCTTTTATTTGTTTTTCTGATAACGACTTGCCTTATGATAGCCTTAAGGAATTTAAGAAGCATATTGTTTATTGGCTTGATAAAACTTGTGTTTCGCCGGAAAATCTTGTAAATGAGTTGGGCGACTTCTATTTTAAAGGAGTAATTGACCGTTCAAACGCAAGAATATTAAGTCTTTTAATAGGTAAATTCAGAAATGCCTATACAGACAATGAAAAGAATGAAATAATTACGCTTTCAGAAGTTGTAGAATACTTAAGAGAGCTTGGAATGCAAAAAAAGCTTTCAGGAGTAAGGTTTTTTGAAGAAATAGAAAAAACTGAGCATAAGAGCGATTTTGCGCAAATAATGACTGTTCACAAAGCTAAAGGACAGGAATTTGATGTAGTTTTTATGCCGGAAGTTCAGGAGAGTCCTTTTTATTACCCCATAAATCCTGAAAACATAGAAATAGGAGGCAGAGACAGGCTAATAAATCAAATAAAGCAAATTAGAAATAGGCATTTGACTACAGATGACATTAAAATCCGCCAAATACAAGAGAATTTGCGACTTATTTATGTTGGAATCACACGGGCAAAGATGTATTTGTATATAAGCGGAAGTGAAATAAGCGATAAAAGCTGGATTAAAAACAATAAATTCCGCCCATCCGAAGTCTTGTCGTCGACTTTTACAAATGCATTGTTTTAAACTCATTTATATCAAGTCAAACAAGAAATCGTTATACTAAGTTGCAATCAAACAATTACTATTTCTTTGATGTGGTTTTCGCCGGCTTTGCCGGCGAAAACCACATCAAATCTTCTCCCTCTCCCTTCAGGGAGGGGGTAGGGGGAGGGTGATTTCATACTACATTGATTGCAACTTGGTATTAATTTATTAAAAAGCTGATATCTAAAGCCCGCGCCGCCCTACGGTCGGCGCGGGCTGAGTAAAGGTCTTGCGGGTTGTTTCGGCTTCGCCGAAACAACCCGCAAGAAAAATCTTTATCCCCCTCTCCCTGCCAGGGAGAGGGGGTTGGGGGTGAGGGTTTTTATTATACAATCCAAATAAGTTTTCGTTAATTTGTTACATTTTTTCAGGAGCAGAAACTCCTAAAAGCTTAAAGGCATTGGATAAAACTTGTTTTGTAGCCTGTATTAGCACTAATCTGGCTTTCATAACATCATCATTTACATTTAAAACCCTTGTAAATGTATAGAAATAATGAAAATCTTTTGCTAAATCCTGAATATATCTTGCTATCATATATGGAGCTCTTGATTTTGCCGCATTTAATAAGATATCATCAAAGGATTCGAGCCTTAAAATCAACATTCTGGTTGAATCCAGCTCTTTTAAATCACCGGTTTTCCATAAATCGTTTAATTTATAAATATCAAAAAAATTGGGGTCAAAAAGGGTCTTAAGTTCCTGCTCGGTAACTTTTGACGGCAAAATTTGCTTGTTCTCCTGGTCAGGTCGTTCTGATACTGCTGTTCTTAAAATGCTGCAAGCCCGAGCATGCGCATATTGAGAGTAATAAACAGGATTTTCATCTGAACAGGACTTTGCAAGTTCAATATCAAAGTCAAGAGTTGTGTTAATATCCCTCATAATCATCCAATAACGTGTTCCATCAACGCCAACATCATCAACAAGCTCTTGAAGCGTTACCATTTTTCGCCTTTTTCCCATTCTTACCTGCTCGCCAGATATTATTAAGTTTACAAGCTGACCTAATAAGACTTCAAGGCAACCGCTGTCTTTTCCTAAAGCCTGTATTGCCGCTTTTATCCTTGCAACATATCCGTGATGGTCTGCTCCCCAAATATTTATTAATCTTTCAAACCCTCTTTCAAGTTTATCATAATGATATGCGATATCTGCAGTCAGGTAAGTATAATTTCCATCGTGTTTTATAATAACTCTATCCTGATCATCTCCAAAATCAGAGGATTTAAACCATGTTGCTTCTTCTTTTTCGTAGATTTTGCCTGAATTTTTGAGCTTTTCCAATGCCGATTTTATTTCATTTGTTTTGTGCAGGCTCGTTTCAGGAAACCATCTGTCAAAATTAACTCCTAATAATGATAAAAGTCTTTTTTGGTCTTCAAGAATCAATTGCTTAGCAAATGTAGACATTTCAGTTACTATTTCTTCAGAAGGCAATAGCGAATCAGGATTTTGTCCGCGCAATTTTGCCGTTTTTTCAGCATTATTTTTTAAATATTCCTTCGCAATTTCAATTAAATAGTCGCCCGGGTAATAATTTTTGGCTTCTTTTTCATCTTCAGGGAAATTTGCGGCTTCCCCTAATTCCTGAAGAACCCTTATCCATAAAGATTTTCCAAGATTGTTTATCTGATTTCCCGCATCATTAATGTAAAATTCCTGAAAAACATTATATCCTGAAAATTTTAATAGGTTGGCAAGAGAACTTCCCACCGCCGCCCATCTGCCATGTCCTATATGCAAAGGTCCTGTTGGGTTTGCAGAAACGTATTCCAGCAAAACTTTTTCTGAATTTCCTATATTATTACTGCCAAAATCATTGTTTTTAACGATTATTTCCTTTATACAGTTATTTAAAAGCTCTTTTTTAATTTTAAAATTGATGAATCCGGATATTATTGAAAGTTCAATATCTTTTAAATCCAGGTAATTACAGATGATTTCAGCTATTTTTGCCGGCGGTATTTTGGCATACTTTGCAAGTGGGGAAATATTAACCGCAAAATCACCAAATTCAGTATTTTTAGGTTTTTCTATCATTAATTGCTCAATGTTTTCAGGATTTATTCCCGTCAACTCGCCTTTTTCGCCTGCCATTAGAACAGCTTTTATAAAATTTTCTTTTATTAATTCGCGTAACATTCAAACTTCCCCATTTTTTCTATGCCTATTTTGAATTATAAAACAAACAAAAATTAAGTAGTATATACTAAAAAAGCTTTTCAAAGTTCCTTTGCATCTCTGCATAACTGTTTAAAGTCATTTTTAAAGAAAAATTCGTAATGAAAATCAGTAGAGGAACACATATTATAATACTTAAAGTCAGGATTAACAAAGTTTTAAAGCCATTAATTACTGCTTTATTTTTTCTATTATTGATATCTACAACTTTATAATCGTTAATAAGACTATTTATAAGGCTATTCTTTCTTTCATAAGTTAAAGCCTCAATAAAATCAATATTTTCATCGTAAATTTGAAATACAAATTTCTTTGCTTTTTTGGGTTCAAACGTTTCCTTATTATTAAAATTTTCTTTTAAATTTGACATTTTTTGCCTGTATTTATATAAATTCGCTAATTGACTTTTCTTTATTAATTGATATTTTAAACTTTTTTTATTTATTATAATATTATAATAATTTAGTGAAATTTTCAGTTTTTAATTTTAAATGGAGTTTATTTTGTTTTGTAAACAAAAAATAAAAAATATTATTCAAAATTTAAATCAGCCAAGAATATTGGTTATAGGCGATTTTGCGCTTGATGAGATGATTTACGGGACTAGCCACAGAATCTCAAGAGAAGCTCCTGTGTTGATTCTGCAACATACAAGAACTGATAATCTTTTGGGCGCCGCTTCTAATGCGGCTAATAATATATCTAAACTTAACGGGGGAAAGGTTTCTGCTCTCGGGATCGTCGGTTCTGACTATCACGGCGGAATACTTAAAAATGCCCTGGAACAAGCAAATATAGATGTATCACACGTTTTGACAGATCAAAATAGGGCAACTACTACAAAAACAAGAATTTCCGGAGCGTCAGCTCAGTCTGTTGTTCAGCAAATAGTGAGAATTGACAGAGAAACTAGAAGCGAGCTTTCCTCCGAAATTGAACAGAAAATTATTGATAAAATCCATGCTTTAACTTCTGATTATGATGGGATTCTGCTTTCTGACTATGGAATCGGAATTATGACACAAAATATTATTGATAATGCTATAAATTCCGCAAAAAAATATGATAAAGTTATTGTCGTGGATTCACAAGACGATTTGAGCAGGTTTAAAGGCGTTGATATTATCACTCCTAACCAGCCAGATGCTGAAAAAACACTTGGGTATATAATAAAAGACAGGCAAACTTTATTAAAAGCCGGTCAGGACTTGCTCGATATGACATTAGCGGATAAAATACTCTTGACCAGAGGAGGCGATGGAATGATGCTGTTTGAAAAAAACGGTAACATTACTGAAATTCCGGCTTTTAACAAAACAGAAGTGTTTGACGTAACCGGAGCCGGAGATACGGTGGCTGCCGCCGTAACCCTTGGATTATGCGCCGGAGCAAATGCAACGGAAGCTTCTGTTATCGGAAATTTGTCCGCAAGTCTTGTTATCAGAAAATTTGGAGCGGCAACAACCTCGCAGGAGGAGCTTATAGAAAATCTGGAAGACTTAAATCTTGAAAATATAAGAAAATTTGAATTTAATATTTGTTAAACACTGCTTGGGAGGGTAATTTAAATGGCTAATAAGTTTAAAGTATTTGGTTTATTTAATATTGTTGATGCAATTATTCTTATAGTTGTTTTGACAGGCATTATTGCTTTATTTGTGGTCGGTATAAATAAGAATAACAGCTCTTCATCGACAAATAACGCAACAAAACCAATAGAGATAGATATTTTGCTGAAATGGAAAAACGTTACAGGTAAAAAAGAAATATTTAATGCAGGCGAACAAACCTTTATTACTATTAGAAATGTGCCTCATGCAAAGCTGGAAATCGTTAAATCAATTGCAACTCCTGTACAAATAACACTGCCTGATCCGGCAAATCCTAATAAGGCGATTGCTATTGATGATCCGTCTGCTCCTTATACCTATAATTACCTGGTTACAGTTAGCGATGATGCTGTTATAACTCCTGATGGAGCTGTTGTTGGAGGCAATAAAATCAAAATTGGTCTTCCTATAACATTAGAAGGTCAGGATTACAGGCTTGAAGGCGTTGTTTCAGATGTAAGAATTAACGAAGAAACTAAGAAAGCCGATTTATGACGTATTTTAAAGATTCATATTTCCTTAAAGTATTGAGTAGACTGGATATTAATGAAAATTCATTTTTGTTTAAAAAACTTCAAACATGCTTTTTGTTAAATTTTTTAAACAAAATTTTGACTTTTTTTCAGAACCTGTTTGAAAAATATGTAAATAATAGTATATTTATCAATAAAATTGAAGGTATAATACTTTTTTTTATTGCTTTATTGTTGATATCCCTTACGTTTGCTTCTACAGGCATCATTGGAATGCTTATAGGAGCGTGTTTTTTGCTTTTTGCGCTTAAACTTTTTTTAAAAAAAGGGGAAGCGCTATCTGTAAATGCGTTTGACATTCCGATTTTTTTGTATATTCTAATTATAGCTTTAAGTGTAGCGTTTTCATCGCTATTAATGCCTGCCGTAAAGGGATTTGCCAAAGTAATTGTATATTTTAGCTGTTATATCGTATTTTTTAATATTCTTAAAGATAAGCCTGTTAGAGCTTATTATTTACTTGCTGCGCTTGCTATAACGGCATTTTCCGAATCAGTTGCGGCGATTTATCAGAATTTTATAGGCGTTGAGTCCTTAGCAACCTGGCAGGACACTTCCAATATTAATCCTGAGCAAATAATGACGAGGGTTTACGGTACACTCAAGCCTTTTAACCCGAATCTTCTGGCAGGATATCTTATTGCGGCTTTATCCTCAACAGCAGGGCTATTTTTTATCTATGCTTCCTTGAAAAAAGTTCGATTAAGTTTGTTATTTTTGATTGCTAGTGTATCAATCGCTTTAGCAATTGTATTTACCGGCTCAAGAGGAGCTTATATGGCTTTAGGGGCTATCACAACGGCATTTGTCCTGATTTCAGGGCATATAATATGGCAAGATTTCAAAGAAAAGCTATGGTTAAAAAAGTTATGGCTGTATTTAGTTATAGTCGGAGTTTTTTCTTTTATTGCTTTAATCCTTTGTAGCCCTGCGTTACAGCATAGAATTTTGTCTATATTTGCATTCAGAGAAGATTCCAGTAATTCATTCCGGCTAAATGTTTATATTTCTTCTTTTAAGATGTTCATGGACAATTGGTTTATAGGAATAGGTCCAGGAAATGAGGTTTTTCGGCTAATTTATGGGCTTTACATGAAAACAAGCTATGATGCTTTAGCCGCTTACAATATTTTTCTAGAAATCGCTGTAGAAAGCGGTATAATTGCTTTATTTGCTTTTTCATGGCTTATTTTATTGGTATTTATTAAAAGCATAGCTGTTATAATCTCTAAGGATGTTGTATTACAGACAAAAATTCTTGTTTCGTCTTGTCTGATAGGAGTAATAGGGCTTATGACTCATGGATTTGTGGATACAATCTTTTTTCGTCCGCAATTACAGGTTATTTTCTGGTTATTAATCGCTGTTTTAGCCGCAAATATTACAAAAGAAAGAAACAAATTGGGTTATACCAATCATTAAATAAAATAGATAAATAAAAAAGGCGGTTTTTGTAAAGCCTTAATTTTAACAAATTTATGTAACTTATGACCGATAATATTTTTTATATAATTTCTAAATTAATGGCTTAACCCGCTAAAAGTGTCATGCTGAAACAAGTTCAGCATCTTTCCAGCATACAAATACAATGCTTGCCGTTTCTTCATTTTCTTTCTTTTTGAACGCAAAAAGAAAGAAAACGAAGCAAAAGAAAGAAAAACTGAACCCCAAGGGGACAAGACTATCAGGGGCAAGCCCCCGAACCCCCTCGCTTACAAATGTCCGCTTTTTGTTTTTTTTTGTTTTTTACATAAAAAATATTATCGGTCTATATATCTAATTTACTCGAATTGCTAATTAGTCGAAACGCTGAAATAGATTGAAATTTTATTTTAA
>ERZ795055.4120-NODE-4120-length-10317-cov-5.052914_pt1 | contig 10317 bp, 7 predicted proteins | sample MGYA00375139_ERZ795055 | MGnify/ENA primary metagenome ERZ795055 (study PRJEB30184, sample SAMN05720283) | anaerobic digester metagenome | isolation source: active sludge of municipal wastewater-treating anaerobic digesters | place: USA | collected 2015-01-23 ...
TTACCGAAACGAAAAAGCTGCTTGCCGAACTCCAGGCCGCCCAGGATAACCTCCGCCAGAAAGAGGATATCATGAGACAGCTCGAACACTCTATGGACCTGAGAAAGGTATCACTTGATGAGCTTAATCTCGAGCTTGAAAAAAAGAACGCCAGGATGGCGGAACTCGAAAAGATACTCGACACTCAGAAGAAAATAGTACAGGACCTTAAGCAAAAGGTGTCGGAAGCACTTCTGGGATTTGAGAACAATGGTCTTACAGTGACCAACCGCGATGGAAAAGTGTATGTTTCGCTCGATGAAAAGCTCCTTTTCAAATCAGCCAGCTGGGATATTGATGTCAATGGACGTAACGCCCTTAAAAAGCTTGCCGGTGTTCTTGAAAAGAATCCCGGGATCCAGGTCACTATCGAAGGACATACTGACAATGTACCTTACCGCCCCGGAAGCGGAAATCTGTCGGATAACTGGGACCTCAGCGTAAAAAGAGCCACCACCGTGGTGAGAACGCTCCTCGAAGGTTCAAAGATAAATCCTGCTAGACTTACTGCCTCGGGCAGAAGTGAATTTGTGCCGGTGGAGGCTGCTGATACCCCCGAAGCAAGACAGAAAAACAGAAGGACGGAGATAATCCTGACTCCCGATCTTAGCGAATTATATAATCTTATCAATCAGTATTGAGCCACCTGACCGGACAAGGCCGGAATATCATTCACTGAATTCCTGAAGCTCCACCTTCATATTCATAAGGGCATTGAGAAGACTCTCCTCAGGCTTCAGAAACTCCTGGTTGCCCCAGAAAACCGGGTCATAACTCCTGATAGTCCTTGAAAAAACCGAATGAACCGGAGCAAGATCCTCTTTTTCAAATCGTTCCACATTTTCAAGGCTCGAACTCGTAACTGCCATCTCGAAAAAGACATCAAACTGGGTTTTGAAAAGCCTTTTCTTTTGTTTCGACTCAAAACGGAGATCACCCCTGACATGATTAAGATAGTATCTGTCCGCCACCTTCCTGTATGCTACGGAATAATCCACTGAAACGGGCCAGGTGCTGAAGTCCTTCGAGGGATTTGTAATAAATGACGACCTCATCTCCTTGAGATATTCCGGAGTGATACGGAATTCGGCCCGGAGAAGGGCGTAATCGGTAGTGTTTATAAACAGCGATCCGTGAAACATAGGCACATCGGCTTCTTCCCTCGGTGTGAACTCAATCTCAAATGCCGCCTCATCATCAAACGACACTATGTCGGTTAACCTGTAGGAATAATCAAGCATGCTTTCACCTGAGATAAAGTCGAACCCATGTTTAATACCGTCAAGCTGAAGACAGGTGTTCAAACCGGCTTTAAGCCTTACTGCAATGGTATCACTTATATCTAGATTTTCTATTTTCCTGCTTTTCAGAACCTTAACCTGGTCCCCAAGAAGAGTGCCCGAATAGGCGCTTTTATATATCTGCAGCACGGCTTCCGAATAGGTCTGAAGCTCATTCTTCCTCATAACACCTTCGCGGTAGAAGGCGCTCAGACGTGCCGGTGTGTTTCCATAATTACGGGTAAGGTTAAACCTGACTTTATTCACAACATCCCATGGGATCTGATTTTTAATAATGATCTCCGGAATGGATATGAACTCCCTTCTCATCTCTATCCTGAAAAAGTTGCCAAGAGACTGTCTTACAGGTATCTCCCTGGCAAAATACCCGAGGTAGGAAACAACAAGGGTGTCGTCGTAATCCCGGGGATGTATCCTTAATCCGAACTCCCCTCCGCTGTTTGAAACGGTTCCCCTTCCTGTGTTCTTGAGCCCTAAAGCTGCAAAAGGAAGCGGCTCCGACGATTCACCGTCGACTATAACACCGGTAATGTCCTGCAGAAGCGGAACGGCAAGAGTGTCGGTCCTTACCACAGGAGGACGGGGTATTTCCCTGGAGATGATAATGAACTCGTCGATAACCGAATAAACGAGGGAATCTCCTTTTAAAATACTGTCGAGAACACTCCGAAGCGGTATCTGCCTGAAGTTCATTTCAACTCTTATCTCAGGATCGACAAGCCTGCTGTCGTAGGTGAAATGATATCCCGTTTGCCTTGTAATAATGCCGAGGGCATTGCCTGTCTTTATTGATCCGGCCCTGAATGTAAAAACAGAATCCAGTATACCCTCCTGGCATACCGGCTTCTGCGGCGACATCAGAAACATAAGCAACGCAATGGCTTTAAGAATCTTCGATACTGCGCCATTGACCGACATTATCCTGTTTGTTTGTTATTTCCTTTTCAGATGGTAAACATCGCCATCTTTTTCATAAGCAAGGTTAAAGCTAGCACAAATCAGCCGAATTATGGTTTCCTGAGCCTGATTATCGATTGGAGAGGTCCAGGTATTAGAGAGTATCTCCGGATCATCGGCCACAATATCCAGGTCATAGACTTTCTTAAGGTCCCTGAAGACTATGTCGAGTGTTTGTCCGTCGTAAACAAGCAGCCCGGTGTTCCACGACATATAGTTGGGATCGGTGTTAACCGATTTCCCGCTTCTGTCGGGATAAACAGTCCCTATAAAGCCAGGCTCGAGTACCAGTTCACTTCCCTCCCCTGTGCCCTTTACAAGGACCTGTCCCGTCTTTACATACACTTCGACAGGAGCTTCCTGAGCGCCTGCCCTTACATTAAAGGATGTCCCAAGCACTTCTACCATGGCTTTTCCGGCATCAACAGTGAAAGGTCTGGCTTCATCACGGACTATATCAAAGAAAGCTTCCCCTGTTATGGTGACACTTCTTTCACCCCTGCCGAACCCCGGCATATAGGAAATCTGCGTGTTCCGGTTAAGAATGACTGTGCTTCCGTCGGGAAGTGTCACTTCCAGGTTTTTCTGGTCGCCGTTAGTGGCAACAATAGTCTTGCGTGTTAAGAGGCCGTTGTTATTTATATAAAGCAAAGCGGATCCTATTCCGACAAGAAGAAGCAAGGCAGCTGCAACCCTGTAAAAGGCGGGCGTCAGAAACCTTCTTTTCACTACCGGCTCTTCACTCATCAATCCGTTATCCCTGAGCCTCGAGTGAAGCTTGTCCCAGGCCCGGTCCACATTTATCTCCCTTTCATTATCCATCTCTCTCAAATCTTTCCAGTATTTCATAGTATTATATTCATCCTCTTCGGCAAAACGGCTGAGGATATCACCGTTGGCTGTATTCTCGCCCGACAGGTGAGCTGCAAGCTCCTCCCATTCCCTGTCAGTGAATTTTCCTGTGTCGTTTGTCTCTTTCATTGTTCTGCCAGTGCTTTTCTGAATTCCTTTAACGCTCTTCCCATATTAGCCTCCACCGTCTTGACCGATACCGACAGCTTCTCGGCAATCTCAGAATACTTAAGCCCTTCAAATCTGTTCATGCAGAAGATCTTTCCGCATCTTGAAGGTAGTCTCTCAAGTATCCGGGCGATCCTGCTCTGCAGATCATTGTAATTTACCAGACTCGCTGTGTCGTCTGCAATCCCTGAACTGAACATCACAGTCTCACGCGCATACTTCTCGACAACCTTGCTGTGACTTATATGATGCAGGCAGCGGTTATGAACCGCCCGGAAAAGGTAACCATTTAAAGAACTTTCAATCTGTAGTTTGTCCTTGTCTTTCCAGATTCTGAAAAAGAGATCCTGAACAATTTCTTCTGCTGTGTCATGATCCTTTATCATCGTTCTGGCATATCTTACCAGGGAAACATAGGAGGATCGGAAAAGTGATTCAAACTGACCCTTATCACCTTGTCTGATCCTCCTTACTATTTCAGAATCCCCCGGCATGACATTCATTTATTTCTCGAGATCGTCCCTGTCGCTGAATTTAAGTTTCCTGCTCAGGCGCCTGATAGCCGATTCTATGCTCTGGTCGGGTTCTATCACGTTGTAGTCGCCCCAGAATTCCGGATCGGTAAATGCGGTCACCTGCTCGGAGAACACATCGTTGTACCTGAGCTTCTCCTTCCCTGCAAATTTAATCACTTCTTCGTTAGTACGGTCGGTTATTGCCATTTCTGACATAGTAGTGTAGTAGGTATTGAAGAGTTTCTTTTTCCAGTTGACCTTGAATTTAACTTCAGCCCTTGAATAGGCAAAGTACCAGAGACCGTCCTGCTCACGATACTGAGTCCTGTAAGTCGCTATCTCAGGCGTTACTTCCATGCCGAGCGGTTTCTTCTTGATGAAGATTGACGACACTGCATCCTTGTCCTCAAGGTTGAACCCAAATTCAGCCTCGGTAAGAGCATAAGAGTCGGTGGCTATGTAAAGGTTGCCCATGAAAAGAGGCATGTCTACATAGGGCTTCTGCTTGAACGAAACCACGTAATGAGGCTTGCCGTCTATCTCAATCACCGAAGAAAGCGAATAGTCATAATACTTCATGGCATCGATGGTGAGTATGGACTCCGTGTTCTTTGCAAGGTCGAGCTGAAGAACAGTTACAGGTCCGCCCTGAAGTTTGAACAAAACAGTATCCATCCTTTCAACATCCGATCCTTTTCTTCCCTTGTATATCCTTGCACCGTCGAAACGCAGATCGTTGGCATAGGGAGCCTTGAAAATTTCAACAACAGCCTCGCCTATAGATACATAAGTTCTGTTTTTCCTGATAGTCTCCCTGTAGAAGGCAGTCATCAGGTTAGGCTCGTCTGTAAAATTCCTTCCAATTTTCCCAATCGCATTCCTTACTATTACTTCAGGATCGATCGGCTTGACTATAATCTCCTTTATGGGAATCGGGGCCGGAGTAAGCGCAATCACATTCTTGTAGCCGTCTTCTCTCAGTTCGGTAAGAGGAACTACCTTATTCTTGTAACCAAGGAAACTCACCTCCAGGTTCCTGGATGTCTGAGTTTCGTAAATCTTGATCTGGAATTCCCCGTCAATATTGGTAACAGTGGCAACATTGGTCTCCTTGACGGCCACTGATGCAAATACAAGCGGAGTTCCCGTTTCGGAATCAACTACCTTCCCCTTGAAGGTAAGCGTGGTTTCCTGAGTGTCTTTCTTCCTTTCGGGAGAATCTCCTGCCAGCACTGTTGCGGCTGTGAAGGCCGGTAACAGGAGCAGTGCGATCAATGAAAAGTACCTGGTGGTTTTCATGGCATTTGAGCATTAAGTTATTAATTAAGTCCTTTCAATATTTTTTTAAGTTTCTTTTCATCCCTATGACCTTATGACTGTATCTTTACCCTATCCGGGTCAGAGAAAATTTTAATTCCGAACGGAGCAATAAAACTTCAATCCGCTTAAGTAACACATGACTCGATTATTTGTTAAACCGGTAAATGCAGCCAGCATGGCTCTTTCGTATGCTGCAGCTTCCATTACCCGACGGCCGGTTATAACAGGGATGCCTGTCACAGTCTCTTTCGAGCTGACAAACCACTGCAACCTCCGATGCCCGGAATGCTCATCCGGTTCCGGAACAATGAAACGGCAAAGAGGATTCATGGAGCGGGATCTTTTTGAAAAAGCGATAAGAGAACTTAAACCTTATCTCTGGTATTCAAGCCTTTACTTTCAGGGAGAACCATTTCTGCACCCCGATTTATTCTCCTTTATCAGGATGATGGGGAATACAAGGACCATTATAAGCACAAACGGACACTACCTCGGCGGGGATAATGCTGCCGCGGCAGTGCAGTCAGGTATTTACAAGCTGATAGTATCGCTCGACGGAATGGACCAGGAATCATACTCAAGGTACAGGGTGAACGGGAACATGGCTGAGGTCATGGAAGGGATAAGAAGAATAAGCAGGGAAAAAGAAAAGGTCGACTCGCCAATGAAACTTGAACTTCAGTTCCTTGTGAACAAATACAATGAACACCAGATACCACTTGCAGGAGCATTTGCCGGAGAAGTGAAAGCCACTCTGAAACTGAAATCAATGCAGGTTATCGACGGACATGATGCCGGAGAATGGATGCCATCGGAAAGAAAATACTCGCGGTATGAAAAGTCAGGCGGCAAATTATCAATAAAGAATAAACTGCCTTCCCGCTGTCTCAGGCTCTGGCTTAACCCGGTCATTACATGGGACGGGAAGGTGCTGCCATGCTGCTTCGATAAGGACGCGGAATATGTTATGGGCGATCTTTCCTCGGAAAGCTTCAGGGATATATGGCATGGCGCAAGATTCAAAGAATTCAGGCTTAAGGTCCTCTCCGAAAGAAGATCAATACCAATCTGCAGGAACTGCAGTTCAGGAATGAGGAATGTGGAGCTCTGAAAAAGACCTTCTGCGTACGAAGAAATTTCATTGAAATATCCTTACCCATCCTCAAAATGATGTTATAACAATGTTATAACATGCTACAACTCTTTGACCATCCAGATATTGCAACCAAAATGGCCCGAATTCCCGAGCGCCTGATTCATATGGGTGAACCCCGACTTCAGATACATCGACACTGCCTTTGAAAGTTCGGGCAGCGATTCAAGGTACAGATGATTATAGCCCATGCTTCTGGCCGAATCAAAACACAACTCCATAAGCGCCCTTCCTATTCCCTTTCCCCTGTATTCAGGAAGAAGATAGAACTTGACAAGCTCGGCAAATCCTCCGGGAAGCCCTCCGGTGGGGTATATCCCACAACCTCCCGCCATAGCGCCGTCAACCTCTGCAATCCAGTACACCGATCCGTCCTTCCTGAAAAGCTCATATAACTCATCGGTGGTGGGATCATAATAAACCGTACCGGGCCTGTCAATCCCGAATTCCCTGAAAACCCTTCTGATAAGGTCTGCAAGCTCTTTGTTGTCGGTCTTCTCAATATTCCTGTATGAAATCCCGTTAATATCCATATATTGACACTCTGCCTGTTTTGACGATCATAAAATTACAAATTAATGCCAGCTGACCGTATTTTTTGCAACAGTATTCCCTCAACGGCCGTTAACGGAACAATTACCGCGCTGTCACGGAGTTTTTTACTTTTGCTTTTTTCGATCCTGGCTCCTGTATTCACGGGAGCCGATCTGTGGGGCCGCGACTATTATGTAACAGGAGTTGTTACCGACCAGTACGGCGCTTCCATTCCCAACGCAAGGGTTTCGATGATTGCCGGCACTACAGAATATTCGGCCAGAACTCTGAGTGATGGAACTTATTCCCTCAGAATATCAAATATCTACGAGGATATCTCCCGCGTGATCGAAGTCGGCACCCCTTATCCGAATCCATTCAGCTATTCGGTAAACATACCATTTATTATAAACAGCGACGGTAATATCAGACTGACTATCTACAATTACTCAGGCAATAAGGTAATGGAAGAGTTTTTTGACTCCATTGATGCCGGGAGCTATCATATAGTATGGGACGGATGCAACCAGGGAGGCGCCCCGCAGCCCAACGGTTTCTATTTTTATTCAATAACCTTTGGAGGCAAAACCCTGTCAGGCAAACTCATAAAGGCCAGGGGATTCTCGGGATATTCCGCAGGAACTGCCATCGAACCCGACATGATGCCTCCTGCCGTCCCAACCACACCCGGAGTGTTCAGGTTCCCGGTGGCAACAACTGTCCGCTGCGACAATTACTATCCCGTAAGGCTTACCGACATAAGCATAGCCCGTGACACCATTATTGATTTTGAGCTTACATTAAGGCAGGAGCTGCCTTTCAAAACATCAGGAAACCATATTGCAATGCACACCGGAACGGATTACAGGTCGCTGGTGCTCAAAGGCATAAACCTCGGCTCATCGCCTCCCGGATATTTCCCCGGTGAGATAGGCTATGCACTTGCACCAATGATGTATGAAAACTGGATCAGGGAAATGGCTGAGGCCGGATTCAACAGTATCAGGGTTTATACTCTCCATCCGCCTGTCTTCTATGAGAAACTGGCAAATTACAACGAGAGGCATCCCGATAATCCGCTTCTTCTTTTCCAGGGAATATGGCTCGATGAGGTTGAAGATGCCCGTAATCCTCAGTCGTACGACCTGCTCAATAGGATCGCTGTCTTTACACGTGACATCAAAGAGGTAATAGACTGCGTGAACGGCAACGGCGACATTGGTTACAGATACGGCAAATCGTACGGAAGATATCTCACTGACATGTCGAGATGGACTGCAGGTTACATAATCGGAAGAGAGATAAGTCCCCAGGAAGTGGATACCACCGATAACCGGAATCCCTCGGTAACGTCGTTCAGCGGAAGGTATCTGAGCATCACCAGCGGAAAGGCCAGCGAGGTATTCTGCACCAGAATGCTTGACCAGACAATTCAATATGAATCAACCACATACTCCACAAGAAGGCCTGTAAGCATTTCGAGCTGGCCTACCCTCGATCCGTTGTCTCATCCCACTGAGATCTACACCGACGAGGATGCGGCGAGCTACGACATTACAAAGATAAGAAGGAACGAACCTGAACCGGGGATCTTTGCATCATACCACGCCTATCCGTATTATCCGAACTTCATAAGCGAACAGCCTGATTACCTGACCTACAGCGACCAGTCAGGCCCGAACAGCTATCTGGGTTATCTGAACGATCTGAAGGAACATTATTCCGAAATGCCCCTTGTGATTGCCGAATTCGGAGTGCCCTCGAGCTGGGGAAGCGCTCACCAGTCATTCAGCAACATGCATCATGGAGGCTATTCGGAAAAACAGCAGGGAGAAAAGAACATGAGGCTGATGCACAACATCTTAGATGCAGGATGCGCCGGAGGCTTCATGTTTGCATGGATGGACGAATGGTTCAAACCTACCTGGATTGTAAGCTATCTCGAAGCTTACGGGATGCAATCGGGGGGAAGCACCATACCTACAAGGCAGCTGTGGCATAACCTTACATCGCCTGAACAGAATTTCGGGCTGGTCTCATACGATCAGAAAACGACGGCCCCCTTTGTCCCGTACCAGACAGACAAACCGGCAGGTCCGCTGAGAAAAATAAGCGCTACCAACGACAATGCTTTCTTCTTCCTCGAAATCGAAGCTGACAGGCAGCTGGCTGCCGGGGATACCATCATGGTGGCTTTCGACACTTACCTGGCCAGTCTCGGCGAATCGCGCCTGCCCAACGGCAGAACTCTGGAGAACAGGTCGGAATTCCTTATGACAATGAGGCTGTCGGATGACACTGCCCTTTATCATGTTACCCAGGCATATAACATGGACGGACTGACTCCGCGGTTCGACCTTTCAAATCATTCCGTCCAGCGTTTCAGAAGCACTATTACCGACGGGGCGCCATGGGTGGTGATGCACTGGTACAACGACGGCTTTAAGCTGAAAGGACAGGATATAGGAAGATTGCCGATGGAGAACTCGCCTGATTTCACTTTCGGCGAGATGACGGCAGCGGCATGGAGCGGCAACAGGATCAGGATACGCGTTCCATGGACCCTTCTTTACTTCCATGATCCCACCCAGATGAAAGTGATCGACGGAGCAGCATCCTACGACGGAGGCTATAATTATGTAATCTCATCCTCAGTTTCAGATGGCATAGCAGTATCCGTTTACTTCGACAGGAATGTAACTTCTTCGGTCAGCAGGTATAACTGGGAAAAATGGCTGACTGTACCGGCAACTGTGCCCAGGGAAAAGAAATCGCTCGAAGTAGTGAGAAACGGATTGTCAGCAATCCCGCGGTTTACTGACTGAAATCTTCTCCTCCGTCAATAATACGGGTGCGGGCTTTTTTCTTCTTACTAAAGCCTGAACGCTCGGCTTTGCCCCAGCCTTTCTTTCCTCTGAGAGCTTCTAAATTGCCCCTTACCGCAAAGTAAGTATGAACGGGATAGAAGAAGGGTTCCAGGAAAGCGACTCCTACAAGCTTCAGCACATCTCTCTTCCTTCTGTACTTATGGAAGGTGATCTCCTCAAAAAGTATAGCCCATGTCGACAGACTTACTGCAAAGGAATAGACGAAAAGGAAAAGCAGAAGATAGAAAGGCCAGTTCAGAGAATCGCGTATTATAAGATATATGGTATAGATGAAACCGGAAAAAGCAATCAGAGGAGCCATCCATTCAAAGAAGAACCAGTAGGGATAACCCAGAAGACCAAGCCGGCCGTACTGGCTGTTCATAAACATTTTGCGATGTGTGCGGAGCGATTCGATAAGACCGCGGGTCCATCTTGTCCGTTGTTTCCTCATCGACTTGAGGTCGGAAGGAACTTCAGTCCAGCAAAGCGGATCAGGTATGTAGGTAACTTCGTATTTCGTATCGCTCTCAGCCATATAACGCCTCATCCTGAGAACCAGTTCCATGTCCTCGCCAACGGTACCCTTTCCAAAGCGCTCCTGGGCGCTC
>ERZ795055.4123-NODE-4123-length-10312-cov-5.066686_pt1 | contig 10312 bp, 7 predicted proteins | sample MGYA00375139_ERZ795055 | MGnify/ENA primary metagenome ERZ795055 (study PRJEB30184, sample SAMN05720283) | anaerobic digester metagenome | isolation source: active sludge of municipal wastewater-treating anaerobic digesters | place: USA | collected 2015-01-23 ...
CGGCCTCGACACCCTCCGCCAGGAGCACCCCGAACGGCTCTCCGAAGAGGCCCAGCTCCTCAGTGTCCTGGTCGCGCGGCCCCCCGACACCCTCCACCCCAGGGTCTTCACCCTCGACCCGCCCGGCGACGGCAGCCTCTGGCTCGGCCGCGCCGCCCTCGCCACCGGCGACGTGAAAACCGCCGGCGACGCCTTCCGCCGCTACTGGGACCGGCCCGGCGGCGCCGCAGCCCGCGTCCGCGCCCGCTCCGTCCTCGCACCCGGCCCCGCCGCCGCCCCGGCCGACCTGTACCTCCAGGGGCGCCGCTTCTGGTTCGCCGGCCTGTGGGACGAGGCCTTCGACGCCTTCGCCCGCGCCCGCGACGGCGGCCACCAAAGCCCCGACCTCGACTGCTTCGCCGCCGTCCGCGCCGAACTCGACGGCAACCGCGACGCCGCCCTCGCGGCCTACCGCGCCGTCGTGGAAAAGGCCCCGCACCACCGCCTCGCCCTCCTGCGCCTGCGCGCCCTCACCCCCGCGAAAAAGTAGGCGCCCGGGGCCTTTGTTTCCCGGCACGCGGCGGACTAAGATAGAATCCCGCGGCGGACGCGCCGGACGGCGCCCCCCCCCGCGCAACCACGGGAGACCGGCCATGTCCAAGACCCTCGCGATTGCCCCCGCATTCCTCTCCCTCCTGTTCGCCGCTGGCGCGGCGTGGGCCTGGCAGCCCACGGGAAGCCTCGCCGAACTGTGCGATGACGCGCTGCTGCCGAGGGCGCGGACGGGGGTCAAAATGGCCTCCTTCTCCAGCTATGACCGCACGGGCGGCAACAATGACGGCTTCTCGGGCCAGTATTCCAAGCTGCGCGAGGAGGACGGCAACAGCGTCATCGCCGAGATGGAGGGGCCGGGCTGCATCTACCGGCTCTGGACGACCCACGCGGGCGGCGAGGCGGACGGACTGCTGGAGCGCAAGGGGGAGCACATCCGCATCTACCTCGACGGCGAGGCCGTGCCCGCGCTGGACGCGCCGATGGAAAGTCTGTTTGACAACTCGCTGGAGCGGTTCCCCAACCCCCTCGCGGGAAAGGGCATCGGCGGCTTCTACTCCTACATCCCCATCCCCTACCGGAAATCCTGCAAGGTGGTCGTGGACGGGCTGGGCGTGAAGTTCTACCAGCTCAACTACGCCACCTTCCCCTCCGACGAGGGGGTGAAGACCTTTCAAATGGCAATGACGCCGGAGGAGCGGGAGCTGCTGGGCCGCGCCGTGGCCCGGTGGAAGGACCCCCTCGGCACGCTGCGCGCGGCGGGCGAGGCCGTGGAGATTCCCCTGGCCCACCAACCCGCCGGGAAGGAGCCCGCGCCCTTCACCCACACGCTCACCGTGGACGCCCCGACGCTCCTCCACGGGATGACCCTGGAGGGCGTGGACCCCGCGTTCGTCGCGCGCACGGAAATCGAAATCACCGCCACCGGCGCGGCGCTGCGCCTGCCGCTGGCCTTCTTCTTCGGGCAGGTCCCCGGCGCCGTCCCGTACTCCTCCCTGCTCTTCGGCGCGGAGGGCGGGGTGTGGTACAACCGCGTTCCCTTCGTGTGCGCCCGCGAGTGCGTGATCCGGCTCTCGGGCATTCTGCCCGCCGAAGGCAAACTGACCGTCTTCCGCTCGCCGCTGGCGGGCGACCCCGCGGACTGCGGCACGCTCATGGCGCAGTACAACGAGAGCCTGCCCACGCGGCCCGGCGTGCACCACCCCCTGCTGAAGACCGCCGGGCGCGGCCATGTCGTCGGAACCCTGCTGTCCACCGAGGGGCCCGAGGGCCTGCCCTTCTGGCTGGAGGGGGACGACCGGTGGGTCGTTGACGGCGAACTGCGCATCCACGGCACGGGGTCCGAGGACTACTTCAACTGCGGCTGGTACGCGCTGAAGGGGCGGCTCAACGGGCCGGAGGCCCTGCCCTCGCACGGGTTCCCCGTCTACGGGATCGCCGGCGGCACCATGCGCGCCGCCGCCTTCCGCTGGCACTACGGCGACCCCGTGCCCTTCGCCGGGTCCATGGACTTCGCCATCGAGCACGGCGAGGTCAACCGCCACATCGCCGACTACCGCAGCGCCGTCTTCTGGTACGCCTGCCGCTAGGACGGCGGCCCGGTCAGAAGGGCCAGACGACGGGGATGATGAACTGGGCGCACGCCGCCAGCACGACGGACAGCGGCAGGCCGAGGCGCACGTAGTCCGTGAACCGGTAGCCGCCCGCGGCGTACACCATCAGGTTGGTCTGGTAGCCGATGGGCGTCAGGAAACTCGCCGACGCGGCGAAGGCCACCGCGATGGCGAAGGGCCGGGGGGCCACCCCCAGCTGCCCCGCGATCCCCACCGCGAACGGGAACACCAGCGCCGCCGCCGCGTTGTTCGTGATCACCTCCGTCACCAGCGCGGTGAACACGTACACCCCCAGCAGCACCGCGCCGGGGCCGAACCCGCCCGCGTGGTCCGCAATGCCCCGCGCCACCACCTCCACGCACCCCGAATTCACCAGCGCCTTCCCCAGCCCGAAGGCGCACCCGATCGTGACAAGGGTCTGCACGTCCACCCCGTGCCGCGCGTCCGAAGCGGAGATGCACCGCGTCAGCACCATCAGCCCCGCCACCAGAAAGGCCGCCGTCACCGTCCGCAGCAGCCCCGTCGCCATCAGCGCCACCAAAAGCGCCAGCAGCACCGCGGAAAGCACCGTCTTGTCCGTCCGCACGGGCCGCGAGTCCTCCACCCCGCTCACCAGCAGAAAGTCCGGGTCGTTGCGGTGCACCCGCTCGAAGTGCGGGTCCGTCTGGAGGAGCAGCGTGTCGCCCGGACGAAGCGAGAGGTCGCCCACCTTCCCGCCCAGGCGCTCGCCCCCCCGGTGCACCGCGATGATCGCCGCGCCGTACGCCGCGCGGAAGTTCGAGTCGCGCACCGTCTTCCCCAGGCACGGAGACGTGCCCGACACCACCGCCTCGCACAGCACCCGGCCCCGCCGGCTCACCGCCCCCGTCTCGTAGCCCCCGCCGCCCACGGGCACAAAGCCCGGTATCTTCTCCAGGTCCACGATCGTCGCCGCCACCCCCGTGAAGGTCAGCACGTCCCCCGCCGCCAGCACCTGCGTCGGCGCCACCGGCGTCAGAAGCTGGTCCCCCCGCGCGATCTCCACCAGGAACAGCCCCGGCAGCCGCCGCAGCCCCGCCTCCTCCACCGTCTGCCCCGACAGCCGGCACCCCGGCTGGATCTCCAGGTTCACCAGGTACTCCCGCGACGCGTCGCGCATCTGCGCGAAGAAGTCCCTGCGCTCCGGAAGCAGCCGGCGGCTGAACAGGACCAGGAACAGCGCCCCCGCCACCGCCGTGGGAAGCCCCAGCCAGGAAAGCTCGAACAGCCCCATCGGCCGCAGCGACTCCGCCAGCTCCGGGGACGCCTCCGCCGCCTGGCGCATCATGCCGTTCACCACCAGGTTCGTGCTCGTCCCGATGAGCGTGCAGGTCCCCCCCAGGATCGTCAGAAACGACAGCGGCATCAGCAGCCGCGACGGGGCCACGTTGTGCCTGCGGCACCACCCCGTCACCACCGGGATGAACATGGCCACGATCGGCGTGTTGTTCAGGAACGCCGACAGCCCCGTCACCCACAGGGACATGCGCACCAGCGCCCCCCGCTCCGTGCGCGTCCGCCCGAACACCCACCGTCCCAGAATCTCCAGCGCCCCCGTCTCCCGAAGCCCCGCCGCCACCACGAACAGCGCCGCCACCGTCAGCATCTCCGGGTTCGCAAACCCCGAAAACGCCTCCTCCGGCGTCACGATCCCCGCAAGCATCGTCAGCACCACCGCGCCCATCAGCAGGGCGTCCGGCGCGCGGTTCGACGCCAGACCGGCAAACACCACCGCCACGGTGGCCAGACAAAAATACCCTTCCCACGTCATGGGGCAGTCTCCCAAAGGCCGCGCGCGGAAAGACGGCGGGCCCGCTCAGGCCATTATATTCCCCCCTTCCCGCCGCCTTCCATTCCGCGGGCCTCAGCCGAGGCGGCGGAGCACCTCGGCGACATCGGCGGCGGTGACGCCGATCTCCAGGACGCAGCGGAAGCCGACGGCCGCCGCGCGGGTCTCGTAGGCCGCCGGCCGGTCCGCGCGCAGGGGCGCGGGGGCGTCGGCGAAGTTGCCGCCGCACACCAGCATCAGGTCGCCGAAGTCGGGAAGGCGCCCGGCGGCGGCCGGGTCGGCGGGGGTGACCGTCCACTCGCTGACGTTCCCCGCGAGGTCGGCCGCGCCGCACCAGGACCGGTCCCGCTCGAAGGTGGCGACGGGCGCGAGCTTCTGGGTCTGGCAGTTGCACCCGCCGGCCTGCCAGTCGCCGCCCCAGGGGTACATGTCCGAAGTGTCCTTGCCCCCGTGCGCCGCCAGCGCCCACTGGGCGCGGGTGGGCAGGGTCTTGCCCAGGTGCGCGGCGCAGGCCTGGGCGTCGAAAAGAGAGACCCAGGTCATGGGGTAGTCGGGGTAGGTCTGCATCATGTCGCGCACCTCGGCGGGCACGCGCCACCCGCCGGGGATTTCGGCGGCGAACTTCGCGTACCGCCCCATGGTGACCTCCGTCGTGTCCATGAGGAAGCCCGGCACCGCGACGGACACTCCGCCGACCGTGACGGCCCCCCCGGGCACGAACACCATGTCGGCGCGGCTGAGGGCCAGGGCGAGGTAGCACCGCAGCACCTCCTCGGCGTCGGACGCGGCGGCGCCGGACCCCGCCGCCTCCAGCAGGCCCCGGCGGCGCTCGGCCTCGGTGAACAGCGCGCGGTTGGCCTCGGAGGCGCCCGCGAGGGGCTCCACGCGGGCGCGGACCTCCCCGATCAGCCGGAGAACCTCGCCCGCGCGCCCCCCGGCGGCGGGCGGCGCCGCGGCGGACGGCGCGCCGGCCGCCCCCCATTGGCGCGCCAGGCCCGCGAGGCCCGTCAGGATGCCGCCCGCGATGAGGACGGCGAGCGCCCACCCGGCGGCCTTTTTCCAGGGGAAGGCGGCGCCGCCGCGGGCCTGCCGCCGCGACACCTTGGTGATGTCCTTGCCCCGGGACACGAGCTCGATGACCGGCTGGAGCGCGGCGCGGAGCTCCGCGGCGTTCTGGAAGCGGCGCTCGGGGTTGGGGTCCACGCACTTCGCCACAATGTCGTCCATGGCGGGCGGGATCTCCCCGAGCATCTGCGAGGCGGGCCGGGGCACGCCGGTGGGCATGTTGCCCGTGAGCACCTCGTAGAGGACGACGCCGACGCTGTAGATGTCGGCGCGGGCGTCCACGTCGTGGCTGGTGCGCAGCTGCTCCGGCGACATGTAGTACGGCGTGCCCATGACCACCGCCGTGCCCGTCATGCGCGGGTTGTCCATGAGCTTCGAGATCCCGAAGTCCATCAGCTTGACGCGCCGGTCGCGGTCAATCATGATGTTCTCCGGCTTGATGTCCCGGTGGATCGTGTACTGGTGGGCGTACTCCAGCGCCACGCAGAGCTGGTCAATGATCCGAAGCACCTCGGCCACCGGCAGCCGCTTGCCCGGCGGCAGCTTCTCGATCATGTTGCGCAGGGACTCGCCCTGCACGTACTCCATCGAGATGAACACGCCCTTGCCCGCGCTGCCGATGTCGTGCACCCGCACGATGTTCGGGTGGGCCAGCTTCCGCGCGATCCGCGCCTCGTTGAAAAACCGCTCCACCACCATCTTGTCCCGGAGGAACTGCGGCAGCAGCGTCTTCAGCGCCACGTCCTCCCCCAGGACGTTGTCGTGGACCTTGTAGATGCAGCCCATGCCCCCCCGGCCGATCATGTCCAGCACCGTGTACCGGCCGTTCACCACCTGCCCCCGCCGGAACTGCATGTCGTCGGCCGGCGGCGTGGCGAGGCGGGTGGCCTCCTCGCTCGTCGCGTTGCCCAAAGGCCGGGCGCACCGGGCGCAGATTCTCGCCCCGGGGGGGTTCTGATGCCTGCAATGGGGGCACATCGCCATGTGGTCGGTCTTCCCTTGGGGGGCGGGCGCGCAGGGCCCCGGCCCCGGCAAAACTATAGCACACTCCCGGCGGGGGCACCGCCGGAATCACCCGCGGGCGGCCCGCCAAGCAGGCCGGACTCGTCCAGCCGCCGCAGGATCTCCTCGGCCGCAATGCGGTGCCCGAGGACCGTCGGGTGGATGAAGTCCGCGAACGTCTCCTTCAGGTCGGGGCGCTCGTTCAGAAGCCACAGGTCCACCACGGTGAACCCCAGCCCGGCGCACATCTCCGCGACGCGCGTCACCGCGCCGGAGCGGCGCGGCTCGCAGGGGTGGAAGATCACGGCGGCCACGGGAATCCCGTGCTCCCCGGCGACGCGCGCGATCCGCTCGTAGGCCGGGCGGAGGATGCCCCCGGCCGCCATCTTCCGGATCTGTAGCGCACGCAGGGATATCCAATCCCACGCGCGGGAACCGGACCGGGTGAAATGCCGCCAAAGCCCGGCGTCCTGCCCGATCATGTGGTCGTTTTCGCAGTACTGCACCAACAAAAGGTCGGGCTGAAACCGCAGAACGCGCGTGGCGAACAGTTCGGCCTCCTGCTCGGCGTTGTACCCCCCGACCCCCATGTTCAGCACCTCGTACCGGGGGCCCTTCCCGGCGCGGGCGGCGAGAAGCCCCTCCAGCACTTTGGGGTATGTCTCCTCAAGGCGCTGCCACCACCCAAACGTCACAGAGTCCCCGATGACGCAGATCCGGAAAACGTCCGCGGGTTTCTCCTGGGCGTACTCGCCGTCCCGAAACCCGTGCGAGTTGATCGAAATGAAGTCGTTCAGCCGGACGCCGGGGCGCATCTCGTACACCAGCACGGGGTTTGAGGATCGGACATGGGCGAGGCTGTTGCCCTGCCCGTCCCAGGTGAAGGCGGAGATGAGCTCGGGAGGGGCGTGCACCGCGTAGACGGTGCCGTCGAACGGCCTGTCCCCGTGCGGCTGGGACATCCGCAGCACCCCCTCGAGCAGCAGAAAGACCAGCGCCACCGACAACGCCGAAAGGCCCATGCCGGAAAAGAGCGCCCGGAAACACCCGCGCCCGGGACCGGGCCGCGATGTCTGCTGTTCGTGCTCGCTCATGCGCTCCAAATCCGGGCCTCAGGGCCTGAAAACGCGGCTTTCCGCCGCCCCGGCAGACTATAGCACACCCCCGCGTGTGGTATCATGCGGGGTCCAAGGCGGCCCCCGGGCCGCGACACCTCTGGAGGACGTCATGACGCGGGTGAATCTGGTCACGGGCGGCGCGGGTTTCATCGGCTCGCACCTGTGCGAGGCCCTGCTGGCGCGGGGCGAGGAGGTGCTCTGCCTCGACAACTTCTTCACGGGGCGCAAGGCGAACATCGCCCGCCTCGCGGAGAACCCCCGCTTTGAGCTGATCCGCCACGACATCACCCACCCCGTCGTGCTGGAGGCCGACCGCATCTTCAACCTGGCCTGCCCCGCCTCGCCGGTCCACTACCAGCACAACCCCGTGAAGACCATCAAGACGAACGTCATGGGGGCCCTCAACACCCTCGGCCTCGCCAAGCGCGTCGGCGCCCGCATCCTCCAGGCCTCCACGTCGGAGATCTACGGCGACCCCGAGGTGCACCCGCAGGTCGAGGGCTACTGGGGCAATGTCAACACCATCGGCCCCCGCAGCTGCTACGACGAGGGCAAGCGCGTGGCCGAGGCCCTCTTCTTCGACTACCACCGCCAGAACCGCGTGGACATCCGGGTCATCCGCATCTTCAACACCTACGGCCCGCGCATGCTCGTGAACGACGGCCGCGTCGTCAGCAACTTCGTCGTCCAGGCCCTGAAAAACGCCCCCATCACCCTCTACGGCGACGGGTCGCAGACCCGCTCGTTCTGCTATGTGGACGACCTGGTCCGCGGCATGACCGCCATGATGGACTGCGACGGGTTCCACGGCCCTGTCAACCTGGGCAACCCCGGCGAGTTCACCATCCGCGAGCTCGCCGAAATCGTCATCGAGCTCACGGGCTCCCGCTCCGTCCTGGACTACCAGCCCCTGCCGGTGAACGACCCCGCCCGCCGCCGCCCCGACATCTCCCTCGCCCGCGAAAAGCTCGGCTGGGAGCCGAAGATCCCCCTGCGCGAGGGGCTCAAGCCCACCATCGCCTACTTCGACGCCCTCCTCTCCGGAAAGGGCGCGCCCGAAGCCTGAACCGCCCGCCCCCGGCGTTCAGGGAATCGCACTGAAATCCGCCCACCCTTCCTGACAAAGAGTTCTTTCGTCCCCTGTTCCTTCTCCTCTTCAACGCTGAAAGCGTTGCCGAATATAGCCCAGGGCAGGCCGCCGCCCGAAGGGCCAGGCCTGCCCTGGGTTGCCCGGACAGAAAGCATCATGCCCCAACGGGGCAGCCGAAATTGGGACGGGCACCCAAAGACAAGGCCGGCGGGACGCCGGCGGTACGAAGAGGGCCGACGGGGTGCCTTCCGTACCGCAGGCGTCCCGCCGGCCCCGGCGTTGCGCCGGCGGGCCGCGCCCCGCCATAATAACCGCCCCCCGGCAGGCCCGGGGCCACCCCCACAAGGAGACTTGTCATGCCGCAGTGCCCCGAATCCTTCGCCAATGTCACCGCCGTCTGCAAGGCCAACGTCTATTTCGACGGCAAAGTCGTCAGCCACACCATCCTCCTCGAAGGCGGCGAGAAGAAGACCCTCGGCCTCATCTACCCCGGCGCCTACAACTTCGGCACCGGCCTGCCCGAGCGCATGGACGTCGTCGCCGGCGCCTGCCGCGTCAAACTCGCCGGCGCCGCCGACTGGTCGGAATACGCCGCCGGCACGCATTTCGACGTCCCCGGTAACTCCTCGTTCGACATCGCCGTCGCCGACGGCGTCCTCATGGAGTATGTCTGCTCGTACATCGGCTGAAACGGCGGTCCGGCGGCGCCGGACACGCGGGAGAATCGCCATGAAACGGTTGGTGCTCGCCTCACTGCTCGCCCTCGCCTGCCTGCCCGCCCTCGCCGAGGGCGGCGCGGACCCCTTCGTCGGCCGCTGGGCCCTCGACCTCCCCGGCAACGCCGCCGGATGGCTTGAGGTCAAACAGGAGGACGGCTGGCTCGACGGCAGCGTCCTCTGGGGCGGCGGCAGCGTCCTGCCCCTCGACAGCGTCTACATCGAGGACGGCACCCTCCGCGCCGCGCGCGGGAACACCGTCGAGCGCAAACTGCCCGACGGCACCGTCCGCAGCCAGTACGTCTCCGACCTCTACGCCTTCACCGTGAAGGGCGACACGATCACCGGCACCCGCGTCAGCCCCAGGAGCGACGGCACCGGCGTCGCCTCGGTCAAGGTCACCGGAAAGCGCATCCCCCCGCTGCCCCCCGCCCCCGACCTCGCCAAGCTGAAATTCGGCGAGCCCGTCACCCTCTTCAACGGCAAGAACCTCGACGGGTGGAAGCCCCTCGGCCTGGGCAAGAACGGCTGGCGCGCCGAAAACGGCGTCCTCGTCAACGACGCCCGCCAGGAGGACGGAAAGCCCAAGGTCCACTACGCCAACCTGCGCACCGAGGCCGAGTTTGAGGACTTCAACCTCACCCTCGAGGTCAGCGTGCCCAAGGACGGCAACAGCGGGATCTACCTCCGCGGCGTCTACGAGGTCCAGGTCCTCGACAGTTACGGGAAGCCCCTCGACACCCACAACATGGGCGGCATCTACAGCCGCGTCGCCCCCGCCGCCGCCGCCGAAAAACCCGCCGGCGAATGGCAGACCATGGACATCACCCTCGCCGACCGCCACGTCACCGTCATCCTCAACGGCGTCAAAATCCTCGACAACATCCCCCTCGCCGGATGCACCGGCGGCGCCCTCTGGGCCGACGAGTTCCGCCCCGGACCCCTCTACCTCCAGGGCGACCACACCGCCGTCCAATACCGCAACCTCATCCTCCGCCCCATCATCAAATAGCCCGCCAACACCCGACCCCCCACCGCGCCGAGGCCCCCGCCCCGGCGCGTTTCCTTTCCCCCAGAGCCCCCAAACCCTAGACCCCAAACCCTAGACCCTAGACCCTAGACCCTAAACCCTAGACCCTAGACCCTATCCCCCAACGCCCGCCCCAGCCGCCAGGCGATCCGCCCCGGATGCCGCAGCGCATGCTCCCAAATCCGCACCACCGTCCACCCCGCCCGCCGCAGCGTCCGCGTCACCTCCGCATCCCGCGCCCGGTTCCGCGCCGCCTTCGCGTCCCAGAACTTCCGGTTCGACTTCGGCCGCCGGTAGCACTTCGGGCACCCGTGCCAGAAACACCCGTCCACAAACACCG
>ERZ795055.4124-NODE-4124-length-10311-cov-5.425215_pt1 | contig 10311 bp, 8 predicted proteins | sample MGYA00375139_ERZ795055 | MGnify/ENA primary metagenome ERZ795055 (study PRJEB30184, sample SAMN05720283) | anaerobic digester metagenome | isolation source: active sludge of municipal wastewater-treating anaerobic digesters | place: USA | collected 2015-01-23 ...
CCTGATGGGATGGAATAATCCATACTTGATTACTTTTGCACAAACAAAATATACAGAACTACTATGGTGAAAATCAAATCCTTCAAGGGGATCAGGCCTGTACCCGGTAAAGCACAACGGATTGCTTCAAGGCCTTACGATGTATTGAATAAAGAGGAAGCCAGGCACGAATCAGCAGGTAATCCCTGGTCGTTTCTGCATGTGATCAAACCCGAAATTGACCTGCCGGATGATGTATACGAATACAGCATGGAGGTATACGAAAAGGGGAGGGACAACTTCAGAAAGCTGATGTCGGATGGTGTACTTGTACAGGATGCGGAAGACCTGCTGTACATCTACGCACAGACCATGAACGGCAAAACCCAGTACGGACTGGTAGCCTGTGCGTGGGTAGAGGACTACATGAACGACAGGATTAAAAAGCATGAGCTTACACGACCTGACAAGGAAGAGGACCGCAAGATGCATGTGAGGACTTCGGGGATGAACTATGAACCAGTATTTTTTACCTATCCGGCCAATGCAGAAATTGACAGAATTGTAGCTGAAGTGGTAAAGCATACGCCCGATTACGATTTCACCTCAGTGGATGGCTTCGGCCATCATTTCTGGGTGGTGCGTGACAAAAGTACCATCAGCAGGCTAACAGCTCTTTTTGCTGAGATTCCTGCCACCTATGTGGCTGACGGGCATCACCGGACTGCAGCAGCTGCGCTGGTTGGCAATGAACGGAAAGGGGCTAATCCGGATCACAGGGGCGACGAGGAGTATAATTTCTTCCTTGCCGTACATTTCCCCGACAACCAGCTTACCATTATCGACTACAACCGGGTCATCAGGGACCTGAACGGGCTCACACCTCAGGAGCTGCTGGAAAAGCTGAGCACCGCCTTTGAAGTGAAGAACATGGGTTCTGAGGAATACAGGCCCTGTGCACTGCATAATTTCAGTATGTACATGCAGGGTGAGTGGTATTCACTTACTGCCAGGGAAGGGTTTTATAACGACGACGATCCCATTGGTTGTCTTGATGTGACAATTCTCTCCGGGCAGGTGTTAACGCCGATTTTTGACATCACCGACCTCCGGAAATCAAAAAGAATTGATTTTGTGGGAGGTATCCGGGGACTCGGTGAGCTTAAACGCCGCGTAGATTCGGGTGAGATGGTGGTTGCATTTGCGCTGTATCCTGTAAGCATGGATCAGCTGATCCGTATTGCGGATACCGGCAACATCATGCCCCCGAAAACCACATGGTTTGAGCCCAAGCTTCGCAGCGGACTTGTGATCCACAGCCTGGATTAGTGCGCAATAAACTGTTCTGAACAGAGGAGTGGCTTTTCTTACTCGGTAGCCATATCGAGGTGGGTCTTTTTGAAGAACCTGAAGATGAGCCACTCTTTTCTTTCCCGCTCAAGCTGCTTCTTCACACGTAGCCCTTTGCGGTAGCCGTCGGTCTTCATGATATTGGCTTTCCGCTTGTTGTAAGCCCTGATGGCAGGGTCGGTTGATTTTCCGTTGTAGCGGTGGTTGCTCCTGAAGAGCCCTTCGGGCATATCGAACTGGTAGTGCAGTCCGAGGTTGATGTATCCGTATCCTTCCTGGCTTGTGTTTACGCTTGCATGGGCATCCAGGTTATCGGCCCGCAGGTTTCTCAGGCTGAACTCGCCGGTAACGGTAAAGGTTCCGGTAACTCTGTATTCTGCTCCGATGCCGAGTGGGATGATCATATTGAGGGCTTTCCTGTGCCCGGTCCCTTCGGTGTCAATCAGGCTGTCGGTGTCCTGTTGCCGTATCCAAGCACGGTAGCTGAGGATTCCCAGTCCGGCGTAAGCGTATACATTCAGAGGCCTTTGGGGGTCATTCCCCAGGAAGACATCAGTGAGGTTCAGGATGCCCGAGGCACTTACTTCCACGATGTCGCTTTTGAAATAGTAATCCTGATTTTCGTCGGAGGAGGATAAGGTGCCGGTAAGCAGATTCATTTTGGTCCAGAATACCCCGCTGAACTTTTTGGTGAGGGAGAGGCCGTACATGAAGTTACGGTCGCTGTAAAAGTCACCTGAGAATGGATTGGAATTGGAGAAGGAGTTGCGTCTGGTACTGACGTCGCCGTAGAACTTTGTGGTGCCGAGAGATAGTCCCAGGTACCAGTGTTCAAAGCTACGGTAGTTGTTTGCCTGCGTTACTGAAGCGGTACCCTGGTAACTCAGCAGGGCCACCATCACAAGGATTAACGGAGTTTTGATTCGGAACATCCTGTTCAGGTTTTTCTTTTTGTGGTGAAGCATCAATGGGTATAACGTTTTAGTGCAAACAATCTTGTGTTCGTTTTGTGCGGCAAAGATACCGGTTTTTTTTAGACCATTGCAGCTCAGAGGGATATAGATCAGGAAGTTATCAACAAGCAGGGGTTAATCAACCGGAATATCATGGAATACCGAGTGTGTTGCGGTGTTTGGCCGGAAGGTTTGCCACGATCCAGTTTCGTTCCATCAACAGGTTTTTGAGATGGTCCCTTACCTCCTGCGGGTTTTCGCGCAGGAATGTGGAAACAAAGATGCGGTCTGCAATAAGGGGGTGTGCATCTGCCGAAAAAACCTTCGGATAGGAGTCGAATTCTGCAAACAACGAATCGGCGGCCACAATGGAGAGAGCAGTCACCGTAAGACGGAAATCACGGGCAGCTGCTTCAGTATAGCGGGTATGGTAAGGGCTTAACCATTTGGATCTCTGGTCGCAGAATACAAGAAACTTTAACAGGGATGTTCTGTTGCCCTGGGCGGCAAAATAATACCGGTAGAGAATATTTTCAGCCAGCTCCTGGCGATAGGTCTGAATAAATTTATCCCCGAGTAACCCTTTGTTTTTTTCCAGTTCTGTTATCAGCCTGATTCCTTCTGTGCTGTCGGTCGGATCCTCCGGCAGGGTGACATCGGGCAGAAAGCCGGGAAAGGTAGCCAGATAATACCGAAGGCCGGAGAAAGTGGCCATCTGCTGCATCAGTTTCTTTTCACCATCGGTGTCTTTAACAAGCCTGAACATATCTGTGGCCTGTTTGAGCCCTGTGGGCAGCCCTGCTTCCAGGGAGGCAGTATGAAAGGCAAGCATCGCCAGGAGCTCAGTAGCGTTCCGATGGCCCTGGGCAGAGGCTTTCTTAAGATAGAGACTGGCCTTTTTAACATCGCGCGGCTGGTCGAATTTTCCGTTCAGGAAGATCAGGGCATAGTCGTACTGGGCAGGTGCGTATCCGCCATCTGCACTCTTCTTCAGGAATTCCATAATCATCGCAGGATCTTTCGGGAGCCCCAATCCATCGGCATACATATAGGCGATCCGGTGGTTGCCGGAAGGATTTCCCTTTGCAGCTGCCTTGTGATACTCCTTCAGTGCCTTCTTCAGATCCACATCGGTTGAGCGCCCGATCCGGTAATGGTCGCCAAGCACCACCATCATGGCCGGATCGTGCCTGGCTTTCTTCTTTACCTCTTCAAAATCATACTTGTAAAAGCTGTTATTGTCCGGAAATCCGGTCATTACCTCATAAAAATAGGGGTTAGCCCTGTAGGCCTGGCTAATATCGGGCGGTGCCGGGAGTTTCGGAAGTGTAGGGGGTGATTGCGCCATGCCTGTCAGGGGCAGCACAAGCAGGATCGAAATCAGTTTCAGGCAATGCTTGGGTATATACATATATAATTGTATCGGTTCTGCGGATTCCTGGTTACAGCCCCCTTTCCGGTTTTGGTCGTTTCGAGGGTTTGTCGTAACGGTGGGCGGGATTCCTTGCATCAATATCTTCGATATATTTCCACTTGCCATGGTCAAACACAAAACCGCACATAATATTTCCCTCAGGCACATAAAACTGGCGTTGTCCGGTAACCGAAGGATTTAGGGGAACGAGGTGGTCAAGGACAATCATATCGGCAGCTTTTCTTGATAATCTGTAACCTCTGGGGGCACGGGGTTTTGGGGCATCCTGCCGCATCCATCGTGTCATAAAGGAGAAGATGCCCGGTTTCCTCTGGTCCCCGGATGGGTTTCGGCGATGCTGTCCGGGGGATGATTCCCGTGCGAAGAGCTTTTTCTTTTTGATATAATAATGCTGTTTCTCGTATCGCAGGTTCATGGATGCCAGGGCTGAATACTCAAATATCACCCGCTTCTGCTGGGGCTGTCCGTACCTGAAAAGGCTTTGCCCAAACCGGGGCATCCCGTTGGAACGGAGGGTCATGACCTCTATCACCTTTTTGGTCGTTAAACGGTTGTGTCCCTCCCAGCCAAGCAGGGTATAATATCGGTTTCCGTTGTAACGGGTGAGTATGATATTATAATACACCGCCCCGTACCAGTTTTTATGGTCCAGTATGCGCATTTCAGGCGCATCGGATTTGTCGGCCAGATCGGTAAGGAAATACACTTCATAATCGTTTTTGCGTCTGCTGAACGCCTGGATAAAACCAAAGTACTGATAGGTGCCGTCATCTTTTGCCAGCATCCAGGTAATCAGCCGGAACCTTTTATCGGGCGATGGCAGAATATTTACCGTTTTAAGTGAATCGAACGGATATCTGAACGAATTATTCAGTGAAAGCGCTTCGGCAAGGAGGCTGATGAAGGCCTCATTGGCTTCATATCTGGCTGCTTCATCAGAACCCTGAAATACCTTTTGTGACAATACAGCAAGGGAGTCCTCGTATTCCCGGAACTCCGACATCTCCTGGGCACGGATGTGCACCGGGAGCATTGTGATGAACATAAAGAGCATTATCAGGGCCGGATTGGCAAAGCAGGGTTTTCTCACCATGAAACGGGAATTTGGTACCTTTGGCAACAAAGATAGAAGGAAAAAAGTAGAAAGCAGAAAGTAGAAAGTAGAAAGTAGAAAGTAATAAGTCAGGAATGAAGAGGGATTTGGTATCGGACAGGATAGGAAAAGCATTGGTTAGCCTTGGTGATGTCATTAAAACGTATCTGGCTGATCCGGTGAAGCCCGAAGGTGAGATGGCCCAATGGCTGTCGGAGGCGGTTGCACGGGCTCAGGAGAATCCCTGGTTCACCAGAGCAGCAATTCATTACTGCCTTTCCGGCTGGCAGCAGGCGCTGATGCCTTCGAGGATAAACCGGTGGTTAAAGATGTATCCTGAACTGATTACCCGGCGTGATCTGCCCTCCGCAAACATTCTGGTCGTGATGGCGGGTAATATCCCCATGGTAGGTTTTCACGACCTCGTCTGTTGCCTTATGGCCGGCCATCGGGTGATTGCCAAGCTCTCCTCAGAGGATCTTCATCTGATCCCTGCTGCGCTGAGGATCATGGCTTCTGCTGAACCTTCGCTCGAATCCGGGGTTGAATTTACCACCGGGCAGGTATCGGGTTTTGATGGGGTGATTGCCACAGGATCTGACAATACCTCCCGTTACTTCGAATATTACTTCGGTAAATACCCCCATCTGATCCGGAAGAACCGGAACAGCCTGGCGGTGGTAACGGGAAATGAAAGTTTTACCGAGCTGGATGATCTCTGCGACGACATCTTTACCTATTTCGGCATGGGATGCCGGAGTGTGTCCAAGATTCTTGTGCCCGAAGGGTATGATTTCAACGGCCTGATCTCCCTGTTTGATGCCCGTACAGATGCGGCCTTTCATCACAAGTACCGCAACAATTACGACTACAGGAAGTCCATCTTTCTGCTGAATGGCATTCCCTTCATCGATCATCCCAACCTGCTGCTGGTGGAGGATCAGGCGCTTGCCAGTCCATTGGCGGTGCTGCACTATCAGTACTACAGATCCCGGAATGAGATGGAAGCCATCATCCGAAGCCATGTCCCACAGCTGCAGACCGTGGTTGCCGATCAGGTGATTGTGGGTATGGAAGTGCCTTACGGAAAATCGCAGCAACCCGACCTGTGGGATTATGCCGACAGAACCGATACCCTCAGGTTCTTACTTGATCTGAAAGGTTCTTTACCGCAGACAGAATAAATCATTACTCCCCGCGCATCAGGGTCACCGACCCGTGGTATTTCTGATCTACTCCGTCGGTAACCAGCAGCACATAAAAGTAAATGCCATCTGCATTACCTTCGCCGGTCCACCAGTCACCTGCATAATCGCTGCTCTCGTAAACCCGGTTCCCCCATCGGTCGTAGATCGCCATATAGCTGTTTTTATAGTGCTCCAGATTTTCGATTTCAAACACATCGTTGTGTCCGTCGGCGTTGGGGGTAAACACATTGGGGACAATCAGTTCACAGTCGGGAACGGTTACTGTGGCGCTGGCGCTGTACTTCGTGCAACCCTCCACCTCGAGGGTATACACATATTGGCCGGGGGTAAGATCCTGGACCACAAGCGGCACGGTATTCTGACCGCCGGGAAGCCAGTGCAGGATGTACTCCGGATGCTGGAAAGCAATTCCAACCAGGGTAAGTTTCTCATGGCTGCAGATTTCGCCATCCTCCATCACAAACTGTGGTTCAGGGATGATTTTCAGCACGATATCATCTGCGCCAAAACAGTCCTTGCTCATGGGAGATGTAACCGTAACGGCATAGATCCCTGACTGGGTGATCTGCAGGGTTTGGGTATTTGCGCCGGTGGACCACTGATAGAGCAGTCCGGGATTGCCGGCATCCAGGGTAACCGGGGCAGTGTAACATTCGTCTGGGCCCAGGTTAACCGTAGGGAGGGGTGCCACGCTCAATTGCATGGTATCCACTCCCGAACATCCGTCCTTGGTAACGGTCACGGAATAGGTGCCTGGCAGCGACACCTGCATGGTTTGGGTGGTGATTCCGTTCGACCAGTTGTAGGTGGCCCCGGGATTGCCCGCATTGAATGCGTACAGCGTACCGATGCATATGGTGGAGTCTTTTCCAAGGTCAACCACCGGTGTGGGCTTTGTGTTCACCACCAGCACCGTGTCGTAAATACAGCCGAAATCATTAACAATCTGCACTGTATAGTTGTTGGGACCGGGAGTAACCGGTTTGGCGTAGATGGTAGAGTCGTTGACCATAGAAATTCCTGGACCATTCCAGATGATGGTATCGATACCCACGTAATACGACCAGTTGGTCGGGAGCAGGAGGGGGTTCAGGTGCAGGTCCCATGAAAAGATGTACCCGTTGTCGATGCCCCAGAAATCACAAATTTTGATGGACCATGTACCGTTGAGGGGGCATCCTGCCAGGTTGCCGAAAGGTTGGTCTGGGGTATAGTATCCGGTGTGGTTTACCGTGTTGGTGGAGTCGAGCTGGCTCTGGATCGAGTGGGAATTTACCGTTCCGATGTTCGGGTAGGTTTGGGACCAGCAGTAATTCCAGCCGGTACCCACCTGGTTCAGGGTAGGGTCACATGGGAATGAGGAGTTATCCCAGGGTGCGCCGTCGAGGGGGACCCCCATAAAGGCACCACCTGAATTGATATAGGTTTTTAAAACGGCCTGCTGGTTATTGGGGCATACGATGGTAAATTCAAGATCGCCCACGAACGAATGCTCCATATTCACACAGATACCCAGAATATCAGATGCCGACTGAATGGTTTGTCCGGGAAGGAAGTTATTGAACACCACATCGGTATAATAGCACTGGGTAGGGCAGTTGGGGCCATCCGGGATAAACATCGTGCTGTCGAAACGCTGGCTGGAAGACTGCTTGTAGGAAAGATCCTTTACCTTGACATTTGGATTGCTTTTGTGTCTGACATTCAGCAGGATGCTATCGCCGGTGCAGATGGATGGCGGTTGTATCACTGAAGTGATCGGATCATCGGCGATCCTTACCCTAAGGCTGATGGCGTTGGTGCTTTTGCATCCTGTGTGATCCTTCACCACCAGCATTACGTCATATCCTCTGACGGTGGCGTAGGTATGGGCTATGGTTTTTCCGGTATCGATGATGCCATCCCCAAAGTTCCAGATGAACAATGAGGTGGAATCGTGCTGCTGGTAGGAAAAACCATTCTGAGGATAGATGCCGCGGCCACTGAAAATCACAGGGCTGCCGAAACATACATCGACATAATTGCTGTCGTTGGGTTTTGGCGACATCACCAGGGTGTCAAGATCAGCCATAACCTGCTGGCAGGGGGTGCTGCAGCTTATGGTAGCATCCCAGCCGGCGTCGGCACTGGCACTGTTCGATTTAAACCTGAAGGTAATTGCACCCGATGTGTTGGTGATATTAGCTTCAACCTGAAACAGGGTAAGGGTATTTGAATTATTGAACCACGGCAGTCCGGCGGGCCCGCTCGAAATCAGCGGTGCGGTGGTATTGGGGCCGTCATAGATGAAAAGGGTATCGGTATTGTGAACGTTGAAATTGTTGAAATAAATCTTGATATGGGTGTTGGTGGCCGAAGAGGAGGAAAAAGTAACCACATAGTTCTCGTTATTGTTGTATGCCTGATAAGGTCCGCCGCTGTCGTAAAAGGTTCCTGAGCAGGTGCTTAGGGTGGCATTGTTGGTAAAGTTCACACCGAACTGATAGGTTTGGGCGTACAGGTACCCGGCCCGAGGAATTATCATCAGCAAGGGCAGAATTAGCAAAGATAACTTGAAGGCTCTCACAGCGAATAGGGTTTTAGCATACAAAGAAAATATAAAATGGTCTAATCCTTACAGAATATAAAAAAAACTTTCAAACCGGTTTTTATTTGGGAAATTATGATTAATTTTGCCGCCTGATTTCCGGAATGGTATGACCGGTTTCGGGAGAAGATGTTTAATGTAAGCACAAAATAAATCAGGCGTTATGAAGAAGGATATTCATCCGAAGGATTACAGAATGGTGGTTTTCAAGGATATGTCGAACGACTATTCCTTTATAACCCGCTCTACCGTTAAAACCAGAGATACCATTACCATGGAAGATGGCAAGGAGTACCCTTTGGTGAAGCTTGAAATCTCACACACCTCCCATCCTTTCTACACCGGAAAGATGAAGCTGGTTGATACCGCTGGTCGTGTTGATAAGTTCAAAAGCCGGTACAAGAATCATTACGGTTCTAAAGAAAAATAGCAATTCTGACCCGGCTTCCTGCCGGGTTTTTTGTTGATAGCCCTGCTGAAATCTTTTTTTTTCCTCTTGACCAGCGGCCTTAGAATTTCGTATATTGCGCTGATAACAATTCTATACAAAGATTCGATATGAATTATATTCTGTTCGACGAATTCATCACCAGAAAAAACATGCTCCCCCTTACATTTGTAAGGCCTGTGGCTGATCTTCGGTTTGGCATTCTTACCATGCGTGAGAAGTGGGAACATTTTCTCGGCGCCAAAACATCCACCCTTACCGAGAATTATCTGTTGCCAAAGTACCCCATCCATGAAGAGGATGAAAACATATTGATCAACGCCTCATTTCAGCCGGAACAGGGGATGGTGGATATGATCAGGAAACTGAAAATCAATCAGTCACTCGTTTCCGGGGACCATATCATTGCCATGTGCACCAACCGTGAAGGGAAAGAGCAGGAGGATATCGAGCTGGTAGAGTATGGCGGGAACCCTCTAAAGCTGAACTATCCATGGGATCTTTTCATGTATAACGATGTGGCCATCAGGCACGATTTCCCAATTGTGACAAAGGGGCGGAAATCTGCAGGATTTGGCAAGGGAACCCATGTGATTGCCCCTGAAAACGTTTTTGTGGAAGAGGGTGCCATGATCAGCCATGCCACGATCAATGCCACCAATGGGCTGGTGTATATCGGGAAGCAGGCCGAGATTATGGAAGGAGCCCTGATCCGCGGGAGCTTTGCCCTGTGCGATCATGCAGTGGTGAAAATGGGGGCCAGGATCTATGGTGCCACAACCATCGGCCCATGGTGCAAAGTGGGTGGCGAACTTGATAATGTGATATTTCTGGGTTACAGCAACAAGGCCCATGATGGTTTTATGGGTAACTCGGTGATCGGCGAATGGTGCAACATCGGATCAGGTACCAGCAGTTCGAACCTGAAAAACAGTTACGATATCGTGAAGGTATGGAACTACTATGAACAAAGGTTTATCGATACCGGTCTGCAGTTCGAACGCCCTCAGCACCGCATCGTTCAGGAACGTGCCGCCCTGGGCCACCACCTTGTCACCGAGCTCGGAGCTGTCACGCATCTTCATCACCTTGTACAAGGCGTTGCGGACCACCGAGTAGCTCAGTCCGGCGGAGATATCGCCGATCGAGGCGCCCTCCTTCTGAGCCTGCTTGACCGAGGAATTCATGAAGACGGTGCAGCGGCTGCCCAGGTCGACCGGCGCCGATGATTCCAGGCCGACCCTCGCGAAGTTGCGGA
>ERZ795055.4126-NODE-4126-length-10308-cov-3.725446_pt1 | contig 10308 bp, 7 predicted proteins | sample MGYA00375139_ERZ795055 | MGnify/ENA primary metagenome ERZ795055 (study PRJEB30184, sample SAMN05720283) | anaerobic digester metagenome | isolation source: active sludge of municipal wastewater-treating anaerobic digesters | place: USA | collected 2015-01-23 ...
CTCCGGTTTTTCGCGCGGCACGGTTGGCTTCCTTGTCATGATCGTCCAAATCTCCCCAGTCTCCAGCCGCATGGCGGGCCAACAGCTCGCGGGGCGACATTTCGTTCCGCGCCAGCGCGTCAAGGGCGCCGGGCGTAGCGACAACAGGCCCTAGATCGAAGCGGATTTCGGGCATTTTTTCACCTCCTTTCGCGATTTTTCGGGCTTTGGGTGTCAAGAAGGGTGTACACGAGAATTTATATGTATGGTCCGACGCCCAGGAGGCTCTTTTTGCGAAATCGGTGTTTCGTCTGGCCCCCTTCCAAAAGGCCTGTCGCATATAGGCGGGTAACATCGAAACGCGGAAGTAAAACCACGATTTTTCGCGCCAGGCCCGGCGGAGGGCATTCATCGCAGTGTCCGCCGGAGCGGTCCACCTCTGACGAACTCCCCCTAATAAGCCCCTTCTCGGCGGTCCATTCCAGATCGGCCAACGAGTAACCCGCTGAACAAGGCAGATTGACGCCCCACAAGGGACATGCTACGATTGAATTCAAAGAGGGCAGGGGAGTAGCCGCCATGCCGCCCTCGCGCCATCATAACTTGAACCGGGTCCTGTTGTAAGATGGGGGAAAGCTCCAAGAAAGGCCCCTCGTACAGTGCGGCGATGAATTGTAGAGAGGAGATGACGGTATGTCAGGCACAAAACGACCCTGGTGGAAGTTCTGGGAGCGGTCGGGCTCAACAGAACGATCCACACGGTTAGACGCGGAGGCTTTCCCCACTGAACCCGGCGGACCAACGTATCGCAATCCGATAGACGGCACACTGCTGGCTTTGGTGCCGGGGGGGCAGTTCCTGGCGGGCACTGAAAGGTTCCCCGTGACACTTCCACCGTACTACCTGGCGCTTCACCCGGTGACGAATGCGCAGTACAAGAAGTTTGTGGACGCGACGGGCCACCGCCCGCCGAACAAACTGAGCCATTCATTTGGCGGTGGCCCTGTCTGGAAGGGTAAGACCTTTCCCGTGGAGAAGTCGGACCATCCGGTGGTGTGCGTGAACTGGGAGGACGCGCAGGCGTACTGCCAATGGGCGGGGCTGCGGTTGCCGACGGAACTGGAGTGGGAAAAGGGGGCGCGCGGGGAGGACGGGCGCGAGTTCCCGTGGGGCAAGGACTGGGAAGACGGGAAACGCTGCCGATGGGACAAGAACAAAGGCAGTGAGACAACGTGCGAGGTATGGGGGTATGCAGCGGGCTGCGGTCCGTGGGGCCACTACCAGATGTCGGGCAACGTCTGGGAGTGGTGCGCGGACTGGCACGATAGAAGGGCTTACGGGCGCTACAAGGTGGGCGACCTGACGCCGCCCGCCAAGAGCGAATACGGCGCTCGTGTTGTGCGGGGCGGGTCGTGGAGCTTCGACGTTGCGGACGGCTTCCGGTGCGCGGACCGCCTCAGCCTCGACGCCCCTTCGAATCGCGACGGCTCCCACGGTTTTCGTTGTGCCAAGACTGTCTTATGATTACCCTTTTCCCTTTATCCCTTTTACCCTTTCCCTCCTGCTGCGAGCGGCTTGTCCGCCGAAGCTTCGGCGAAGGGGGAAGCGAGCGGCCGATTTTTTCCGGGCCACAGGCGCGGCGGGCTTTTCTGAGAACTGGGCCGGCGATTGGCGCGGAGGGCGGCTATTTCGCCAGCTTGCACCCGGAGATCGGCAGCTTCGCGAAGACATGCACCTCTGTATCGTGGCGAACGAGGCGGGCGCGGCCTACGGCCTGGACGATTTCCGAGTGGGCAAGCCAGAGTTGCAGGCGTTGAGCGTCTTTGTTTGCTGAATAGGTGGGAACATTGAGGCGATAGTCACCCCACTCGACTTCCCGCTGGGCAAAGGTGAAGTCATCATCGTCAACGTCCAGCCCGAGAACAGAAGCCCAAAGTCTTACCACGTAGTCCGGCGGGTAGGGGGTACCGTAAACAGCGATCTTCTTGCCGCCCAAGGAGTCAAGCCCTTGAAGGCCGCCGAATGTCCCGAAAACCGGCACGTTCCCTTCGGTTCCGCTGAGGTACAGGCCATCATCCCGCTGCTCTGCGAAGCATTTGTGTGTGATGATTCCATCGAAGCCAAGTTTCCGGCGGTCCTCCTTCACTTGAGCTGCAAAACGGGCCGGATCAACCCCAATACCGTGTTTGGAGAAGCCCCTTTCCGTGTGGCACACAAGCTGGCCCCTCAGTTGCGTACCCGAAAGGTCCATAAAGACGAGCCTCTCGCCAAAGAGCAGCCGATACACCTGCTCATCCGCCGTTGCTGAGAGGATGATGTACTTCTTATCTTCCCTGAGAGCCTGCCTGGAAATGCAGAAGATGCTTTCCGGGGAGTTTGGGCATGCGGCATCTTTTCGGAACGCCCGGCAGGTGAACAGCACCTCAATGGGAGAGGAGAAGGGGGACGGGGTGCGCATCAAGAGCTGGTGGATCGCCGACTGGGAGAAGTCCTGGGGTTTCTGCGGGATCGTCTGCCGTGTTGGTGCGCGCAAAACGGCTTTTAGGTGAGGATCAAGAGCCTGCACCTGAGCATCAGTGCTGCCGTGGATCAGGCCCCGAAACACCTCCACATCCTTTGGGCTCACCTCATCAACCCCGATCAGCGTTTTGGAGATATCTTCATCAAAGATGAAGGTATGGATGGCGGGGTTGCGCTGGAGTTGGTAAGCCTTCTCATGTGTTGCAAACACCCGACTCTCGTGATGAACCTCAAGGAGCGCCTCCAGATAACGCTCGATCGCAATGCTCCAGTACCCGTCGGCGCACACTTCAGGCGCACGCAGGGCTTCTCTGTAGGTCTGAACGGATCCCCTTATTCCCAAGGCATGGCATCGTTTGAGTTTCGCATCCAGCGGCCGAGGCAGGGGAGGTGGTTCCGGCCAGAGGAATGCGTGCTGATTCATCCTGCGAAGTCGTGCGTACGCCTCCTGCTTGAGCCTGTGCGTGTCGAACGCCAGGCACACCCCGTCGAGGGGCTGGTGCAGCATTTCCTCTGTCTTGCCGACACCTGTGTCGCATTTGATCACGAAGACGTTGTTTTCCGACGAGGCCATGCAGATGGCCAGTGCTTTTCCCAGCTTCTCTTGCGTGTGGCGAAGCGCCTCCCCTGGTGGGCTCTTTCTTGTCTGTATGCACCCCCCTCGCTTAACGGAGAGTTGCTGAAGGAGGGTGGTCCTGTGGTTGCACTCGGCGTTGTAAGCGCACCTATGGCACCCTCCGGGTTTCCACCCATACCGCTTAGCTGCCTCAATCAACACATCGGGGTCGTAGTCATTTCTTGCCGCCAGCCCCTTCTTGAACCAGGCAGTCCCAGAGGTCAGGTACCGGAGGTTGCAGATCAAGATCATCCTTCCCTCACGGCTGACGCGCTTTTCCCCGGTGATGAAATCTTTGTACAGGCGGCACTTTGCTTGGAGCTCATCGCTTTCGCGTTGACCAAACCGCTGGCGCGCAATCTCCGGCAGTTCGTCCTCCGCCGGGCGAACTACTTGGGGGTGTTTGCTGTTTGGTTTTTCCTGGCCTAATTTTTCTCTATCGGTCTTTTTCCAGAGGATTTGGTAAGTACGGCCTTCAAAGGATGTCAGGAAAAAATCATTGTCTGGTGAAAAAGTTGTAGGAGTATTGTTACTATATACATCTACAACTTTTTCACCAACATCCCCTGGAGAGGAATGATTTGGTTCAAACCTAAAGAAACTCACCCCAAATCCGTTCGGGCCGTCGGATATCCCGAAGGTTTCGGAGAAGTCCCTCCGGTGGTCAGCGAAGTGGGCCGGGTCGGTTGTCTTCCGCTCATTCAGATAGGTATCAATTAGCTGGAAGGGGTTGATTCGCGCCGCGAACTCCTCGTGCAGACAGGCCCGGTTGCCGCCCAGAAAGAAACGGGCAGCATCGCGGCATTGGGTATCGGCAACGGCATCTCCCAGGACGAAGAGCAGCAGGAGCGTACCCTGGATGAGTTTCCGCAGCCGTGGGTCAGCAACAACCGTGTCATTCACGAACACGGCTCGAAACCGGTGGTCTGTGGCGGTATGACTGAAGGTGGGATAAACGAAAGCAGGGCGCACCCCAAGTCTTTCGCTGAGCTTGAGAAACTCTTCAACCCGCCAGCCGTGGTCGAAATCTAGACCGAACACCTGCTGCTGAACCCAAGTCTCATTGCTCCTCCGCCTGTCTCTAAACACTCCCGGCGCGAAGGTACAGCCTGAAGTCAGGAGCTGTGCAAGTTGAGGGACCGTCAGGGATGTCCGGTTGCGTGCAAGCGCCCAGCTAATCGCTCCCCACGCGGGGCCTCCTTTCGGCGGCTTCTCGCGGTAGCGGTGTTCGTCCACCATGACCTCCACGCATTCTCCAGGAGATGGAGAGGACAAACAACTACAAGTTTCAACACACAGTGCGCTCATCGGGTATCCTCCGTGGGTTGCATCCAAAGCGAAAAAGGGCCTGGGGACTCAGATTCCCAGGCCCTCTCATTCACACCGCCCTAACGGGCTTTGCTGTCCTTCTCCTTCGCGTCCTCCACAGCGCGGACGACATAGGCGGACATATTCCGCTGGGTGCGCCGCAGCCACAGGTACAGCTCAAGCGGGCATGAGATGGTGACGGTTACCTTGCGGTACGTCTCTGATTGATTCGGGCTCATGGCTCTCTCCTTATCGGTGGCGGTAACAACTTGTTTATTTGTCCTGCGGAGCATTGAACGAGTCAGGGCCGCAAGCAACGCCACTAGCGATTCAGGTGCGTGTCCACGACGAATTGCGCATATCCCCAGTCAAGCGCGGAGAGCATGTGAAGCGAGTGCAGGATTCGTTCGGCCATGACAGCCGCGTTTCCCATTCGCCGGGGCGTGGGAGGAGACTCGGTGATCCGAATGAGGGCCGCCTGCACTCCGCGCAGAAACGCATCCTCCCTGCCCGAGAGGAGAAGCGGGTACAACCGCTCAACCTCAACCCGGCACCAAAGCTCCACGATCCAGAAGCTGTGGATATAGACGAGAAGGCTGTAAGTTACAGCCAGAGGGGAGATGGAGTCTCTCTTTCCCTGGGTACCTGGGCGAAAAACCTGGCGGTATTCCGGACTTAGAGGTGTCATCCCGAAAGGCTGGAGAATCTGCCGCGTGTGGTGGGCAAATAGCGCCAGGTTGGTTTTACCGCTGGGAGTGCGCGAGTTCAAGTCGCCTGACTTCAGCGATATTTCCTCCATCCGGGTGCCATCGAGGCTGACTACGGGCAGGGCAAGGCATTGGGCGAATTTGCTGAAAATGATCGTTGAGTCGCATGTGATGTGGACATCAATGCCGTGGACTTCCTGAATATGCCGCTCGAAGAGGGCATGCGCCAGAAAGTACTGAAACTGGCTGGCCCCGAGGACGTGGTAGCGGAATGCGGTTAGGCCGCGCATCCGGGCATCGCTGAGGGCTCTAGTCAGGGGGATCACATAGTCGATGCAAGGTGGGCGTTTCTTGCGGGGTGCGGAGGCGAGGCCACCGGTTCCAAAGCTGTCAAACCGTCCCGGCAAGCCTTTTCGGTGCATCCTGTCCCAAACCCGAAGCAACTGGTTCGTCCGGAAGTGCTCGATGTGAATCACCCGCCCCCGAACACTCTCCGGGAGGGCGGCGGCCAGGGAGTAGGAGAGGTCGTTCAGGTCGGCCAGCTGCGCCTCGGACCCGAAGACATCCACCTTTCCAGGAGCCAAGTCCAGCGTGAAAGTCCAGTCAATCGGAAGATTGTAATGCCGCAAAAAATCGTGGAAGCGGTAAATAAAGGCCGGAAGGTCCGCTGCTTTCAGGAATCCCTGCTGAATCTGGTAGCCGCCGTTGTCCATCGTGATTTCGGAGCCTGCAAAATAGGGGAGTGCTCGAATCTTTCGGAGGAGGGTTGCAAACTTGGCGAACGTTCTGTGAGTGACAGGCCGTCCTTTCGCCATCACAGACCCCATGCTCACCAGCAACTGCGGGCAAATGGCTTGGAAGTAGCGGACCAAGGCGGCATCATCCAGGTAGCCGGGAAAGTCTCGCTTCGTCCGCTCGAGATAGCCCGCGAGCAAGTCCGCGCGGGCACAGATGAAATGTCTTCGGGTTGTTGCGGTCATGACGGTTACTCCAAAAAAAAAGCCGGCCCCGGATCGTGTTGACAGACCCGGGGCCGGCAGCTTCGTTTACTGAGCGGTCACATCCGTTTCGATCTTCCCGATACGCCAGCAGTTCTTTCGGTGGTCGAACCAGTGTATGGTGGTGTCTTGATCGGTTTCTTGCGCCAGGAAGGCATCTTCGTTTGAGTTCACCGCGAAGGGGACAAGCTGGTCATTTTGGAGCTTGAACTGGACGTTGAACCCGGAAACTCTTGCGCTGCCTGACCCGGCTTGCCCAAGCAGTGCCCCACTGATGACGGCTGTCTCTCTAACACGTTCGTCTTTGTACTGCCAGGAGACAGATGCCACAGGGTCGGGCTGATCGGGCATGGTTTCTGTGGTCTCACATTCCTGGCTCCCAGACTGCTCCTCATCCTCATCCTCTTCCTCATCTCCCTTGGCTTCAGGAGAGCCGGTCGGATTGTCCTCGGGGCCGGCAACGGAGTCTCCTTCAGAGTCGTTGTCGCCTGCCGGATCAGTCTGTTGACCGTCCGTCTCTTCGGGTTCCTCGGGAAGGTCTTTGTTCTCGTCGGACTGTTGGTCGCCGCCGCCGTCCTTCGTTCCCTGTGCGCCAAGGCGCTCACGGAAGGCCTTGATATCTCGGAAGGAGAGACCGCGTACTGGCAGGTCGCCCACACGCGTCACTTCTCCGGAAAGGATTAGCCGCCCCTCCCGGTTGAAGTGCCAAAGGTCCTTTTCCATCTTCTGTATCTCGTCGAAGACACAGGGGCCGATGGCCGCGAGTTCGCCTAGGATGGGATCGTCATCGTTGGTCCAATCCACCATTTTCAAAACCGGACGAACCCAACGCATCAGGCGGCGCGCACGGTCCGGGGAGAGCTGAAACTCACGCTGATACCATTCCGTAAAAGGAACTTCCTGATCCACTCCGCCAGCATCTTTGTCCATACTCTGCTTGGCCTGGCAGAGGTAAGCTCCCACGCGGGCCAGCTCCCTGTTGCCCCCATGCAGGTGCTGGCGGATTTTGGAGGCGTATGCAACTAATTCGGCCTCGTCTGTGGATTCGCCGTCTTCAGGCACAGCATGCGACGTTGCATGGTCGGGCTCCACCGTTTCCTGGGCTGGAGTTGCCTCATCGTTGTCGATATCACCGTCTTCAAGCCCGTCTGGCAAAGTTTCACGGTCAGTCTCCAGCGCCTCCCAGTCAGGCGCGTCCTCGTCGTCACGCAGATAGGCTTCTTCAAGCTCATCAGCTGGCGCTGCATGGTAGGGCTCTGAAACCTCCCAGTCAGGCGCGTCCTCGTCGTCTTCGCCAGACACCACTTCGTCGTCGCAGTCGACTTCCATCCTTTCATCCTCTTCCCAGTTTTCCGCTTGCATTCTTGCTTCTTTCATGACAAACTCCTTTTTGACGCCTTTGCGTCGGTTGTTTAGGTGTTTCTCATGGCGGAGAGCAGAGATATGCTATCTCCGCATATCGTTATATGGCAATGGATTACGCAAACGGGCGCATCTGTCCTGCGCGAGACTTACGGATTGAGAATGGATGGCGGTGCGCAAAGACCACATGCTTCGCGGACAACTGCAACAACTTGTCCGAAATATCACCGCCGGGGTGCTTTCCCCAACGGATTTTGGTGAGGCCACGGAGCCGGCGGCCATCGCTGTTCTGGCCTCGGAGAACGGGCGGCTGCACCGCATTGGGACGGGGCTCTGGGCGTGCTACTCGAAAATGCCTGAGGTTGAGGGAAGGGCTTGGAGAGTTGTGCTCATGAAGAGGGTGACACGGGGCCCCTCAAAAGCGGGAACGGTGATGTATGGCTTGCTCCAAAAAGTCATTGGAGAAGCTGGGTTTGTTCTGGACGACCGAGATGACCGTGTTTCAACGGATCGGGAGGTACTGGAGGCTCTTCCCGGCAACATTCGCCGGACGATGCTCAAGCATCAGGGATCACGGGTCGTGCATGATCCATTCCTTTTAATGATAACCTTCAACGAGGTCAGTGACCCTCAGGCGGTAACGCGAGATAGCACGCAGGCGGGAGTAACCACCAGAAGCGCTATGGCCCAGAACTCTGGAATCGAGTGGACGCAGGCGACGTGGAACCCCACCACCGGATGCACCAAGGTTTCGCCGGGGTGCCTGAATTGCTATGCGGCCAGGATGGCACAGCGCCTGAAGGCAATGGGTCAAAAGAACTACCAGAACGGCTTTCAGCTCACTTGCCACGAGGCGATGCTGAAGGTGCCTCTGAGCTGGCGCAAGCCCCGGCACGTTTTTGTGGACAGCATGTCGGACCTTTTCCATGACGATGTGCCGGAGGAGTTCATCCTAAGAGTCTTTAGGGTTATGGGATTGGCCCAGCGGCACACGTTTCAAGTCCTCACCAAGAGGGCGGATAGGCTGGCCGCGTTGGCCCCGCGACTTCCCTGGCCCAGTAATGTCTGGATAGGTGTTTCCGTTGAAACGGCTCAATACGCCTCCCGTATCACGAAGCTTCGCGAGGTGCCCGCCGCTGTCCGTTTCTTGTCTTTGGAGCCGTTGTTGGGGCGGCTAAGGAATCTGGAACTCGACGGCATTCAGTGGGTGATCGTCGGAGGCGAATCAGGTCCAGGGGCTCGCGTAATGCACCCAGACTGGGTTCGCGAAATCCGCGACGCTTGCGTGGCCGAGGGGGTTCCGTTCTTTTTCAAGCAGTGGGGGGGCACCCAGAAGAAGCTCGCCGGGCGTCTCCTGGACGGACGAACGTGGGATGAGATGCCCGCAGAGACATCACCATAACTCAAGCATGCCAGGCACTTGCGCGTATTTGTGCTCACTCACCTGCGAGGGGCTGCCTCGCTATGGACTTTACTGCGGGGCGCTCCGCCATTGTGCGGTTTTCAGGCTCATTCGAACCCTTCAGTGCCCGGCGGACCCAAGCAGAAAGAGACGCGGATGCCGCCTGAAAAGTGGCTTAGTCTTTCCGGAAATCGGAAAGGTCTTCATCTATAATGAGATGATTGAGCCACTCACTGGGATGCTCATTGCACGACATCAGAACGGAAGAGTGAGTCTTGATACCACAGAAAAAAGGTGTTCGTGGACAGATCAAGGCTCTGTCCTTCCAAGACAGGGGCGTCAGTGGTGCCTGAAACTGTGAATGACAGGTTGAAATTGACGGGGCCATCCTGTAGCATGAGTGTTGCGGTATGCTCCTGCTCCTCTTTCGGTTGCGACACACGGCAGGGCGCTGGAGGTTGCGTTATGGGGTTAAGTGGACTTGCGAGGTGCTTTCTAATTGCGGTTCTGGCGGCCATGGGGGCGCTGTTCGATTTCTCTGCCAACGCCCAGCAGCCAGACTCCCCCTCGGGAGATACCATGAGGAAACGCATGGAATCCATCAGGAGCCGGGGGGGGAAGATGATTTCTCCGTCCTCCGGAGAGGCCGCGGGCACGCCGTCTTCTGAAAGCGTTCCTTCAGGAGAAGCCCCGTCGCAAGACACAAAAAGGCTGCAGGACAGTCCCAGGCCGGAATCGTCTATCGGAAAGGAGGAAGAGGGCGGCGAAATACCTTTGGTTCGAGCAGAGGCCCTGTGGGAGGCGTTTTCTGCAAATGTCGTGCAGGCGGAGGGACAGTATTCCGGAAAACAGGTGCGTTTGCGCGGTGAAGTCTCCACGATACGGGGAGATGAAGACGGCGCAACTGTCTATCTCGTGGGGAGCAATGCCCTGATTGGTGGAGGTGTCATCTCCTGCAGACTGCGCCCCCAGGACAGTGCCAAGGCCGCGAATATAAGGTCGGGAGGCGAGGTGATCCTGTTGGGCACCTGCGAAAACAAAGGTTATGCGGGGTTCGTCGAGGCGGTGTCTGTCAGCGACTGCCGAATCATCTCTCCAGTAACGGATTCCAAGCAAGATGCAGATACCAAGGTGTCAGAGACAAGCCCGATTTCCCTGCAGAAGCTCGTCTCTGACCATCAAAACAACGAAGTGGCGGCGCGTGCGAAGTATGACGGCAAGAAGATCGCGGTTAGGGGAAACGTGGTCGAGATAGACCGGACTCTCATGGGTGAGGCTTACGTCCTTCTGGGTGGCATCGAGGTGATGAGCGATGTCTACTGCTACTTCGACGATGCTCATGTGGAATCCTTGAGCTCCCTGCGCCCCGAGGAGACTGTCGCCATCCAGGGAATCTGCAGAAGCTCGTCCGGGGCT
>ERZ795055.4127-NODE-4127-length-10307-cov-3.921381_pt1 | contig 10307 bp, 13 predicted proteins | sample MGYA00375139_ERZ795055 | MGnify/ENA primary metagenome ERZ795055 (study PRJEB30184, sample SAMN05720283) | anaerobic digester metagenome | isolation source: active sludge of municipal wastewater-treating anaerobic digesters | place: USA | collected 2015-01-23 ...
GATCGCCAAACAGTGACGGACTCTCTTGTTCGTGACTTCCGAAACCTTTCATTCGGTTACTGGATCACGCTCAACACGCACTGGCACGTTCTGGATCATGCAGATCGTCGAACCATCACCTACTTCGACTACCTTGACCCAAAAGTCAGCAGGTTCATCCATCGACTCAATCAGAAATGCTTCGGGCGACGATATGCGCGCAAGGAGCAAAGCGCCAGACTGAAGTGCTTAGCTGCATTTGAGGTCGGAGCAAGCGACGGTCTAATTCATTGCCACATTCTTGCGGCTCATGATGGCTCGGTACGACATGAGCTAGATGATGTTCGCCGCATTGCCCATGAAGAATGGGAAGACATCTACGAATCCAAGGGCGGACGACAGTTTGTTCATGTTGATCCTCTCGAAAACGCTCGTGATCGAATCTGGTACATGACCAAACGATCCGAAGCACACCAGCGTCTTTACCGAGGCGCTCTTAACATCACATCTGTATAACAACCTGCTCCTGCTTCTGCCATCCGAGGCGAGGCTAAGGTGATTGACCAGAATTTCAATCGGCGCAAAAAACATTAAATGCATTAGCCAAGGATGCAGGATAGTGTATTAAGTGTTGATTAATGATGTTCCAAACAAATAAACATCCAAACGAAACACTTAAAGAGCTAATGACAAAGTGCTCCGCAATAAATTAGAACAAGAAGACAACATCAAGACAATTTAATCAACAAGGAGAACAATAATGCTAGAAAAACAAATTACCAATAAGCAAGATTTAATCAAGACACTACAACAAGCAAAGATCAAGAAGGTCTTGGGCAAAGACATCAAGAATGAAGATGATCTAAACAACTTGATCCGAGATGCGAAGCAGCTCTTGCGGAGCAACAATGAAGTTAGTTTGTTCTTGGTTGCATCTTGATAGACGAAGGAGGAATTCAAATGCTTAGAACATTAAGGAAAGATCGTTTGATCGCAGTTCGATTGCCGAAGGCAGACGATGCGCGAGTTCGAGAAATTGCAACCCGTGAAGAGATGAAGCCATCAGAAGTTTATCGCCGAGCAATCCGCGAGTTTTTAGCGGAAGACAAGGTAGCGCAACAATACGTCGAACTGCTTCGGGAAATGGAACAAGGTTGTGTCTAGCTTCGAAACAACCACAAATAATTTCCAATTTGAAAAAATACCATGTTTTATGTAGAACATGGCATTTTGTTGTAACCGCTTGATTCTATATGCAGTAACTCTTTATTGATCCCATCTAGTAAACCCAAATCGCCATGAAATAAAATGAATCATGGATTTCATGGTGAAAATCAAATGGCACAAGCAAAAACTTTGAACAACAAGGAACTGAAAAAGGTTCTCGCAATCGCTTCACAAACGCGGCACGCTGAGCGCGACCGAGCGATGGTAATGATGTCATTCATGGCAGGTATGCGCGTTGGCGAAATCGCGGCATTGAAGATCAGCGATGTCCTGAACGCCGATGGCTCGATCAAAGATCAGATCAACCTCAAGCCAGACCAGACGAAGGGGAGCAGAGGCCGAACGGTGATCGTGGGAGAGAAGCTAAGAGGCGAACTCTCAATCTACGTAGCGACGATGAAGCTTCGTGATGCAGATCGACCACTATTTGGTTCTCAGCGATCACGCAATGGGTTCAGTCCAAACACGTTGTGCAAACGGTTCGCTCATCTCTATGAACAAGCGGGTGTCCAGGGCGGCAGCAGTCATAGCGGACGAAGAACGTTCATCACCACGTTGGCGAATAAGGGTGTTGGCGTTAGAGTGCTGATGGCGCTGGCGGGCCATCGCAACATGAGCACCACTCAGCGCTACATCGATCTCAACGAAGAGATGTTGAGAGTGGCCGTAAATTTAATATGACTAACCAGAAGCTACCGCGCATTCATCAAGTATTTCGTTGATTTTTGAATCAGGCAATGCTGCAAGTAACTTAACCCCCCCTTGGAGGTTTAAGTTTTTCATGAACTGCCGAAAATTCTCTCTCCCAAATAGAGCTTTATCACCCTTGAGAGAAGAATTTAATCTGTGAAGAAGCGCATTGAATATTCTTACATTCTGTGACGTAGTTGGACGCTCGACGATGTTGGCGCGCACGTCGGATTGATGGAGAAAACAGGCCAAGGAGTCCTTGAGTTCGATTGCTTGGCATCGATTGCACAATGATGCCATCCACCAAAGCCTCGATGCGGCGTTATCCCGTTCGATGCCACGTGCTCCCGAGCAGAAGAAATGCGTACGAATGTGCTTAACAGCCTTATCGGGATCTTCAGGAATTGGCCAACGCTTCCTGGCATATTCAAGCAGGAGAGTGTGCGTAAGATAGACCCAGAGTCGCTCGTCGCGAGCTAGATACTCACTAATCATGCCAATTCCGAAATATACATTGATACAAGACTCTACTTCATTCAAATCGCTTTCAGTGCACGTGACTTTTGAAAGCAATTCTTCCGAAATATTTGTCTCGGATTCAAAGTAACAATCAGGATCATTGGATACAAAATCGAAATTTCCTGCGCGATAAAGATCGAGATTATCTTTGATCTTGGAGGCTAATTCCCGCATTTTCGTGGTTTTAAGGAATCGAGCGTTCATTGGTTACTACCCTTAAAGACAACCGTATCGAGCTGTAGCGCAGGAAGTTGCATGAGCTGTTGTGCGACCCAATAAGCGTCGTGGTTTTCTATATCGATACCGCGATTGTGCGCTTGGTTTCTAAAGACCTTACTCCACTTCCAGTCGTCAAATGCCTCCTCTTTATCCTGCAATTTTTGAATTGCCTGCATAACAGCAGCGAAATAAATTGAGTTTTTCAGAATTACACGATTCTTGTTGTCGTTTCTAGCATCATCAATCGACTCCTTCAGCTTTGGACCAACCTCAATCTTTATATGGTCATCGTCAAAGTTAATAGTCCATAAACCCTCACTAAGATTGTCTCTCTTAACTAGATCGAACACCGAAGTTATAGATTTAAAGACGTCTCTATCGATATAAAAAACTTGTGTCTCATCCTGAGCAAGCACATCACCAGCTTCAAACGAAAACGGTCCGCAACCAAACTCTGCATTGATATTCTGCGACACAAAGCCATTAATGTCATTTTTAACAACGACGTAGGGATCAACACGCACCTCCCCCCGTAATTTTCCAGTTTCAAACTCAAGACTAATTGAACGTTTATTTGTTTCAATCACTTGCTGAATGTAGGTGTCTCTACAGGAAATAACGCAAACATATGCTGCATTTCCGATTGCAACTTGCTCTTCAATCTCCTCACAAGAGTTGGCAAATAAGACATCGGCGTTAATTTTGCTGCCCGTAATCGAGAACTCCACCATAACTTGGAATTCGACGTCAGTGTAATCATCGCTCCCAGGACGTAGCACTGGGTATGGGAAGGCTTTATGTTTATCGAATTTCATGAGCAATTACCTTTACAGCACCTTTGAATGCTTCCGCAAGGCTTAAATCGAGTAGTACGCGCTGCCCCGCCTTAACTTTTACCTCAACGCATCCGTTTTTGATGTTGCCAATGTTCGTGGCATTGATTGGGAGAGGATAATCACTATCCGCTCCAGCCTCCCTCAGCTCAATGGAAAACGTGCCACTTGCGAAGGGTGTAAATGCAACGCGTCTAGATTCACTTCCTAAGATAATGGCGCGGACATTACTAATATCCACTGGTGTCTTACCAGTGATTTGTGAGCTACCACCACTACCCCCACCTGTGCCATCGCCCTCTTCAGTTCCAGTACCACCTTGGCCATCACCGCCACCCGCACCAGATTCACCTCCACCACCACTACCATCTCCGTCATTATCCCCAAGATCACCATTATCTTGATTAGAGGTGTCCGAGGTGAGTCCAACTCCAGCCAACGCATCGCGTGGTCGAATCGCTTTGGCGCGAATGATTACAGATCCGTATGGGTTTACTTCTTCCAATCCCTTTCCTTCGTTACCGTCGCCCTCGTCTCCAAACAAATCTTTCAGTTCGTCGATACTAGTTACGTCGTGAACGGGATCTTTTGCATAAATTCGGAGCGCACTTTTGACCCATTCAGCAAGATCTGCTAACGCCTTTTTCCCTTTGCGTTGATCGTCCTTGGTGAAAAGACGAGCTGGTTCAAAGTCATCGTGTCTAGGTGGTTCCATTGCACGTAGTAGCTCATTTCCTTTGGTGCTCTGACAATGGAAAACCGCTACAAAGTCCTTGAAATCAGAGAATCGCTTCAATCCAGTTAGAGAGTCGGTGATAAACATCCCGTTTCGCAAGATACATACTTTCTTTGGGAGTCCTTCGGCGACGATAATTTTTAACTGGCAAAAACCAAGATGAGTTTGTTCAGTTTCTTCAATTAGAACTTCAACGCCCCCACTATGCGCCGCCAGATATGCGCGACAGTTTTCAATGTACTCGGGCTCGTTATCCAGTTTGCTAATCGCCTCCCGTACAGCATTGTCGGCAAAGAAATCTAGAATCGTCGTTTTGTCGAGGGTAAATTTCTCTCCAATAACTACGCGTAGTCTTCCATCAAATATGGCGCCAAAGAAATTTTCTGCGACGGAGACTGCCAGATGCGTATGCCAATTATGCGTAGCATCAAAGCCAACGACATTCAGAGTACTGCCTTTATGGCTACTGAGATCGGAAGTGTGCGTTCGCTGTAGCCAGTTTGGGATATCCGACCTAACTCCACTGATTGGCTGGCATTTTTCTTTTTCTCCCCAAAATCCAATGCCCTGACGACGCTCACCTGAGTTATCGTGAGACATCAGAATTGATTTTCCTTGGGTCAGCTGATGGCAAGCCCCATTCTCGTCTTGATATATGGTCGAAACAAAAATAGTTCGAAGTTTAGATACGGCATATGGAGCAAATTTTCCGATACCAAATGATCCACTAGCAGTGTCGTCACTTTTCTTTGATTGGCCCTTTGCTTTCATGAAAGCATAGAATGGCTTTCCATTCTCAGCAGGGCCGATCATCCCTTTTGTTGAATGATCCGAGACCTGTAGAACTGAAATTTTCTCTTGGTTCAGAAGGTTTATCGCTTCCTCGAAAAACATTTGGGCTTTCTTGCTTTCAGTCTGAGACGAAGCATGACAGAGCCCAAGATTCACCTTCAAATTTTCATAGTCGGGTATATCAGTGGTTTTTACTTGAATATTCTTGAAACGAACTTCAACAAGATCTCCGTCGGCAGCATCGAGGGAGTTTTGCACGATCTCGCGTGCAAGATGCTGGATTGGTTGCCCAGAGAAGTGCTCAACACCTGGCTCATTAAATCCATCCCATTGGTCAGCAAAATCTGTTGGGTGTAGCCACCCAATCCCGCTCTGTTGCATCACATCCTCTCCTTAACAATCTTATCGCGTACTTTTTCAGCCAACAGCTGAGCAATTGGTACTGAAACTGAATTCCCTATGTGCATGTAACGCCTAGCCCTACCAATTTCTTCAGGGAATTCAAAGTTTTTGGGAAATCCCTGTAGCCAAAGGCATTCATATTCCGTCAATTTCCTTAAGCCTTTGGCGTCAAAAATGAACGGGACGTTATGACCACCCAATCCCATATTTGCTGTCAATGTTGGGCATACTCCTGGCTTTTTTTCCCTAACCAAGAATTTTCTAAGCTGATATATACAACCCTTATCTTCGGCCCCATCGTTAATCATTCTATGATAACGATTTTCTTCTGGTAGGTAATAGCTATCGTCCGACTGAATTCCGTCAAAATCAATAAAGTCAGCTAGATTTTTTGGCGCGCTATGTAAAGTGCAGGGGAAGTCAAACTTACCATTTCTGAAGTGCTTGATTGAGAATGCAACCATGAACAAGCGGTTTCTTTGTTGCGGTAAGTTTGTGAGCAAATATGGATCCATCTCTGCACAGTTTGTTTCTCTAAACCAATATCCAGCTTTTTTTATCTCTTTAGTTAGTTCGATAAACCAGCTCCCGCCTTCGCCATGACGGATGTACGGTGAGTTTTCCAAGACAATCACAGAAGGCTTGTTGTCCCCGAACTCTCGAAGTAGCCTCATTATTTGATAGAACAATTGACCTCTAGGGTCTTTAAACCCTTTTCGATCTCCTGCCTGGGAAAAGCTTTGACATGGAAAGCCTGCATGTAACACATCAACAGGCTCCAGTTCATCACTTACCACTCCGATGTCAATAATGCTCGCTGGAGCCCCATTGTGTTCAACCAATCTGACACCGTCAATGTTTTTGGCATAAATTTTCGTCGCCGTCTCACTGTTCTCGATGGCCCACTTTGTTTTGATACCTGCGCGCGCAAAACCTAAACAAAATCCACCGATCCCCGCAAAAAGAGCCCCCGCTGTAAGCTGCGGGTGTTGTAAGTCAGTCATCTGAGCTCCGCTATTCACAAACGGAACTCTGACTTCTGGGACTCTCCTGTAGTAGAAAATGCCTGCTTAAGTTGGTCGATTTCTAGTTGCAATACCTTGCAAATCTTCCTAGATTGCTCATCGGTGTACTCATAGTTAGTACGGTTGGCTAAATTTGCCACTAGCTGGATGTCTTTGATTGCCCGATTTACTCGCTTGTTTGCGAGCTCAATGAACTTGGTCGACTTGTCGCGTTCAGTCATCTTAACCTCAAAAAAATAGTCTACATTCGTGAAATGTAGACTACAAATCAAACCAATGCAACTCGCGATGTTCCTTTGCCTATCGAACCCCCGAGTGTTGATGTAAGCTATCTAACTGAATTAATTGGGAAAATGCACACCCTTCAGATCCGAGGCCTGGGGGGCTAAACGTTAGATGTTGCTTTCTTACTTGCCTCAACAAACACATCATCCACTGGCCTTCCTTGCATCAATTCACGCACAATAAAGTCTCTTTGTTTTGAGATTGCCGAGGGCAACCTGCTCTTGTGTGCCTTGTAGTAGGCATACATCATCGACTCAGCCTCTGGCTTCTTGGGCTTTGGAGTAGTCTTTCTCACCAGATGGGTGGTAACCCTAGCTGAAAATCCATCAAAGTCCAGCGTGACTTTTTCCCAGTCGAAGGCATGCACCTTTGCGCGAGTGGTTGTAGCATCACCATGAAAGCCATCTCCAACTTCGCCACTCCCCTTGTTGATTACTAAACAGGTCAGGTCAGGATACTTATGCTGATCCGTGAAGTATTTGACTACTTCAAGGCGTCGGCCGATGCCTACAGGGATCGCGTTTTGTACAAGCTCGTTGTTAGGGTGTAGTTCCTTTGCCTTGGCAATCAATTCTCCATACGTCAAAGAATGCTTGTGCTTGGCTAGATCAACAAGAATGGAGTAGAAAATCGAGGCGAGCTTGACGTCTGTGAGCGTGACCTCTCCATATTGGGTGACTACGTTGTCGGTCATGTTCGGTGCGGATGGCTAATGACATAGCGATTCTCCTACGAATCGTCTAGCTCTGCCACTGACTGCCTCGGTGAGTATGGGAATAGCCCCTTGCCCACGTTCTCAATGATCGCCTCCACCTTCCTCACATATCGACTCGCCGTCGCTGCAAGAATGTTCTTCTTGTTCGTGGCATCTAGATCATCTTCACCTCGAACCCAATGCTTGCTTGGCACCAGTTTCAAATCTTGGGTAATCTGCCAGAGTGGCTTCTTCGGTTCCGCCTTCCGCGCATCCCACACCTTCAGCGCCGTTTCCAGGAACTGAACATCAATCCGCCCTGTTGCCACTGGATACTTGGCCTTGGTGCTGTCGCTATACTTCACGCCGCGTTTGCTCGTGTGATGCTTCTTCAATATCGCGCGAAACTTCTTCACCAGATGCGTGATTGGCAGGTTCAGCGGGACATCGAGAAGAAGCCCATTGCGCTCGCGTTCAATCGCTTCCTCCATGCTCGCCAATACCCGAATGTCAGGTGTCGGCGGTTCAGCGAATAGCTCGGCACCCCGATTGTCTGTTGTCCACCATGTCTTGAAGTCGCTGGCATGGACATCGCCGAAGTCATCGTACAACTTCGCACACTTTCCTTTTCCGCCTGACTCGCAGCAGCGCTTGTAGTCCTCGTTGCGCCGCAAATACTCCCACCACCAGTAATAAACAGACTTCTTTTGCGCGGACAACGGCTTCGGCTTGTGCTTCGTGCCGAAGGTTGGATGTGGGTGCGGGAAGTGTCGTAGCGCCATACGTGAGCATTTCCAAATGGAAATAGCTTAACACCAATATTCTACTATTAGTTTCGCCAAGTGTTAATAATTGGACGAATCTATATCATTGATCCTGTAGCAAATGACTAGCAAAGCTAGTTTCCGAATTGAAATTTACACAGGAGAAATACGATGAGCGCACTGATCAATAGCACCACCAGTCTGTCCAGCTACGTCGCCGAAACCGTGAGCAGCAACATGGAAGGCTTCGTTTCTCGCTACATGCACTTTGCTAACAAATCTGCCGAAAACGTTCTTGAAATGAGCAAGGTGGTATTTGACGCATCCAAGGCATTTGGTAACGAGCCGTTTGAACGGTTCTGCGGCGAGGTCGGACTCCGTAACGAGGGCACTGTGTCAAAGATGAAGAAAATCGGCAGTCGGTATGCACAACTCGCCCCTTTCATGAATCGCCTGCCGTCGGCATGGACTACGTTGTACACACTAGCCAAGCTGAGTGACGAAAAGTTCGACGAAATCGTGCGCACAAACAAAGTGAGCATCTACACCACCGCCAAGCAGCTTGGTGAAGTTCTTGAGAGCAAGAATCGTGGTTCACATATTTCAAAACCGAACGGTCGCGGCGCACAGCAGCCAGCGAACGATTTCGTATTCAAACTCAAGACTGCCAACGCAATTGAGGATGTTCAAAAACGGGAGCTGCAGGCAAAGCTCATGTCTTTGTGCAATGAATACGGCGTTGAATTGATCGCCGCTTGATTGGAAGAAAATGAGCGCATATCTCAACTACAGCCCGAGCAGCATCGACGACGTGATCTTGCCCAATGGATTAGCAAACGCCTTGAGAGCAATGGTCGCCGAAGACAACATTCAGCCGATGCTTTTCTACGGCGCTCCTGGCACGGGCAAATCCCTGACAGCGACCTTGCTGACCAAGAACCATCTGCGCCTGCGCTGCGATGGTCGGGATTCGCCGACGGAGACATTGAACACCGCATGGAAGGCGGCAACGACCGTCAATGTAGAAGATGCTGAAACGCGACGGCTGATCATTCTCGACGAACTGGATCGGTGGGACACGAGGATTCAGGAACGCACTCGCGCTCTGATCGATGAGTGCGGACAGTTCACAAGCTTCGTCGCGACCACGAACTACATCGATGACGTGATTCCTGCGTTGCGATCACGCCTGAAGCCAATTTGCTTCGATGTTGATAAAGGCAATCTCACGATGAGGCAGAAATGGGAGCAACGATTGAAGTCGCTGTATCTAGAACTGCATGGCGATGAAGTCGACGAACAACTCCTTGCGGCGAGCTTGAGGCATTTCCCCGATGGTCGGAACATGATGTCATCGCTCGTATCGGGCATCTTATGAAGCGACAATCACCACCAAAACAGCCGTCCGCGTGACGGCTTTTTGCGTTCAAAAGGACCAGTTCATGCCTTGCTGATTTCCAATAGAAACCAGTATTTCCCGTCTAGTAAACGTAAGCGATCCTCAATATTATCTAATTGTCATTTCGACAAAAGGAGATATTCAAATGCTGGAAAACATCAAGGTTTCGGACGTTCAACGGAACAAACAATTGCCGCAGGTCGTTGTCCGTCGCAACAAGCTGATCAAGGCATTGCACGATCAGCTACAAGCCGCATCCGCATTCGTTGAAGGAAAACAGTTCTTCAAGACGATGCAGCGCACATTGAAGAACAAAGAGACTGGCGCACATTCGGTCATCAGCATCGAGCGACCCGTTCATCCGTGGTTTTGGGAAGATCCATGGGGCGGCGTCTATATGCAGGTTCGATACGGCAGCAAGGTCATCAAGGTCAAGGACGGACTACCGACAATTGTTGTGGGCGAGCGCGAAAATCTGGTCGAACTGGTTCAATTGCTCAAAGATGCCGTCGCCGCTGGACAATTCGACGAGTCAATTCAGGACGTGCAACGAAACTACGGAAGGCCGATCAAGAAGGGAAAAACGAAGGCTGCGAAGGACGCGTAAACTACTGATTCCAAATTGAAATCATGGTCAAAACGCATAGCACAATTTGTAGCACAGTCAATATATGGCGTTTATCCTATTGATAAACAAGCGAATTATTTGACCGCAACCTCTCTTAATCCGTAGGTCGACAGTT
>ERZ795055.4132-NODE-4132-length-10294-cov-8.007130_pt1 | contig 10294 bp, 5 predicted proteins | sample MGYA00375139_ERZ795055 | MGnify/ENA primary metagenome ERZ795055 (study PRJEB30184, sample SAMN05720283) | anaerobic digester metagenome | isolation source: active sludge of municipal wastewater-treating anaerobic digesters | place: USA | collected 2015-01-23 ...
TGTTCAACACCTCCATGGCAGGCTATTACAGGCTTGTCTACCAGGTAACCGACAGAAAGGGTTGCGTCGGACTTGATACCCTTGTAATAGAAGTGGAGAAGCCTGTGGCGATGTTCACAGCTGATGTTCCTTCAGGATGCCAGCCCCTTACCGTGAACTTCACAAACGGATCGACAGGGTACACCTCACTGCTCTGGGACTTCGGCGACAGCAGCACCTCGACGGATGTCAGCCCGACTCATATCTACACGAACGCGGGTCCGGCCCTGGCATACCATACTGTCAGGCTGGAGATCACCTCGGCCAATGGATGTGTCTCATCTATGGAACAGAATATCACCGTTTACCCGGAGATACTCTCTGACTTCGTGATCAGTGATGACACAATCTGTTCGGGAGAGAGCATAATGTTCTCACTGCAGCCCGGCGCATTCAGGTATTACTGGAACTACGGCGACGGGTTCCAGGAGACTGGCTCAAACATCATCAGCCATGTTTACTTCAATAACACGACTGCACCAGTCACGTATAATGTCACACTGAGGACCGAATCATTCTTCGGATGCCTCAGCGAGACGACGCTGCCCGTGGTGGTTTACCCGACTCCGGTACCGGCATTTATTGCCGCCCCGGCCTCGCAGGTCTTCCCGTCTGCAACTGTCACTTTCACGAACAATACAAACGCCGGCACATGGACCTGGCTGTGGAACTTCGATGACGGCAATACCTCTGCAGACTTTTCGCCGGATCATACCTATGCCGCCCCTGGAGACTTCAATGTAAGCCTGACGGTCAGCAACGGCATCTGCACAGAAGATGTGGTTCATTCCGTGAGGGTACTGCCCACGCCTCCTATAGCCCGCTTTGACTCGATCCCGTCAGGGTGTCAGCCGTGGAATGTGGCAATCAACAACACTTCGCTTTATGCGACATCGTACTACTGGGACTTTGGCGACGGCCATACGTCGAACGCCATGAATCCGAACTACACATATGTGCAGGCCGGAACTTACCAGGTTACGCTGACAGTCACCGGCCCCGGCGGAACGGACACCGAATCGCAGATGGTTTATGTTTATCCTTCGCCCAGGGCGTACTTCGACGTATCGCCTGCGAAGGTGTATGTGAACGACGAGGAGGTGAGGCTCTTCAACCTCTCGGAAGGCGGCGACAGCTTTATCTGGGAGTTTGGTGACGGTGACACATCGCATGTGCGCGATCCGTTCCACAAGTACACAACGGAGGGTATCTATGACATTACACTGCACGCCTACTCGGCGAACGGGTGCTATGACACCTATGTGAAGTCGCCTGCAGTGACCGTGGAGCCCTTCGGCGACCTGATATTTGCAAGTGTCTTCAAGCCCAATCTTGACGGGCCGATAGAGATAGACGAGCTGCCCAACAGCGGTGACGCCATGGATCAGTTCTTCTTCCCGCCCATCAGGGAGACAGTGCTTGATTACCACATGCAGATATTCAACAGGTGGGGTACGCTTATCTTCGAGACCTTTGACATCAACAGGCCGTGGAACGGTTATTACAAGGGTAAGCTCTGCCAGCAGGGGGTCTATGTATGGCTCGTTGAGGGCAAGTATGCCAACGGCAGGCCGTTCAAGAAGGCGGGTGACATCACGCTGCTGCACTGATTGCGGAATGGCGTAATGATAATTGAAGGGGCGTCCGGAAGGGCGCCTCTTCTGTTAGCAGGCAGTAACAGTCGGCAGTCAGCAGTTCGGGGCTCCGGCAGGGGAGGTAGACCAGTCCCGCATCCGCAGTGTCGGGACAGCAATCAGCAGTTCGGGGCTCCGGCAGGGGAGGAAGACCAGTCCCGCATCCGCCGGCTGGCGGATCGGGACGGCAGCCCGGTTGCCATCAGCAACCAGCAGTAAGAATTACGCCGGAGGGGAAAAGTAAAAGAAGCCCCCATCGCCGGGAGCCTCTACCTGTATTGTTAACTGAACGGTTTGTCTGAGAATGGTGACGAGAATGGACTGTCAGGCTGGCTGTCGCCACCTCTGCGCCTGCCGGGAGGATGAGGCGGAGCGGCGGTCATCATGACCAGGGAGATGGAGTTGTCAAGCTCAATCCGGATTATTTCCGGCCTGACATACCTTCTTTTCTTCTCCCCCATTGAATATCTTCTCGAACGGCTCAAATATAACCTGTTTGATCTTTACACACTTAAACATTTATCAACCATGAATGTTCCGTATTAAACAATAACGGTCATCTGGCCTGTACTATTTTCTCAAGGTACCTCTTTTGTCCTGTCACCACCTCAACTATAAGGAGTCCGTCTGCGCCCGGTGCCTCGAATTCCTTAAGCTCGCCGGCGTATAAATGCACATTATCTGACATGAAGACCACCCTGCCTGTAATATCGAATATTCTGACCTTGCCGGTGATGCCGTCCCATCCGCTTCCCTGCGGAAGTATGCATACCCTGCCCTGGGCGGAATAGATCCTGAGTGATGTCTCCTGTACCGGCGCCGGTTTGTCTTCTCCTGCAGCAGCAATGATCTTATTCCCTGCCGGGATAATTTCAAGAGCGAAACGGCCGGAGATTGTTCCCGGTGTTGCCGGGAAGGAATAGCCGGTATTTCCGTCAAGGCCCGTTCTACTGCCGGTCAGCCTGTCAGTGAGCATGGCCGTGTATCCGTCAATGACCTGGAACTGGCTGCCGCTGATCCTGTATGTGCCTGCCTCGTGTATTTCAAGGGTGAGGGGTATTGCAGTTTTCCCTGAGGGCCAGGGTATTGCGTTGATTGAGTAGTCCTCGCCGTTCAGTTCAGAATAGATCTTTATATGACCCTTAAGGTGGCTGAAAGGCTTGGAGGCGTCAAAAAGCCCGTCGAAGCCTGCGGTTGCATCCTGATCGAATCTCACTACGGTCTCGTCGCTCTGAGTGGCTGATGAGAGCTTAAGCCTTATGACAGGTATTTGTTCTGCCGACTTGAACCTTGGTGCGGCGGTATGTTCGCGGGCGTTGTCAGGGATTGTGATGTATGTTCCCGTTGCGCGGGTGCGGACAAAGAATCCCTGAAGCGGAGCGATATGCGCTGTGGCGCCGTTGGTTCCTACGCCGTTGACATATGAGGCCTCCTCGCCTGAGGCAGTCCTCAGGTAATAGGCATGCCTGAGGAGTTTATGCTCATGAGAGTAGGTGACAAGATCCCAGTTGATGCCGCAGGTAAGAGAGTTGCCAAGGAGTGAATAACCGAATACGGTTGTGTCGCCTCCCGAACCGCTGAAGGGAAGGTCTATCCTGCCCATGGAGGTGGTGAGCGACTTGAGGTTGCGGTAGGTCATTGTCACATCTGTGGCAACGCTGACATCATATCCCTCCCTGGCATTAAAGTTGCTGAAGGGGGTTGTTCCGCCGTAACCGTCATGCCACTGCCAGCCATCAGACACGTCGGTCAGCACTTTGGTTTCATCATAGCGTACAAGCAGTTCGGGTTCGATATCTGTAAAGACTGTTTTCGATACTGTTGCCGGCGAGGCTATATAGTGCCACCATTCGCCGGAGGGACCTGAAGTCAGGAAGAGGTCAACGTTCAGATTTCCTGCAGCGCCGGAATAGCTTCCGGTCAAAAGTGTTGAATATCCGGAAGCATCTGCGCGCAGGTCAATTGTGCCGTTGTTTGTAACGGAGGAGAAGGTTGCACTTGTCCCGGGATACATTATCATTCGCAGCCCGGAGCCAAGCGTGAAGGCCGGACCAGGTGCGGCTGTCGGGTAGGTTGAGGTGCCGGCCGGGATTACTATATTCCTTGAAACGGGAACAAAACCAGCATCCCAGTTGGCAGGGTCGCCCCAGTTTGTGTTACCGCCATGCCAGCGGCTGTAAATCATTTCGTACGCTCCCAGGTCAGTCACGAAGACACGACCGGAACCGATGATGTCAAGGGGAGGGATCGTAATACCCGGGTAAGTATCAGCTCCAGAGTCACGCAGAGGAGACATGAAACCAAGAGATAAATCGCCTGTTGCAGGGTCAGTGAAATTTGGCCCGTCAGGTGCAGTGTTGCTGCTGTTAAGTGTAAGGCATCCGGTGTATGACACACCCTGGATTGCGCACCTGTCAAAAACCGATGTTGGCGTTCCGGAGAAGCCGGCAAGCGACGATCCGCCCCACAGGACACTGTTTACGATCATGGCTGCAGGTGAGTCCTCGAGGTAGATGGCAGAGCCGTCGGCTGCCATGGAGGTGTTTCCTGAAAAGGTCGAGTTAACTATCCTGGGGGATGATGATATTGAGGTAACAGCGCCTCCCTTAAGCAGTGTGGAGAGTGAAGAATTGTTGTAGAAGACTGTTGAAGTTATAACAGCTGATGATACTTCATCGAGGTATATTGCCCCGCCGTTATCGTAAGCGATGTTGTCACGGAAGATTGTGTTGGCTATTGTGAGGCCGGCCCCTGAGTCGATCCAGATGCCGCCTCCCTGTTCTGCAACGCAGTTCCTGACAGTGCTGTTGCTGATTGTTACTGTTCCCGATCCGATATGAATGGCTCCTCCGGTATATGTAAACCTGAGCCGTCTTCCGTTCTCCACCGTGCAATGGCTGAAGGTGCTTGTACCGTTGGAGGTGATCTGGATATTGCCCCAGAATTCATTGATTTCACCAGGGATCTGGTCACCATCAATATCAGCTGTGATAAGGATTGGCATTCCGGATGTACCCTGTGCACTGATCTGACCAGTACCGGATATGAGGATGCAACCATACCTGCTTTTGCAGATGAGCCTTGTGCCGGGTTTCAGGGTCAGGGTTCCGGATGTGACTCCCAGGTTGTTCACGAAATACTTGGTACCTGCAATTGTAAAATTGCCCGGATTAATCCCCGTATACGGATCAAGAAATGTCCCGCTGCCTGTGATCTGCGCCGTCAGTGCAGGCACAAACAGGCAAGCCAGTATTATCAACAGAAAGGTCCTTTTCATGACAGCCATTTAAACAGGTAAAACGACCCTGATGATCAAAGGTTTCAGACTGCAACTATTTGAGCAAGCGGAAGTCGTTATTTATCACAAAAGTAAGAATTCTGCAGCTTGTGTCAAGAGCAATGTTGCATTTATTAGAATTATCTCAGGCAGTTCATTGAATACTCTTCTTGCTATCTTTGTCTATATCACAGTTGAATGCAACCCGGGAGGAACATTATAAGACGTACCCTTGGCCTCCTTTCAGACAGTTCTGCCAGGGAGACAACACTCAGCATCATTGTGCTGATCATCAGAGCATTATTGCCGTTGGTGGCTGTGTTGCTGCTCAGGTATTTTGTGGACCAGGTGACAGGGGGCGCCGGTTCAGGGGCAGGATCAGGAATAGTTGAAGGATCCGTGGGAGAGGGAGCCCGGAGCCTGATCCCCGGGGGCACGGGGCCGGTATCGTTACTATGGATTATTGCCGCCCTGGCCATCGCCCTTCTGGCTGACGACCTGCTCTCCTCTGCAGGATCGTACATTACCAGGCGGCACTCTTACCTGATTGAGGGGCACATCTCGTCACTGATACATAATCATGCCGGCAGCCTGGGGCTCAGGTATTTCGAGGATCCTCTCTTCCACGACAGGCTGGAGAGGGCCGCCAGGGACATTTCATGGAGACCTGCAGCGCTCGTGTCAGACTTTATCCTCCTTCTCCGTGGAGTTATCTCCTTTATCGCAATGGCTGTTGTCCTGAGGAGCTTCGGGCTGATCCCGCTGCTGATCCTCGTTGCGGTTTTCATTCCTGTGTTGCTGGTCAGGGCCCGTAACTCCGCGAGGCTCTGGGAGACCCGGAAGAAAGTAACGGAAGATTCGCGGCAGGCATCATACTTCAGCTGGCTGCTGACAGGCGAGAAACCGGCCAGGGAGGTGAAGCTTTTTGACCTTGGCGGATACTTTGACAGACTCTTCAGGAAGCACTTCAGGGCAGCAAAGGAGCCTGAACTTGACACGGTGAAGCGGAATATCCTTTCCGAGAGCCTCGCCTCACTGCTTAAGGTGGCGGCTTTTGCAGGGGTGCTTATTTATGCGACGTCGCGGTACCTCAACTCTTCGATAACTGCAGGCGAGCTGGCAATGTATCTTGTGGCATTCCGGCAGGCTCTTGTATATCTTCGCGATGCTGTCACCGGTTATTCGGGACTTAACGAGAACAGGATCTTTCTCGATGATCTTTTCAGCTTCCTCGATCTGAAGCCTGATATGGAGGGTGTTGCTCCTGCTCCTGCTCCGGAATCATTCAGGGAGATTGCAGCTGAGCATGTATCATTCACATATAAGGGAGGTTCGCGGCCGGCGCTTCAGGATGTTTCTGTAAGGATAAAACATGGTGAGAAGGTAGCCATCGTCGGGCCCAACGGTTCGGGAAAAACTACCCTTGTGAAGCTTCTCTGCCGGCTTTATGACCCCGATCAGGGACGAATATTGGTCAATGGTGCGGATGCAGCAGCCATTGAACCCGGGTCATTCCGGAGCCTTTTCTCAGTTGTGTTTCAGAATTTCATGCTCTATTACCTGAGCGCAGGTGACAACATCAGGCTGGGAGAGGGGGTTCAGCCGGCAGTCAGCAGTCAGCAGTCAGCAGTTGGCAGTCGGCAGTCAGCAGCCGGCAGTGGACTGTCAGCAGTCAGCAGCCGCCAGTCAGCAATGGGCAGTCAGCAGCCGGCAGACGACAACCTCCGGCGTGCGGCATCGGCGGCCGGCATATCGGATCTCCTCGAATCTCTTCCTGAAGGTTATGATACGATGCTGGGTCATCACACCGAAGGCGGCCGTGAGCTGAGCTGGGGCGAGTGGCAGAAAATAGCGATTGCAAGGGCTGTTTACCGCAAATCACCGGTTCTGATCCTCGATGAGCCTTCCTCGTCCCTTGATGCAGACTCCGAATACGGGATCTTCTCCGACCTCTCACGCATAACCGGAGGAAGGACATGTATCTTTATAAGCCACAGGCTTTCAAATGTGCGCGATGCTGACCGGATCATCGTGCTCGATGCCGGGAGGGTCGTGGAGACCGGAACCCACGATGAGCTGATGGACGCAAAGGGAAGGTATTTTACAATGTTCACAAGGCAGAAATCAATGTACAGATGACCGGTACGGACAGTGAATTGCCGGCTGAAAGCACAGGCGGACTTCAGCGGTCAGTAAGGTTGCTGCTATTGCTGGGCAGAACCGATTTCTCAGCTGACCTGAAGAGACAGATTTCGGAAGAGATCAGAGCCTTTCCTGACTGGAAACTCTTTGCCGGGTTGGCTGTAAGGCATGGTGTAGCAGCGCTGATCTGGCAGAATCTATCTGATCTGGGGTATTCCGGAGTGGTTCCGGCGACGGAGAGAACCCTTCTTGAGGGATTGAGGTTCAAATCTATCGCCCGTGTTTCATGGGTCACCGGTGTTGCTGCCGGGGTGACATCCCTCCTCGAACGCGAAGGCATCAGGGTGGTTCTGCTTAAGGGTCTGGCCCTGGAACATACAGTCTACGGCTCGCGGGGACTTCGTCAGATGAGCGATGCCGATCTTCTTGTCGCTCCTTCCGATGCCCTGAGAGCCAGGGACATACTTATCAGGGAAGGATTCAGTTCAATGTCTCTGAAATCGCCGCTCTACAGGCACATTATCCTTGACCTCGGCAATCACCTCCCCGAACTGCACAGGGGAGGCATCTCCGTCGATCTGCACTTCAGGCTCTTCGGCCCGGAGGGCGAAGAGATGGTGCTGAATGCAATAAGGGACGCGGTTACTATTCCCGGAGTCGGAACATTCCGCGTTCTGCCGCCGATGACCGGATTCCTGGCTCTTGTGAACCATATTTACAAGCATGAAATTAAGGGGGAGTTTCAGCTGAGACTCTGGACGGACATTTATCTCCTGCTCGACAGGTATGGTGAAACTATCCTGACTTCGCAGCTCCCTTCTGCGGCAGAAGAAGCAGGCATAAGGGAAGAGACCTCTGCGGTACTCACGGTAATGGAACGGGTTTGGGGAGTAGAACTGCCTGAAGGAATGGCGGCTGAAAGCTCTGCGGCAGGGGCCATCGTGGCCAGGTTTATGCACAGACTGGCCCATCCGGGATCAGCTGAGTCCCTTAGCCAGAGAGAGTTCTTCATGAGAAATCTGAAGTCATTGAGAGGTCCGCGCAAAAAGCTGATCTTCATTCTTGGTGATATATTCCCATCCGTCGGATTCATGAAGAGGAGGTATAACTGCCGGACAAAAGTGGCAGCATTCCTGTTTTACCCTCACAGATTGGGTAAAATTCCGTGGATTTTAGGTCTTCTTCGGACAAAAAATTACGATAATTAATATTTATTTGTTGTAATCACTAAATAATTTCAATTTTTCTTGGAGACTAAAGAGATTTATTATTAAATTTATATCAGTCAAATTTTCTTTTTAGTCAATGTCATGTCAGGGCTTATTTAGATAATCGGTTAACAGATGCTAAAGAAGGGAGCTATGTGTCTGCAATTATTGGTGTTTAGGTTTTAACGGGCAAAGGGCGCTTCATCTGCGCAGTCTCGCTGCATGAACCGTGCTTTTGCGAATGCTGCCGGCACTTCCACGGCAGCTCTGCCCCGGATCATCGTGATCCGGGGCAGTTTTTTACACCCGGTAAGCTTCTGTCCCCGGTTGCCCGAGGGGGGGAGGGGGGGCGCCATCGTTCTACAATGCTGTATGCCCTGCGGGCAATTAAGGGATATTTCTGTATTCCCTACGGGCAATATGACTATTGGGCGTAGCCCATAAAGCATTGTAGGCAAGGATTGTCATGGTATACGTTGCCCGTAGGGCATCAAGCCTTGTAGGGTTTTGTGACACCTTTATGCTCTAAAAGCATTATTTTTGTGCAAACAGCCCAGGAGATGAAAAGTGCTCTTTACCTATACAATACCCTCACACGCAGGAAGGAACTGTTCGAACCGCTTGCCCCGCCGTTTGCGGGAATGTATGTATGCGGTCCCACAGTCTACAGTGATTCACATCTCGGTCATGCCCGTCCTGCCGTAACTTTCGATGTGCTGTACAGGTACCTGATGCATCTGGGATACAAGGTTCGGTATGTGCGCAACATAACTGATGTAGGGCATCTCGAGAACGAAGAGGAGGGCACGGGTGAAGACAGGATCAGCCGTAAGGCCAGGCAGGAACATCTTGAACCCATGGAGGTGGTGCAGAAGTACATGAACAGTTTTCACACCGCGATGGAGAAGCTGAATACGCTTCCCCCTTCGATCGAACCACGTGCCACCGGCCACATCATCGAGCAGCAGCAACTGATCGAAAAGCTTATCGGCAGCGGTTACGCTTACGAAGTGAACGGTTCGGTCTACTTCGACGTAGAGAAATATGACAGCAGGCACAGATACGGAACCCTATCGGGGCGTGTTCTCGAAGATATGCGAGCGAACAGCCGGGCCCTGGAGGGGCAGGATGAAAAGAGGGGACAGTTCGACTTCGCACTCTGGAAGAAGGCTTCACCCGGGCATATAATGAGATGGCCCTCGAAATGGAGCGATGGTTTCCCGGGATGGCATCTCGAGTGCTCGGTGATGAGCACAAAATATCTGGGAGAAACTTTTGATATCCATGGCGGCGGGATGGACCTGATCTTCCCTCACCACGAGTGCGAGATCGCGCAGAGCACCGCTGCCCAGGGACACCAGCCGGTACGCTACTGGGTGCATAACAATATGGTTACGATTAACGGCCAGAAAATGGCCCGGTCACTCGGCAACTTCATCACCCTCGAGGAGATGTTCGCCGGCTCGCACAAGCTGCTGGCAAGGGCATATTCACCCATGACTATACGCTTCTTCATGCTCCAGGCCCAGTACCGCAGCACCCTCGACTTCAGCAATGAGGCTCTGCTGGCCGCCTCACTGGGCCTGCAGAAGCTGATGACCGCGGAGAAGACGCTGGCCGGACTGGCGCCTTCAGAGAGTTCAACCGTCGATGTAAGCGGCATCGCCGCGAAGTGCTACGAGGCAATGAGCGATGACCTCAACACTCCGGTGGCGATAGCCCACCTCTTCGACGCAGTCAGAATCATAAACCTCGTCAACGACGGAAAGGAGAAGCTGTCGGCAGAGGACCTTGGTTCGCTGCGCGAGCTGTTCCGCATCTTTATTCATGATCTCTTTGGCCTCCGGGCGGAGGAGTCGGCCGGCAACGACAGGCTGGATGGGGTGCTCAAACTGCTGCTTGATATCAGGCAGGAGGCCAAGGCTAAGAAGGAGTGGGCCGTCTCTGACCGCATACGCGACAGGCTGAGTGAGCTTGGCATTACTGTCAAGGAC
>ERZ795055.4136-NODE-4136-length-10284-cov-5.426728_pt1 | contig 10284 bp, 11 predicted proteins | sample MGYA00375139_ERZ795055 | MGnify/ENA primary metagenome ERZ795055 (study PRJEB30184, sample SAMN05720283) | anaerobic digester metagenome | isolation source: active sludge of municipal wastewater-treating anaerobic digesters | place: USA | collected 2015-01-23 ...
GATCCCGGCGCTGCGACGTATTGGATCGAACGGGAAAAACGCGCGTTCGATCCGCAGCATTACACTAAACAATTTTAACAAAGGCTGACGTTATGGGAAAAATGGGTCTTTTGAAAGAGTTCTGGGAATTTTTGAAGGTCCGCAAACGCTACTGGCTTTTGCCGATCGTGGTCATTTTGATGCTTTTGGGTGTCATTATCGTCCTGACCGAAAGCTCCGCGGTCGCGCCGTTTATTTATACTCTCTTTTAAGGAAGAATAAGATTCTGATTGAAAAAATCAGTCTTCACGCTACACTAAAGGAGTTGAAGAAACCTTATTAAAAAGGGGGAGAGACATGAAGGGTGTGATCTTAAAAAGTCTGGTTGCGGTAGCGGTGATCGCGGTGTCATTAGCCGGTTTCGGGCAATTGGCCAGCGCCGCTGAAGGGGCAAAACCGCTTCAGATCGCGTTGTTCAATCCGATCCAGCTTGTTCCGGAAGAGGAAGGCATTAAAGGGTTTGGGTTTAATTTTATTTATGGGAAAAATGCCGGCGTCACAGGTATGGACTTAGGTCTTGTCAATGTGGTTTCCGGTGATGTGCTGGGCGCGAATTTTGGTTTTGTTGGATATACCGAAGGCAACGTCCAGGGAATGCAGGAAGGCCTTGTTTCGGTCGTTCAAGGCAACGTGATGGGCGGCAGCGCGGGGTTTGTGGCTTATACTGAGGGTAATGTGCAGGGCTCCCAGGTCGGGCTCGTTTCGGTCGTTCAAGGTGATGTGATGGGCGGAAGTTTCGGCTTTGTCAATTACATCAACGGCAACTCGGCAGGCGCTCAGTTCGGCGGGATCAACATCGCCACCGAAGCCAAAGGTGTTCAGCTTGGGGCGGTCAATTACAGCACCAAGTTCGAAGGATTCGCCTTTGGGCTGGTGAACTGGACGGAACAGCTCAACGGCATCCAGATCGGTCTGGTCAATGTCGCGACAGCTAAAGACATGCTTCCGGTCCTTCCGATCGTGAACGCGGCGTGGTAAATATAACTTGAGTGTGTTTTAAGCTGAAAAGGGCAATGCCCAAAAGGGTGTTGCCCTTTTTATATTGTATTTTTGTTTGCTCGTTTATCTTGATTGGATATAATAGCTTGTCTTATTTTGAAAAAGAACGGGTGAAGAGGAGCTTATTTAAGCATGGGCCTTTCGGATATTCTAAAAAAGAAACAGTGTTTTAAGCTGGTTTGCGGCGCGGGTAATGAGGACGCGCAGGAAGTCGAAAAATTGGTTGCCGTTTATGCCAAGGCAGGGGCAAATTATTTTGATCTTTCAGCGCGTGAGGATGTGGTATTGGCCGCTCAACGGGGTCTGGATAGGGTCATTCCAAAGAACAAGCGAAAGAATTATTTTTTGAATGTGAGCGTCGGGATTTCCGGCGATCCGCATGTTCGTAAAGCGTTGATCATTACTGAAAAATGTAAAGCATGCGGATTGTGCGCCAAGGCGTGTTTGCAGACGGCCATAGCCCAAACGACGGGCGAATACGTTGTAGTAAAGAAACGCTGTATTGGTTGCGGGGCATGTGAAAAAATTTGTACTGCAGCCAAAGCAGTTACTTTTGTCACAGAAAATGTTGACTTGAAGGTTTTGCTTCCGCCATTGATCAAGTTTGGATTAAGTTCCCTTGAATTGCATGCTGTCACTGATGATGAAGAGGGCGCTTATGCCCAGTGGAATATCATGAATGATGTTTTTGATGGCGTCCTAAGCCTTTGTCTTGACCGGTCACATTTAGGGGACAAACAGCTCATTGCACGCATCAAGCGTTTTATTGCAGACCGGCCGGAATTTTCAACAATTATTCAGGCCGATGGCGCTCCGATGAGCGGTGGAGATGACCGCTACAATACGACATTACAGGCTTTGGCAACCGCAGATATTGTGCAAAAAGCGAGGCTTCCTGTTTGGGTCCTGACATCCGGAGGGACCAACAGCAAAACGGCTCGAATGGCGAAAATGTTTGAGATCACGGCGCATGGGGTTGCGATCGGATCGTTTGCCCGGAAAATCATTAAAACATATATTGGCCGGGATGATTTTTTAAAAAACGACAGGGCCTTTAACGGCGCCCTTCGGATTGCTAAACAATTGGTCGATAAAACGCTAAAATATTTATGATCACTCTTTCATCTTCTGATTGGGATATTGATGGTATCGAGACCGTATTTTTTGATAAAGACGGGACGCTGATCGATAGCCATTTGTATTGGGGCCGGATCATTGAAATGCGAAGCCACGCGCTGATCTCCATGTTCAACCTGAAGCATGATTTCCATGAAAAACTTTGCCGGGTGATGGGGTTCTCGTTAGAGACGAAACGGCTTTTGCCGGAAGGTCCCATCGCTTTAGTCAGCCGTGAAAAAGTGATCGGGATTCTGATTGATTTTTTGTCAGAGCATGGTTTTTCCGTTTCACAGGGACAGATTGAGAAGCTTTTTGTTGATGTCCACTCGGGCTTTCTCAGAGAGATCTATGAATACACCGCGATTCTTCCGGGTGTTGAGGCGTTTCTCAAAGAACTCCGTGGCAAGGGTGTCAAAATGGCGGTTATTACGTCTGACAGCATAAAAAATACTGAAGAGATTATGAGTTTTTTAGGGATTGCAAAATATTTTGATCTTCTTCTTGGAAAAGAGGCGACAGCGTTGCCTAAGGAAAGCGGAGAGCCTGCACTTGTTGCTTTGGAGCAGATGAAAGCTGAAAGAAGTTCCACCATTGTGATTGGTGATACCTCCATGGATATCCAGATGGCGGAAAATGCTCAGCTTAAGGCTGGTGTCGCGGTGGCGTTGGGGCAGGTTCCTTTTGAGAGTTTGCAATCTGAAACGCCACACACAGTTCATGGCTATCATGAATTACGGATCCTTTAGATATGACGACAAAAATACAGATTATTGATTGTACCATTCGTGACGGTGGCCATCTGAACAAGTGGCAGTTTGAGGATAATCTTGTGAAGGCTTCCTACTTTGCCGCTCAAAAAGGGCAGGTTGATTATTTCGAGATTGGTTACAAGAATGATCCAGGCAAAAAGGGGCTTGGTCCTTTCGGATATTGTGATGAGAAATATATTAATGGACTTTTTAAGTCTTCAAGCGATTGCAAATTGCTTTTTATGCTGGATGCAGGAAAATATTCCGGCTATAAGATTCCTGATCGAACAAAAGAGCCGACACCATTTACCGGTGTACGAGTGGCTGCGTATCCATTTGAGGTGAAGATCGCCGTTGATCTGGCTGAGCAGTTCCATGAAGCGGGTTATGAAGTGTTTATGAACCTTATGGCAAGTTCGGAATGGTCGCAACAGGAATTTGCGGTATTAAAGAATTGGAAGCAAAAGAATGCACTCAAGGCGGTCTATTTTGCGGACAGTTTTGGCGCTTATGCTCCAGCTGAAATTTCAGAATTGATTGGCCAGTTAAAAGCGCTGGGTTTCGAGCGTATCGGATTTCATGCACACAACAATCTTCAGATGGCATTCGCAAATACTCTGCACGCGATCACTGAAGGGGCCAGTTATGTTGATGCGTCAATTTACGGCATGGGCCGGGGGGCTGGAAATCTTCCGATTGAGATACTTCTAAGCTATTTAAGCAAAATCGGAGATAAAGAGTACAACGTCGTTCCATATCTTGATGTCATTGAGCGGTTTTTTCTCCCCTTGTTTGAAAAGGATCCTTGGGGTTACTCGCTACGATCGCTTTTGGGGGGGATCCGTAATATTCATCCCTATTACATTGATGAACTTTTTAATTCCCATAATTACACAATTGAAGAGATTTGCAATATCGCTGAAACCGTGAAGGAAAAATGTCCGATTTCCTTTTCCGGAGAGAAACTTAAAAATGCTTTGGAAGAGAGGTTCTATGTCCCGACCACTTCTCAAGCCAAAGAAGCGATCCGCTCGATTGAAAAGGAATTGAAAGCTATTCCGTCGAAAGATGCATTTTCCTTGGATTCGCTCGGAATGAAAGACAGGCACAAGGGAAAAAAATTTTTGATCATTGGCAATGGGCCTTCCATTGTTAAACATGAAGATAAAATTAAGGGGCTTATCAAGAGGTTGGGGCTTGTGACGATTGGATGTAACTTTTTAAATTCTGTTTATGCGCCGGATTACCATATTTTTGTCAGCAAAAAACGATTTTTAAAATATGCCGCGACTGTATCTAAAAAAAGCATTCTTCTTGTTCCAAGCTTTTTTGGAAAACGTCTGGTCCAGGAAAACTATAGCGGGCCTGTTGAGTATGTTCAGATCGATTCTATTGATGATCTGAATTCTTCTCCAATCGATGGCATCCGTCAGCAAGTGAAATATTTGAATGTCGGGGTGAACGCGATCCTGACCGCTCTACAGATGGGGGCGCAGGAGATTATGGCCGTCGGTATGGATGGGTATGAAAGCGAGGAACAGGGAAAGGTAGTTTACTTTTATAATGAAAAAGACGTGCCGGACGATAAAGCGGCTGCCTCTCTGCGTTATGAGAATATGGATATTGAGCTTAAGAGGGTGTCAGATTTTTTGAATGACCTCGGGATTCCGTTCTCGATCATTACTCCGACCTCGCATAAAAAATATTTCAATAACAGCATTTTGGTCTAGTAAAGGATTTTAAAAATGAAGTTACGGGTTGCTGATTATGTTGCGGATTTTATTTACCGCCAGGGGATAAGTGATGTGTTTATGGTGACCGGTGGAGGCATGATGTTCTTGGCTGATGGGGTGGCTTGTCATCGAAAGTTAAGGGCCGTTTTCAATCATCATGAACAAGCGTGCGCGATGGCCGCTGTTTCGTATGCCAAATATACCAATAACCTCGGGGCGGTCATTGTTACCACAGGATGCGGGGGCACAAACGCAATTACTGGACTTTTAGATGCCTGGCAGGACAATACGCCATGTATTTTTATTTCCGGACAGGTTAAACGAAAAGAGACAATCCGCAATTCCGAGTTGAAACTTCGGCAATTCGGTGTTCAGGAGGTTGATATTCTATCGTTGGTAGCACCAATTACAAAATATGCGGTCATGGTTAATGATACGTCTGATATCGCCTATCATTTAGAAAAGGCTGTTTTTCTCGCAAAGACCGGACGTCCAGGTCCTGTCTGGCTGGATATTCCTTTGGATGTTCAAGGCGCCAATTTGTCCGAAAATTCCTTACGACATTTTAGTAAGGAGGAACGGATGGAGTTGTGTGAAAATCCGGTTGTTGATCCAAATGATATCAGTGGTCTTTGCAAAGATTTGGCTCGTTCCGTTCGACCAATCGTAGTCGCGGGCCAGGGCGTTCGTCTTTCCGGATCGCTCAGAGAATTTGGGCAATTTATCGATTTGAATCAATTGCCGGTGGTTGTAACACATTTGGGGATCGATCTTCTTCCTGCCCGGCATCCTCTGTTTATCGGACGTATCGGCAATAAAGGAGATCGGGCAGGAAATTTTGCTCTTCAGAACGCTGATCTTGTCCTTGTGCTTGGCAGTCGTTTGAGCGTCAGTTCAACGGGGCATGAATATCAGAATTTTGCTCGTGGCGCCAAGGTTTATGTGGTCGATATTGACAGAGAAGAGCATAAAAAGAAGACTGTCAAGATAGACCGTTTTATTTATGCTCATCTTTTAAATTTTCTAGCTGAGATGCTCAAGCAAAAGATTCAAAGGCCAAATGCAGGGACATGGATTCAACAATGCCGTGAATGGGCGTCTAAATGGCCGGTGTGCCTTCCGGAGTATTCAAAAACCAGTGGGGGAATTAATCTGTATTATTTTATTGATTTGCTTTCTAAGAAATTAAAGCGGAACGCCACGGTCGTGACTGATGCAGGATCTGCGGCGTATGTTGCGGCCCAAGGCCTGAAGCTTAGGTCAGGGCAAAGATTTATTGCGCCCGGGGCACAGGGTGAGATGGGCTATACACTTCCCGGGACGATTGGTGTGTGTTTTGCGAATAAGAATAAAGAAACCATCGGTATTACTGGCGATGGATCTTTTCAGATGAACTTGCAGGAGCTCCAGACGATCGTGCAGTATGATCTTCCGATCAAATTATTTGTTTTTAATAATAACGGATATCTTTCGATCCGGTCAACTCAAAAGAAGTTTTTCAATGGGCGATTGTTGGGAACCGATAAGAGCTCTGGTATTTCATTTCCTGATCTTAAGAAGATCGCAAGGGCGTACGGCATAAAATATTATTCTGCGAAAAGCCCAAAGAATTTGGAATCTGTCATGCTGCAGGTCTTGAGTGAAAAGTGTCCTGTCATTTGTGAGCTCATGTGTTTGGAAGATCAAGAGATCATCCCTACGGTCGCATCATTCCGCAGGAATGACGGAACCTTGGTTTCCAAACCGCTTGAGGACATGTATCCTTTTTTATCAAGAGAAGAGTTTTTTAAAAATATGATCGTCGAGCCCTTAAAAGAAGGTAAGGATGCCTGATTTGATTCAGCAGGATCTTGAGTACATTCAAAAGTCTGTTGACTGTACATTTTTTCATAAGAAACGTATTTTTGTGACCGGAGGTACGGGATTCTTTGGGAAATGGATGCTGGAATCCTTTCGATGGATCATTAACCAGGAAGGGGTAAAAATATCGGTTATTGTTTTATCGCGAGATCCAGAGCGTTTTTTAAAGACAAATCCTTCATTCGCCCGGGAATCATGGTTGTCGTTTTTGAAGGGTGACATCCGGTCCTTTGAATGGCCAGAAGAACATTGTGATTATATGATTCATGGCGCTGCGGATGCAGGCGCTGGGAGGACCCCGGAGCAGGTTCATGAAGTGGCTGATGTGATCGAAAAGGGAACAGAGCGTGTTTTGAAATTCGCGGCCGCGAAAAAACCTTCCCGTGTTCTTTTTTTAAGTTCCGGTGCTGTTTATGGAACACAGCCGCAGAATATTCTTCATGTGGATGAGAGTTATCACGGGAAGCCGGATACAGAGTATGGAAGGGCGAAGCTGTCCGCTGAGCGGTTATGTTGCGAATATGCGTCGGCTCACGGTTTCGAGATTGCTATTGCACGATGTTTTGCGTTTATCGGGCCTTTTTTGCCGTTGGGACGTTATTACGCGGCTGGAAACTTTCTGCAGAATATTCTTGACGGCAAGGAAGTGCTCATTAAGGGGAATGGGCGTACGACGCGGTCCTATTTGTACATGTCTGATCTGGTCATATGGCTTTTTAAGATCTTGCAGAGCGGCATTTCTCTAAGGCCGTATAATGTCGGGTCTGACCAACGGATAGAGATCGCTGATTTGGCAAAACTTATGGTAAGTTTGTCTGGATCTAATGTGCCGGTGAGGATCACGAATGAATATAAAGAACAGGGCGTGGCACAGTATGTGCCTTGTATTGAACGCGCAAAAAAAGAGCTGAACTTGAAGGTTGGCATCGGTTTAGAAGATGCCATTCGTAAGATGATTGAAGGGGCAAAATATGCGAGGATGCATGAGTAGAAAAATATTTGCGTTGATCGGAAGCGTTTTGAATGAAGAGGCGGCTCTGCCTGCTTTTTTGGAGGCCCATGCCTGGGCTGATGATATTATTATGCTGGATTCCGGGAGCACGGATAATTCTGCGGAAGTCACGAGGAAATACAAGCGGACTTTGTTGCACAAACCGCTTGAAGCTAACCACAATAAACGATCTGCCTGGGCTATTCAACAGACAATCGCCGACTGGGTGCTTTTCATTGACCCTGATGAGTTTATTTCTGCGGAGCTAAAGAAAGAAATTCTAAGCATTTTAGAACATGGCAGTGAATACGTCGCCTTTGAGCTTCCCCGGGTAAATTTTTTTATGAACAAACCGCTTCGCCACGGAGGATGGAGCGGGAACGGGCTCAAAATGTTCCGTCGGGACAAGGTCCGCTTCGAAGGCGACTCCTATCATGAAAGACCGATCATTGACGGCAAGATCGGCCAGTTAAAAGGCGAAGTGCTCCATTATCCCAATCCCAACATCCACTGGATCACTCAAAAATTTAATTTTATCAGTGAGTTTGACCAAAAGGATTATTTTGATCAGTATGGTGAACTTTCAGAAAAAAAACTGCGTTGGCTTTTGTTCACCAAACCGTTCAAGAATTTCTGGAAGTCGTATATCAAAAAGCAGGGGTATAAGGACGGGATCCACGGCCTGATCTATGCCGCGATGATCTGGGCCTTTGATGTGATCCGCATTTGCAAATACGCGGAACGTTATATCGTGAAAAATCCGGACATTCTCCCGGCGGACAAATTGCCGGACCCGTGGGAATGCCGGAAAAGATAAAGAAAGGGATTTCAATGGACCTGCCGGAAACATATTTTTTGAACAATCCTGTTTTTTTAAAATATAAACGGGTCTTTGACTGGAGGCGCTTCCGGAAAGTCTCAAGATTGAAGAAGGTCATGATCAATGAGCGGATCATCGAGATCCCATACGCGATCCAGGCGGTCAGTGATCTTGCGAAGGGTTCGACGATCCTTGATCTGGGCTGCATGGAAAGCATGCTGTCGTTGTTCATGGCGAGTTTGGGCTTTCAGGTCACGGGGCTGGATTTCAGGGAATATCCCTACCGCGTTCCGAATTTCAAATTTCAACAAGGTGATATTTTGAAACTTCCGTTCTCCGACCATTCTTTTGACGCGGCATTGTGCGTCTCCATGATCGAACATGTGGGGCTGGGATTTTATCATGACCCGCAAAGCGAGATGGAAGCGGATGAAAAGGGAGTGCTGGAGATCCACCGGATCCTCAAACCGAAGGGGCGCTTTGTCCTCACCGTTCCGTTCGGGCAGCCGTATGTCAACGATCAGCAAAGGACCTATGACAAGCCCAGGCTGGACAGGCTCCTTCGGAAATTCAAGGTCGAGGACATGCGCTTTTTCAAAAATGTTCTGCCTTCCGGGCAGGAGAACAATTGCTGGCAGGAAACAGCCTTAGATGACGCGCAGAAGGTCAAGACCCCGCGGGGGACAGACTGCGTCTGCTGTGTTCGAGCTATCAAGATCGCGTGATGGTGATGCGTTTAAGACGGTAAGGCGATGAGGTCATAGGTCCGGTCTTTTTTAACTGTTTCCCGCGTGATGGCGGGCCCGCAAATACTTTCCCCATTTTCCTGGTATTCAAAGATCTTTCGATACTGCATTTCCGTTAACGTATCATAGAGCGCCATGGCCTCATCCGCCGAGAGGCGGTTCATGACCTCTGTCCGGATGACCGGCCGGTGCTGACGGATGATCTCTTTGATCGAAAGAAGGACGTCCCGGTCGTGGCCCTCGGTGTCGATCTTGATAAAAGACAGGTTTTTTAACAGATGGGGATATTGGGCTGATAAGAAGCGGTTCAGATTTTTTCCCGCGACTTTTAAAGGGTAGCGATGGTCGATGTCGTTTTCAAGCCCGTTGAGATTTCCGCCGTTGCAAAAAGACGCGTCCGAATAATGGAACTCGTATTCCCCATCCTCATCCGTGGCCGCGAAACAGAAGGGGAGGATGTTCAAGGAAGGGTGGTGTCACCGGTCTGCGCGCCGATATCGATCACGGTATCGCCGGGTTTGATCATGGATCTGAGCGAGTCCATAGCTTGTTGCGAAAAATGAAGGTTCCCGCAGGCCGGATGAAGCCAGCGGGCGTATTTAAAAACACCGTCTTTGGGAAGGGTGAGCTTTTTGACGATGTAGCCGTAGTCCTTGAAAATATGGCGGGTCTTGCGTATTTTGCGGTTCTTAAGGCGCCAAACCATTTTTTGAAATTTTTGGAATATCCCCATGTTTGGCCTCCCGGTTCAAGTTTAACTTATTCATTATATAGGCTCTTTTTTGTCTTTGCGGATTTAATTCGATTTTTTATCCGCTCCATTTCACCCCTTGAAAGCGCTTCCTTGAATATGGCATACTTAAAGTGAAGCAGCTCTCTCACTTGTTCTTTTATAGTCCGTTTCAAAGGTAAACTACTCGAAAGAGTAGGACACAAAGCCGTGAGCCTACCCCCAGCGCCCTCCGTGGCCGCTGGGTATGGCTGTCTGGCTGCCGTAACTAACGCTAACCAGTTCCGTTAAGGCAATATTGTGCCCTCTGATCTTTCGGAGGGCTTTTTTATTGCCGGAAAAGGGGGCACCTATGCGTGACGAACGTTCCATGGGAGCGTGGCTGATCGCGGCCGCAGTTTTGCTGTTCATTTTTATTTCCGGTTCGGTCAAGCCTGTTTCAGAGGCCCAGGCCGCTTCCGGATCCTACTCGGGAAAAAGTTTTCACAGGCCTCTTAA
>ERZ795055.4137-NODE-4137-length-10283-cov-16.668752_pt1 | contig 10283 bp, 9 predicted proteins | sample MGYA00375139_ERZ795055 | MGnify/ENA primary metagenome ERZ795055 (study PRJEB30184, sample SAMN05720283) | anaerobic digester metagenome | isolation source: active sludge of municipal wastewater-treating anaerobic digesters | place: USA | collected 2015-01-23 ...
CTGATTCCTCCCGGATTGACGGCCCGCAAAGCGGCCGTCGCTTGCAGCGCCTAGCGTGTCGTCAGCCGCCGCGCGGGCGCCGCCCTTGGCGCTCCCATCCCCTCGGGGACGCGGCACGCGCAGTCCTTACCTTCCGGAGAAATCTCGATGAGTCGAGCATCCGTAGTCATTGCGGGCGTCGGCCTGGCCGACGTGCCGCGCAAGAGCCGCTGGCCGGCCTTCATGGACGTGACGCAAAGCGCCAGCGGCCTGGTCCTGGCGCTCTTCATGTGGGGCCACATGTTCTTCGTCTCCAGCATCCTGCTGGGCTACGACGCGATGTGGACGATCACCAAGGCCTTCGAGGGCTACTTCTTCTTCGGACGCGCCCATCCGTGGATCGTGTCGGTGATCGTCGGGATCATCGCCGCGGTGTTCGTGCTGCACGCAGCCCTGGCGATGCGCAAGTTCCCCGCGAACTACCGCCAGTACCGCGCCTTCATCGGCCAGTACCGCCTGATCCACCACCACGACACGACGCTGTGGTGGGTGCAGGCCGTCACCGGCTTCATGCTGTTCTTCCTGGCCTTCCCGCACCTGTACCAGATGCTCATGCATCCCGGCGCGATCGGCCCGTACCAGTCGGGCACGCGCTTCTGGTCCGGCTGGTGGCCGCTGTACCTGGTGCTGCTGTTCGCGGTGGAACTGCACGGCGGCATCGGCCTGTACCGCGTGGTGGTGAAGTGGGGCATCTTCGAAGGCAAGGACGCCAACGCCACCCGCAAGACCCTGGTCAAGGTCAAGTGGGCGCTGACGGCCTTCTTCCTCGCGCTCGGCCTGCTGACGTTCGCGGCCTACATGAAGATCGGCTACCAGGTCAGCGCCACCCCCGACGCCGTCTACACACCCGCCTGGCTGCGCAACCCGCCCCAGGCTGAACCGCCGGCCTGGTGGCCGCGCTGGCTCAAGGAGGACAAGCAATGAAGGTCATCTACACCGACGTGCTCGTGATCGGCGGCGGCCTCGCCGGGCTGCGCCTGGCAGTCGGCGCCAAGCGCCGCGGCCACGACGCGATCATCCTGTCGCTGGTGCCCGCCAAGCGCTCGCACTCCAAGGCCGCGCAGGGCGGCATGCAGGCCTCACTGGGCAACGTGATCAAGGGCCAGGGCGACAACGAGGACATCCACTTCGAGGACACGGTGCGCGGCTCCGACTGGGGCGCAGACCAGGACGTGGTGCGCATGTTCGTCAACACCGCGCCCAAGGCCGTGCGCGAACTCGCCGCCTGGGGCGTGCCCTGGAGCCGCATCCGCCAGGGCGACCGCCAGGTCATCATCAACGGCGAGAAGGTCACGATCACCGAGCGCGGCGAGGCCCAGGGCCTGGTCGCGCAGCGCGACTTCGGCGGCACCAAGAAGTGGCGCACCTGCTACGTGGCCGACGGCACGGGCCACGCCATGCTCAACGCCGTCACCGACCGCGCGATCGCCGAGTCGATCCCGGTGCACGAGCGCGTCGAGGCGCTTGCGCTGATCCACGACGGCAGCCGCTGCTACGGCGCCGTGGTGCGCGACCTGACCACCGGCGAGCTCATGGCCTACGTGGCCAAGGCCACCGCGATCGCCACCGGCGGCGCGGGCAAGCTCTTCCGCGTGACCACCAACGCGGTGATCTGCGAAGGCATCGGCCACGCGCTGGCGCTCGAGACCGGCGTGGCCACGCTGGGCAACATGGAGGCGGTGCAGTTCCACCCCACCGGCATCTTCCCCGCCGGCATCCTGGTCACCGAGGGTTGCCGCGGCGACGGCGGCCTGCTGCGCGACACCGACGGACACCGCTTCATGCCCGACGTCGAGCCCGAGAAGAAGGAGCTCGCCTCGCGCGACGTGGTGAGCCGCCGCATGGAGGAGCGCATCGCCCAGGGCAAGGGCGTCAAGAGCCGCTTCGGCGAGCACCTGTGGCTCGACATCACGCTGCTCGGCGAGCACCACATCAAGCACAACCTGCGCGAGGTCTACGAGATCTGCCACTACTTCCTGGGCGTCGACCCCACCAAGGAGTGGATCCCCGTGCGCCCGGCGCAGCACTACACCATGGGCGGCGTGCGCACCGACTACACCGGACAGAGCCGCCAGATGAAGGGCCTGTTCTCCGCGGGCGAGGCAGCGTGCTGGGACATGCACGGCTTCAACCGCCTGGGCGGCAACTCGGTGGCCGAGACCGTGGTGGCCGGCATGATCGTGGGCGAGTTCATCGCCGACTTCTGCGAGAAGCCCGAGAACGGCATCGACATCCCCACCAAGATCGTCTACGACTTCGTGCGCCGCGAGCAGTCCAAGCTCGACGCCCTGTGCAAGGGAGGCGGCACCGAGGACGCCACGGCGCTGCGCAGCCGCATGCAGGAGATCATGACCAGCAAGGTCGGCATCTTCCGGCGCGGCCAGGACCTCGAGGACGCCGTGACCGAGCTCGAACAGCTGCTGATCCGCAGCCGCGCGATCCGCGTGCGCGACTCGCAGCCCGGCGCCAACCCCGAGCTGATGACGGCCTACCGGACGCAGAAGATGCTCAAGCTGGCACTGACCGTCGCCTACGGTGCGGCCACCCGCAAGGAGAGCCGCGGAGCCCACTACCGCGAGGACTTCCCGGTGCGCAACGACGCCGACTGGCTCAAGCGCACGCTGGCCTCGTGGAAGAACGAGTCCGACACCCTGCCCACGCTCAGCTACGAGGCGCTGGCCATCGAGAAGATGGAGCTGCCCCCGGGCTGGCGCGGCTACGGCGCGAAGAACTACGTCGACAACCCCGCCACGCCGCAACGCCAGGCCGAGGTTGACCGCATCCGGCAGGACCTCGCCGCCAAGGGCGCGGACCGCTTCACGATCCAGCGGGCCCTCATGCCCTACGCGGACCTGCTACCCGAGGATCTGCGCGGCAAGAATGAGCGCATCGACGAACGCTTCGCATGAGGACGCAGCCATGAGCCAAGACGCCAAGACCAAGCATCGGCTGCTGAAGATCAGCATCCTGCGCTACAACCCCAAGGACCCCACGAGCCACCCGCGCATGCAGGTGTACGAACTTGAGGAGTCGGACTCCATGACCCTGTTCATCGCGCTCAACGAACTGCGCGACAAGCAGGACCCGAGCCTGCAGTTCGACTTCGTGTGCCGCGCCGGCATCTGCGGCTCGTGCGCGATGATGATCAACGGCAAGCCGGGACTGGCCTGCCGCACCCTGACCCGCGACCAGCCCGACGAGTTCACCCTCGCGCCGCTGCCGGCCTTCGAGTTGATCGGCGACCTGTCGGTGAACACCGGCAAGTGGATGCGCAGCATGAGCGAGCGCATGCAGACCTGGGTGCACCTCAAGAGCCAGGAGATCGACCTCACGCGCATCGAGGAGGCGATGGACCCCGCGCTGGCCGAGGAGATCTACCTGCTCGACCGCTGCGTGGAGTGCGGCTGCTGCATCGCCGGCTGCGGCACGGTGCGCATGCGCCCCGACTTCGTGGGCGGAGTGGCGCTCAACAAGATCGCCCGCTTCCGCCTGGACCCGCGCGACACGCGCACCGACGCCGACTTCTACGAGCTGGTCGGCGACGACAACGGGGTGTTCGGCTGCATGTCGCTGCTGGCCTGCCACGACTTCTGCCCCAAGGACCTGCCGCTGCGCACGCAGATCGCCTTCGTGCGCCGCAAGATGGCCGAGCAGGGACTCAAGGGCGGGGCCGAACCGGCGTCACGACCCAGGTCCATCCCGATCAAGGCCGCCTGACCCGGCCAGCCCCATGAACCACCTTCTCCGCACACGCAGGCCTTCCGCCCGCGTGTGTGGCGGGGCGGGCTTTGTCCGACTTCAGGACCAGGCCGCCCCCAAGACCACAAGGAGCCTCTCATGACCCGCATCGAAAAGGACTTCCTCGGCGAACGCGAGATCCCCGACAGCGCCTACTACGGCGTGCAGACCCTGCGCGGCAAGGACAACTTCCACATCACCGGCATCCCGATGAGCGAGGAGCCGTTCTTCGTGCAGGCCCTGGGCTACGCGAAGAAGGCCGCCGCCATGGCCAACCGCGACCTCGGCGTCGTGGACCGCAAGATCGCCGACGCGATCATCTGGGCCTGCGACGAGCTCATCGCCGGCAAGCATCGCAATCAGTTCGTGACCGACTTCATCCAGGGCGGCGCGGGCACCAGCACCAACATGAACGCCAACGAGGTGATCGCCAACCTCGCGCTCGAGCACATGGGCCGCAAGAAGGGCGAGTACGAGCACTGCAGCCCCAACGACCACGTGAACTACGGGCAGTCGACCAACGACATGTACCCGACCGCGTTCCGCCTGGCGCTGATCCTGCGCCTGAACAGCTACATCGATTCGATCACTGCCCTGCAAGGCGCCTTCTTCGCCAAGGCCAAGGAGTTCGACAAGGTGCTGAAGATGGGCCGCACCCACCTGCAGGACGCGGTGCCGATGACGCTGGGCCAGGAGTTCCACGGCTGGGGCACGACCATGGGCGAGGAGGTGCAGCGCCTGCGCGAGGTGCAGCAACTGCTCAAGGAGATCAACCTCGGCGCCACCGCGATCGGCACCTCGGTCACCGCGGCACCGGGCTACCCGGCGCTGGCGACCCGGCACCTGTCGGACATCACCGGCATCCAGTTCATCCTGGCGGGCGATCTGGTCGAGGCCACCAGCGACACCGGGGCCTACGTGCAGCTCTCGGGCGTGCTCAAGCGCACCGCCGCCAAGCTCACCAAGATCTGCAACGACCTGCGCCTGCTGGCCAGCGGACCGCGCACCGGCCTCAGCGAGATCAACCTGCCGCAGATGCAGCCAGGCAGCTCGATCATGCCGGGCAAGGTCAATCCGGTGATCCCGGAAGTGGTCAACCAGGCCTCCTTCCTGGTCATCGGCCTGGACGTCACGGTGACGCTGGCCGCCAGCGCCGGCCAACTGCAGCTCAACGTGATGGAGCCGGTGATCACCTTCGCGCTGTTCTCATCGATCAAGGTGATGGAGAACGCGGTCGACAGCCTGCGCGTGAATTGCGTGGCAGGCATCACCGCCAACAGCGAACGCACCAAGGAGATGGTGATGAACTCGCTGGGCATCGTCACGGTGCTCAAGCCCATGCTCGGCTACAAGCTGTGCTCCGAGATCGCCAAGGAGGGCTACACGCAGGGCAAGTCACTGCACCAGATCGTCGTCACGGAACGCAAGCTGCTCACGCAGCCGCAATGGGACGAGATGTTCAGCCTCGAGAACCTGATCAACCCCGATTTCGTCCGCTAGTAGCACGCTCACAAGGCGCGCAACGCAACCCCGACCCACGAGGTCGACAACGAAGGAAGGATGGGTGGCCGCGACCGCCCGACACACCATGACATTCACCATCGTTCTTCAGTTTCTGGTCGTGCTCGCCGCGATCTGGATGGGTGCCCGCTACAGCGGCATCGGTCTGGGCCTTTGGGGCGGCGTCGGCCTGCTCATCCTGATGCTCGTCTTCGGCGTGGCGCCCACCTCGCCGCCCGTGGACGTGATCCTCATCATCCTGGCGGTGATCATGGCCGCCTCGGTGATGGACGCCGCCGGCGGCATCGACTTCCTGGTGCGCGTGGCCGAGAAGATCATCCGCGCCAATCCCAGGCACGTGACCGTGGTCGCGCCCCTCACCACCTGGACCTTCACCTTCCTGGCGGGCACGGGGCACATCGTCTATCCGCTGCTGCCGGTGATCTACGAGGTGGCGCACAGCGCCGGCATCCGGCCCGAGCGGCCCATGGCGGTGGCGACCATCGCCTCGCAGCAGTCGATCACCGCCTCGCCCGTATCGGCGGCGACCGCGGCGCTGATCGGCCTGTTTGCCGCCAAGGGCTACACCGACTGGGGCCTGGCGCAGATCCTGATGATCTGCGTGCCCGCGACCCTGACCGGCGTGATCGTGGCGGGCATCGTCTCCATGTACCTGGGCAAGGACCTCGCCGACGACCCCGAGTATCAGGCGCGCCTCAAGGCCGGCATGGTTCCCCCGCCCGTGGCGGTGGCCCAGCGCCCGCCCCTGGCCGCCAAGGCCAAGGTCTCGGCGCTGATCTTCCTGGCCGGCGTGGCGCTCGTGGTGGCGATGGGCTTCTTCCCCACGCTGCGCACCCTGCCGGGCGCCGACAAGCCGCTGGGCATGGCCACCGTGCTCGAGGTCTTCATGCTCGCGATCGCGGCCGTGATGCTGTTCTTCACCAAGGTCAACGTCGACGAGGTGGTCAAGACCCCGACCTGCCGCGCCGGCATCGTGGCGGTGATCGGCATCTTCGGCCTGGCCTGGCTGGGCGACAGCTTCATCAGCGCGCACAAGGACGTGATCATTGGCGCGGTGGGCGACATCGCCAAGGCCAGCCCCTGGACCTTCGCGCCCGTGCTGTTCTTCGTGTCGGTGCTGCTCTACTCACAGGCCGCCACGACCCGCGCGCTCATGCCCCTGGGCATCGCGCTGGGCATCGCGCCGCCCAACCTGATCGCCATGTTTCCCTCGGTCAACGGCTACTTCTTCATCCCGACCTACGGCTCGCTGATCGCGGCGATCAACTTCGACCTGTCGGGCACGACCCGGATCGGCAAGTACGTCATCAACCACTCCTTCATGATCCCGGGCGTGGTGGCGACGGTGACCGCGGTGGCTACCGGCCTGATGATCGCGTCGTTCTTCTGACGCCAGGCAGCGGGCGCGCCGTCGCGGCGGCGCGCCTGGTCTGCACGCAACGGGCGGCCCGAGGGGTCGCCCGTTTTCTTGCGTCATCCGTTCGGGCGGGCGCGCCTTGCGCTGCGCGTCACGCGCGCGCGAAGCGCAGCCTCCAGCGAGGCGAGTGTCACGACGCGTATCGCTTTGTCTGTCGCGGACGACCGACACGCACCCGCTCCTGACGACCGGTCATCGGTCGCCGCGGGGCATCCGTCGGCATCACAGGAAAGCCCGCGCCTTCACGGGATGAGATCGGGGCTGCGTGACGCGATACTCCGGCCCGAGGCGACTTCCGGACCGCGCGTCCGACCCGACCGTGAAATCAATCGCTGCTCTGTATTCGAACAAGGCGCCCCCTGTGCGGGGCGGTCGCGGCTTTTCGCTCATCGAACTGATGGTGGTCGTGGCGCTGCTCGCGGTGCTGGCAGGCATCGGCATCCCCAACCTGCAGTCCTTTCTCATCCGCAGCCGCCTCACGGCCGCGGTCAATGAAGTGAACGCTCATCTGCAGTTCGCGCGCAGCGAGGCGATCCGCCGCAACCTGCCCGTCACGGTGGGCCGAAACGCGGGTGCCGCCGGCAACTGGTCGGAGGGCTGGAACACTTTCCTGGACACGAACGGCAACGGCACCCAGGACGTGGGCGACGAACTGCTGCGCGCCGGCCGCGCCTTCACGGAGCCCATGACCCTGCGCGCGGGCACGACCATCCCCGACCGGCTGACCTTCGACGGCACCGGGCGCCTGACGACCGCCGGCGGCGTCTTCGTGATCTGCCACGGCACCGACCTCGTCAGCGGCAGTGAGTCACGCTCGCGCGCCCTGCTCGTCTCGCCTACCGGGCGGGTGCGCATGGCGCTCGACAGCAACGGCGACGGCATCCCCGAGAAGGAAGGTGCGGCGGTGGCAAGCTGCACCAATCCATGAGGCCCGCCATGCAACTCCCGAGCACCGCATACCGCCAGCGCGGTCTGAGCATGGTCGAGATCCTGGTGGCCATCGTCGTACTGTCGATCGGCCTGCTGGGACTGGCCGGACTGCAGGCCAACTCGCTGCGCACATCGCAGAGCGCCCTCTACCGCTCGCAGGCGGCAACCTTCGCCGAGGACATGGCCGAACGCATGCGAGCCAACCTGGGCGGCGCGCGCACCTACGAGATCGACATGAGCGCCGCGGCGCCCACCGGCACCAGTGTGGCCGACCGCGATCGCGCCGAGTGGCTGGCGCGTCTGGCCAACCTGCCTGCCGGGGACGGCGCCATTGCCATCGATGCCGTCAACCGCACCGTGACGATCACTGTGCAATGGGACGACAGCCGAGCCGGCGGCCCGACCGACGCCAACTACACCCTCGTGACCCGGATATGGAACACCAACGACTGACCCGCAGTCGCCGCGGCCAGCGCGGCGTCTCGCTCATAGAACTGATGGTCAGCATGACCATCGGCCTCGTGATCCTGGCCGCGCTGATCGTGGTTTACGTCGGGTCGCGCGGCTCTTTCCGTACCAGCGAGAGCCTTGCCGCCGTCCAGGAGCGCGGGCGCTTCGCAGTCGATTTTCTGGTGCGGGACTTGCGCCAGACGAGCTACTTGGGGTGCCGCTCGCGCAGCCTGTCGACCGACGACGAAACCCTGTTCAACATCACGGCCACGCCCGCGGTGGTTCTGAACACGGCGGCCGACGGCATCGCCGCCTTCGAGGACGGCACGGGCTGGACCAACCCCACCAGCGTGGCGCGCGCCCGCGGCGACGTGCTGCAGCTGATGCGCGTGGCCAACCAGTCCGCTCCGGTGACCAACCACAACCAGGCCGCGCGCACGATCACCGTGCAGAACAACGCCATGGGTCTGCGTAATGGCGACATCGTCATGGTGGGCAGCTGCCAGCACTCGATGCTCTTCCGCGTGACCAACAACCCGCCGACTGCGATGACCCCACAGGTCATCGAGTTCAAGACCACCGGTGCCGGACCGGGCGGCACCGCGGGCAACGTGACCGGCGTGTCCGTCGAGAACCTCAGCCCCAACCTGCGGCCTCAGGCGATGCGGGTGTTGGAGGTCCACTACTTCATCGGCAACAACGCGCTGGGCCGCCCTGCGCTCTATCGGTCGGCTTCCGGCGTGGTGGAAGAACTCGTGGACAACGTCGAGGACATGGACCTCGTGTTCGCGATCGACAACAACGCCGATGGTCTGGCCGATGGCTACGCGCGCGCCAGCGGCGTGGTCAACTGGGCCCAGGTGATCAGCGTGCGCGTCAGCATCGTCGTCGTCGGCGACGAGGACAACGTCACCACCAACGCCCAGACCTACGCCTTCCGCGACACCGACGGCGACGGCGTGCCCGAGACGCAGACCGCGCCCGACCGGCGCCTGCGCCAGGTCTTCACCTCGACCGTCGCCCTGCGCAACCGAGTGCTATGAGCCACCTTGCCCTTCGCCGCCCACGCGTTGCGCGTCGCCTTCAATCGGGCGCCGTACTCGTCGTCGGCCTGATCTTCCTGGCACTGCTCACGCTGATCGGTGCCACCGCCTTCACCATTGCCCAGCAGAACGAGCGCATGTCGGGCAATACGCGCGACACGATCCGCGCCTTCGAGGCCGCCGAGGCCGCGTTGCGCGACTGCGAGAGCGTGCTCGCGTCGTCGGCCGGCCTGCCCGCCTTCGGCGGTTCGGGCGGCATGTACACGGCCCGCGCGTACGACGTGGCCCCCCAGCTCTTCGAGGACCGCGACTGGAGCGACGCCAGCCAGGTTCGCGTGCTGGCCGCCCCGCTCGTGGACGTGTCGCAGCAGCCGCGCTGCATCGTCGAGCGGTTGGGCGACATCCTGGTCACCGTCCAGGGCGGCGCAGTCAGCATGGGCCAGAAGAAGGAACCTCAGACGGTCTACCGCATCACGGCGGTGGGCTTCGGCGCCAACGCCAACACGGTCGCCCGCGTGCAATCGACCTATCGCCGGCCCTAGGCCCGGCTTCACTTACCGAGATCTCGCCATGACGAACTCGAGCCTCAAGCGCCACCTCAGCGCCTTCGCGCTGTCGATGATGCTGGCCATGCAGACGGCCCAGGCCTTCACCATCTCGCAGGTGCCGGCCTTCGTGCCCAGCGCCCTGCCGCCGAACATCGTGATCACGCTCGACGACTCGGGCTCGATGCGCTGGGGTTACGCACCGGACGGCATTTGCGCGCAGCACAACACGCGCCGCGCCAAGTCGGCGGATTTCAACCCCATCTACTACAACCCGCGCATCCGCTACGACGGACCACCCGACGCCAACGGCGTGGCGCTGACCACCACGTTCACCGCCGCCTGGCACAACGGCTTTGACACAAGCCGCGGTTCGCGCGACTTGTCGACCAACTACCAGGTGACTTGGGCCTTCGACCCTACGAGCAACGGCACTCCCACCGACTTCAATCAGTGCGGGGGCAGCGCGACGAACAATAACTTCGCCGAAAACGCCGCCATCGACTACAACCCCACGGGCGGCCCGGACCAGCGGCGCACGGGCGTGCCCGCCTACTACTACGTCTTCGACAAGACCGTGAGCGGTTGCCCGGGCACCGG
>ERZ795055.4138-NODE-4138-length-10283-cov-4.064822_pt1 | contig 10283 bp, 13 predicted proteins | sample MGYA00375139_ERZ795055 | MGnify/ENA primary metagenome ERZ795055 (study PRJEB30184, sample SAMN05720283) | anaerobic digester metagenome | isolation source: active sludge of municipal wastewater-treating anaerobic digesters | place: USA | collected 2015-01-23 ...
CAGCTTGGAAGGCTGGAGCTCTACCATTGAGCTACACCCGCTACCAATCGGCCCCGATAATAATCAGGATGCTTGCCATGTCAACGCCGATCCGCTTATGCTTTGCTCCGCATGAATGCGGTGCTCTTGACCGGCGGCCGTGTCATCGACCCCGCCAACCAACTCGATGCAAAAACCGATCTCCTGATTGACGATGGAAAAATTGCCGCCATCGGCCGGGACGCTGCTCTCCAAGCCCCGGCTCACGCCCAGCGGATCAAAGCCAACGGCCTCGTCATCTGCCCGGGACTGATCGATCTCCATGTTCACCTGCGTGAACCTGGCCAAACGGCCAAGGAGACTATCGCCACGGGAACCCGCGCGGCCGCACGCGGCGGTTTCAGTTCGGTCCTTTGCATGCCCAATACCACCCCCCCGATCGATCAAGCGAGCACGGTGGCTTTTATACGCGACAAAGCCAAAAATGAAGCCGCGGTTAATGTGTTTGTGGCCGGGGCCATCACCAAAAGCCTCGCCGGCGAGGAAATGGCACCCATCGGCTCGCTCAAAAACGCCGGGATCGTCGCCATCACCGACGATGGACATTGCATCCAAAACAATGAACTGATGCGGCGATCCCTGGAATACGCCCGCATGTTTCAGCTCCCCGTCCTCGATCACTGCCAGGATTACTCCCTCGTGACTGACGGAGTCATGCACGAAGGTTACTGGAGCACTCTCCTCGGACTTCGCGGCTGGCCAGCCGCGGGCGAACAGACCATCGTTGCCCGTAACATCCTGCTTGCGGAAAAAACCGGCGCCCATGTCCATCTCCAGCACCTGAGCAGCGCCAAATCCATCAGCCTCCTGCGCGAAGCCAAGAAACAAGGCCTGCCCGTTAGTGCCGAGGCATGCCCACACCATTTCACCCTTACAGACGCCGCTGTCGCCGGCAGCGATCATTATTGGAAAACCGATGGACAAGACTTCTGGCGCCACTCGAAGCACGGTAAAAATCCACCCTCCTGGCCCAGTTACGATACCTGCTTCAAAATGAATCCTCCCCTCCGCACCTCCCATGATCGAAAGGCCATCCTCGAAGGCATCGCTGATGGCACCATTGACGTCATCGCCAGCGACCACGCTCCCCACTGCAACTTCGAAAAAGAGGTCGAGTTTGATTATGCTCCCTTCGGCATCACCGGCCTCGAAACCGAACTCGCCTTGGCCCTCACCCAACTCTTTCACTCCAAAATCATGCATTTATCCGATCTGATCGCCCGATTCACCATGAATCCCGCTCGCATCCTCGGTCTGGATAAAGGCACTCTCTCCCCGGGAAAAGACGCTGATATCACTGTCTTCGATCCCCATTGTGAATGGACCTATTCTCACGATCATTGTGCCAGCAAGTCCACCAATACTCCATTCTTCAATTGGCCACTCAAAGGGAAAACCATGGGGCTCTGGGTCCGTGGCCGCCTGATTTGGCGAGAAGATAAATTTGCGACCGAGCTTAAACCTGTGCTAATATAGCGAGTTGTTTAAACTTATTTTCATTTAAAAAATCGACTATGAAAACGATTCTCGTTTTTGCCTCCCTAATCGCCACCCTGACCGCGCTTTCTGCAGCTCCTTTGACTTGGTCCACCGATCTTTCCGCCACCTTGGCCAAAGCCAAGGAAAGTAAAAAGCTTGTTCTGGCAAATTTCACTGGATCCGATTGGTGTTCGTGGTGCATCAAACTTAAGAAGGAAATCTTTGATCAAAAGGAGTTTGCCACCTATGCAGAAAAGAACCTCCTTCTGGTTGAAATCGATTTTCCCAGAAAAAAGGCTCAAACTGTAGAAGTCAAGAAGGCCAATCGCGTCCTTTCAGAAAAATATGCAATAGAAGGCTTTCCAACAGTCGTCATCCTTAACTCTGAAGGCAAGGAACTCGGTAAGCTGGGCTACATGGAATCCGGACCGAAGGGCTTTATCGCTGAAGTGGAGAAGTTACGCAAGTAGCGTAAGTTTCATGCCCCACGGACTCTTGGAACTCCTCCAATAACATCATTTATGGCGGCTAAGAGAGGTTTGAACGTTACAATTTCCACCGAAAGCACTTGCGTAACACTTCCCCCGTTACCAACTCACTGATCCCAGACCTAAGCAGGCATCCGTGCAGCGCCTGACCACTTCGCTTAGGGGCTTCTTCTTACAGAAACCACTGAGAACACGTAATATAACTGTTTAACCCATTGTTCTAGAGGGAATCGAGTCTTGGTTAAGAAGCCCTCTGTGATCTCGCTGCTCTCTGTAGTGAATCACAGTCTACCTTGATTTCAGATATCATGGACGATACGAAAATATCGCAACATCTGTGATTGGCAGCATCCGTACGGTCTTTTAAATGCAAAAAAAAGCCGCCCAAAAGGGCGGCTTTTTGAGAACACACTGTATAATTATTTGCGACGACGCAGCAACAGCGCCGCACCACCCAGCAGGGCCAGAGCCACTGTGGAAGGTTCAGGAATTGCCAGCACGAAGTTGTCAGGCATTGCCAATGCGGCAGGATTCGGAGGAGTCGGTGCTCCAGGGTTCGCACCAGCCTTTTGGCTGATCAGAGCTTCAGCTTTCTTGGCAGCGGTATCAAAGGTCGCAGCGCCCGTCCAGCCCTTCAGGATGAAGGACACATCGGCATTGTCTGCGGCTCCAGGGACTTCGAAGAAACCACCATCAAAAAAGCCATCTTCACTAAACCCAATTGCCGCCCCGATGGGCGCGTTGCCGGCCGTGTAGAATTGAACCCACGAATTGGCCATAGGAGCCAATGTGCCGACTGCGTCCACATACACTGGCTTATTGGCATCGTAGTTGTTCGCGAAGACCGCTGCGCCGCCAAAGCATTGCACTGCTGCACCTGCCATGCCTAGCGCGGCCATGATCGATAGTACTTTTTTCATATGCATTGTTAGGGTCGATTATCGTTCGTTCAATTACTGATTCACCGAAAAACTGCGTGTCCAAGTGCCAGCAGCGACGGCTTGATAGAAGAAACCATCAGCCACGCCAACGGCCGGCTCGCCAGTCCCACCCGTCCAGCTGCTTGCGCGGCGGGTGAAGATCTGATAGTTGCCGTCAACGAACAGATATGCTTTGTCGTTCGTCTGTGCAGGCAATCCCAACTGAGTCTGAATCGTGCCAGCCTGAGGAACCTGCGAAGCAATCAGAGAGAATCCCTGTGCGATCGGAGTCGTAAGGGTTCCCTGAGGCACTTCACCCACGAAGGTCACGTTAAAATCAGCCGTGCCCACGTTTTGAATGAAGAAAGCTTCGCCCGGATTCAACTTAGCTGTTGCGGCTCCAGTGCCCGTCCAGCCCGTCGCGCGCTTGGTATAAATGGAAAAAGCGCCCGTGGCGGCATCATACTCATAAACTTTAGTATTGACCGGCACGTCTGGCAGAACAGCAGCCAGCGTGTTGTCAGGCAGATTTAAGGGATTGGCCAACAGAGCGAACTGACCAGCCTTCACCGTTTTGTTCACAAAGCCAACTGCGTTGACTGAGTAAACCGATTGCGCCACCGCGGCGGCAACGCTTGCTGCGCCAAGCACAGCAGTCAGAATTAGTGTTTTTGTTCTCATCATGTCACCTTTGTTTCCGTGTGTGACCCTACTCTCCCAGAAGCGAATTCCAGTGTCAATATTTTTTCATAAATTTTTTGAAAAAAATTGAACGGAAAATTGAAAAAGGTAAACTTCGATAATCTTCTTCAGATAAACAATTTACAGAGTTCCTAAACCAGGATTGACTGACAGGAAGTTCATTTGTAGCCCTTGGTTTGGCCTGCTATCGTTCATGATAACTCACGATCCGTCGCCATGGTCTTTTTGGAATTACTCCACGCCAGAAGTCGAGGAAAGCGCGTAGCTCCAGGGTCAGACAGAAACGACCAGCTGAGCGTAAGGGAGGTACCGATGGCTTGCTTCACCCGTAATATTTGATAGGCTTAAATATATGAAAACACTCCTGGCTGGATTGGTGATGCTGGCGGGGCTAAACCTCATTGGAGGGGAGAGTGAGAATCGGGCCGCGTTGCCCGACAAAAAAGCTTATATTATCCCCGTTCGTGAGGAGGTAGCGACTCCCTTATCCTACTTGGTGCGCCGGGGGGTTAAGGAGGCGATGGAGGCCAACGCTGAAGTCATCATCCTGGACATGGACACAAACGGGGGGCGTGTCGACGTGACGGAGGAGATCATAGAGATCCTGGGGCAGTTCCGGGGGGTCACCGTTACGTTTGTCAATCGAAAGGCATTTTCGGCCGGGGCCTTCATCGCGGTTGCCACCCAAAAAATCTACATGGCGGAGGGCAGTGTTATTGGCGCGGCGGCGCCGATCCTGATGGCTCCTGGGGGAGCAGGAGTGGAAAAAATTCCCGACACGCTGGAGGCCAAGATGACTTCAGGGATCAGCGCGCTGGTCAGAGCCAGGGCCGAACAAAACGGTCATAACGCGGAAGTCATCGAGGCAATGATCGACAAAAACAAGGAGCTCATTATTGACGGTGAGGTGCTTAACGAAAAAGGCCAGATCCTCACTTTAACGAATCGCCAAGCGGAAAAAAACTATGGAACTCCCGCACGGCCGTTGTTGTCAGCAGGCACAGTCGAAGGCCTCGATCACCTGCTTCGGCTTCTGGGTTTGGGGCAGCATAAGGTGGTGCGAGTCGAGCCGCTCGGGGCAGAAAAACTGGCCGGATGGCTCAATTCCCTGAGTCCCATCCTGCTCATTATTGGCATCGTCGGGCTATACATCGAGTTCAAGACACCAGGCTTCGGATTACCGGGCATTATTGGACTAAGCGCGTTTGCCCTTTACTTTTTGGGAGGATACGTGGCGGGATTGGCGGGTCTGGAATGGGCGGTTGTTTTTTTAGTGGGCGTAGGCTTGGTTTTGTTGGAGCTGCTGGTCTTTACAGGGACGGCAATTCCAGGTTTAGTGGGAGCGGCATTGATGTTGATCGCTATTATTATGGGAACGGTCGATCTCTACCCGGGGATGCCTCCGATCCCGACATTGCCACAACTTCAAGTGCCGGTGAGGGATCTGCTCATTGCCCTGGTGGGCGGGGGCTTTTTGGCTTTCCTCATCAGCCGGATTTTCCCCAAAACTCCGATCTACGGCATGCTGGTTTCTCGCTCAGCCAGCGGTGAAGGCAGTGTCCAGGAATTATGGAGCGCGCAGAAATCCCAGGTCGGTCGCGAGGGAATCGCGATATCCAATCTTCGTCCCGGGGGAAAGGCGCAGTTTGAGGACATAATTCTGGATGTCATCAGCCAGGGTGAGTTGATTCCTCAAGGAACCACCGTTCGGATCGTAGGTCACAGCGGTCGCGAGGCGGTTGTTGAGCAAACCCATCCGCGGTCGGAATCCTCCCGCACATAGGATCCGCGTTTTTTCAATGAGGGGGTTGAGCCGGGCCTGTTTCCGAGCCGGCATTCTTTTCTTGGGCGGGGCTCAACTCGCCCGAACGCTCGCGCTTGTGAGAGGATTCGCGCGGCTTTCCGGAATCGCGGCGCCAAGGGGATTTCTGTTTGGTCAGATCATCAAACTGCGCCCGCTGGCGGGGATTGAGCTCGGCCAGGATGCGATCGCGGATTTGGAGCAATTCAGCCTGGGATTGGGGGGCGATGGGCTCCCATATGGCGCGTAGATTGGCTTGGCCGGAAGCAAGGATCTGGTCGATCCTCTCACGTTGCGGAGCGGTCAGATCGAGTTGTTGCTGCACCCGGCGGAGATACTCGGCTCTAGCCCAGGAAGGTCCCATGGAGAGGAAGGCGGAACTGGCGAGAGCCGGATCGGGAGTATGACGCTGCAAGTACTGGCGCGTGAGAAGCACGCCGCTCACCAAGCCAGTGCAAAAAATCACAATGGCGGCAATAATGGCCTGCCAGGACTTCACCAAGCGTCTCCTCCAATTTCACAGCAGGCCGCATAGGCCACCTGCTCCAATTCCAGGGCCAGCGAGACCGGCCCCTTGGATACCGACAGGGTCCAAACCCCACAGCAAAACATGATCAGCAGACCCGCGAGAGAAGCCCGCCACAACCAGGCAATGCCCAGGCTGGCGCCGAGATCCCTCGATGGCGAGGCCAACAGGGTCATCATGCGTTTCTCAAAAGCATAAGGCACCGTGTCCGAAGGCGGATTCAGCCGCGCGGCCCGAAGGAGCATTTCACTCAATCCCTTGGCATTCATAGGTCATTCCCAGCTATTCCATTGGACGCGCCCTGGCGATTCAAGGTTACAGTTGATTCTTTCGGGCGAGTTTTTCCAGGTGCTTCCGCATTTCACGGCGAGCGCGGAAGGCGCGCACTTTGACGAGCGGGACCGACCAGCCGGTGATCTGGGCGATTTCCTTGACCGGCCGTTCTTCAATCTCCTGGAGTGTCAGGACCAGCCGTGAAGCGGGAGACAGCAGCGACAGCAGTCTTTGAGCCAATTCCCGCGCCCCATTATCGGTCTCCTCCGTGGTGCGAGGATCCGCCGCATACCTTTCAAGCCATTGTTGCTCGACCTCGCCCAAATCTGCCCAGGAGGTTTCCCGGCGACGTTGATGGTTGCGCAGATAGTCGTAACACACCCGGACCGCCAAACGCATCAGCCAGTGTTCAAACGGCGCCGTTCCCCGAAATGTTTTCAGTTTGTGATAAGCCCGGATAAAGACCTCCTGCGCCAGATCTTCCACGTCGGTCTCCCGGCGAGCATAGCGGCGCACGAGTCGAAACACCCGGCTCTGATATCGTACGATCAAAGGCTCAAAACACTCCGGACGGCCGGCCAAAACAGCCGCGATCAACTCCACATCGCCAGATTCCAGATTCTCTTCAGCCAAAAGGCCCTCATCTCCAACGTTTGCGTGAATCGCAGAAACAAGGGATTGGGAATCTCCAGGCGTGTCCGAGTTGTGCGGAGCCCGAGCTGCCATGTGGTTTGCCTCTGTTCAATCCCTCCAAGGTTATTCCCTCTGAATCTGCAGCACTTTTTCGAACTCGGCCGAGAACCGCCGCATCTCGTCGGTCACTTTTTGGGGCTGAGTCACCAAGTTGGCCAGCATCCGAGGAGCCATCTCGGGTTTTCGGCTCACGATTTCCGCCGCCGCGGTCATCAAGGAAAGATAATTATTGATATTGTGCCGGACATCCGAAAGGGTCTGATTCAGGGTGGCTATTTGCTGCGGTGTTATCGTGACCGGTTCACTCGGCAGTTTCATCCTGAGCATCATGCCCGGCGGAGGTGTGGGACGCAAGACGCATCGTGCCGTCTTCTGCGGTTGCCAAGAGGAAGAGGGTGGGCTAAGAATACCCTCCCCTGCGCTGACCGGGTCCAGGGGAGTGCAGTCATGACGGATTACAAGGTCCAACTCGAAGTGTTTGAAGGCCCGCTCGATCTCCTCTTGTATTTAATCAAGAAGGAGGAGGTTGATATTTACGAGGTCAATCTTACCCGCCTGGCCAATCAATTCGTGGAATATGTGGAATCCATGCGGCGCCTGGATCTGGAGATCGCCGGCGAGTTCCTGGTCATGGCAGCCACATTGCTCTACATCAAGAGCCGGGAATTGCTGCCCGTGGACCAACAAACGGTCGTTGAGGGTGAGGAAGACACCCTGGATCCCCGCTGGGAATTAATTCGTCAGCTGGTCGAGTACAAGAAATTCAAGGATATGGCGACGCGGTTTCAAGCGCTGGAAACCCAGCAGGAGCTGGTTTATCGGCGCACTCCTGGCAAACCCGAGTTACCGGCCGAAGATGAGGCGCCGGCCAAGCCAGGCGTTTCCCTCATGGACCTGATTGAGGCCGTCAGCGCATTCCTGAAACGGTTCGATCGACAAGCCGGCACCCAGGAGATCCTGGAAGAAAAATGGTCTGTCAGCGAGAAGATCTCCTCCCTTTCGCAACTGGTTGGCCTCCGGAAAAGCGTTCGGTTTTCCGAGCTGTTCTCAACGGCGTCAGGCCGAAACGAAGTGATTGTGACCTTTTTGGCCCTCCTGGAGTTGGTGCGTTTGCGCCGGATTTGCATCGCCCAAAATGAGGCCTTCGGCGAAATTGAAATTGCCGAGAACGCCCAAAGCGAGAACGAGCAATCCACAGCCGAATCTCCCGCTGTTCCTGCCAGCAGTGTCCAGGAAGCCGCTCACACCAAGCCCCAGGATGCCCATGGATCTTAAACTGATTTTGGAGTCTCTCCTTTTTCAGGCTCAAAAACCGATGAGTCCGGCCGAACTGAGGGATGTCCTGGTGACCACTGCGGAACGTTCGGACGATCCGGAGACGAAGGCCTTGAGGCGGACCCGGCTCGAAGCCATAAGCGCGGCGCTGGATGAACTGGAACGGGAAATTGATGACGCCCAACGCAGTTACCAGCTCGTGGGTGTGGCCGGTTCCTGGCAGGTGGTCAACCGGCCGGCCTTCGCCCCTTGGCTGCGGGTCCTCTTGGGAGAAAAGCCCCGCCCCCCCCGCCTGTCGCAGCCCGCGCTGGAAACCCTGGCCATCCTGGCTTATCGCCAGCCAATCACGCGGGCTGAAATCGAGCAAATCCGAGGGGTATCAGTGGACGGCGTCATCCAGACCCTTTTGGAACGAGGCTTGGTCGAGGCCGTGGGACGGGCGGAAGTGGTGGGGCGTCCGATCACTTACGGCACCACGGCTCACTTTCTGGAGTATTTTGGCTTGCAGAACCTGGAAGATCTTCCAGCGGCGGACGAACTGCGCCGCATTCCCATCCATAAACCGGAAGCCTTACTGACCACGGATCCCGGATTGGCGACAGTGCCCCCCGATGCTTTGGTCGCGCCAGAAACCCCACAGTCCGAACTTGGCCTCAATCCTCCGGATGCTCCCGCCGGCAGCGATGCCTCGCCGTCACTCCCCCCCTCGCCGCCGCCGGAACCGGAACCTGAACCTCGTTCCTGAAATGGCCTATGACTATCGCTGAACATCGAAAGACCATTGATCAACTCGACACACAGATTATCCGTCTGCTGAACGAGAGAACGCAGCACGTCTTGGCCATCGGCGATCTTAAACATCAATCGGGAGAGGCCGTCTATGCTCCACACCGGGAACGGGGCGTCCTGCAACGCGTGTGCAAGGTCAATCCAGGCCCGATTACCCCCCAATCCCTCCGAGCCATTTACCGCGAAATCATGTCCAGCGCCCTGTCGCTGCAAAAAACCATGACCATCGCCTACTTTGGCCCCGAGGCGACCTTCACGCACCAGGCGGCCCTCAAGCGCTTTGGATCCAGTCTGCACTACTCACCGCAAAACACGATCAGCGACGTATTCATCGAAGTCAGCCAGCACCGGGCTGATTACGGCGTGGTGCCGGTAGAGAACTCCACCGAAGGCGTGGTCACCCACACGCTGGATATGCTGGTCGACAGCGAACTCAAGATTGTGTCGCAGATGGTAATGCCCATCCAGCATTGCCTGGTGGGACAGGATCCCGTCAACAAAATCAACGTGCTGTATTCGCACCCGCAGCCCCTGGCGCAATGTCGTCTCTGGCTGCAACGGCACCTGCCCAAGGCGGAAGTCATTGAAGCGTCCTCCACCACCCGGGCCGCGGCCCTGGCCGCGAGCCGCCGTCGATCCGCGGCTATCGCCAGTTCCCTCGCGGCGGAACGTTATCACCTGCAGGTCCTCCAGCAGGACATTCAGGATAATCCGGAGAATGTCACGCGGTTTCTGGTTCTCGGCCGTCAATGCAGCCCGCCCACCGGCCACGATCGCACCAGTCTATTGCTCAGCGTCGCCGACAAGGTGGGCGCTCTGTTTCACTCACTGTCTCCTTTCTGGCGCGCCCGTGTCAACATGACGAAAATCGAGTCGCGTCCCAGCAAACGAAAAGCCTGGGAATACTTTTTCTTCATCGATGTGGATGGACACATGGAGGACCCCAAAGTCGCCAGGGCGGTCGCCGAACTTCAGAAACACTGTAATTTCGTCAAAATCCTCGGTTCGTTTCCCAAAACCGATTGACCAGGGCTTCAAACGACTGAGGTCTCCAACACATGCAGGGGCCCCCGAACCGGCAAATGCCTGGCAATTCGTGCGGGAAGAAGATGAACTCAGTCAGGGGGTGATAGCTCCGATGAGCATTCGTGTTGCATGGCGACAGGCTTTGCGGGCAAAGTGAACCAGAACACTGCGCCTGTTCCCACCTCGCCCTCCGCCCCAACCTGCCCGCCATGACGATGGATGACCCGCTGCACAATGGCTAGCCTGGATTTCCACGGAAAACCTTTTGGCTA
>ERZ795055.4140-NODE-4140-length-10280-cov-48.477164_pt1 | contig 10280 bp, 10 predicted proteins | sample MGYA00375139_ERZ795055 | MGnify/ENA primary metagenome ERZ795055 (study PRJEB30184, sample SAMN05720283) | anaerobic digester metagenome | isolation source: active sludge of municipal wastewater-treating anaerobic digesters | place: USA | collected 2015-01-23 ...
ACTTAAAAAAACCTATTAGCAAATACTTTATCTATGCTGTTATATGCTGCACAACGTCAGAAATCAGCGGCGCCGGTACGGCGTCCGCTGGATTTACTTGTTGTGCGGTGCCACGGCATCATTGAGCAATTTTTTTATCTGTCCAAACACAGTTATCGGAAGCTCGATTTTCAGAGGTTCGGCAACACTCTTGAACAATTCGAGGCTCCATTTCCATGATTCTTGATACGCAGTGCATAGCTCCACAGGCTCAGCGCTGGCTGTACAGGCCATATAGCGCTTATAGACTGATTCGGAAAGGTCCGTCTCCAGGGCACGCGAAGGTGTCGGCCAATGATCTGTCGCCCCTTCCTGGAGGCGAACCAACTTGAGCAGGTTTTCATGGGCTTTGCTGAGCAAAGCCCATGCACGAGCATATTCTCCTCGATTTAGAAGATTGGCGCCAAAAAGCATCAGACTGATGAGATTCAATGCGAGCCCTTCTACAAGCGGCGCGCCTTCACGCATCGGAGGGCCACCGACAAGGGCGCTCGCGTAATTAGACAGTTCGCCAGACCGATCCAACAAAACTGCCGCATCAAGCGAGGGGAACCACCCATAGCCTTGCCAGGTGGAAATGATCGGTATGTCGGACTCCCGCATGAAGTGGAATTCACCGCGAATGCCATTTGCAAACAGTGCTGTGTGGTGGCCGAAGTCATCCGGGAAATAAGCAGCAACAGGACTGACTGTATCAAGCCACGAGCGCTGCTCGAAGCTCTGGAAACAATCATCATGGATGAACACCGCGAATTCGATATCAGAGAACGTATCACCCTCCCCGATAACAAAGGAGCCGAACATCAATGCCGCGACAATTCGTCCCTCCTCATTGCAAGCTTCCCTGAAGCGGCCGATCATTTCTTTCTGAAGCATTGAATCCTCCGAATTACTTCTCTTCCGCTGATTAAACAGTCAAGACAGCATCCGCGCACAGCCAGAAAAGCTTCTCGCGTATGGCGGCTCTTAATTGCCATGAACGCTCATCCCATTCCACGCAGCTCAAATCGTCCCCGCCATATAATATCTGCCCTAAAGTTACACCACGAAATTGCGCAACGGCCAGCATGCTTGCACTTTCCATTTCTACGGCTAGACAGCCTTCGTTTTTTCTCATGGCTATCCTACCCGGTGTCTCTCGGAAAGGCGCATCGGTCGTCCAGGTTTTTCCAATATGATGCGGAATACTCATATTACTCAAGGTGTTTGTAAGAGCCTCTACCGCCAAATCTTGTGCAAACACTTCTCGACTGGGTGGCAGGTAATGATATGAAACGCCTTCGTCGCGGACTGCGCTGGATACAACCAGGAAGCTACCAACTGTCATATGTTTATCAAGAACACCGCAGCCGCCACAGACCATAAATTTCCGACAACCATAAGCGATGACCTTTTCGAGCAGGCCTGCAGCCAGTGGCGCACCAACACCTGGGTGAAAAAATGCCAATCTCTTATCACAGTACTGTATTTCATAAATTGGATGAGGCCCATCCTCCCAATAGTCTGTGACCAACACCTTTGCATTGTGTTCGGTTACTACCTTATCGATCGCATCCTTGAAAAAACAGATTACACAAAACTCAGGCATATCCAGGGGCGCGATGACCTTTGAAGGCTCGATAAAAGCAATGCGGGTTGAGTCATATTCCAGAATTGGAAATTTTTTGTTCATAAAACCTTGTTTAGCACAACAGTGTAATAGACGGAAATCATTCCATCATATTACAGCACATAGATGGAACGATCTTCCACTTATTGTAATATTAAGTTTAAAATATGGCAATATTGCCTGATAATTTTCCGCTTATTGCAAATTCATTTGCCAAATTGCACTTATTACGATATTAACTTACCAATACGAAAAATGGAAAATAGTAAACTAAAGTTTCATCCAAATCCTGAACTCAAATTAATGGATCAGGTTCGAGAAGTCCTGCGATATCACCACTATTCCTATCGCACAGAGCAGACCTATTGTCAATGGATTCTTCGTTATATTCACCACTTCGGCGGCAAAACCCATCCAAGGCTACTCGGGGCAAAAAATATCGAGGCATTTCTCTCTCATCTTGCAACCGTGGGCAAAGTCACTGCCTCAACACAGCGGCAGGCGCTCAATGCCTTAGTATTTCTCTATAAAAACGTCCTGGATATCCCCCTGGATGGCGACATCACGCCGGCACGCAGTAAGCGCGCGCCAAGTCCACCGACCGTTATGACCCAGGTTGAAGTGCAAAATCTTCTTTACGCCATGGAGGGCAAACCCGCCCTGATGGCAAAGCTGCTTTACGGCGGCGGGCTGAGGCTGATGGAGTGCATCCGTCTGCGCGTGCAGGATATTGACTTTGGCCAAAATCTTATCTTTGTCAGAGGCGGCAAGGGTGGAAAGGACAGAACGACGATCCTGCCTCAAAATCTGATAGACGAAATGCTTAAGCAAATTGCCGCCGTGAAGTCTCTCCACCATCACGATCTGGAAGAGGGGTTCGGGGAGGTTTATATTCCGGAAGCCCTGGCCAGAAAGTATCCCCGTGCGTCAAAGGTGACCGGTTGGCAGTGGGTTTTTCCCGCAAAGCTGAGGTCCATTGATCCGCGGTCCGGCAAAGAAATGCGCCATCACGTTCTGGAATCCGTTTTACAGAAAGCGGTTAAGCGCGCCGCTGAACAAGCCGGCATTGACAAAAAGGTAGGTTGCCATACTCTTCGCCATAGCTTCGCCACGCACATGTTGGAAAACGGGGTCAATATCCGCGTTCTTCAGGAACTCCTCGGCCATGCGGATGTCAAGACCACGGAAATTTACACTCATGTGATGTCCCGCGATATCCGCGGTCTGCAAAGCCCGCTCGATAAACTGCTGGCCGGGACGAAAAAACAGGCCGGTTAAAAAAGTCCGGTGCTATGGATGCCTGCAATTGAAATTGGCGTTCAGGCATAAAAATTGCTGATAAAATTTCGAAAGTACACAGAACCATTTTCGAAGGATTGGAACAAAATGATAGCCATTATTGATTATAACGCCGGAAACATCACCAGCGTGGCACGGGCGCTACACAATATCGGGCAGGATTTTGTCATCACCAATGATACAAAAATGCTCGATTCGGCGTCGCATGTGATTTTTCCCGGCGTCGGCGCTGCGGGTGAGGCGATGGCTTACTTGCGACAGAAGAAACTAGACGTTTGGCTGAAAGCCTGTTTGCTGTCCGGCAAACCGCTCATGGGCATCTGCCTGGGCACGCAGATTATTCTGGATAACTCCGAAGAAAATAAAACAAATTGCATCGGACTGGTCGCTGGTTCGACAAAACGTTTCCCCGAACATCTGGCAGGTACCGGACAGGCACTGAAGATTCCGCACATGGGTTGGAACCGTGTAGCTTTCAGACGCAAGCATCCGGTGTTTGCGCATATCGATCCTGCAGCGGAATTTTATTTTGTTCACTCCTACTATCCGTCACCATCCGATCAGATAGCGATTCTAGGCACGACGGAATATGGCATAATCTTTTGTTCAGTGCTGGCAGTCAAAAATCTGGTTGCCATGCAGTTCCATCCGGAAAAAAGCGGCAGACCGGGGCTTCAAATTCTGAAAAATTTCTGTGCATGGAGGGGCAACGATTTCTAAAAGAATAATTCCCTGCCTGGACGTCCGCGATGGCAAACTGACCAAAGGCATTAAATTTAAAGGCAATGTCGATATCGGCGATCCAGTGGAAGCGGCGCGGGAATATTACGAACAGGGCGCAGATGAAATTGTCTTCTATGACATCACCGCATCATCCGACAAACGCGATATTATGATTGATGTAGTGCGGCATGTGGCCGAAACCATCTTTATTCCTTTTTCCGTCGGTGGCGGCATCCGCAATCTCGAAGACATGCGCAACGTCATTCTAGCCGGCGCCGAAAAAGTGAGTTTCAACTCCGCGGCGGTACGCGAACCGGCTATTCTCACAGAAGGCGCAAGGGCTTTCGGCAGTCAGTGCGTTGTGCTGGGAATGGATGTTAAAAAAGTGGCTTTCAGCAAACAGACGCCTTCGGGTTATGAAATTGTCATCGAAGGCGGGAGAATTCACACTGGACTCGACGCGCTTTGGTGGGCGCAGGAGGCCGAGCGCCTGGGTGCGGGAGAGATCTGCCTCAATTCCATTGACGCCGACGGAATGCAGGATGGCTACGAAATTAATTTAACCGCGCTTATTTCGGAAAACGTTCATATTCCGGTAATTGCCTCCGGCGGCGCAGGCAAGCCTGAACACCTGGCGGCTGTGCTCACGGAAGGAAAAGCCGATGCGGCGCTGATCGCTTCAATGGTACATTACCGGGCATATACGATCTCGCAAATTAAACATTACCTATGCAGTCAAAATATTCAGACTCGAATGCTGTGGTAGCTCTTGAATTATTCTGCTTGACGAAAACCCATTTGTATTCTTAGAATCAGTTGATTAAATTAGCTTAAAATTGCTGCGAATCATAAGGGGATATACATTAGAAAGTCAGGAGGCGTATAAAAAGTGGATGCAAAAAGATATGAATTAAATGTCCAGTTGGCGCAAATGCTCAAGGGCGGCGTCATCATGGATGTCACCAATGTGGAACAGGCCAAACTTGCGGAAGAAGCGGGGGCCGTCGCCGTGATGGCGCTGGAGCGAGTGCCTTCGGATATCCGTAAGGACGGTGGAGTCGCCAGAATGTCCGACCCGGCCATGATTGCGGAAATCAAGAAGGCCGTTTCGATTCCGGTAATGGCCAAAGCAAGAATCGGTCATTTCGTGGAAGCACAGCTATTGGAAGCCCTGCGCATTGACTACATTGACGAAAGCGAAGTCCTGACGCCGGCCGACGAAGAATGCCATATTGATAAGACAAAATTCTCTATTCCATTTGTTTGCGGAGCGCGCAACCTGGGCGAAGCACTCAGGAGAATTGCCGAAGGTGCGGCGATGATCCGCACCAAGGGCGAAGCAGGCACCGGAAACGTTGTAGAAGCTGTGCGCCACATGAGAACTATGAACCGTGAAATCCGTCAGTTGGCACAAATGCCGGTGGAGGAAGTGACCGGATTTGCCAAAAATAACGGCTTGCCTTATGAACTGGCGCTGAAAGTCAAAGAGCTGGGACGTTTGCCGGTGGTCAATTTTGCAGCGGGTGGCATCGCCACTCCCGCCGATGCGGCCCTGATGATGCAGTTGGGCTGCGACGGCGTATTCGTCGGCTCCGGCATTTTCAAATCCGCCGATCCGGCCAAACGCGCGCGCGCCATTGTGAAGGCAACCGCTTATTTCAACGATCCGCAAAAAGTTCTGGAAGCGTCGATGGGATTGGGCGGGGCGATGCCCGGCTTGGAAATCGGCCAGATTCCACCGGAACAGATTCTTGCAAAGCGAGGCTGGTAAAAAGCGTTATGCCGGTACATTTGGTTAGAAACCAACCCGAAAGCATCGGTGTTTTGGATTTACAAGGTGGTGTTCACGAACATCTGGAACATCTGGAAAGGTTGGGGCTGCCCTATAAGCGAGTCAAACGGGCGGAGGATTTTGCTGATCTGGCAGGTCTAATTATACCCGGCGGTGAAAGCACCTGTCTGGCGCGCCTTCTTACTATTTTCGGGTTGAAAGATGTGATCCGGCAGCATCACCGGCTGGGCATGAAAATCTGGGGTACCTGCGCCGGCGCAATTTTGCTGGCCGAAAGGGTAGTCTGTGAACAGCCTTGCCTGGGTCTGATCGATATTGAAATCGTACGCAACGGTTTCGGTAGCCAGCTCGACAGTTTTAAAAGTGAAGCAATCATTGAGGCTGTGTCCGATGAGCTGATCCCTTTAACATTTATCCGCGCGCCGAAAATCCTTCATGTCGGAACAGATGTTAAGGTTCTGCTTCGAATGGACGATTATATAGCAGCAGCCGAAAGTAACAGTATTTTGGTTACCGTGTTCCACCCTGAATTAACCGGTTGTCTGGCGCTTCACCAGTATTTTGCGTCGAAATGCGGTCTGAATCCTGCTTTGGAAAGTTCCTCTGCGGTCCATCAAAGCTGGGAAAACTCGAGCTGGATGAAGCTGGCGCGTATTGCCTCGTAACTGCCGCTGGTTGATTGCACATGTCCTCAATATCCCTCATTGAAAACACTTTCTTTGCCAACAGCCGCTACTGGGGAAGCCTCAATTCGTCTGTTTATCAAAGCGGCTCGATATGGGCGATGAAGACGGGTATTGAATCCGCCGATCTTAACATGGCGTGGAATGAAAAACCCATGACGGCAGATGATTCCAAAGCGATTTCGGATATCAAAAAAGATTTTCAACAAGCCGGCCTCCCTTTCTGGTGGTGGGTATTCCCGTGTTCACAATCTTCCGCCACAATTAATATGTTAAGGGCGAAAGGGTTTTCTTTGATTAACAGTATTCCGTCCATGCTTGCGGATTTGACCTTGCTGCCCGATGAAGAAACCTGTGACACGGCTGTCTCCACGATGCGCGTGAGCAATAAAGAAGAACTGAATTTGTGGGAGGAAGTTTCTTTTTCCGGCTTTGATTTTCCACATGAAACTCAAGAGCAGTATCATCGCTTCGTCAGCACATTCAACCTCAGTGCCGAATCGCCGCAGAAACTCTTTCTAGCCTGCCTGAATGGAAAGCCGGTTGCCACGTCTTTATTGTTCCTGAACGGCAATGTTGGTGGTATCTATTTTGTCACAACTCTCGCCGGTCAGAGAAAAAAGGGCTTCGGACAGGCCTTAACAAAGGCAACCATGCGTTTCGCCAAAATGGCCGGCGCGCGCTACGCCACTCTGCAATCATCGCTCGACGGCCTGCGTATTTATCAGCAGGCCGGATTTAAAGAATTTTGCCGGGTGGACGTTTATGGAATGAACGTCGCGTAATTTTCATTACTATGAAGATCCTTTTTAGCTCTTATCCCTTTGATCCTGTTTCTTTGACTCGCTTCAAGAAGAATCTGATCGCTTTTCGCAGAACCCAAATACAAAATACTACGATGAGAATCAGACACACGATAGGTACAAAAATAGCCAGCAGCCCTGTGACAATGGCGCCTGCCAATTCCAGAGTGGAAAAAACGGGATTGCCTGTCCCGGCGGTTGTAAGCGAAGATTTGGCGCGCAGGGCGACGGTGGATGTCTGAACTAATCCCGCTATGCCGCCGCCGGCAATCAGCGCCATCGTCCATTTCAGAAACGGAGAAATATCCGTGACCGCGGCAGCCGTAGTTACCGTTCCGGCAATGACCGCGGCCGGTGTCGTGATCGTATCCAATACATGATCAAACCAAGGGACGTAGTATCCGATAATTTCAAGAACCGTTGCCGAGGCAAAAGCGATGGTCGCGTAAGTGCTCCCCATCCAGGCAAATCCTGAAGGCAGGACAAGATGTCCGGAAAGCGCCGCAAGATTCATCATCAGTAGGGGGACGAAAATCCGAAAACCGCAGGCCGCGGCAAGACCGATGCCGACCGCTATGGAGAGAAATGTTTCCATTTTCAGCCCAACTTCATTGATTCGCCAACGTCAAACCCATATTAACAGAAGCCCCCGCCAAATCAAGATCTAACTCGACCGACACAACAGCGGCGAAAGTTTCACAAATCAGATTTTGGAAAAAACCGCGATGCCCTTACTGTCCCTGCCGGGCTTTTATGTCCGGCGATGATGTCAATCGGTTCGCAAAAAGGACTCCCAGGGGAATTTTCTCCGGATATCGGTCGTTGCATGGAAGGTTGTATTCATCAATAAGATCCCGAATTTCATTATACCGGGGTCCCAGCACCTCATCTTATCTTGCAAGATATTGCTTTCATTGAACAAATGCTGATCGGCGATTTGTGGCTATCTTCTTTTTTCCCGCAGAACATCATCATGACGAGAGCGCTGCGCATTGCACATCCACAACACCGAACCTAGGTGACAAAGGTTTGGGAGCTTGCAGAAAATCTGCCTTTGGAGTAAGAAATAACGAAATTTTCTAAGGAAGGTTAAGCCATGAAAAAAACAACACCTATTCTCGCTGCGGAAAGACAGTACATCATCGAAAAAGAAAAATTTGTTCCCGTATCGCAGTACTTTGGCGAGGATACTTTCAATCACGCGGTGATGGGCAAAAAACTTCCCAAAAATATTTATAAGAAACTGATGGACGCGATCAATGAGGATAAGGCCCTTGATGATAAAACCGCTAATATTGTCGCTGATGCCATGAAAGAGTGGGCGCTGGAAAAGGGCGCGACCCACTTTGCACACTGGTTCCAGCCGATGACGGGCACCACTGCCGAAAAGCATGATGCCTTTGCCGATCCCTGCGGCCCCGGCGTTGTAATCGAGCGGTTTTCCGGCAAGCAACTGGTGCAGGGAGAACCGGACGCGTCGAGTTTTCCCTCCGGCGGGATCCGGACGACCTTTGAGGCACGCGGTTACACGGCCTGGGACATGTCATCTCCCGCCTTCATCAAACGCAACGGGATTTCCACGACGCTGTGCATTCCGACGGTCTTTATTTCCTACACCGGTGAGGTGCTGGATAAGAAAACGCCTCTTCTCCGGTCGCTGCGCGCTCTGAACAAAAGCGCGGTGCATATGCTCAACCTGCTGGGCTCGAAAAACGTGAAAAGCGTTCACGTCAATCTGGGCATCGAGCAGGAATATTTTCTCATTGATATGGATTACTATTACAAACGCCAGGACTTGGTGCTGGGCGGCCGGACGGTGGTCGGCGCGCCGCCCGCCAAGGGGCAGGAACTGGAGGACCAGTATTTCGGCAGTATCAAGGAACGGATTTCCTCCTACATGCATGACGTGGAGGAAGAGCTTTTCAAACTGGGGATTCCGGCCAAGACGCGACATAACGAGGTTGCGCCCAGCCAGTATGAAATCGCACCTGTGTTTGAAGAAGCCAATCTGGCCGTTGACCATAACCAGATGATCATGGAGACGCTGAAGTATGTAGCCAAGAAACACCGTTTGGCCGCGCTGCTGCATGAGAAGCCTTTTGCCCGGATCAACGGCTCCGGCAAGCATATGAACTGGTCGCTGTCCGATAACAACGGTAATAATTTGCTCAATCCCGGCACAACGCCGCAGGACAATATTTCGTTTCTGGTTTTTCTGATTGCCACTGTCCGTGCCGTTTACCGGCACTCGGATTTTCTGCGTGCCACGGTTGCGTCTTACGGCAATGACCATCGGTTGGGCGCCAACGAAGCGCCTCCGGCCATCCTTTCCGTTTTTTTGGGCGAGCAGTTGACGCAAATCCTGGACAACATCGAAAAAGGCACCGTGCATCAGGCGACAAACGCGGAGATCATCGATCTGGGCATCTCCTCCCTGTCTCTGGTCAGCAAGGATTACACGGACCGTAACCGGACCTCACCGTTCGCTTTCACCGGCAACAAGTTCGAATTCCGGGCTGTCGGCGCCTCGCAATCCGTCGCCTGCCCAGCCTATGCCGTCAACACGATTGTGGCCGAAAGCCTGGATGAACTGGCCGAAAAGATCAAGGCCAAGGGATCGAAGAACATCAATCAGGCGGTCTTTGATGTCTTGAAAAGCGAAATTGCGCAGGTGAGGCCGATTTTGTTTAACGGAGACAATTATACAAAAGACTGGGCGGCAGAAGCGAAGAAGCGGGGTCTGCCGAATGAAAAAACAACGCCAGGCGCGTTAAAAGCGCTGGTCACCGACCGGGCGTTGAAACTTTTTGAAAAATATCAGGTGTTCTCCAACGCGGAGCTGAAGGCCCGCCACCTGATATACATCGAGCGCTATATCAAGGATCTGGAAATCGAAGTCAACTGTCTGACCAGCATTTGTCTGACGCAGGTGATTCCGGCCGCAGCGGCCTATCAGCAAAAACTGGCGCGGGCGATTCTCGACGCCAAGGAGGCCCTCGGGTCCGCCGCGGTGATTTCCTCCCAAGCGGAGCTATTAAAGAAAATTCTTGATTTCAGTAATGATGTTTATATGGCCTGTAAAGAGATTGCAGCCGGAATGCAGGCTGCCAAAGCCATGGATAACGAGCAGAAAAAAGCGGAGATGCTTTGCGCAAAGATCAAACCGCTGATGGACGATCTTCGTGAATATGTGGATGCCCTGGAAAATATCGTGGATGACGAAATCTGGCCCCTTCCGAAGTTCTGGGAGATGCTATTCATCTGCTAATGATACAAGATTCAGGAAATTAAAAGTCAAGGATATCATCATAAAGGACATGACCCAGATGCCG
>ERZ795055.4143-NODE-4143-length-10273-cov-24.332844_pt1 | contig 10273 bp, 4 predicted proteins | sample MGYA00375139_ERZ795055 | MGnify/ENA primary metagenome ERZ795055 (study PRJEB30184, sample SAMN05720283) | anaerobic digester metagenome | isolation source: active sludge of municipal wastewater-treating anaerobic digesters | place: USA | collected 2015-01-23 ...
CCGCATCCACCGGATCGGAATAGAAGCTGGTCTGGAACTTCGCAAACAGCTCGCCGGGCACGCTTGGAATATCCACGACGCTAGACATCGGCAGCAGGATCTTCTTGGCCCCAGCGTCGAACGCAACTTGTAGCGTCTCGGCAAGATTGCGGACTTGAACCACGGTTCCCCCAAGGCTCATGTCGCCCATCACCACCATCTGTGACTGAACGGCACGCCCCAAGGCCGCCGAGCAAAGTGCAATGAAACTGGCGAGCGTTAGTGCCTGTGGTGCGCCAGCGTTCTGGAGCTCGACCAGGTGCAGGTGGAAATCGTGCTCCCCCGGCTTGATCGATGCACTGATACGTGAAGAGTTGGCCTTGAAGTAATCAAAAGCGATGCGCACCGGTTCCTTTGGTGCGGCGCCGGACGCGGAGATTTTTCCGCCACCGGCAATGTTCTGGATCTCGAGACGGAACGTTCCGGGCATCTCTGCCGTTCCCATGCTGATCGTATGCAAACAACCTGGCTGTAGTCGGCCATCCGGGATCAACGCACCACTGGACTGCTCCGGAACCGAGATGAAGCGCTCCTGCGCATCTTCCAGATCGATGTAGGAAAAATGCACATCGTAGAACTCCATGCCGCCAATCTTCTTGAGTTGCTCCTTCACGCGACGACGTGTCTCCAACGCGTACTCAAGACATTTGCGGACGATCTCCTTTTCGTAATCGCCGGCAGGACAGATCAGCTTCAGGAGCCCAGAGACGGTACGCCGAACAGCAATCGTGTCCCGCTGATTCAGGTTGTTGCCGAGCTTGAACCATTTGTCGATGGCGTCAGCGAAGTTGTACTTACGCATCTCGCGCAGGTACTCGGCGAGGTAATCGACGATCAAGCCATACTGGTTGGTGAAAAACTCCGGGCGCATCTTCGGGATTTCCCAGCCTGGGACATAGGCATGGAAGCGATCGAAGAAAGCGGAGTCGATCATCGCCTCGGGGAAAGGTGCCAAAAGGTGCGAGGTTTTGACCAGGGACTCGACACTCTGGTTGATGTTGCCGACGAAAACCATGGACGCATTCGCATTGATGGACTCGCGCCCGCGACTGAAGGAGCCGGAGGCCATGTAGTCCTTCATGATCTGGACGCCATCGTGGTCCTTGAAGTTGATTCCGGCCACCTCATCGAATGCGACTGTGTCCCAAAGGCCCACGAGTCCGACCTTGCGTGCGCCCATGTTGTAGAAGAGGTTGGCCACCGTGGTTTGTCCACCAGAGACCAGAATGCTGTTCGGGCTGATTTCCTTGTAGATATGACTCTTGCCGGTGCCGCGCGGACCGAGCTCGCAGAAGTTGTAGTTGTTCTCAACGAGCGGAATCATGCGTGCCAGCAGGTGCCACTTCACCCGCTCCTTGAAGCTCGACGGCTCCATGCCGGTCGAGCGAATCAGGGCGTCGACCCACAGTTCATCGGTGAAGGCTTTTCGCCCCTCAAACAAACCCGGCATGTCCATATTGGGCATCTGGATTGGCTTCAGATCTGTCACCAGGAACGGCGAGCCCTTCTGGTTTTCCTCAAAGCGGTAGTTCAGCGTCACGATGCACCAGATGCCGCCGACCAGCAGTTTCTCGAACTGGCGGACGAAGGTATCCGAGATTTCAGCGTTCTTCACACCCAGATTGGAGAGTAGTGCCTCATAAACGTCGCGCTTTTCGTTCAGTTTGACGGTAATTTTGTCGATCACCTTATAGCTGCCGCTCTCGCGGATTTTCGACTTGATCTTCTCCGCCTCGTCGGGCCGTACGTAGTTCTCGGCGAGGATGCGCTTGACGCTAGTCATGCCGGACTGGATCGTTGCGTCGTCATCGGACGCGCAGTACATCCCGAGCAGGTACTCCAGGACATAGACCGGGACGTTCGCCCCTTCCTTGAGCAACTTGGTCAGATCCTTGCGCACCACCTTGCCGGCGAAGTGCTTGTTCAGCAGCGCATCGAGGTCGGAATCTTGAGCAGAAATTTCTTCGGTCATGGCTTGTTCTTAGAAATCGTTGGCGAAGGCCAGATCCACCTTGAGCGGAATGCGGACAACTTCCACCTTGGTCTGGGCGTCGCGGGCAATCAGGAAATGGTCTTTGGCCTTGTCGTAGCTTCCCGATTTTACGGTGAGCATGACGGAGCGCTTGCGTTCGTCCATCAGGCCGGAAGCGCTGTCGAAAGTCACCGACAGTTCATCGCTGATCAGCGCTTCGCCGTCCCGCAAGGAGACCAGCACACTCCGCGCCAGAACACGTTCGGATACAGGCTCGTTCTGGATGAATTCAAAACGCTGCTTGTTGGTCACCACCTTATTGGATGAACCGAGCAGGCTGAATTCGACCGCCCGTGTCTTGGCAGACTCGTTCTCGATCTCGCGCAGGGTGATCACCGGGATCACGATCTCCTGCGGCATGGCGCTGCCATGGACGAAACGGGCGCCACCGGCAAAATGGAAGCGAGCGGCACCGCGCGGCACCCAGAAATCCATGCTGCCATCGCCGGGCGTGGTTCCCGCGGTCACATGGGTGTTGCCACACCACGCCTTGCTGGATTCACCGATGCCCTGCCCGAGCAGGTAGCGCTTCTTGGCTTTCAACGTGCCATCTGGCTTCTCACCAAGGGTCGATTTGCTGGCATCGTCGAGGGGCGAATCCTGGTAAAGGAACCCATGATCCGCCGTCATCAACACCAGCGAAGCGTTGAGGCTATTCACAATGAACGAGGCGAGCTGATTCAGTTCGTTCAGGGTTTGCGCAACAGCATCGAAAGTTTCCTGTTCCGAGCCCTGCTTGTCGCCGAGCAGGTCGATCTTGTCGTGATAGATGTAGATCACCTGCTGGTCGCGCACAAACTCGCGGCCCTTGTCCTTGCCCAGCGCCAGAAGGTCATCGGCTTTGATGGCCACGCCCTGGTACTTGGCAAGCTGGTCACTGCGTTGTTCGACGGTAGATACCACCGAGCCGTCTGTCGCCAAGTCGAGGTTCGAGTTCTGCTTGTAGGCGATGGTGTCGTGCGGCAGCAGCGCGGCCATGCCCAGCGCGGTGTAGCTCGGCAGCACACCCAGCATTGGCGTCAACACCGCTTTGAAGCGACTCTTGCCGTTGATGTCGCGGACGAGCTCCTCCGCTGCCTCATATCGGAAGGCATCCGAGATCACCACGAAGACGCGCTTGATGCCTGAATCAAGATGGACCTTGACGTGCCGTGTGAAGAAATCCTGCTGATTTTCCCAGCTGGGGATCTTCCAGCGAGAAAGCAGACCACCCTCCCCCTCCAGCACCTTGCTCCAGGCTGAACCAAGTTGCGGGACAAACCAGCCCGAATAGCCGTTCTCGATGCGTTCCCGCAGCTCATGCAACAAAGCCCAGCCCATCGGCTCCACCGCATCGGCGGCGTGGTTGAACTGGCGGTACAACTGGTCAAACCGGAACAGCTCGGTCTGATAGGTTACAAGACCCGCTTCGGCATTGACGAAGCTGAAGCCTGCCTGGAATTTCGCCTTCAGCTCGAAGAAGGCCGCGGCGGCCTCCAGCGCATCGTAGCAAGCGGCCAGGGCTTGCGTTGTGGGGCTCGAATGCGCCAGCAGTTTGTTCGCCCAGTGGCCATCCCGCCGACGGGCAATAATGCTGCGCAGGCTGTCCATGTCCGCGCCTGCACCGGAGATGATTCGCCCCTTGAGATCTTGAATGATCCGGCGCTCGACCTCTTCAAAGGTCATGGTTTCCACCAGCGCCTCGGCGGAAAGCCCGGAGATCAGATTATCCAATCCCAACTCCCGCCCCACCTGACCGGACAAGGCGTCGTAACTGCCAAAATGCTGCATGTGCGAGCGCCAACCGGAAGCAAAGACCGAGGCATTGGCGGCCAGGGCCTTGTCGCTCAACACAAAGTGCGACAGTTGCGCCGGGCACGAACCGGTAACCGTACGGGAGAGATCACTCACCAGTATCCGGAACAGGAGATCACGGAGCGTCGGCGCAGCATCGCGGTACCCCGTCTCGCGTACAACCAACGACCAGAATGCCTCCTCCAGATCGTTGGCGACGACATCCGCCCAGACCTTTGAAACAGCATCCAGATTAACCACACCGTCTTGCAGCAAAGCGGGAAATAGGCGCAACAGGATCGCCGGCAATTCCGGCTGGTCGGCTTTGACCAGCACGCCGATCATCTTGCGGTCGAGGTCATCCGCATCATCGTTGGGGGCGACCCATTTTTTCAGGCGATCAACCCGATCCTTGGCACGCAGGAATTTGGCGCGGGCCTTGAGATGAGGCCGCAGCTGCTGCGAGGTCAGCCCCAGGTCTTCCAACAAGATCGACGCATTGTCGGCACGGAATGGCTTGCTGCGTAGGCGAACGTCGAGCAGCCAGTCACTGGCCGGATCGGGTTCCTGCTTGGCGCTGTAGAGAAGGAACTTGCGCCCACGAGGGGCTCGCTCAAGCTCGATCTTGACCTGAAGCCACGGTGTCACATCCAGATCGAGGAGGTCGATCTCTGACGGCTTGAGCGACTCAACGGATGACGCGAACTCGCCGTCGGCGTCATGCCAGAAGACGATCGGATTGGTGGAAAAAAGGCTGCTGAGCGCCTCGGTGATGCGTTGCTGGCTCAAGGTACCAACCCCATTTTTTGCCATAGCCCTTCAAGGTCGGCGGGGACTGGCAATGTCCGGAAAATCGCCAAACGGCGCTCTTTGGCTGACTTCGACCCCAGCAGCCTATCAAGGGCTGGATGAACGACTTCCGGATAGAAGCTTTTCGCATAAAGCCATTGGGTGCATACCTTGCCCACGTCGTCAGAAGCCAGTCTTGCTTCCAATGTTTGCACACCGGCCAAAACAGTATCGGCATCCAGGGTTAAATGCCAATCCTTGAACTTGGCTCGAAGAGCCCCATCATCCGGAATGGGGGGGCTGCCAAGCACCGAATCCGGGAATCCCAGGTTGCGGAGTTGTCGCCAAAGCGGTCTCACTCCATGCCAAAGGGCTGCATGTCTTATCCAGCCTCGCAGATCAGCCAAAATCTCACTACGGAACTGTGCTTCGCCACCTACAACCTTTGCACGCTGCTTAGCAGGAAGCGCCTCCCACAACTCCGCAGGATCAATTAAATAACTTTCTAGGCAGAATCGTGGCGAGACAACTAAGTTGGGGCAGGTCACCGAGTGCTCTGCTATTTCGGCATCAGTCCACTCGTCGCGATCAACCAGCCCCAGCCAACTGGGCTCCTTGAGGGCCATTTCAATAACGGTTGCTTTCTTTCCCGCATAGGCAAGATGCCAATCATTCTCCCAACCAGAAAACTTCTTATCCAGAAAGATTCGGTATGCGTCCACGTCGGACGTACCTTCCACCAGCAGCACTTTGACACCGGTGTTACCGACATATTGGTTTTTGATTTCTTGAATGCGGTCATCCAGCTTACTCATAGCCCCGCTCCCAGCTCAATGCGCCTGCCTGCAGCCTCGTATCTCTGCCAAATTTCTGGTTGATGGGAGGTAATGATCAACTGTCCGTCCAAGTCTTTCACAAGTCCCTCCAGGCTGGACATCAAGCCACTCACCAGAGATGGATGCAGGTATAGATCCGGCTCATCAATCATCACCACAGCGCCCCGTTCTGCCCACCGAGCCAACAGGAACAACATGATCAACACCTGATGCTCACCCGCGCTCAAATCGTCCAGTCCATGCGATTGACCACGCTTATTTTTCAGCTTCACGCGCAAACGGTTTTCACCGGGTTGAATGTCTGGATCAATCTCTTTGCCTGACAAAAACCCATTCAATAAACGAATGATCTCGTGGTACCTGTGTAATTGGGTGGTCTTCAGCGTGATGAGTGATGCCTCCAACTGGTCTTTCCAGTCTTCGCTCGCCTGGTACTTGGGAAGCCAGCGGCGGCCAGGCAATTCAGCTGTGTGTTCGCCCACGTTACGGCGCGCAGCAACCCACCGCCGCTCTTCGGCATCCATAAAAACAACATTGGGTACATCAACCTTGTCGAACGACAAAATCATCTTCTTCCGCGCATCGGACCACTCTTGAATCCATGGGGCCGAGGGAATGAAGACCTCTCGTTTGGGATTACCTGGTTTGCCTGTGCGTGCAACCCCTTCCCCCAGCCACGTCACATCTGCATACTGCGAACGCATGGATTCGCACCACACCAGATCACCAAAAATTAGCCCGACCACATGGCCGTCTTTGGGAACGTCGCTTAGCACTACCGCACAGCCACCCCAACGCTGAAGCCACTCACGAGCCACATGGCTTTTTGGCAAAGCCTTGCGCTGGTCAAGCCAATATCCCAAAGCGTCCCACAGCATGGCAACAGTACGCAAAACAGTTGATTTTCCACAACCGTTGGGGCCCGACAGTAGAGCGCGCGACTCTATCCGATCATCCCAGTCATTCACCAGGTTGATGCTCTGTTCACCCAAAGGGCCAACGTCGTTGAAATACAAAGCTTTGATTTTCACTTGACATCCTTTTTATAATTTCTGGGGATTAAAACGTCATATCTATTCCATGCGCTCAAAATCCCCTGTCACGCGCCGTCACGCTGACGCCTTCTACTAAAAAGAAGCAGATGCATCATGGCAAAGAGTCGATGAAACAGGTAGTCGTTCTGCTCCGGCAACGCGATAGTTACCTTGTCTGTCTCAAAATGACGGATATGGAACGAATTGCCAATTTCGGTAAGCGCCCTAGCCTCAACTTCCAACAGCAGACGAAAATTTTGTTCTGGGCAACATTGATCAAGCAGGCGTGCGACAGATGTGCGCTTATCTCCCAGAACCTCAATCGACTTGAGTCGCTCCCACGCATCCCAGAGCTTTTCAGTTCCCTCCGTGCGCGACTTGGGCGCCGCATCTTTGAATTTCTTGCAGGCATCCGCCAGAAGCCCATCAAGAATGTGGTCACCGCTTGGTGGTAATGTGCCCATGGCTTCAAATAGTACCGGAGGCACTGGACGGTTTTCGGTAAGTCGCTCGATATCGCGAACCAATGGAATGAGCATTTTTGTCGTAAAACCTTCGACATGCCCCGCCAGATCGCGCCCTGTATACATAAAGTTGTGAAGAAAATCCAAAAAACGGACCGTCTTATTGGAGATGGCACGGCAAAGCGCAATCTGCATAGCAACCCGTTCTGGACGGCTTGGCGGCCATTCGAGAACGCCCGAGCCGACCATAGAACCAACTGAACCCTGTGTCCTCGCAAGCCATCCTTCGAAATCGGGTACTGGAAGAACCGCTCTCAGAAAGCCCGCCAATGGCTCTTCGTCCATTTGATGCACAAAGCGCTGAAGCACGCTTTCGCTGGATTGAAACGATGCATCACGAAAGTCGCTAATCGTTTCGGAGAGGTCGCGCAGAGACGGCTCCAGTGTTGATGCTAGCGATGACATCTCACTCATCCCCCGCCCCACCCGAAACAGCCTTCACCTCCGCCAGCAGATCCCCAAACTTGCCGTAATTCACCTTCACCCCATCATCCAGGTCGAGCTGGATGCGCATGTCGGCGTAGTGGCGGAGTTTTTCGTCATAGGCAAGAAGTTCAACATGTTTCTTCTTCATTGACTCGATCTGCTTGGCGATTTTGGTGCGGGCGGCGGTTGCGCTGGCGGCGTCGCGGTCCTTTTCCAGCATCTCGATGCGCGACTGCATTTTGCCGGTGAGCGGCACGACGTATTCGGCCCGCATACGGGCGAGCGTGCCTTCGTGATAACGGTGCAGGTAAACCAGCGCCTGGAAGGCTCCTTGTTTGCCGCTGCTGAAGTGCCAGTAGATCGGGCGCTTCTTGTAGGTTTGCAGGTGATCCTTGAAGAAACTGCCGGAGAGATAGCGGCGGATGGTTTCTTCCGGCGTTTCGGTGCCCTTCTTGCCTAGGCTCTCGGCAAGCCAGTCCATGTTCTCTTCAAGGGTTTCTGCACCCCAGACGGCATTCAGAAACTCCCGAACACGGTTGGAGGCATCGTCCTCGAACCAGAGTTCGTCGCCAATCGGAACGATGCCGTCTGCGTCGGCGAGGAAGGTTTTATAGCGGGTGGCATCGAAACCGCCGTTGCCGGCATGGGCGTAGATTAGGCCGGGTTCGTCAAGGCTGTAGCGGCCCATCATGCAGCCGATGGCATAGGAGATCAGGCGCTGGCTGTCTTTTTCGCGGTCAGCTCGGGCGAGTGTGATCTGGTCTTCGGACACCACATGGGAGAGGTGCTCTTGCAGGCCGTAAGTTTCAATGGCGATATGGTTGTTTTGTTCTTCAAGCGACTTCATTAAAACAACATTTGATTTACATTGGCCAAGCCATTCTTGCCAACTGATGGCAAGACTCTTCGGATTAAGAGAAGCCCAAGGAAACAAGGAGAAATCCCAGCTTAACTCAAATGAATCCCAGTCTTTTCTTGCAATACAAACCATCGATTCTGCGAGATTATTTTTCTCAGCCGTTTCGACGGTTTCGATAAAAGGTACTTTTTTTATTTCGCCGGGATTTAATACGAGAGTCGGATTAAGCAACGACGCCACTAGCAAGGTTATTGGAGAGTTAAGAAAACAGATTGTTTGATTTATTGTTAATTGGTAAGGAAAAATGCATGACCCACGTCCGTCAAAAATCATGCCCTTAGGTACATAACGAAAAGAGGTGGCGCCAGACGTGACATCTGACCATGTTACGGCCTCCTTGCAATAGTATTGACGGTTTTTTATTACAAATTCAGGGTCAGAAATCTTTGGGTACTTTGCCCTTACAAGGTCGATTAATACCTCGCCATCATTCTCAAAATTCACTACATATTCGAAGTTGCCATACCATTTTCTATACCCACCACCTTTGTTGTAAGGAAACCAATTGTAACCGGCAGAATTTCCTTCACGAGGGGAAGAGAAGCCAAAACCAATAGATCTAATCGAAAGTTCATACCACTTTCTTAGAAACCTTTCATTGTCAGTTGTTGCCATACCTTGGCGAATTGATGCATATTTTTCGAATTGGGGATGGGTAAATAAATTAATAACTTTATCGCCAACCCAATATGCCAACGGGCTCCCTGGTATTTTTATAAAATCGTCTTGTATAGTTGCATCGAAACGGTTATGACCAAACTGTAAGGACGCCTTCTTTTGCTCTTCGAGCCCATCCACTAGACGAAAAAAAACCGGCTTATAGCCGTTGAAACACTGACCTAGCAATACAAACGCCGTCGTCTGAACAACCTCACCAGAAATCTCACTGAAGGCTCTGGCTCCCAAATGCGCCATTGTCTGGATCGTCCTCTCCCGCAGTAGCCTCTCCCGCATTGGCTCAAAAGACGATAAAAACATCCAGCTTTGCATTGTCACCATGCTATTGCACCCAGTTGGCTTGCACCAACCGAAACTACGTTCTATGAACATAGCGAACAAATCGGACTTGCTATCTGGGAATGTCGTTTTGGCGTAATCCTTCAGTGCCGTATTCATCCCCTTTCCGCCCATATAAGGCGGATTCGCCACCACCGTATCGAACTTCATCGCCAGTACCGTCGCCTGCCCCACCAGTGGCACCAAATCCTGCGCAGCCGCCTGAGCAAACACATCGCCGGACTTAATCGCCTTCCCGAGACCATCAGCCAATGTACCCAACCCGTTATCCAAGGCTTCCGGAACCTGAATCAACGAACCAAACGTTTTGGCATGTGCAAACGTATCAATCAATGATGCGAGCAACGCCCGGCTGATACCAAACGGCTTCAGGTGGCTATCAAACTCATCCAGCTCCAGCCCCTTGCTCTCCTGCAATGACAACACGTTCAGTTTGATCGGGCTGTCGAGCAACCGGCGATCATCGGCCCGAGCCTTCATCATCAGCGCGAATCCGGCCATCTGGGCGGCACGGTCATCGATGTCGAGACCGAAGAGGTTTTTCTCCAGAATCAGGCGAGGGATCGCCCGTGCCTGGTAGCCGCGCTCCAGATAGATCGCCTTCAACACCTCATAGGCTTCGACCAGGATGTGGCCGGAGCCGCAAGCCGGATCAAGCACGGTGATGGTTTCCGGATTCAGGCTGCCGCCATCCTCTGCCATGCGGGTCTGAATCAGCGAATCAAGTTGCGTCTGAACTTCCGGAGTCTGCTCGGCCGGCTCAATGTAATAACGCCAGTCCCCCTTCAGTGTTGAACCGGGATTGGCCATCAGCCAGAGGCGACCCACACTGTTCTGCACCAGGTACTGGACGATCCAGTTCGGTGTGAAGAGCTGGGTGGCGG
>ERZ795055.4147-NODE-4147-length-10270-cov-5.776211_pt1 | contig 10270 bp, 8 predicted proteins | sample MGYA00375139_ERZ795055 | MGnify/ENA primary metagenome ERZ795055 (study PRJEB30184, sample SAMN05720283) | anaerobic digester metagenome | isolation source: active sludge of municipal wastewater-treating anaerobic digesters | place: USA | collected 2015-01-23 ...
TCGCTATCGCGAACATCTGCTCGGCTTGGCTTGAGTTTCATGCGATTGCCCTGGTGCAATGGGTGTCTTGGAGGCCAATCGAAGCGTGCCTGAGCTAAAATAGCGCGTTGTTTTGATCATTTTCGGCTAGAAGTGATTGTTCGGGTTTGTGCTTATATTTGTCAGCGGACTCTTAGGCGCGACCTCAATCGATGAATTGACTTTGTGTGGACGTTATGAAAACTTCAATTATTACCGGCATCACCGGACAAGACGGCGCCTATCTGGCGCAACTGCTGCTCGACAAAGGCCACACCGTGTACGGCACCTATCGCCGTACCAGCTCCGTCAATTTCTGGCGGATCGAGGAACTCGGGGTTCTCAATCACCCGAACCTGCGTCTGGTCGAATATGACCTGACCGATCTGTCATCCAGCATTCGTCTGCTGCAGTCGACGGGGGCGACGGAGGTCTACAACCTTGCAGCGCAGAGTTTTGTTGGAGTCTCCTTCGACCAGCCGGTGACCACGGCAGAGATTACGGGAGTCGGCCCGGTGAACCTGCTCGAGGCGATCCGCATCGTCAATCCGAAGATTCGCTTTTATCAGGCCAGCACTTCCGAGATGTTTGGCAAGGTGCAGGCGATCCCGCAGATCGAATCGACGCCGTTCTATCCGCGCAGTCCGTATGGCGTGGCCAAGCTGTACGCGCACTGGATGACGATCAACTACCGCGAGAGCTACGACATTTTCGGTTGCAGCGGCATCCTCTTCAACCACGAGTCGCCGCTGCGCGGGCGTGAGTTCGTGACGCGCAAGATCACCGATTCGGTAGCCAAGATCAAGCTCGGCCAGCTCGATGTGCTGGAACTGGGCAATATGGATGCCAAGCGCGATTGGGGGTTTGCCAAGGAATACGTTGAAGGCATGTGGCGCATGCTGCAGGCCGATGAGCCGGACACCTACGTGCTGGCCACCAATCGGACCGAAACGGTGCGTGATTTCGTTTCCATGGCCTTCAAGGCAGCGGGTGTTGCGGTCGACTTCAAGGGCGAGGCAGAAAATGAGGTGGGTATCGATTCGGCCACCGGCAAGACGGTGATGCGCGTGAATCCTAAGTTCTACCGTCCGGCGGAAGTGGAATTGCTGATCGGCAACCCGGACAAGGCCAGGCAAAAGCTGGGCTGGGAGCCGAAGACGACGCTGGAGCAGCTTTGCGCAATGATGGTCGAGGCGGATTTGCAGCGCAATGAACGTGGCTCCTCATTTTGACGCTCCCCGGGCCCTGGTGACAGGGCTCGGCGGCTTTACCGGCCGCTATCTCGCCCATGAACTTGAGGCGGCCGGTTACCGGGTATTCGGCACGGCGCACGGCAACGAGCCGTTAGGCAAGGACATGGTTGCGGTCGACCTCTGCAATCGCGGGGAATTGGCTCGGGTGGTTGCCGATATACGCCCCGCTGTGGTGGCTCACCTGGCGGCGATTTCCTTCGTGGCGCATGGCGATGCCGAGGCGATCTACCGCACCAATGTGGTTGGCACGCGCAATCTGCTGGAGGCGCTGGCTGGCCTTGAGCAACGGCCGCGCGCAGTGCTGCTGGCGAGTAGCGCGAACATCTACGGCAACGCGGCAGTGGAGGTGATCGACGAGTCGGTCGCGCCGTCGCCGGCCAACGACTACGCGGTGAGCAAGCTGGCCATGGAGTACATGGCCCGATTGTGGATGGAACGCCTGCCTATCGTGATCACCCGGCCGTTCAATTACACGGGTGTCGGGCAGGGCGCGCAGTTCCTGCTGCCCAAGATCGTCGGGCACTTCCAGCGCGGCGAGCGGGTGATCGAGCTCGGCAACATCGATGTCGAGCGCGATTTTTCGGATGTGCGCATGGTGGCGCGGGCTTATGCTGCCTTGCTCGCCAAGGCGCCGGCCGGCGAGGTGTTCAACGTTTGCTCGGGCAAGGCGCATTCGCTGAAGGATGCGCTGGCGATGATGGCGGAGATTGCCGGCTACGAGATCGAGGTGCGGGTGAATCCGGCCTTCGTGCGGGCCAACGAGGTGAAGCGGCTGCAGGGGGATGCGGGGAAGCTGCGGCGGGCTATTGGCGATTTCGAGGCAATTCCGTTGCGGGAGACCTTGCGCTGGATGTATGCCAATGCCTGAGGCATCGCTCCGGGTTTGCAGGTTTGCTATGACCATTGGCATGGTGTTTCCTTGCTGGACATCGGCAGCGCCTTGAAGGCTTTGAGGTTGCCCGTATCGCTGCGGGATGGTTCCCGGTGTTGAAGCGCGTTCTGGGTGCGCAGTGGGTCGCCATCGGATTTGTCGGTGCGATTTCGTTCCTGCTCAGCGTGGCCATTGCCCGACAGTTCGGGCCGGAGGCGTTCGGGGTCTTCGCCCAGGCGGTTTCCCTCGGGGCGTTTCTGCTGATCCTGATTGACGGCGGTTTTGGCAAGTTGTTGATGCGCGAGACAACCCGTGCTTCGCACGCATTGATCGCGCGCGGTGAAAATCTGCATGGAATGGCTTTCGGCCACGCCTGTCTCGCGATGACGATTTTCGCGTTGCTGGTTGTCCTGAATCCGTTCCACGCGCATTGGCCAACCCTCTTGGCAGCCGTCGGCGCGTTTGGTGTTGCGGTACTTGGCCAATTTTCGCTGGCTATCCTGCGTGGTCGCGGGCGCCTGATGCGGGATGCGTTGTGGCAGATGCTTGGTCGGGTACTGACCGCGATTTGCATGGCCCTGGCCCTATATTTGGGCGCCAGTGCGCCCTGGGAGGTGCTGGGGGCACAGTTTCTGGGCGGGCTTGCCTTTGTCCTGTTTCTGATGCGCGGCGGCTGGGTATTACCGATTTTTCGGATACCCAGGCAGATTTATGCCACGCTGCTGCCACTGATTTGGGTCGATCTGGCCACTGTTGTCTACTTTCGCTCGGATATGCTGCTGTTCAAGTTCGCCGATGTCGCCAAGGCTGATGTGGGGGCTTACGGGGTGGCGTTTCGCCTGATCGAGGCATTTCTTCTGCTTGCCTCGCCGGTGAGTCTGCTTCTGTTCAGACGCTTCCGCCAGAATGAGGCGGTTATGGGCCCGCAAGCGCTGCTGAAGGTCGCCCGGATTGCCGCAGCCGCCAGTGGGTTGGGCTTGGCAATTTTCCTCGTTTCCTTGCCGGTGTCCGACGTATTTTTCAGGTTGGTTTTTGGGGAAGGATTTGCTCTGGCGGGCGGGTTGTTCAAGGTTCTTTGCCTGATGCTGGTTTTCGCACTGGCCAACGGGGTGCTCGGGCAGGCCGTGTTTGCCTTGGGGCTGGATGCCCATTACGCGCGGACGGCGACTGTCGCGGCCTTGTTTAACGTTGCAGGGAACCTGTTGTTGATGCCGGCCTACGGCGTGTGGGTTGCGGCGTGGATGACGGTGGCGACCGAAATGGTGCTGGCCACCGGGTTGCTGTGGGCTTTGTATGGCGCCTGGACAAAAAGGCCCCATGGAGAACCTGCCGGATAAAATCAAGGCGGCGAGCCCAGGTGAAGCCGGGCTTCAAGGGAGTGGCCGCATGCCGGAAATGCTTGCGGAAGAATCGAATCGGCAAACTGATTCATAATGCGATGTGGGTGTCGGTCGGATCAAGCGGCGTTACGCATATCCGGCGAGCCCGGTTTTTGTTTTTTGTCTGGAAGTGATCAAGTGAGTCTGAACGTATATTTCAATGCCGCCGCTTTGCTGAGCCCGAAAACGGGCATCGGCCAATACTGCCTGAACCTGATGTCCGAGCTTGAAAACTTCAGTGAGGTCGAGCAGCATTATTTTTACGGTCGGGCGTGGTCTGACCAACTGTTGAGGCAGGCTCCTACCACCGTGACGCCGACCCAGAAGGCCAAGCGTCTGGTGGCGAAAGTGATTCCCGATCTCGCATATGGCATTCAGCAGCGCTTGCGGGGACGAATCTTCCGTGCAGGCATCGCTTCGACCAAATCGGCGGTCTATCACGAGCCGAATTTTCTTTCATTCCCCACGCCGTTGCCTACCGTAGTGACGGTTCACGATTTGTCGATACTCCGTTATCCGGAGACCCACCCCAGGGACCGTGTCGCTTTCATGGCCAGGCGCCTCGGGGAATCGATCCGGCGTGCTGATTGCGTGATCAGCGATTCGGAGTATGGCCGCCAGGAAATTCTGGCCGAATTCAATCTGCCAGCGGACAGGGTCGTTTCGGTACAACTGGCCGCTGGATGTGACTTTTCGCCAGTGGCTGCCGATCGACTGCCGGCGCTTCTCGCGCCGTTCGGTTTGAACGCGCAGCAATATATTCTCTCGGTCGGTACTTTTGAGCCCAGGAAAAATCTTGCGACGGCGATCAGTGCGTATGCACAGCTGCCAGAGTCGATCCGGGCGGAAATCCCCCTCGTGATTGCGGGAATGAAGGGCTGGCGAACGGATGGGCTGGACAAGGCGGTGGCCGCGCTGATCGAGAAGGGCCAGATCCGTCGCCTGGGCTATGTGCCGGACGAGGCCTTGCCGGCGCTTTATTCCGGGGCGCGTGCCTTTGTCTACCCGTCGCTCTACGAAGGTTTTGGCTTGCCGCCGCTTGAAGCAATGGCCTGCGGTGCGCCCGTGATTGTCTCGAACCGTTCGTCGCTGCCCGAAGTCGTTGGCGATGCGGGCTTGCAGGTTGATGCACTGGATGTCGACGGGTTGGCCGAGGCGATGAACCGCCTCGTCGAAGACGGTGGGTTGCGCGCTTCCCTTGGCCAGCGGGGCATCGAACGGGCGAGGGATTTCAGCTGGCGGCGCTGCGCCGAGGAGACGCTGGCTGTCTACCGCAAGGTTGTCAGGGAATGAGGGTCGGCATTTCTGCGACTGTGCTCGACCCGGCATACAACAGCGGGCGGCCCGATGGCATGAGCGTCTGTACCCGCCATTTGCTGGCCGGCTTGACGCGTCTGGGCCATGATGTGCGGCAATACTCATTTACCGGGGAGTCGCAAGGCGCCCCCAACTGGCAGCGATTTCCCCGTTCTTTTGCGGCGATGGCGGGCGTGGGGATCGCCACGGCGGGCATCTCCCGGTTCAACCCGCCGGTGGATATCTTTCATGTGACAGACTATCGGACGGTGTCCATGCGTTGTCCGGTCGTGGCGACTCTGTATGATGCGATCCCCATGGTCTTCCCGGAAATGGCAAACCCGCGTTTCCGCCGCTTCAAGAATTTTGTGCTGCGCAGGGCAGCCAGGTTTGCCGATCATGTCATCGCGATTTCGCGCTATTCGGTAGCTGAACTGGTGGAGCATTACCAGGTGCCGGCGTCGCGTATATCAGTAGTTTACTGCGGCGTGAGCAGCGACTGGAACTCCCCTGTTCCCGAGCACGACTGGCGGGCAACGCTCGTGCGACGCGGCTTGCACCCGGGCTACTTTCTATTTGTCGGAATTTTGCAGCCGCGCAAGAACGTTGAGAGGATTTTGCGGGCACACGATACCTTGCCAGCCGAGCTGCGCCATGAGCGCCCGTTGGTGGTTGTCGGCAAGGCGGGCTGGCGCTGCGAGGGGCTTCTGGAAAAATTGTCGGCGAAAGTGGCGCTGGGCGAAGCGCATTGGTTCAACGATGTGCACGGATTTGCCGAGTTGCGACATCTTTACTCGGGCGCCGGGGTTTTTGTCTTTCCTTCGCTTTACGAGGGATTCGGTCTGCCGGTGCTTGAAGCGTTCGCCAGCGGCCTGCCGGTGGTGACGTCGAACACGACTTCGTTGCCGGAGGTTTCTGCGGGCGTGGGGTTCGAGGTGAATCCACTTTCGGTCGAAGAAATCGCTGCTGCGATGCAGGACGCCCTGCGCGACGATGAGCGCAGCTGGCGTATTCCAGCCGGCCGGCAGCGTGCCGCCAGCATGAGTTGGGATGCCTGCGTCGAGGGTACCCTGGGTGTCTATCGCAAGGTTTTGGGAGGGGGAAATGCTTAAGGCGCTTCACGTTTACCGGACGTACTTTCCGGATCCGCAGGGCGGAACTCAGGAGGCGATTCGCCAGATGTGTCTTGCGACCCAGGCCTTCGGTGTGTCGAACACTATCTATGCCCTGTCGCCCAAGCCGCATCCGGCTGAGATTCACCGGCCGGAGGGACGGGTCGTACGTTCGCTCTCCTGGGCTGCGCCTGCTTCGTGCGACCTCGGCGGCATCGAATCGTTCAAGCGCTTTCGCAAGCTTGCCGACCATTCGGATGTAGTGCATTACCTTTTTCCGTGGCCTTATGCTGACCTGTTACATACCCTGACTGCGTCACGGACACCGGCGGTGCTCACCTATATTTCTGATGTCGTCCGCCAGCGCTGGCTGGGCAAAGCCTACCGGCCGCTGATGTGGAAAACGCTGCGCAGCATGAAAGCGATTGTCGCGATTTCCCCGACCTATCTGCGAACCAGCCCGATTCTCTCGAGCCCGGAATTTCGTGACAAGGTACGGGTGATCCCGCTGGGTATCGACGAAGCGTCATATCCTGCCGAAGGCGATGACGGCGTTTTCGGGCGCATCGGCCTGGATCAGGGTGAGCCCTATTTCCTTTTTATCGGTGTGTTGCGTTACTACAAGGGCTTGCATACCCTGATCGAGGCGGCCCGGCACGTCAATGCCCGTATCGTGATCGCGGGGTCCGGGCCGGAGGGGGATCGCATAAAAGCGCAGTCTTCACAACTGGGACTGCGCAATGTCCTGTTTGCCGGTCAGATTTCCGATCCTGAAAAGGTGGCGCTTTTGAAAGGCTGCCGGGCGCTGGTGCTTCCCTCGCACCTGCGTTCCGAGGCCTACGGAATGGTGCTCGTGGAAGCGTCGATTTTCGGGCGACCTCAGGTTTCCTGCGAAATCGGTACCGGCACCTCGTTTGTGAACACGCACGGCGAATCCGGGCTGGTGGTTCCGCCGGAGGATCCCGTCGCATTGGCTGACGCACTAAATACCTTGCTCAAGGATGACGCGCTGGCCATGAAACTGGGGCATGGCGCCCGCGCCCGTTATGAACGGCTTTTTTCGGGGCCGGCGCTGGGCCGTGCCTACGCAGACCTTTTCCGCGAGGTGGCGTCGAGATGATCGTCGCATCAGCGAAGTGAAGCGCCTGTTCGATCTGCTCCTGTCGGCATTGGCAGTAATTGTGCTGGCGTTGCCATTGCTGGCGGTTGCCCTGGCCGTCAAGCTGACCTCGCCAGGTCCGGTGCTCTACTGGTCGGACCGGGTCGGGCGCAACAACCGGATTTTCCGGATGCCCAAGTTCCGCAGCATGCGCACCGGCACACCGGCGGTGGCGACCCACCTGCTGAAAGATCCGGATGTCTGGCTGACGCCGATCGGCGCATTCCTGCGCAAGACGAGTCTCGACGAACTGCCGCAACTCTGGAGTATTCTGGCCGGCGACATGAGCATCGTCGGGCCGCGTCCGGCGCTCTTCAACCAGGATGATCTGGTGGCCCTGCGCACCGAGCGCGGGGTGCATGAACTGATGCCCGGGTTGACCGGATGGGCACAGGTCAACGGGCGCGATGAGTTGCCGATTCCGCAAAAAGTGGCCCTCGATGCCGAGTACCTGCGGCGCCGATCCTTCCTGTTCGACCTCCGGATACTCTGGCTGACGGTGGTCAAGGTGCTCAAACGGGACGGGGTCTCCCACTAGCAGGACCGTAGCGTTGCCCCCCGACTGCCGGGTTTTTCTGGGTTGGTGTCGCGAGCGGTTACAATCGCGGTCTTGACTCAGTCAATGCGCGGCTTCGCTCGCACCTTCAAGTGAACAAGACTTTTCTTTCCCTCCTCGTCTTTCTGTTCGACCTCTCGGCGATGGTCTTCGCCTGGGTAGGGGGGTTTCTGCTGCGCTTCAATCTTGATATGCCGGCGCTGTTTGTCCCGGTGATGGGCTGGGGCTTGGTGTTTCTGCTGCCTGCGCATGCGCTGGCCTGCCGCCTCGCCGGCCTCTATCGCGGAATCTGGATGTTTGCCAGTCTGCCGGATTTGAAGCGGGTCCTGCGCGCCGTCGCCTTTTCGACCATCGCGCTCATGGCATTCTTCGCCTTCTATCGCCAGGGCCAGCAGGTGGTGCCACGTTCCCTTCTGGTTCTGTATCCGATGTTGCTCCTGCTCTACATGGGGGGCGGCCGGGCGGCCTACCGCATGTGGAAGGAGCACCGGTTGTATGGCGGACTGATTGCCCAGGGCAAGCCGGTGGTTATCGTCGGTGCCGGGCGTGGCGGCGCGATGCTGGTCCGCGAACTTGAGCGCAGCGCGGATTGGCGGGTCGTCGGCCTGGTGGATGACGACCGCAGCAAGTGGGGCCGCGAGCTTTCGGGTAATCCGGTCCTGGGCGGGATCGAGGACTTGCCTGAAGTGCTGGCGCTGGAAAAGGCATCCCACGTCATTCTCGCCATGCCCTCGGCCGCTGCCGAGGCCTGTCGCCGGGCGACCGACCTCGCCGTCGAGGCAGGTGCGCACGTCTTCACGGTGCCCGGGCTGGAGGACGTGATGGCCGGCCGGGTCGCCATTTCGTCGATCCGGCCGGTGGAGATCGAGGATTTGCTCGGTCGCGAGCCGGTATGGATCGATACGCCACATGTCGCCGCCATGGTCGCCGGCAAAGCGATCCTGGTGACCGGCGCCGGGGGGTCGATCGGCAGCGAGTTGTGTCGCCAGTTGGCACGTTTCGCGCCGGCCCGGCTGGTGCTTTTCGAGCAGAGCGAGTTCGCGCTCTATACGCTTGAGCAGTGGTTTTCTGTCCATATGCCAAATGTCGCGCTGGTTTCCCTGGCCGGCGATGTCAAGGACGCGGCACGCTTGAACGAGGTGTTCGCTGAGCATCGACCGCAGGTTGTCTTCCATGCCGCCGCCTACAAGCATGTGCCGTTGATGGAAGTGGGCAATGCCTGGCAGGCCGTGCGCAACAACGTGCTGGGTACGCTGCGGGTGGCCGAGTGTGCAGCGCGTTCCGGGGCGGAGCGCTTCGTGCTGATTTCGACCGACAAGGCCGTGAATCCGACCAACGTGATGGGCGCGACCAAGCGCCTGGCAGAAATGGTCTGCGAGGCGCTGCACCGCCAGGGTGGGGTGACCCAGTTCGAGATGGTGCGTTTTGGCAACGTGCTGGGCAGCACGGGCAGCGTGATTCCCAAGTTCCAGGAACAGATAGCCCGCGGCGGGCCGGTCACCGTGACGCATCCGGAAATCACCCGCTACTTCATGTCGATCCCCGAGGCGGCGCAACTGGTGCTGCAGGCGGCGGCGATGGGGCAGGGGGGCGAGATTTTCGTGCTCGACATGGGGGCGCCCGTGCGGATCGTCGATCTGGCGCGCAAGATGATCCATTTGTGCGGTTATGCCGACGGCGAAATCCGCATCGAATTCACCGGTTTGCGCCCGGGCGAAAAGCTGTTCGAGGAATTGCTGGCGGATGCCGAACAGACCCGCCAGACGCCGCACCCCAAATTGCGCATTGCGCGTGCGCGGGAGGTCGATGAGGATTTCCTGCAGAAATTGAGCCCCTGGCTGGCCGAGCCCTGCCAGAGCGATATTCAGGTCCGCGCGGCCCTGACGGCCTGGGTGCCCGAATATCGCCCGGCTTCGAACGATTCTTGAACAGCCTGTGCGGCCGGTGCCGCGCATTGACAACGGTGACTGTGTGACTCACGAATTCCTCGACCTCCCCCAGCTTGTTTCTGCCACCGGCACTGTCCGTCTGCCCGGTTCGAAGAGCATTTCAAACCGCGTCCTGCTGCTGGCGGCGCTGGCCGAGGGTGCGACCGAGGTGCGCGACCTGCTGGCTTCCGACGACACCGCGCGCATGCTCGAGTCGCTGGCGGCGCTGGGCGTCGGGGTCGAGTCGCTGGGCGGCGAGAACTGGCGAATCAACGGTTGCGGCGGGCGCTTTCCAGTGCGCCAGGCGGAGTTGTTCCTGGGCAATGCCGGCACCGCTTTCCGCCCGCTGACCGCAGCGCTGGCGCTGGCCGGCGGCGACTATGTGCTGAAAGGGGTGGCGCGCATGCACGAGCGGCCGATCGGCGACCTGGTCGATGGTCTGCGCCAGTTGGGGGCGGACGTGACCTACCTTGGCAACGAGGGCTTCCCTCCGCTGCATCTCAAGCCGGCGACGATTCAGCCTGGTGGTTTCGTCAAGGTACGCGGCGATGTGTCCAGCCAGTTCCTGACCGGCCTGCTGATGGCACTGCCGCTGACCGGCGAGACGGTTGCGGTCGACGTCGTCGGCGAGCTGATTTCCAAGCCCTACATCGAGATCACGCTGGCGACCATGGCGCGCTTCGGCGTGACGGTCGAGC
>ERZ795055.4148-NODE-4148-length-10270-cov-4.214782_pt1 | contig 10270 bp, 5 predicted proteins | sample MGYA00375139_ERZ795055 | MGnify/ENA primary metagenome ERZ795055 (study PRJEB30184, sample SAMN05720283) | anaerobic digester metagenome | isolation source: active sludge of municipal wastewater-treating anaerobic digesters | place: USA | collected 2015-01-23 ...
GATCGCCGACGAAGTCCTGATCTGCACCGACGATGGGTCCGCGGGGTGCAAAGGCCTGGTGACCAAGCCCCTCGGCGAGCTGTGCGCGTCCGAGCCCAAGCCCGATCTGGTGGTTGCGATCGGCCCGACGGTGATGATGAAGTTTTGCGCGGCCACCACGAGACCGTTTGGGGTGCGCACCCTGGTCTCGCTCAACACCATTATGGTCGATGGCACCGGCATGTGCGGCGGGTGCCGCGTCACGGTGGGCGGTCAAGTGAAGTTCGTGTGCGTCGACGGACCTGAGTTTGACGGTCATCAGGTCGACTTCGAGAGCATGGCGAAACGGATGCAGACCTACAGGGAACAAGAGCAGAGCGTCCAGCAGCGGTGTCGCTCGGGCCAGCATCCCCCGCACAACCAGGAGAAGCCGGGTGGCCCATAAGACAATCGATACTCTGGCGACCGAGGCGCGCGCGCGCCTTGACGCACTGGCTGGACGCGCCAATCTCTCCACGGCCGAACGCCGCGAGATCCCGGTCCAGGAGATGCCCAACCAGCCTCCGGGCGAGCGGGTTCGGAACATGTCGGAGGTGGCGCTGGGCTACACGCTGGAGCAGGCCCAACTGGAGGCCCTGCGCTGTCTCCAATGCAAGAACTCCCCCTGCATCGCAGGCTGCCCGGTCGGAGTCAACATCCCGGGCTTCATCGGCGCGATCGCGCAGGGAGACCTGCGGCGGTCGCTCGAAGTTCTGAAGGAGAGCAATCTGCTTCCGGCAATCTGCGGACGCGTTTGTCCTCAGGAGATCCAGTGCCAGGCGCGTTGCGTCGTCGGCAAGATGCACAAGGACCCGAACCGGGCGGTGTCGATCGGGCGGCTCGAACGTTTCGTTGCCGATTTCGGACGCCAACAGCATTGGGCCGCCGCGCCCGAAATCAAACCCGCCACCGGCAAGAAGGTGGGCATTGTCGGCAGCGGTCCGGCCAGCCTGACCGCGGCCGTCGACCTCCGCCGCGCGGGGCACGCCGTGACCATTTTCGAGGCTTTCCACAAACCCGGCGGAGTCATGGTTTACGGAATCCCCGAGTTCAGGCTGCCCAAGAGCATCGTCGAGGATGAGGTCAGGGCGCTCAGCCGGATCGGCGTCGAGATCAGAACCAATTTCGTCGTGGGCCGCACCCGCACGATGGCGCAGTTGCTCGACGAGGATGGCTACGATGCGATCTTCATCGGGACGGGAGCCGGCCTGCCGAAGTTCATGCGCGTGGAGGGGGAGAGCCTGGTCGGGGTGTACAGCGCCAACGAGTATCTCACGCGGGTGAACCTGATGCGCGCCTATGATGCCCGACGCGCCAGCACGCCCATCCTGCACCCGCGCAGGGTCGCTGTGTTTGGCGGCGGCAACGTCGCCATGGACGCCGCCCGAAGCGCTCTTCGGCTGGGCGCCGAGGAGGTGCACCTGATCTACCGCCGGACTGAAGCCGAGATGCCCGCCCGTCTCGAGGAAATCCAACATGCCAAGGAAGAGGGCGTTCAGTTTCATTTCCTCGAAAACGCCAAACGCATTCTGGGCGACGAAGCGGACCGGGTCATCGGCGTGGAACTGTTGAGTTACCGGCTTGGCGAGCCTGACCCGTCCGGGCGCGCTTCGCCGGTGGCGATTGATGGCAGCGAGTTCACTCTGGACGTGGATGGCGTCATCGTGGCGATTGGCAACGACTCGAACCCCCTCCTGGTCCGCGCCACCCCCGGCCTCAAAGCGGACAAGTACGGGCGCATCCAAGTGGATCAGGACCTGAAAACCTCCCTGGACCGCGTGTACGCCGGCGGCGATATCGTCCAAGGCGCCGCAACCGTCATCATCGCCATGGGCCAGGGCCGCCGGGCCGCCCAATCGATCAACGCCCTGCTGGCGGGCTGAGCGGCTTTGGCTTTGAGACTGGGAGAGCTGCCGGCCTTCATGTCTCGCTGCCTGGCCCGCATGTTTCACGGAGCCGCGGCCAATGCGAGGCTGAAAACTCCAAAACGTGGCCCCATGCAGGCTGGTTTTACTCTGCCCGGACCATCACCAGCCAGTCTGCGTCGGGCTCGGCCGGCGGTTCCCCCAGACTGACTTTGCCGCCGCCCCTCACGGTCGCCCGGCTTCCTGCGCGCAGCGCGCCGCCCGTCCGGGGATTGAACCACTTGACCCCATACATCCCTTGCGCCCCGGCGAGATCGAGTTCGGCCGGACCGCCGTGCGGGAGATAGACGAGGTAGATCTGCCCGAGCTTGGCCAGGCAATAGCGCGAATTGTCGTGGGTGGGATTGCCCACCAACTCATCCGCGTTGGTCATGTCCCAGAACGGAATCGAGTTCGCTCCAAAGAACCCGAGGGCGATCCGGCAGGAATCCCAGGTGCGGTCCCGGCTGCGCCAGTCTTCGCAAGTCAGGTCATTCTGGGGCAGGCTATACCCGAAGTAGTACTCGACGCCCGCGCCGCCGGCCATGAGCGTGCCCCAGAGGCAGTGCTTGCGGATGTCGTCCAGATCGTACTCCTTGCCGTCACCGTGTCGCGCTTTGCCGCTGAAGCCCTCGTAGCCGGGATCCGGCGGCACTCCCAGGCTCGCGTCGTTCTGCTCGTCGTTGGCCACGACCCACGGCCGGCCGGCCTCAGCCGAGGCCCTGATCCATTTCAGGGTTTGTCGGTGAGCCGCGTTCCAGGCGTTTTGCAGTGAGACCCCCGTGAGAGGCGAGTTGGTGCCGAGGAGCGGCGCATAGACCTTGTCCTGCTGATTGGGGTAGGTGTGGACGACGATCGGGTGCCGGTACGGGTCGGTCTCGTGGATGTACCTGGCCATGTCGACAATCTCCCGGGTGGACTGCGTGTTTTCCTCGCCCAGGTTCCAATTGAGCGCCAGGTTATGGGCGAAACGCGCAATCAATTCGCGACAGTAGAGCTTTCGCTCGGGTCCGAGCACGCCGCCATCGAGCGATTCCGGCACAGGCGCATTCGACCCATCGGTTCCCCTTCGGTTGTCGTCCATTTCGGTCTCCTGGAGTTTGAAATGCAGATAAAGCCCCTGGGCCGTCGCGTGATCGAACACAACACCCCACTGATCCAGCTTCGAGCAATCGTAATGCAGTTTGTCGGCGGGATCGGTGAAGGGCCAGACGTTGTCGCCGTCGCCTCCGCGGTTGTACGTCAGAAACGAAAATGCATTGACGCCCTTCCCGGCGAGGTAATTGAGCGCGCCGATCAGACCCTTCCCTTTGCCTCCCCGCCAGGTCGGATCTCCGGTTTTCCAGTCGCGCAAAGGCCGCTCGAAGCGATGCAACCCCTGTGTGGGCGCAGCCTCACCGTCGCGTGCCGCCCGCTTCCGACCCGGGGCCGTGCCGTCGAAGTCCGTGTAGGCGAGCAGGGTCTCGGGCGAGTCGGCGCCGGCCTTGAAGAAGTAACGGCCCGAGCCGGCAAACTGGAGGTGGTGACGGCCCACATAGCAGAGCCGGCCCTGCCCGCGGAAGTCGCGTCCCGTCTTGTCCGTCGGCGCGACGTCGATCGATCCAGATCGTCCGTCATAAGGTGCAACCGGTTGGCTGTCATTGCCCCCGATCGCCGCCTGCGCACCCTTCGAGAACGACACCGAATAGCTCCAGCGTCCCGGCTTGTCCGGCGCAAAGTGCGCTCGCCACTGCGTGCCCGATTCGGCCGAGGTGTTGGCCGCGTCGCCATCCGCGGCGAAGTACCCGGGGATGCCGTGCCGCGATTCGCCCGACTCGTGAACGAACACGACAGTGAACGCGTAGTCGGTAAAGGGATTGGGGGCGGTGTCTCGCTCGTGGGCAAACGGGCCATCGAGGGTGAGGGTGACCTTATGCCATTGTTTGAGTTCACCCGTAACGGTCACGCTTCCATCCCCGTCCGGTCGGCGGATCCGAGCAGTCCGGTCCTTTTCGAGATTCGCCTCGATCCACTTCGCCAAACTCGAACTCCCAAAGCCATATCCGCCCGGCAACGGGCGGTGATCCATCGTCTGGATACGCGGCGGCTGCCCCCAATGAGCGGGGAAACGACCACTCCCGGCCTGGGTGTCAGGAGAGGATGGTTGGGCGGGCGCGCGGGGCGTCTGTTCGGCCGCGATCGCCGTGATGCACCAACCGCAGCATGCAGCAAGTATCAATGTGAGTCTCATGGTTCGGATCCTCGCCATTCAGCGAAAAAAGGCGCTCGTTGTCCAGCCTGGCGCGCTCGCCAAGCAAACCCGCGCAAGGCCCGGGAGTCAGAGAGATGCAACACACTGTTCCGACGGCAGGACGCCTCCAGAACAAACACGAGGCCCTTGGTTTCCTTTCCGGGCGCGGTTTTGCCAGAGCCCGGATGTGAGACTCCGCGGAGCCTAATGGAACATCCGGGCTAAGGGCTCTTGCGGCAGGTCAGCGGCTCGATATAGTGGCGGTCGAAGTCCTGTGATCGCCCTTTCGATTGTCGAGCGCGAATTGCGCGTTCAATCCCGGCGCCCATACACGGTTTGGTTGCGGGTGGGTATCGGTCTGGTGGCGGGGTTGGCGGGCCTGACAATGCTTCTGTGGATCGAGGGCACGGCGTCGGCGATGCGGGGCGGGCAACAACTGCTGCAGGGCCTGGGCTGGAGCGCGTTGGTTTTCGGCATGATCGAGGGCGTGCGGCAGACTGCCGACAGCATCAGCCACGAAAAGAGGGAGGGGACTCTTGGCCTTCTATTCCTCACCGATCTGCGGGGCCTGGACGTGGTCCTGGGCAAGCTGGCCGCGCATGCGCTGAACTTGTTGTACGCGCTCATGGCTGCATTCCCCATCCTGGGTTTGGCAATAGGCGCGGGCGGTGTCACCGCAGGGGAATTTTGGCGTCTCCAACTCGTGTTGCTCGACACCGTCTTCCTGGCCGCCGCGGGCGGATTATGGAGCAGCGCACGATCCCACGGAGACCAGGAAGCGCTGCTGCGCGCCTCGGCCCTGGTGGCAGCCCTGACGCTGCTTCCCGCCCTGGCGTGCCTGCTGCCACTGGTTCAGACGTGGCCAAGCCCGAGTCCCGGCGTGCTGATGGTTTCCTCAGGCGACATCGCCTACCGGGCGAATCCGGGCCGGTTCTGGCTGTCGCTATTGGCCGTGCATGCCGCTGCATGGGGACTCCTGATTTGGGGCGGCCGCATGATTGAAGCGCGCGGGCGCGAGACGCTCGAGCCTGCGCAACCGCCTCGCGCGCCAGCACCGGAGGAAGCGGGCTGGCCGTATCGCGTTCCTCCATCGCTTCATTCCCGCCGCCGAGTCCGCGGTGGTGTCCCGACCCTGGCCGACGACCCGGCGGGCTGGCTGGCTTGGCGGCGCGCACCGTCCCGCTTGCTGGTGTGGGTCGCGCTGCTGCTACTGCCGTTGAGCGGCAGCTCGGCCTTTCTGCTCTGGCGCGGTTTGGGGGTGACGATGGCCGGCGGCCTGGCGGGGCTCTCCGTGGGCGTCCAGGTCTTGACCGCACTTGCGCCCGCAGCGCTCCTGGGCCTGGCGGCATCGCGGAGGATGACCGACCTGCACCACTCGGGCGCGCTCGAGTCGTTGCTTTGCACGCCGATCCCCGGAGCCAGGCTGGCGCTTGCGGAATGGAACGTCCTGTGGCGGGTGATGCGTTGGCCGCTGGCGGTCCAGGGGCTGCTGCTCGCGTTGCCTGCCCTCTTATTGCTTGGCTCTGTCAGCCATGACTGGCTGGATTGGGCGACCCATCTGGCTGGCATTGCCAAGACGATGCTGACGGAGATTGCCTCGGTTTGGCTTGCGCTCTGGTTCGGGCTGCGTGCGCGTGCGACGACGCCGGCTGTTGGGCGCACGGTGTTCTGGGCCGTTCTTGTGCCGTGGCTGGGCAGGTCCGTCCTCTCTTTCCTGCTCGCATGGTCTGGCGCACTGACTTTTATGGGAGGCGTGACACCGTGGGTGTACTATGCGTTGCAGTTGTTTCTTTATGGATTGGGGATTGCCTATGCGGCGGGGCTGATCCACTGGGCGCGGCGGCAGTTGCTCACGCGGTTTCGCCAGGCGGCAACCGGGCCATCTTGCACGCCGGGCCGGAGTGCGTTAGTGTCCGCCCATGAAGCTCTGGCTCCTTTTGGTTTCCGCCGCGCTGGCCGTGCCTTTGCCCGGCATCCCGGCCGATGCCGAGCTGACCGTGATGCCGGCCAGGAAGGCCTATCTCCTGCCGATTCGCGACGACATCATGCCGCCGCTGGTGTACCTGGTACGCCGGGGAGTGAAGGAGGCAATGGATGCCAAAGCCGACCTGCTGGTGCTGGACATGGAGACCAATGGCGGGCGAGTTGACTCGACCGAAGAGATCATTGAAATCCTCTCGCAGTTCAAAGGCGAGACCGTGACCTACGTCAACCGCAGTGCGTATTCCGCGGGGGCGTTCATTGCGGTCGCGACCCAGCGCATTTTCATGGCGCCGGAGAGCGTGATTGGCGCGGCCGCGCCCATCATGCTCTCGCCCGGAGGAACGGGAGTCGAGGCGATGCCGGAGACGATGGAGATCAAGGCGACATCGGCCATCAGCGCCAAGATTCGGGCGCAGGCCCAGAAGAACGGACACAACAGCGACGTCGTCGAGGCGATGATCGACAAGCAGAAGGAACTGATCATCGACGGCCAGACCATCAATGCGAAGGGCGGCATCCTGACCCTCACCAACGTCGAGGCGGAGCGGGCTTACGGGACGCCGCCCCGGCCGCTGTTGTCTGCCGGCACGGTCGAGAGTCTCGATGCGCTGCTGTCGAGGCTGGGTTATGAAGATGCAGGACGGCATGAGATCCAGCCGACCGGGGCGGAGAAGCTGGCGACCTGGATCAACGCGTTGAACTGGCTTTGGCTCATCATTGGAGTCGCGGGCATCTACATCGAGTTCAAGACGCCCGGATTCGGCCTGCCCGGCATCGTGGGTGTCTGCGCCTTCGCGCTGTACTTCCTGGGGAGCTACATTGCCGGGTTGTCGGGGTTCGAGTGGCCCGCACTGTTTGTGTTGGGCCTCATCCTGGTGGGGCTCGAGTTGTTTGTGTTTCCGGGCACGGTCCTGCTGGGACTCACGGGAGCCGCGCTGATGCTCATCACGATTGTCATGGCCATGGTCGACATCTATCCCGGAATGCCCCGTCTTCCCAGTCTGCCGCAACTGACTTTGCCGCTGCGCGACCTGACCTACGCGGCCCTCGGATCGGTTGTGGTTTTGGCCGTGCTGGCGCGGCTCCTGCCCAAGACCTCGGTCTATGGCACGCTTGTGACCCAGGCGACCAGCGCGATGGCGTCCGTGGCAGCCGACGCGAAATTGCAGGCCGCGCACCTGGGACTCGAGGGCGTGGCAGTCTCGGTGCTGCGCCCCGGAGGCAAGGCTCAATTCGGCGCGGATCTGCTCGATGTCATGACCCAGGGTGAACTGATTCCCAGAGGCACGCGCGTCCGAATCATCGGCCACAGCGGACGCGAGGCAATCGTCGAGGCCGCGGTTTCCCCCAAAGACTAGCCCGCATGCCAGTCTTCGTGCGAAGTCTGACCGCCCTGTGCACCGGCGGGGTGTGAAACATGGGGGCTAACGCAGGCGGATGAGGACGGTGCTGTCGCCTGGGATCGGAATGGCCAGGCCTTCGCCTGTCAGTTTGCGCACGTCCAGGGCGCTTCCAACCGCGGTGTCCGAATCGGTCGGACTCGGGAGATCGGACGCGACGAGCGTGGCGCTGGTTGGGGCAGGCAGGGCGTGAGGGAGTTGGTCCAGTCGGACCGCGCAACGGACCTGCTTTGGGGTGGGATCGAGATTGGCCACGAGCAGGTAGCATTGGCCGGGGCGGCTGTAAACCGCCGAGGCGCAGTGATCACCTTCGAGGCGGAGGGCCGTGTTGCGCCAATCGACAAAGCGATGCGAGGCGATGTCCTCGATCTGTCCCAGCGGCGCGAAGAGAGCGAATGTCTCGGGGCCGGCCGGCCAGGGTGTGACGCCGCTGACCAGGGCCTGCAGGGCGAACAAGCGGTGGAGATGCCTGTCCGCGTTGGCGCCGATCTGGCCGTAACTGATCACGCCGCGGGACCGGGCCCCGATCAGGGACCATTCGAGGGGAAGGTCCTTGAGTTCCGGCGCCTTCTCGGACCAACTGCCGTAGCCCCATTCATTGGCCACCACGTAATCGGCGAAGTTTTCCATCACGAACATCGGGGTCGTTGTGTTGTGGACGATGACGAGGCCGTCGGGGCCGACGCGTCGGCGGGTCCATTCCATCAAATCGAGCAGTTCCTCGATGTCCCAATGGCCCGTGGCGGCGGCGCCGGGCTCCTTGCCCTCGTGTCTCGGGTTGGAGCAGAACAGGGCGACATTCCAATCGTAGTAGACCCCGTCGAGCGGGTGTTTGTCGAGCACGCGGTCGATCGAGAGCTTGAGGAAGTCGAGCCAGCCGGAGCGCAGGCACATCTGCACCCCGAACTCGCTCTTCTCCTTGAAGAAGTTGTGCTGGAGACTGCCTTTGCGGTCATTTCGACCCCAATCGGTCCCGCGCTCCTGGAATTCCCTGGTGCTCGAATGGAGTTCCTTGTTCGAGAAGTAGGTCGCGACGCGAATCCCGTTCTTCCGACACTCGTCGAGCACCCGGTCGTACCGATCCATGTCGGGGTAGGGCGGATAGGATCCATCGCGCCAGAAGAGACCGTCGCCGTAGTAATCGCCGTCATTGTGGCAGTGGACCGTCTGGATGCCCGAGTCCTTCCAGCGCCGGATCTGGTCGGGACTGACCCAGTCGCCCCGGTTGCGATTGAATGAGGTGTGAAGCCACGGCTTGAGGGCGCGGCCTTCGAGCAGAGGCAAGCCGATGTAAAAGTCAAAAACCAGGCGGCCCGGCAACGTCACGGGCGCATCCGCCATCCAGAGAGGCGAGATCGACAACGCCATGCCGTCCGGTTCCGCGCCGCGGGCGAGATGACAGCGGCCCTGGCCGCGGCGTCCCGTGCACTGGGTCTCCCATTGCGAGAGGTCGGAGCCCACAAACCACTCGAGCCCTTCGACGCCCGGATCGGCGAACATCATCGAGCGCGGCGCGTAGGGCGTCTCGACGGGCCGGTCGGTCGACACGCCTTTCCGCAGTTTGCCCCACCGGTTGCTGCCGAAGGAAAAAGGCGGCGCGCCCTCCTCTTCGGTCGTGCCTTCGCGATAGCCGTATTCCGACAGGTTCGGCGCCAAACGCGTGAGGAACGGCGTGAGTTCCCGCGCCCGGACGGCCCCGTCGGGGCTCGTGAGTTCCTTGCGCATCTTGATGTACCCCCAGTGGTATTCGAAGACTGTGCGAGCGCGCACGCCCGAGGGGCGCGCCTTCTCGTCCGCCAAGAGGCCCTCCACGGTCACAATCTCGACCGTCCCTTCCCGGCGATGCGTCACGCGGGGGGCCGGGTCGTGCACGTCGGCAAACACCGCATCGCGGTCGTCGCGGATGCGGGTCTCGATGGGCGCCATCAGGAGGTTCGTTGCCTTGCCGTGCGTGAGCGTGATCTGGCAGATGGCGCCGCCTTGCCGCAGGTCGTGGCGCACCGTGTAATAGGGTGTGGCCAGAACCAGGGCGCCCGAACCGTCATCACGCCGGACCGAGTAGTCCTGCGGCCATGTGCTCGATGGCTTCGCCCCGGCCGCTGCTGCCGCGAGGAGGGTCGAACCGGCGATCAAGGCTCTAGCCCGCAGCGGTCCGCATCTTGGGGCCTTCCGCTTGGCGGTGGTCAGAAGCCCATGAAACATGCGGGCTAGAAACAGGTCAACTGTGGAAGAACGAAGGCGTAACGAGAAGCGCGGCGCATTGATCCGGTCGATGCATGGTTTTGGGTTCATAAAGAGCGTTGACATTCAACGGTTGAATCCGCGCGGGGACCATGAAGCGGGTTGTAGCCGCCGACGTGAGTCGGCGCTGATTCCTGCCCTTGGCGGAGCGAGATGGCGCGGACTCACGTCCGCGGCTACGGAACCACGGTTCATGGGCAGCCTTCTTTAACGCTTGCAGCCTCCCAGGAAGTCGAGATCGAGGTCGATTGTCAGAGTCTTGCCGCTGGCCGATCGCACGACCAGGACGCTTCGATCGCTCGGACTCGCCTCGACTGCCGCAACGCGATCGAATCCGGCCGGGATGCTCGAGACCGCCATGATGTAATTGACTTCGAGCGGGCGATCGGGACTGAGCCGAATCGAGGTCGCGTAGCCCCGCTGGGACAAGCTGTTCTTGCGGGCCGACTCCGCCAGCCCATAGTGGAAATAGGATGTCACCTCTTCGAGTCCCA
>ERZ795055.4150-NODE-4150-length-10269-cov-4.375367_pt1 | contig 10269 bp, 11 predicted proteins | sample MGYA00375139_ERZ795055 | MGnify/ENA primary metagenome ERZ795055 (study PRJEB30184, sample SAMN05720283) | anaerobic digester metagenome | isolation source: active sludge of municipal wastewater-treating anaerobic digesters | place: USA | collected 2015-01-23 ...
TTGTTATAAAAAACGCCCGCTGGCGGGAAGATGATCACCCGCTCGATGAAACATGCGATTGCTACACCTGTAAAAATTACTCCAGGGGTTATTTAAGGCACCTTTATGTTGCCGGTGAGATACTGGCTATGATATTGAATACTATTCACAATATCCGCCATTATATGCACCTGATGGAAAAAATACGGACCGCCATAAGCGAAAACCGTTTTTCAGAATTTAAAAAAGATTTTTTGAATAAAATGAGATGAAATTATAAAATTTTCTGATAAAAGGCAGACTTTAAGGAGGAAGTAAAATTGATATCGAAAGCATTCGCAATGGGCAACCCGGGAACGGCAGGGGCACAGGGCGCGGGAGGAGTCGGTGACTTTAGCTTCATCATCATGATGGCCGTGATCTTTGCCATTTTTTATTTTTTGATGATCCGACCGCAGCAGAAAAAGCAGAAAGAACTCAAAGCCATGTTGGATGACCTCGCTCATGGCGACGCAGTCATGACCAGCGGCGGCATTCACGGCAAGGTAACCGGCCTTACGGATGCGGTTGTCACACTGGAGATCGCCGACAAAGTCAGAATTAAAGTCGCAAGAAGCGCTATCGCAGCTGTCCTGCAGAAGTCGGGATCACCGGCTCCCACGGCTAAGTCATAGGATAGAAAGGGGCATTTCATGTTCAAATCTTTAAGAATCAGGTTGGCCATCACAGCGGTTGTTTGTCTTGTTGCGCTGTATTTTTTGCTTCCCACGCTCGTCCCGCAGATTCCTTCTCCCCTGGATAAATATTTTCCAAAGGACAAAATCCATCTGGGACTTGACCTGCAGGGTGGAATGCATCTGATCCTGGAAGTGGACGCGGATAAGGCTCTGGAGTCCATGATGGAAAGAACAGCCAATGATTTGAAGGAATCATTGATGGAAAACAAAGTCCGTTTCCGCAACGTGGAAAGAGGAAAAGACGCTACCATGTCCCTGGAGCTGACGGAAGCATCCGGAAAGACCGCTCTGGAGAAAATTCTCAATGAACAATATTCCGATCTGGAAATCGCATCGACGACATCGCGGGAAGGCCGCCAGATCGTCTATTTGAAGTATAAAGACAAACGGGCCGCCGATCTGAAAAAACTGACCATAGAACACAGCGTGGAAACCATCCGCAACCGTGTTGACCAGTTCGGTGTTGCCGAACCCGAAATCATCCCTGAAGGCGAAAACCGAATCATGGTTCAGCTTCCGGGCATCAAAGACCCGGAACGTGCCAAAAACCTGATCGGGAAGACGGCCCTTCTGGAATTTAAAATCGTCGACGAGGATAACTCTCTCGATGAAGCCCTGCGCGGCAATGTACCTGAAGGATCTGTCATCGCTTACGGTGCCCGTGAAGACCGGTCCAGCGGACAGAGAGGCCAGGTCCCCTATTTACTGAAAAATAAAACCCTGCTGACCGGCGCTTCGCTGGAAACCGCCAAGGTTCAGATTTCCGACCGTTTTGGCGAACCCCATGTTTCCATCAAATTCAACTCGCAGGGGGCATCGGATTTCGATCGGATCACCAATGAAAACGTCCGTAAACGTCTGGCAATCGTGCTGGACGGCGTGGTTCATTCAGCGCCGGTTATTCAGGAAAGGATCTCCGGCGGACAGGCCCAGATCACCGGTAACTTCACCATGGATGAAGCGCGCGACCTGGCCATCGTGCTTCGCGCAGGCGCCCTTCCCGCGCCCGTCAATATTCTGGAAGAAAGAACCGTCGGTCCATCTCTGGGCAGCGACTCGATCCGCCAGGGCATTATCGCCACCCTGATCGGTTCTCTCCTGGTTATTCTTTTTATGATTGTTTACTACAGGCTTTCTGGCCTGATTGCCGATACCGCGCTTATTCTGAATATTATCATCATTCTGGGTGTGCTCGCGGGATTCAAGGCCACACTTACCCTGCCCGGCATCGCGGGCATTGTGCTCGTAATCGGTATGGCGGTTGACGCGAACGTCCTGATCTTCGAACGCATACGCGAAGAATTAAGGCTGGGGAAACCGGCCCGTGCCGCGATTGATGCCGGATATTCCAAGGCCTTTGTGACCATCCTGGACTCCAACGTTACCACGCTGATTGCCGCACTGTTTTTATTCGCGTTCGGAACCGGTCCGGTAAAAGGCTTTGCGCTGACTCTGAGCATCGGTATTTGCGCGAGCATGTTTACCGCTATTTTCGTCACAAGATTGATCTTCGACTATTTCATCTGGCAGAGAAGCGTTCATAATATCAGTATTTAGGCACATCCTGTGCCTCCATAGAGGAGAAGAGCATGGAATTTATCAAACCGGGAACTAATTTTGATTTTGTAGGAAAAAGAAAGATTGCCATCGGCATTTCAATTGTATTGATCATCATCAGCATCCTGTCCGTCGTCATGCACAAAGGCCTGAATTTCGGGATCGATTTTGCCGGAGGAACCATTATTCAGGTAAAATTCACCAAAACCACCGGGGCGGATGTCATTCGCAAGACCTTCCAGAACATTAAAATCGACGACGCCATCATTCAGGAAATCGGTCAGAATGAAGTCATCGTGCGAACCAACCAGCCCATGACCAAAGAACTTCAGACAAAAGTGGAAGAAGCCATGAACGGGCAGTTCGGAACCGGTAATTTTGAAATCCGGAGGATAGAATTCGTAGGCCCCAAAGTCGGCAAGGATTTGACCAACAAGGCCATTCTGGCAATTGTATTTGCCTGGCTCGGCATGCTCATCTACATTGCGTGGCGTTTTGAATTCCGTTATGGCCTGGGCGCCATTATTGCCCTGATTCACGACACCATTATTACGATCGGAGTGCTTTCTCTGTTAAACAAAGAATTCACTCTGGTAATTGTCGCCGCTCTGTTGACCATTATCGGTTATTCGATCAATGACACGATTGTTGTTTTTGACCGGATTCGCGAAAACCGTAAAAAAGATTTGAAAAAAAGCCTTGCAGAAATCATCAATTCAAGCGTCAACGAAACCCTGAGCCGCACAATTTTGACTGCTTTAACGGTATTTCTTGTGCTGTTGGCCCTGTTTTTCCTGGGTGGCCCGGTCATTCATGACTTCGCCTTCGCACTCCTGATCGGTATTGTTGTTGGTACATATTCATCGATATTTATTGCCAGCCCGATCGTGCTGTCTTTTGAAAACCTCCAGCTTTCAAAAACGAAGGGGAAGAAATAATTTGTCGTCTTTTGCCGCGGCGGGATTTGTCGTTTTTATCATTATATTGTTCATCGGGATTTATCTGAGCCTGTTCGGACTGCCCGGCACGGTTGTAATTTTTCTGGATGTTTTGCTTTACGCCATGTTGACTGGGTTTGAGCAGGTCAGCTGGAAAGTTCTATTGTTTCTATTTGTATTTTCTATTTTTGCCGAAGCCCTTGATTTCTGGGCGGGTTACCGCCACGCCCACGAAACACCCGTTAATGGAAAATCTCTCCGGGGAGCTCTCATCGGCGCAATGGCCGGGATGATCCTTCTGACGCCGTTATTCCAGGGCCCGGGTATCTGGGGAGGTTTCCTGCTGGGAGGGCTGGCAGGATTATTGATTGCGGAATCCCGCCGTCAGGCACGATTGAAAATCCCCCAACAGGCAGGCATTCGGGATTTCTTCACCATGATTTGCCGTAAAACAGTTAAAGGGGTTTTCGCACTGGTCATGATTTTTGTTTCTCTGTCCAACATTTACTCATAGGGGTCCACTCACGTTATGAAAGATAAAAACAGACCGGAAGCTTTGACCAAAGAAAAAGCGGGACAAAAACCCGCTGAAGAACCAAAAGCAAAAGTTCAGGAATTTATTGAAGCAATTATCATCGCGATCTTGATTGCCGTCGTCATCCGGGCACTTGTGGTGCAGGCCTACAAGATTCCTTCCCGATCCATGGTGCCCACGTTGCTCATCGGGGATCATCTTCTGGTCAACAAGTTCATCTACGGCATCAAAATACCTGTTATCAGAACCACCCTAGTGTCTGTCTCTAATCCGGAACGCGGCGATATTATCGTATTCATATACCCCAATGACCGCTCAAAAGACTACATTAAACGCGTCATCGGCGTTGCCGGGGATAAAATCGAAATCAGAAACAAAAATATATTCATCAACGATAAACTCTACAAAGACAACTTCGGCATTTATTCTGACAGCATCGTTTATCCTGCGATGGTACAGCCCCGTGATAACTTTGGACCTGTTGTTGTGCCAAAAAACTGTCTTTTTGTGATGGGTGACAACCGCGACGAAAGTGCCGACAGCCGTTTCTGGGGTTTTGTGAATTTACAGGATGTGGAAGGGAAAGCGCTTTTGATCTACTGGTCCTGGAACAGCGAAGAAGATAATCTTCTGAAAAAAGTGCGCTGGGAGCGCATCGGCAGCCTGTTGAAATGATCCTGATTTTTTTAGGACTTGACAGACAGGCCGCTCCATTATATGAATAATAAATAACCTTTTAATTTGATCCGGCGAGATTGAAAAAGGAAAACAAACAATGAAAAAGATCAGCATAAAGTCAATCGGGCCTTTCTCCTTATGGGGAAAGGCCTTTTTTTGTGCCTGCTTATATATTTTCAACCGATTGATCCGGAATTATTCGGGAAAAACGAATGTCTTTTTAGAACTTCATTAAGTTTTCAAGAGGGAAACATGCCTGAAAAAAAGAGTCCCAAAGTGGTAATGGACAGCGACGGCATCGAACGATGTCTGACGCGGATCGCTTATGAAATCCTGGAAAAAAACAAGGGTGTCCATAATCTTGTGTTGGTGGGTATCCGCACCGGCGGCATTTATCTTGCCGAAAGGCTTCAGAAAAAAATCTCGGCGATTGAAAACACAAAAATCCCTCTGGGTATTCTGGATATCACACTTTATCGTGACGACATCACAAAAACCAGCAAGAAAGCCCCGCTGGGCAAAACAAAAATCCCCTTCGATCTGGAAGATAAAAAAGTGATTCTGGTGGATGACGTTCTCTTTACCGGCCGGACGATCCGTGCCGCCATGGACGCTTTAATCGATTTCGGTCGGCCCAAGATGATTCAACTGGCTGTCCTCATCGATCGCGGTCACCGGGAGCTGCCTATTCGCGCTGATTATGTCGGGAAAAATCTTCCTTCTTCTCTGTGGGAGGCGGTCAGCGTCAATCTGCTGGAAAAAAACGGGAAGGATGAAGTCCTCATCGAAGAGGAAACATGATTGAGAGCGTCATCTCGCAGCAGGCTGTCGGGACATGAAATGAACATAACAACATTGAAGCAAGCGGCAGAGAATGAACGTTCGTCCCGCGTGAACGGGATTAAGGAAACAGGGCAAAATTTATGATGAAACTGGCAAAAAAAGATATTCTCGGCATCCGGGAAATGACAGTTGACGAAATCAATCTGATTCTGGAAACAGCGGAATCTTTTCTGGAAATTTCGACGCGCGAAATCAAGAAAGTACCGACATTGCGTGGCAAAAGTATCATCAACCTGTTTTATGAAGCCAGCACACGCACACGGACTTCTTTTGAGATAGCCGGGAAAAGGCTCAGCGCGGACACCATCAACATTTCGGCCTCCACCAGTTCCGTCGTCAAAGGGGAAACGCTGATTGACACCGCACGCAACCTTGAAGCGATGAATCCGGACATCATTGTATTGAGGCACAGCGCCGCCGGCGCCGCTCACCTGCTCGCATCTCTGGTCCGTCAATCCATCATCAATGCCGGAGATGGTGCTCACGAGCATCCCTCGCAGGCCCTCCTGGACATGATGACGATCCGGGAGAAGAAAGGACGGCTCACCAGCCTGAAGGTCGCCATCATCGGAGACATCCTTCACAGCCGGGTTGCCCGGTCAAACATTTACGGTTTGTCTAAAATGGGAGCCAGGGTTGTTGTGGCCGGACCCGCAACCATGATGCCGCGCGACATCGAGCAGATGGGGGTTCAAGCCTTTACAAAACTGGAAGATGCGATTACGGATGCCGATGTTGTCATGATGCTGCGCATCCAGCTGGAACGCCAGAAACAGAACATTTTCCCGTCGCTTCGTGAATACGCCCAGCATTATTGCCTGAACCGAAAAAATATCAGGCTCGCCAAGTCTGATGCTATCGTCATGCATCCTGGTCCGATAAACCGCGGGGTGGAAATTTCACCTGACATTGCTGACGATCCCGGCTGCTCCGTCATTCTCGATCAAGTTAATAACGGCGTCGCCGTCCGTATGGCGCTGCTTTACCTGCTTTCCGGAGGAAACGAATGAAACTGCTGTTGAAAGGCGCAAGGGTCATCGACCCGTCCCAGAAGATAGATACCCAAATGGACATTCTGATAGAAGATGGAAAAATCAGCTCCTGCGGTGCATCCATCAAAGCGCCGCCCGACACTCAGATAATTCATCTCAACAATATGATTGCCGTGCCGGGTTTAATCGACATGCACGTGCACCTGCGCGAACCGGGCCTGGAATACAAAGAAACCATTGCCACCGGTTCGGCCGCGGCTGTGGCAGGGGGGTTCACCTCCATCGCCTGCATGCCCAACACGGAACCTGTGCATGATAACCGTTCCATTACCGAATTCATCCTCAGAAAAGCGGCCGAAGCAAATCTTGCCCGCGTCTATCCCATCGGCGCGATCAGTATCGGTTCCGAGGGCAAACAAATGACAGAATTCTGGGACCTCAAGGAAGCGGGTGTAATCGCCCTTTCCGATGACGGGAAACCGGTTATGGATGCGGCCCTGATGCGGCGCGCCATGGAATAGGCCGGCTCCCTGGACCTGCCGGTTATTCAGCATTGTGAAGATGTCAATCTTTCAGCAGGCGGCCTGATGAATGAAGGGTACTGGTCCACCGTCATGGGACTGCCGGGCATTCCCTCCATTGCCGAAGAGATCATGGTAGGGCGCGATATTCTGATTGCCGAATACACAAAAACCCGCATTCACATCGCACATGTCAGCACGGCCGGCTCGGTGCGCCTGATCCGGGACGCCAAGACGAGGGGACTGCGTGTAACGTCTGAAACCGCTCCGCATTACTTCACATTAACCGATGAATGTCTCCAGGACTACGACACCAGCTATAAAGTCAATCCGCCGCTGAGAAGCGCAGCCGACAGTGCGGCAATCAAAGAGGGTCTGTCGGACGGCACGATCGACGCCATCGCATGCGATCACGCGCCGCACGCAAGAACGGATAAGGAAGTGGAATTTGCCTATGCCGCAAACGGCATCAGCGGCCTCGAAACATCCCTCGGCCTGAGTTTGAATCTGGTACATGAAGGCATTCTCACATGGGAGAAGCTGATCACCGCAATGGCCTGCAATCCGGCGCAAATTTTAAACCTGGATAAAGGTACGCTGAAAACAGGTTCCGACGCGGATATCACTGTCATTGATCCGGAGCAAACCTGGACAGTGGATGTGAAAAATTTTGTTTCACGGGGAAAAAACTCTCCGTTTTCAGGCCGGAAAATGAAGGGGCGCGCCATCCTGACCATTGTGGCGGGCGACATCAAATACGATGGTCGTTCGTGATGATAATGAGTGCCGCAGAAAGCCATAAAACCACCGGGTTCGTGCTGAAAAGCTTAAGCTACGGCGAGTCGGATTTAATTGTAACCTTTTACAGTCGGGAATTCGGCAAGATCAGCGGGATCGCCAAAGGCGCCAAGCGAAGCAAAAAGCGCTTCGCCAATGTTTTTGAACCATTTTCACTGACGAGGATTATCTTTTCGCGAAAAAACCGCGATGCCCTTGCCTTCATCGAATCCTGCGACGTTCTTGATCATTATCCCGTCATCCGGCAGGATCTGGAGAAAACCCTGACGGCTTCCTATTTCATTGACCTGACGGATCATTTCAGCATGGAGGGCAAATTCAATGAAAATCTGTTCTCCCTGCTTGCGGACTTTCTGGCCCTGCTGACGAAAGAAAATGTTTCAGACACGGCGGTTCGATTCTTTGAAATGCGTCTTTTGAAAATTACCGGTTTTGAACCGGCGCTCGCAGCCTGTGTGCGCTGTAAAAGCCCCGTAACTAACGGCGGGACCTATTATTTCTATCCGAAAGAAGGCGGCATTTTCTGTACCGCGTGTGCCCGTCCTCAACGCTATGATCAGCATGTTTCCAGTGGAACCGTCCGGACACTGCTCCTTGGCAAAGACATGGAAATGGAAAAAATGAAGATGGTCAGCATGCCGGAAAGACTGGCTTCCGAATCCCGCAGTATCCTGTGCGGTTTCATTTCTTATGTCCTGGGAAAAGAAGTTAAATCCCTCAAGGTCATGGAACAGGTACGGCGGTACTGTCCGTAGCGGAGATTTCTATGCGCCAGCCTGAATTACTGATCCCCGCGGGCAATATGGAAAAACTGCGTACTGCGTTGCTGTATGGAGCGGACGCTGTCTACGTCGGTGTTCCGGGGTTAAGCCTGCGTGCATCATCTGCTGAATTGTCTCTCAACGATCTTTCGGGTGCTGTTTCCGAAGCGCACGGCAAGGGGGTCAGGGTTTATGCGGCCATCAACACGTTTGCCCGAAACAAGGATATTGAACTGATTCGGCAGATTCTTCCCGGGTTAATTGATACAGGCGTGGACGCTCTCATTTTCAGCGATCCGGGTCTGATCCGGTTGATCCGTCGAATCAATCCCGTCATTCCCCTGCACCTCAGCACACAGGCCAATACAACAAATACGGAAGCCGTCCGTTTCTGGCAGGATCAGGGGGTAAAACGGATTGTTCTGGCACGGGAACTCCCTTTGAAAGAAATCGGAGAAATAGCTGCCGCCGTTCCCGAAATGGAGCTGGAAATTTTTGTGCATGGTGCAATGTGCGTATCCTATTCAGGACGATGTTATCTCTCGGCTTGGCGAAACCGGAAAAGTGCCAATGAAGGCAACTGCACCCACCCGTGCCGATGGGAATATGTTCTGCATGAATCGACGCGTCCGGAGGATCCTTTGATTCTTGAAGAAGATGAACGGTACAGTTATCTTTTGAGCTCCAAAGATTTGTGTCTCCTCGAACATCTGCCGGATATCCTCGCAACGGGAGTATCCAGCCTCAAGGTGGAGGGACGGATGAAATCGTCCTACTACGCGGCAGTTGTCACCCGAGCCTACCGGCAGGCACTCGACAAGCTTTTACGTGAAAAAGAAAAGTACAGGTTTGACCCGCAGTGGATCGAAGAACTGAAGACCATCTCGCACCGCGGCTACACGACAGGATTTGCATTCGCCGAAGAAAAAATTCTGGAAACCAGTCCGCAAATCAAAAATATTCAAACCCATGAACCGGTGGGAATGGTCCTGGCCTGTGATAAGGCTCAAAGACGGATACTCATTGAAGTACGTAATCATCTGGAGACAGGCGACCAACTGGAGATCCTGTTGCCGGAGGGTGGCAACGTTCTGACCGAAGCAGTCATGACAGATCAGGAAGGGAACCGGCTGCAGCAGGCAAACAGCGGGACCCGAATTTATCTTCATGGAGATATGGAAGTGCCGGCAGGCACCATGATTCGCAAAAGGATCGGGTAGATCTTTTTTACCAAGAAAAAAGCCCCCGGCACGGGCACGCCGGGGGGCTTTTTTAAGCTTTTAAAACTGTATCGATCTACTTCTTGATCAGATACTCAACAACAGCTTCCGTACGTCTGTTCTGACGACGACCTTCTTCTGTTGCATTGGAAGCAATGGGTCTCTCTTCGCCGTAGCCGATTGCATTCAGACGGTTTGCTTCAATACCGCCTTTTTCAACCATGTACTGCTTCACAGCATCAGCACGTCTCTGAGAAAGTCTCTTGTTGTATGCGTCGCTGCCGAGGCTGCATGTATGACCTTCAAGAGCAACATTGGTTTCGGGATACTGTTTCATGACAGAAACCAGATTGTCGATATCACCGTAGTAACCTTTTTTGATGATCGCCTTGTCGAGGTCAAACTTCACATCCAGGGTGGTTCTTCCCTTTTCGATCGCTTCTGCTGCGGGCTCGGGAGCAGGTGCAGGAGCTGCTCTTCTGCCGCCGAAAGCATAGGTCAGGCCGATGGTGCCAAGCAGGTTGTTATGGAAACTATCGAAATTCATAACATGACGGACATCACCGCGGACCGCCCAGTTCTCAGCAAAGAACCACTTTAAACCGCCGCCGTAGCTGACTGCAAATTTGTTGTACCGGTTATCCGTGGTATCCTCATTGGCGCGGGAGTAATGCATTCCGCCAATACCCGCTGCAACGAAAGGAATCAGG
>ERZ795055.4151-NODE-4151-length-10268-cov-5.674337_pt1 | contig 10268 bp, 8 predicted proteins | sample MGYA00375139_ERZ795055 | MGnify/ENA primary metagenome ERZ795055 (study PRJEB30184, sample SAMN05720283) | anaerobic digester metagenome | isolation source: active sludge of municipal wastewater-treating anaerobic digesters | place: USA | collected 2015-01-23 ...
CGGGGAACGTGGGAAGTAACCCTCGACTGTGATTTGCAGGACACTCCGGAGGTGATACCCATGATGCTGAATAAGGCAGCGGAGGAGAACCTGGATCTGTTGTTTGCCGCCCGCAGAAACCGGCAGGACGGATTTCTGAAAAAAGCAGCGTCCCGTTTGTTTTACCGGTTGCTTGGGTATCTCTCCGAAACCCCTGTCGACCCGGATGTAGCCAACTTCGTGCTGTACCATCGCAGGGTTGTGGATGCCATGAAAAACCTGGGTGATTTTTACCGGTATTACCCTATGATCAACCGCTGGGTGGGATTTAAAAGTGCCACTTTACCCATAGAACACGCTGCCCGTACTGATAACCGCCGCTCCTCCTATTCATTCCGGAAAAGGATCGTACTGGCCATCCACACCATCCTTTCATTCTCCGACAAACCTTTGCGCATGGTAATGAAGCTGGGGGTGATGCTGGTTTCTTTTACCATGCTGGTGGCTATTGCGCTGGTAATCCGGTATTTTTTGGTGGGTACCGTGGTGAGTGGCTGGCTTAGTGTGTTTCTTTCAATCTGGTTCCTCTCAGGAATCATTATCCTGATTCTGGGCATTGTGGGATTATATCTCGGAAAGACCTTCGAAACGGTAAAGCGGAGACCCACCTATATCATTCGTGAAACCACTTCAGAAACTGGTACCCATGAATGAAAACGGAAAGTTGTGCATAGTGGTCGGCGCCAACGGTTACCTGGGCGGCCACATGGTGCTGTGGCTCAAGTCACACGGATACCCGGTGCTCGCCTGCGACCGGCATCAGGATTCCTATCATTCCGGGATTCCGTATCAGCAACTGGACATCCTGCACCGTGATGCATTTGACCTTTTGCCTGAGGGTGCCGGAGTGATTTACTACTTTGCCGGACTTACCGGTACCCGTGAAGGATTTTCAAGATACAGAGACTATCTGGAAGTCAATGAACTCGGATTACTGAACCTGCTCCACTATGTTTCGGGTCTTGCCCGTCCCCCCCGTATCGTTTACCCTTCCACACGGCTTGTATACCGGGGCAGTAAGGGACTCCTCAATGAAAACGATGCCAGGGAAGCAAAAACAGTGTATGCTGCCAATAAGATCGCCGCAGAGCTGTATCTCGAAGCATGGGGGAATGCGCGCCGGATCTCCTGGAGTGTATGCCGTATCTGTGTGCCCTATGGAAACCACCTCCAGCAGGAGTATTCGTTTGGTACAATTGGATATTTCATCCGTTGTGCCCGCGCGGGCAACCCTATTATCCTGTATGGCGATGGCAGTTTGCGTCGTACTTTCAGCCATGTGGACGACATCTGTCGCCAGCTGAATATCATTGCAGCCCATCCTGATGCGCACCAACAGATTTATAATATTGCAGGAGAAGAATATACGCTGCTTAATGCAGCCCTGATGGTGGCAGAAAAGGCTAAAGTACAGGTTGAGTTTGCTCCCTGGCCACCCGAAGACCTGCTGATCGAATCGGGCGATACCGTTTTTGATGCAGAAAAAATATCCGGATTGGTAACCGATGCAGTATCGGTTCAGTTCAGTGATTGGGTGTCATCACTCTCGTTGATAAATAAACGTTCATAATATGGCTGTCCTGGGAATATTAACAGAGCCTTCGGGCTGGGAAAAGCATTACATTGCCGCCTGCGAAGAGCTGAACGTGCCCTACAGGGTAATTGACATTGTCAGCAATAAATGGTGGGAAAACATTAAGAATGAGCCGGTTGACGGCTATCTGGTACGGGCTGCCGGCGACACGGAGGTGCGAAAGCAGATGTACAATGAACGGTTGTATTTCATCGAAAAATACCTGCCCGACACTCCGATGTACCCTTCCTATTTCGGAAGCCTGCTGTATGAAAACAAACGGATGCAATCGTACTGGATGAAAATCCATGATATTCCCCATCCCGAAACATGGATTTTTTACCGCCGGGATGAAGCAAAGGCATTTATCAGAGATCATTACCGCTGGCCCATTGTCTCAAAGCCCAATCTCGGGGGTGCAGGTTCGGGAGTGCGGATTGTCAACACCGCTGCAAAAGCCCGCAGGCTTGCAAGAAAGGTTTTTACCCGCTTCAAATGGTACAATCCCGGCCTTCTGCGCTGGAAAAAATGGTGGTTTCTGCGGATTCCCGTGATGGATGACCGGCAGCACAACTACCTGTTGTTTCAGGAATACATTCCGGCCCAATGGGAATGGAGAATTCTGAAAGCCGGGGATTCGTATTTCGGACAACAGAAATTACCGCGCAAGGGTCTTCACTCAGGCAGCCGTCGCTCAGGCTGGGTTGACCCGCCGCGGGAGCTGCTGGAGATCACAAGGAAAATCAGCGAGTTGTCCGGAATCCGGTCACTCAATGTGGATATCCTCGAACATACCGATGGCAGTTATTATGTGAACGAAATTCAAACGTGGTGGGGCGTAAGAACACCCTACCAGATGAAGATCAATGACAAACCTGCGCGCTACCTGTATACCGGAAACGGTGAATATGAGCTGCAATTCGGGGATTTCCACCGAAACAGAGGATGCAACCTGAGGGTATCCGATTTCCTGGCGCAGCTCAACCAACCCCTTACCTGATCTGCTATGTCACAAACCATCCTGGCCATACTGATTGGTGTACCGCTGCTGATTTTCGGACTGCTGCGGAAATCCAACATCATGTTTGTGCTGTTTCTCATTATATACTTCCAGGGGGTTTTTTCGATGCTGGGGTTCTCGATGACCCTGGTGAAGGCAGTGATTGAAATTTTAGTCTGGCTCTTCTTCTTAGTGGCACTTCTGGATCGGGCTACCGAAAACCGGAATCTGCCGGGCAGCATGATCATTTTAGGTATGACCATCACTTACCTGATCGGATTAATCCTGGCAGGTGCCCTGAATTTCGATGCATATTCCTATTTCCGGCATTACATGAATGCATTTCTGATTTTTGCAGGAACCTATATGTATACCTTCAAGCCCAAAACCCTCTTCCGGCTTAATCGCTTTATATTTTTCATTTTTCTGATACAGATCGTTGCTTCATTTGTGAAATATTTTACCATCGGAAGATCCGAAGAGCATGTGGGCACAATGATTATCTCCACTGGATCTTTACATACAGTTTTTCCACTATTTGCAATTGGGTTTATGATTTATTCATGGCTTCATCTCGGACGCAGATGGCGTTACCTAATTTTTACACTGGGTTTCCTTTTTATGGGTTGGGTTGGGGATAAAAGGGGCATTTACTTTTATCTGGTTTTACTGCTGGCCTTCCTGTTCTGGAAGCGGTTCCGCGACAACCGCCAGGGACGATTTATCCCGGTTTCCTTTATCTGGTGGTCACCGCTAATTTTACTGGGGATGATCGGTGTTTTTTATCTTGGAGTACGTTTAACACCTACTCTGAATCCCGAAAAGAAAGTGTGGGGCAGATATGATGGGAAATACCTTTCCTCCTATATCTATGTGTATAATGTTATGGATCAGAGCAGTGGTGACTACCGCGGGAGATTTGGAGGCACCTATCTGGTCTTGAGCGAGTTTTTTACCGGGGAAGGATTGATGATCAAACAGAAGGCAACGGTAAAAACCATCCTTACGGGTTTTGGAGCCGATAAATATGTGGGCGATGTAGCTGAAAGGCTGGAAAAGCAACGGGATATCGGTATTATCAAAGCCCGGGGACTGATTGACACAGGTCTTATCCAGGCGTTACTGGCTACCGGTATCCTGGGAGTCGTATTTCTGTTATGGTTCTATTTTTACTACATTAGGCGTGTTTCGGCGGTAAGCCGGTATGCTGAGCTTACTCCCTACTGGAAAACCATTGCATCCGGTACCTTCCTGATGGGGGTTGTCTTTATACTCGACTTCTTCACCTATTCCTCCACCTTTAATACCATTAACACCGTGTATCTCACCTTTTTCTTTTTTGTCGGGCAGCTCATCAGGCCCGATTTTATGGAAAGGTACAATACCGAAGAATCCCCAAGTTATCTGGTATGAGTAATGTTATACCCAAAAAGTTGCTGTATCTGCACAATGGCAGAGTTGACTCCCGGGAGGCGAACCTGGTGCAGGTGGTGTCGATGTGCAATGCCTTCAGCCGGTTTGGTTACAGGGTAACGCTGGTACTGAATGCCCGGAGTATGTCTGATGCAGAGGCAGAAAGGAAGCTTCAGTCTGCTTTTTCCATGGATCATACGGTAAGGGTTAAGCTTATCCGCCAGAGGCTGCACAGAAAGCTGGCAAAACATCTGTCTTGTTTACAGATTCCATCCATCATAAGGAGTGAGTCGCCAGATGTGATATTTGTGAGAGACCCTCGGTATTTCAGAATGTCGCTCAGAAGTGCCAAACCTGTTCTGCTCGAAATCCACAATACCCATATGCATCTCGGAAACCGCTGGTTGAATGCCATTTTCTGCCGGTGGATCCTTACAGGTGCCGGAAAAAAGGGATGTGAAAAGGTAATCTGTATCAGTGAAGCATTGCGGGATTATTGGGTTTCCAATGGGATCCCGGAAGAAAAGACCATGGTATTGCATGATGGATTTTCAACGGAGCTTTTTACGGAAGTCATCCCTTTGCCGATAGCCCGCAGTACATTGGGGATAGATCCTGAGGCTACCCTGGTGGTATATTCCGGAAATCTGCAGGCAAACCGGGGGATCCACTACATCCTTGATCTTTCAGTAGCTTTTCCGCATGTGCTTTTCCTCCTGGTGGGGGGGAATCCTGAACGGAGAATTCTGTACGAGGAGGTGTGCAGAAACCGTGGAATTGTCAATATTCGGTTCGAGGGGCAACAGCCTCATAACAGGATTCCTCTTTACCTCTATGCAGCCGATGTGCTGCTGGCCATGTGGTCCAGGGAAGTCCCCACCATCAATTTCTGTTCGCCGTTAAAAGTGTTTGAATATCTGGCCACCGGAATCCCGATGGTGATACCCGGATACCCGACCATAATGGAGGTGGTTGAAGACGGTAAGGATGCTTTTGTCTGCCTTCCGGATGACCCGCTGAGTTTTGAAAAAACCCTCCAAAGGGCGCTTGATGCAGATTCGGAGAGTCTCCGCATGATGGCCAGTAATGCCCGGAAGAAGGCAACAGAAAGTTATTCCTGGAATACCAGGGCACAACGGATAATACTTGCCATCCCAGAAAAACTTCGTCCATGAATCCACAAAAGCTGAAAGTATTGTTTGTTTCCGGCGGAAATCACCCTGGTTTCAGCATTGCCCCATTCATCAAGAGCCAGGCTGAGGCATTGATGGAAGCGGGAGTTTCAGTGGATTTTTTCAGGATCACCCGTAAAGGGCTCAGGGGCTACCTGTCGCATATCAGACCTCTGCGCAAAGTTATCAGGGAAGGACAATACGACCTGGTCCATGCCCATTATACCTTTTGCGGGTGGGTAGCCCGACTTGCCAACAGCCGTATACCCCTTGTAGTTTCCTATATGGGTTCTGATACCTATGGCAGCGTCAACTCAAGCGGACGAAGAAAACTGAAAAGTATCCCGGTGGTTCTGCAGGGGATGCTGCTCAATTTTTTCGTGGATGCCATTATCGTTAAATCGAAGAACCTCAGAAAGATGATACTGCGAAAAAGTATTGCTTCTGTAATTCCAAATGGTGTAGATTTTAAAGCATTTATGCCGATGGAGAAAGAGATTGCACTGCAAAAGCTGGGGTTATCGGACAATACCCGTTATGTGCTGTTTATGGGCAATCCTGCTGATCCGCGAAAGAATTTTTCCCTGGCATTCAAGGCATGTCAGCTTGCAGAAAAACAGGTGAAATTTCGTTTGCTTTCTCCTTATCCTGTAAAGCCGGAGGATGTCCCCCTGTATCTGAATGCAGCCGACTTGCTGCTGGTTACTTCCTGGCTGGAGGGATCCCCGAATATTGTGAAAGAAGCAATGGCCTGCAATTGTCCCATCATTGCCACCCCTTCGGGTGACATTGCAGAAGTGCTTGGCCAGACCAAACAGTGTTACCTGCTTCCTTTCGATGCCGAGATGCTGGCAAAAGGAATATCTGAGGTGCTGTCGGCAGCCGGGCGATCAAACGGACGTGAACTCATGCAGCATCTCGACAATACCGTAGTGGCCAGGCAGATCATAGAACTATACAAACGATTGAAAATAAATGAGTAAGGGAGCCATCATCATTGAAGGCCATGTACAGGGCTTATCCAATACCCGGGCGCTGGGTCGTGCCGGTATTCCGGTCTATGTCCTGAACCATGGAGAAAAGTGTGTGGCCCGATACTCCCGGTACTGTGCGAAATATTTCCCATGCCCTCCTTACGATAGTGATGAACTGGCGCATTTTCTGAAGGACCTGGCTGAACATCATGATGTGCAGGGATGGGTGGTCTTTCCATCAAATGACCATGCAGTGCTTACCCTTAGTCGTAACCGGAAATTGCTGTCTCCCTTGTATCACCTGATGGCACCGGAGCCGGAAACCGCTTTGCAGATCTGCGATAAATATCTCCTGATGCAGAAAGCGGTAGCAGCTGGCCTCCCGGTACCCTGCACCTGGAACCTTACAGCCCCTGTCCCCGAAAAAGCAGTGTGGCCTGTGCTGATCAAAGGCCGTCTTGGATTGTCTTTTTACCGGAAAACAGGGAAGAAAGTGGTAATATGCCGCAGTTTGAAGGAGTATCAATCTCAGAAGGAGGAATTTACTGCTTCTGGCTGGGAAGACCTTGTGATGGCGCAGGAGATGATTCCTGATGAAAAGGATCAATGTACGATATCTGTTGGCATTTATTGTGTTGAAGGGACTATAAAAGCCTCATGGACAGGCATAAAGGTGAGGCAGCATCCTGCCAGGTTCGGAACGGCCACCCTTGCCAGAAGCATCCATGACCAGGAGGCGGTAACGTATGCCGAAAACATGATGAAGGCATTGCAGTACAATGGAATATGTGAGATTGAGCTGCTTCGTGATCCCCGGGATGGCAGGCTCAGGCTCATTGAAATCAATCCCCGCACCTGGCTGTGGGTTGAGCTTGCCCGTGCCGCAGGGGTTGATCTGACCCTGATCGCATGGCAGGATGCCGTGGGGATGTCTCCGGTGTTTCCGGATCATTATGCGGCAGATTTGGTATGGAGAAACTTTTATACCGATGTGTGGTTTGGCCTTGGTAGCCTGATCCGTGGTGATCTGGCACTGACAGCCTATTTTGGGCAGATGAAAGGTAAAAAGGTGCCGGCTGTCTGGGCAAAGGATGATCCCCGGCCATTTCTGAGGTTAACCTTACTGCTCCCTTATCTGATGAGAAACCGATGAAAAGGATTATCCCCATATTCAATCCTTCAGTAACCCCATGGGTTTTGTTCCGGTCTTTGTGGGTCAGGGGGGCTCAGGCCTCCTGTGAAGCCTGGTTCAGGCAACACACCGGTAAAAAATTCGTACTGGTTACTGCATCATGCCGCAATGCTTTGTGGCTGGCTTATAAAGCTGCGGGAGCCGAGGGAGAGGTGATCACAACTCCTCTTATCTGCCACTCGGCAGTTGAGTCGGCTCTTGACGCCGGTCTTGACCTTCGTTTCTGCGACCTGGCGTCGGGCTCATTTCTAATGGATGTCTCCCGGATCGATACGCATATCAACTCGAAAACAAACGTTATTCAGGCTACCCATCATGGAGGCCAGATGGTAGATATGAAACCCCTGATGGAAGCTGCCGGAAAACACGGTCTTCTGGTTATTGAGGACTGTGCACAGGCTTTTTCTGCCTCGCTGTATGGCATACTGGCCGGTACATCAGGAGATATCTCCTGCTTCACCCTGTCGAAAAACTGCTATGGCATTGGTGGTGGGATTCTGGCTACCAACAGTGAAGATATCTATAACAAAGCAGCAGCAATGCAGCAGGGATGGCCCCGGTTTCAGTCAAAACTTCTTTGGTACCGGATCGTGAGATATATGCTGGAAACCGGACGTCAATACCCTTTGGCTGCCCATGCATACGAATGGATAATGGCCCGGCGAAAACACAAAAGAGCAAGGAATCCGCTTCTACGGGAGCATCCTGTTCGCAGGTACCGACCGGCAAAACTCTTCAGCCGGCTGTTTGTCGTTCAGCAACAACGATTTTCTGCGCTGAACAAAAAAACCGCCACCCATGCGGACAGTTTGAATAAGGCTTTGGCGTCCGGTGGATTGGTGTCCTGCACCCCGATGGAGCAATTGAGTTTTCCAAAAATGTTCTTTTCACATCCACTGTTGAATGCCAAAGAAGCCATTCCGAAACTGAATGAAGCAGGAATTGAAGTCCGTCACCTCGAAAACAAGTATGGATCTCCTTTTCAGAAGCGGTTGGAAGAAATGGGGATGGGAAACCGATTGCAAGGACTTGAAAACTGTGTTCGTTACAGATGGCTGTACAACCGTATCGTAAGCCTTCCGATGCACCATGCCCTCAGGCCTTATCAGATTAGTTTTATGGTTTTGACCCTCAAAGAATTGTTACGTGAAAAAGATATTGATTGAGACAGGTCATCCGGGCCAGGTTCACCAGTTCAGGCATATTGCCGTGCAACTGATCAGCAGAGGGCATCAGGTGTTGTTTGTCACCCGCAGCAAACCTCTGTGCATTGAGCTGCTGAAGGCTTTTAATCTCCCCTATACGGTGCTGGCTGAACAAAGGCGAGATATCCTGACGAAACTGCTGCAGCTGCCCAGGCTGTACCTTCGCTATCTGATGATCCTGATCCGTTTCAAACCATCCCTTATCCTCAACAGGTTTACACCTCAGGGGTGCCATCTTGGCTGGCTGCTCAGGATCCCGGTGATAGGGTTCACCGATTCAGAACACACCAGGTTGATGGATGCCATTACTGTACCGTTTACAAAGGTGAAAATCACAGCATTATCCTATTGGAAGGATCTGGGATACAACCACCTCAGATACAACGGGAACATAGAGCTTTTTTACCTGCATCCAAATCATTTTACGCCTGATCCGTCGATTTACCGCCTTATGGGCATTGCTCCCGATACCCCTTTTGCCATTTTGCGCTTTGTGTCATGGGACGCATACCACGATCTGGGGCAGCAGGGGCTGAACCTTAGCGACAAACAGGAACTTGTAGCGATGCTGGCTTCAGGGATGCGTGTGTTTATCACCTCTGAATCACCCCTGCCACCGGAATTTGAGCCATACCGGATCAGCTTCCCTCCCGAGAAGATCCATGATGCCCTGGCTTTTGCACAATTGTATATCGGCGAAGGTGCCACCATGGCTTCAGAGGCGGCGCTGCTGGGCACTCCGGCTATCTACGTGAACTCACTCACGGCCGGCAGTATCGAAGATGCTGCCGAAGCCGGACTGATCCGTTCTTTCCGCAACAGAAACGGTGTGGCTGAAGCTGTAAGGGAGTGGATGCAGATGCCGGGCCTTAAGGAAAAACATCTCCGGTTGAGGGATGACTACATCCGGCAGAAGGTTGACATGGTTCCCCAAATCACACGGTTTGTTGAAATGTTCCCCGAAAGTCTTGCGTTTTTGCAGCAGAACCCGCACCTTTGGCAGACAAATTCAACGGATCAATAGGTATGCAAAGGGATTTTACGATGCCGGTTTATAAAGAGCTGCTGATGATACTGGCTGAGGCAGGGTATGCCTTCCAAACCTATTCGGATTTTGTTACCAATCCCGGGCCCCGTGTGGTAGTACTCAGGCATGACATCGACCGGAAGAAAGGTAATGCCCTTGTTTTTGCGGAAATACAGCATGCCCGGGGTATCACCGGCAGCTATTATTTCAGAATTGTCCCTGAGAGCTGGGATGAGGATATCATCAGGGAAGTAGCACGCCTTGGGCATGAAGTGGGTTACCACTATGAAGATGTGGATCTGGTTCGCAAGAAAAAACACCTCTCGGGTTCAGCTTTAATTGAAGCTGCATACAGCCACTTCGCCATACAACTCGGCAGGTTTCGCGAGCTTGTTCCGGTGCATACCATCTGCAGCCATGGCAGCCCCCTTTCCCCTTTTGACAACAAAATGATCTGGAAACATTACAGTTACAGGGATCTGGGAATTCTTGCAGAGCCCTACCTCGATACCGATTTCTCCAGAATAGCCTACCTTACCGATACCGGGCGTCGCTGGAACGGACGCGCTGTTACCATCCGGGATCATGCCGGCGCAAGCGCACTTGCCTTCCCGCACATCCGTAATACCCGCCAGCTTACTGCCGCTGTGAAGTCGAAACAGCTGCCTGATCA
>ERZ795055.4160-NODE-4160-length-10256-cov-5.238310_pt1 | contig 10256 bp, 9 predicted proteins | sample MGYA00375139_ERZ795055 | MGnify/ENA primary metagenome ERZ795055 (study PRJEB30184, sample SAMN05720283) | anaerobic digester metagenome | isolation source: active sludge of municipal wastewater-treating anaerobic digesters | place: USA | collected 2015-01-23 ...
TGGGACGATTGGGAAACCACCGAGACCACTCCACAGGATGAGGCTGCTTCATGCGCCTCGGAAGCTACAGACGGAGGGGTGATTGTTTGCGGTTATACCTCCTCGGTCGGTGAAGGGAGTTATGACTTTCTTCTGATCAAATACGACAAAAAAGGAAAACAGCTCTGGAAAGATACTTTTGGCGGTTTTGAGGATGACCGGGCTTCTGCCCTTGTGGCCATTGGCAAGGATGAAGCCGTAATCTGCGGCTTTACCCGCTCCGACGGGGAGGGAAAAAGAGATATCTGGGTGATTTCTGTAAAATAAACAGCTGATCAGGATGCAGGCAGTGTATTTTCTTGCCGGTATCATCGCAGGGCTTGCCATAGGCTGGTACCTGACAAGATTACATTATGAAGGGAAAAAGGATCAGAAAGGGCAACCTGACAATCAGGACCAAATCAATTGAAAGCCATGACGGAAAAAGAGAAAGACCGGATGATCTGCGGAATTCGTCCGGTAGAAGAAGCTATTGCAGGAGGTAAGGAGATCGACCGTGTGTTACTCCGGAAATCGGGGCAGGGAGAAGGTTTCCGGGAGCTGTTCAGCCTGATCCGGAAAAAAGGGATACCTTTTCAGTATGTACCTGACGCCAAACTCCACCAGCTTACCCGGCAGCAGCATCAGGGGGTGGTGGCCTTTATCTCTGCCATTGAATACCAGAACCTCCAGGAGGTTATCATGGGGATCTTCTCCGGCGGGAAAGATCCTTTTCTGCTTATGCTCGACAGGGTAACCGATGTGAGGAACTTCGGTGCCATCGCCCGCACGGCGGAGTGCGCAGGAGTAGATGCCATTATCATTCCCGAAAAGGGGGCTGCACGTATCAATGCAGAAGCAGTAAAGGCTTCGGCGGGTGCGCTGATGAGGATACCTGTGTGCAGGGTCCCGAACCTGATTCATTGCGGCACCGAACTCATCCAGTCGGGACTCTCACTCCTTTCGGTAACCGAAAAGGGGAATGAGGATTTCTACCAGGCCTCCTATGAAGGACCTGTATGTCTGATCCTCGGATCGGAGGAGGATGGCATCAGCGCCCCGTTGCTGAAAATGAGCAGCAGGCGCCTGCAAATACCGCAGTTCGGCACCATTGGCTCACTCAATGTATCGGTTGCAGGAGGCATTATCCTGTTCGAAGCTGCAAGAAAGCGCAATCTCATCAGGCCATAATCCTGTTTACTGACTTTGAAGTATATGAATACCCCATCCGCTTCAACACCCCCCGGATCAACTTTCCGTTGGTCAGGATGGCCACTGGTGCTTTTGCTGGCGCTGAGCCTTATTCTTCGTTTGTATGGAATTGGGGAACGTTCCTACTTCAACGATGAATTAAGCGCCATTTTCAGGACTCAGACAGATACTTTTGATGAATTCGTCGAAGAAGCCGTCATCCCCGATTACCATCCGGCCGGAATCCAGTGGATCCTCTGGCAGCTGACCCGCTATCTGGGCACCGATCCTTTGGTAGTCAGATTGCCTTTTGTGCTTGCAGGCACCCTGGGGGTTTGGGTGTTGTTTCTGCTGGGCAGGATCTGGTTTGGGGAAAAAACCGCCTGGATGGCCGCCGCAGCGCTGGCATGTTTGCAGTTTCCGGTCTATTTCGGACAACTGGCACGCCCCTACAGCACAGGGACACTGTTTGTGCTGATGACAGCCTTGTTCTTCACCCTGCTTACACGATCGGCCGATCAAAGGCCCCGCACAAGGTACCTGCTGGCAGCAGCTGCAGGGATCTCCTGTGCCCTTAGCATGTACAACCACTATTTTAGTTTTTTTGTGGCAGGGATCACTGCACTGGGATTTTTCCCCATGCAGCGTAAAAAAACATTGATCCCCTACCTGTTTGCTGGGGTAACCGCCCTGGCCCTTTTCCTGCCCCACCTCGAAATCAGCCGCATCCAGCTTTCCCGCGGAGGGCTCTCCCTTTGGCTGCCCCCGCCTGAACCAGTATGGCTGAAGGAGCACCTTCTGTATCTCTTTAATGAAAGCAAAGCGCTCACCTTCCTGTTTTCCCTTTTTCTGATTCCCCTGCTTATCAGGCTCACCGGACGGCCCGTTCCCGGGTTGAAAAGAGGTAAGGTGTACCTGGCAGCAGGCATCTACCTGGGTTCGCTCGGCTTTGCCTGGCTCTATTCGGTGCTGGTGAATCCCATTTTACAGAATTCCATCATGCTGTTTGCCTTCCCCTTCCTGCTTCTGGCCCTCTTCTTCGGAGCCGGCGTAATACCCGACAAGTGGTTCAGAATAACCGCAATCCTGTTCCCTCTGCTGCTCACGGCACACCTGATCCTGGGTGCACGCTATTACCGGAATGATCAGTACTCGGATTTCAGAACCAATGCCTCCCTTCTGTGCGATGTACTCTCGAACCACGAAAATGCGGTATGGATTGCACAGGTGAACGATCCCTGGTACCTCCATTTCTACATGGATCCGGTATGCAAGCCCGACAGTGCCCTGACCTATCTGATCAGCAACCGGGAAGACCTGAAAAACCTCGACCTTGCCCTCGACACCCTTCAGGCCGACCATGCAGCCTTTGTGTGGCTACGACCATACGACCCGATGATCACATCGGTAATCCGCAGCCATTTCCCCTTTCTGGTAAGATACAATGCCACCCAGACCTTTGATGAGTTCTACCATTTCTCCAGAAACATACCTCCGCCGGATGAAAACGGATATCTGTACGATACCCTCAAACTGGCTGCCTTTGACGATACCTTACATCCCGTACAGGTTTTGCCTGAAAAGGAATTCTCCGAACTTTTCAACGGGTCACTCCCCACCGAAAAGATCCCCGCAGGGCGCCCCTGCCTTCTCCATGCATCCCTCAACGGGACAGGTGACACCAGCCTTTCGGCCCTGCAACTCGTTGTTACGCTGGAATCGAACACCGGGGTGGTAAAATCGTGGAACAGCCTGCCAGCCTCATTCCTCGACCCCAAAGGATCGCGCTTTTTCTTTTCGGTATATCTTCCCGGTTATATCAAAAATACCGACCGGTTAAAGGTATTTTTATGGAATCCTGATCAGGAAACCTATACCCTTGGACAATATACCGTTTCGATGATACTTCCAAAAGAACAGAAATAAAATGAACCATACCCATCTGCTCAGGTATTTGATTTTTTCAGCGGGAATTCTCCTGGTGGCCAGCGGATGCCAGCGCACCAGGGTTGAAAAGACCTATCATCCGAACGGTAAAACAGCTTCTGAAGTTGAATACAAAGGGTCGCTCAAACACGGGAAAGCGGTCTGGTATTACGAAGACGGGCGTAAGGAGGTGGAGTATTCATACCGGGAAGGGGAGCTGGAGGGAACCGTAACACGCTGGTATTTCAACGGGAATATTGAATTCAGGGAAGCCTATTCCGGGAACCTGCTGCACGGAACATCAGAATACTTTTTCATCACAGGGAAGCTGTCTGAGGAAAAACACTACCGGGAAGGTACACTTCATGGCCTTTATCTGCTGAACTGGGAAAACGGATCTGCAAAAATCCGGGGGAATTATGCGCACGGGCTTTTCGATGGCAAATGGGAATATTTCGACGAAAAGGAGTCGAAGGTGGGTGAAGCTTCCTTTCAGCAGGGTTCCGGCACCATGACCGGTTACCACAAAAATGGAAAAATCAGCAGGGTAGTCCCCTATCAGAATAACCTGAAACAAGGGAAAGAGCAGGTATATGATGAATCCGGAACCCTTACGGAAGAGTTGGTTTACGAGAAAGGGGAACTGGTTGGGAAAACCTACGCGAAATAACTTGCGGACAGGAAAAAAAAGTTGTATATTTGGAGCTTTAACTGTAAACCAATTCTTTCCATAATGATCAAAGAACTGCCAGACATCACAGAGCGGGTGGAGGTGTTCGGGGTATCCACCGCAAGAGACCTGATAAACCGGACACTTCAACACCAGCAATTTGTAACCCCATATTCGGCGCACGAGGAGCCGAACATACCCTCGGGGTTCGAGAATCTTGATCAGATCACCAAAGGTTTCAGAAGAGGAGCACTTACCGTTGTAGCCACCAGGCCGGGCAACGGAAAAACGGCATTTTTGCTCTCTCTGATCAGCAACCTTACCCTTCAGCTCGAACGACGGGTAGCTTTGTTTACTCCTGAGCGGTCGGCACAAAAAGTAATGAACCGTTTGATCGAGAGCACGACCCGGCATTCGGTCAGCCAGATCCGGGGGGGGATGCTGAAGGATGCCGACATGGAACTGGTAAACAGCCAGATACAGCGAATCGCCTCTGCGCACCTGTTTTTTGATGAAGCCCAGAACCTGGATGCCCGTGAGCTGATGCTGCGATGCTACCATCTGAAGGAAAAGTACCAGCCGGAGATCATTCTGGTGGACGCTCCCTACCATTACGTAAGCCACATCCAGGACACCTCGGTTCAGGCATCTGAGATGCAGGAGATGCTTGGTGTACTGCAGCATATTGCCACCGAAATGAACGTACCTGTGGTGTGTTTCCTGCAGCTCGACCGTCCGGCGCATCCGGTAAACGGAAGTATTGTTCCTGTGATGGAGGAGATGCCTCCGTGTATGGCTGCTGCCGGCGGGCAATTCATCTTCATCCACCGGCCTGAGTTCTACAATGCCCTGAACAAGAAAGTTCCCAAAGGGACAGTAGAGCTGCTGGTGTATGCCTCGAAGGATGCAAAGGTTCCGAAAAGCACCTACCTCAGGTTCATCGAAAGCATTGATACATTTGTAAATCCGTAAACAGGGGCTATTCCCTTTCTGAACCCGGATCCGTCACCAGGCCTCTTCCTGCCACGGCTCCGTAACCTGTCATGTAGGAAGCATATTTCAACGAAGGGCTTCCCGGATCAGACCCCAGCCTGTATTCCTTCCACCGCCGGTTCACTGTTTCAATTGTAGATGCATCCATGACTACCGGGTTAGGCCATTCCCGTGTAAAGCCATCATTTTCAAGGGTTTTTCGGGTACCGTCGAAACCTGCCACCACAACCCCGGCATCAAAATCAGCCCGAAGGAAATCCCGCTCCGGGTCTATATTGCCTGCCATAAGCCAGAGGCAATCTGACAGCGAGAATGTTGCAGCGGTGGCATCCATATAGGCAGCAAACCGGATGTGGTTTTTCAGGAGCCGGGGGGAGATGATCCGGTGCAGTTCCCTGACGGATGTACCTGTTTGTTTATCAACAAATATCAGCATGAGAGGCAGCCCTGACCGGATGGCCTGGCCAGATACAGATACCACCCCCTGAAGCTGCAGCAAAGCGTCAAGGTCTGTCTGCTCAGGGAGTGTTGCACCGGGAAGTGCCCTCGCGATGGTGGCATCCACCCCCATTTTTCCACCAAAGGCAAAGGAGCCTGAAGCATGATCCAGCACATCCAGGGGCCCTTTCTGGAAGAACAGGTCCCTTGCCGGGTCTACCGAGGAGGCGATGGTGGCAAGCACCTTCTGCGGATCATCCAGGTTCACCGGTTCAGGGAACAACACCATCACTTTGTTGAACATCATCTGTCCGGCACCCCACAGGGCAGAGGCGACCTTTTGCGGCACACCCGGAAAGGAGGCTTTTACAGATGCCAGAACCATATTGTGGAATACTCCTTCGGCGGGCATCTGCATATCCACAAGTTCAGGAGCGACCGCTTTGCGGAGCGGGAGCCTGAAGATCAGGCCTGTGGCTTTTCCGAGCCAGAGATCTTCCTGAGGAGGGATCCCTACGATGGTGGTGGGGTAGACCGCATCGCGCCGGTGGGTAATGGCAGTAACATGGAAAACCGGATAGAGGTCGGCCAGGGAATAGAATCCCGTATGATCCCCGAATGGACCCTCCATCCTAAGGGCCTCCTCCGGGTCCACATATCCTTCGATCACAATATCAGAACCTTCGGGAATCCAGATGTCGTTGGTAAGGGACCTGACCAGTTTCACTCCCTTCTTGCGGATAATCCCCGCCATGAGCATCTCATCGATGAAAGGGGGAAGCGGCGCAGTTGCAGCATAGGTGAGTATGGGGTCCCCGCCCAGAGTAACGGTCACCGGCATCCTTTTTCCCATCGCCTTGTACTTTCTGAAATGGGAAGCTCCATCCTTGTGCAGATGCCAGTGCATTCCGGCAGTTACGGCATCGTAGACCTGCATCCGGTACATACCGGTGTTGGGTTTACCGGTCTCAGGATCAACGGTATGGACCAGCGGAAAAGTTATAAACGGACCCCCGTCACCCGGCCAGCAGGTGAGCACCGGCAAACGGGTAAGGTCAGGTTTCGGCATCACCACCTCCTGGCATCTGCCCCGTCCTTTGTGTTTTTTGGGCAGCCTGCGGGATAGTCTCAGCACTTCGGGGATCAGCGGGATTTTACTGATCAATCCCTGACTTCCGGCTTTCTCCAGCACCTGCATGGTATGCTCCAGATCTGTGGTAACATTTACCAGGTCTTCCACCCCAAAGGCCATAGCCATGCGGCGGTCAGATCCGAAGGCATTGATCAGCAGCGGAAAGTTGGTGCCATTCTGTTCGAAAAGCAGCGCAGGGCCGTTTTCTTTGATCATCCGGTCAGCTATTTCGGTGATTTCCAGATGGGTGCTGACAGGTACCGAAATGCGGCGCAGTTCTCCTGCTGCCTCAAGCTGCCTGATAAATTCCGACATAGATTCAGATCGCATGGTGCTGTTATTTGATGACCCGGCGGATGTTCCTGCGGATATTCAGTTGGTTGATAAGAAGCATGCCTGCGATCAGCAGGGCAGACAGCAGGAAGGTAAACAGGTTCGGACTGTCCATAATATTTATGCCCCGGTCAGATAACTGGTTCCCGATCCAGTGGTGTGCTACCCCGACCATGATGCTGTCAACCATATACAGAATCACCACGACCATCGTCAGCATCCCCAGCAGGTACCTCTCCACACGAAAGGGGGGGACACCGAGGTGCACCAGTGTTCTGATCTCGTAATCTGATCTCACGATGAAGAGGCTGAAACTGAGTATGAACAGGTAGAGGGCCAGGATAACGATGACAATTCCCACGATGGCAGTGACCAGCACACTGACCTGCAAAAGCTGGTTGAGCCTTCCGCTCCTCAGCTCACTCTGGTTGGTTTCGTATCCCTGCTTACGGATGAAGGTGGTAAGGTCAGGATCAGCAGCCCTGTAGGAAACCACCACCAGCCGGGTGGGATCCGATTTCTTCTGATCGCCGTAAAGGTTGTTACTGAATTGCAGAAAGGAGTGCGGTACCAGGATCGCGTTGATCTTTTCGCTCAGGCCCACAATTTTTCCGGGATATTGCACTACCTGACCGTTTCCCTTTATGGTAATCACCAGATCCGCCAGCCGCAGGCTTTTACCTGACAACCGGGGTAGGTTTTGACCGGGTGCAAATCCGAAATTGTAAAACCGGAGAAAATCGGCGGGCAATACCACGGGAACAAACGGGGATGCTGTGTCCCAATGCCATTCTGCATCAGAAATATCTACAAGATCATCAGGTATCGACTCAAAAAAGAACTCTGATACCATATTGGGGACCTCCAGCCCCCCCAGGTTCACCTGCACCGAGACTTTAAACCGGCATGGCTCAAAGGGTTCGACCCTGGATACGAAAGGCTTCTCACGGATTTCCCCGATTTCGTCATCCCGGAAGGCATTTCCCGATAAGCCCAGGGTATTTACCAGGGTTACTTTTTTACTGATGACAATGATTCCCGGCCCAAACAGGTCGTCACTGTCATTTTCCCTGAACCATCGCACATCGAACCACAACTGAACCGACATCATCAGAATAAAAAACCCCACCAGTGACCCGGCAGAAGCACCGGCAAGGCGCAGAAGGTTTTTACCACCGATGAGCCTGGAGAACCAGGGTTGTAGTCCTCTCATGTTTTACACCTCCAGTGTTTGATGAAACGGAATTCCATAGTCGGGGCCCAGGCTGGTCAGGATGAGCCCTGCCCCCTGCTCCTTTACCTTCTGCAGCATCAGATTTACTGCCAGCGCCGTATTGATCTCATCAAGGTGGCTGAAGGGTTCATCGAGCAGCAGGAAACTGAAGGGTTGCACCATCGCCCTGATGACAGCCACCCGCTGCTGCTCCCCGAATGAAAGGGTGGCTGCCTTACGGTGCATCAGTTTTTCAATACCCAGCAGGGCAAACAACTCTTCTGTCTGTGATTTGGATACACGGGAGGATATCTGCCGTTTCAGCATCACATTTTCCCATGCGGTAAGCTGCCTGAAAAGCCTCAGATCCTGAAATACCACCGACAGGTCTTCGCGCCTGAAACGGGCAAAATCGGTATGCCGGAGCATGCGGAGACTGGTTCCGTCGTAGGCGAGATTTCCGGTGTAGTCGGTGCGCAATCCATAGATAAAGGCAAGTGCAGAGGTCTTCCCCCTGCCGCTTTGCGACCGGAACAGGTATGCGTTACCTCTGGACAACACCACATGCTGCCCCCAGATTCCGGAGACCTCACCGAACAATCCACCCGTAACGTCTGGCCTGATATGGTCAAGGGTAATAGTCTCCATCAACGGTTATTTATCAGTTGTAACAATCCATGGGAGCAGAAGTTGCAGGCTGTTGACATCATCCTGCACCAATGTTGCCTTCAGATGCAGTTTTCCCGGCGTGCCTCCCGCATAAACTGACCTGCACAAAGATATGATCGCCCCCCTTCCTTCTTCAGGGGTAAACCCTTTCATCAGACCTGAAATTCTTTCTGCATTCAGAAACAGGTACAACCCTTCCGATGCATCCGGAGCCGCTATGGCACCCGGAGAGGAAGATGCCGGATTCCTGAGATCTGTTCCCAGGAGGGGTTCCTTCCGGTTCGATATCAGGATCCCGGAATCCTTAATGGTAAGGTAGAGCGGAGTAACAACACCTGAAGGGATACCGGGTATGTTTCCGGTGGCACGGTACAGTTTTCCATCGGCCACAAGCGTTCTGTTTGCCATCAGCTCAGCCACAAGGGCTTCGGCATCCTGCCTGCTCCGGGCATCGAAACTGATGCGAACCTCGGGCTTCAGCAGTGAAAACGGGTTGCCGATGTCATCGTGGAGGTTCAGTACCAAACCAAGCATTTTCCCAATGGGTGCATCGGGATGAGAGATGCTGACCACCAGATTGCCGGCCACGTGCTGCAGTAATGCATCGGAACTGAGCCCGGACAGCAACCCGAGGTCAAGCCATTGGGGTGCTGCCGCACGTACGGCATTAAATCCGTTCGAATCCGCAGCCAGCGCTGCCACAAGCAGGAGGTTACCGCGGTCATGGAAGGGAAACGACTCCTGCGAGATTCCCCTTCCAACAAGCCACTTCAGGTAAGGCTGGATCCCTTTGTCAGGGGTAAAACGGAAATCCAGATCCACGGCACCCTGCTCAAAAGTCACATCAGCCTGCCAGGATTCCAGCCACTCGTTCATCCCGATACCGGTCAAAGGAACCGGGCCTTCTTCAGAAAAGGCTTCCGGGATTCCAAAGATGGTGGCATCAGCCCCTTCTGTAACTTTTATGTCCTTCTCATCCATATCCTTAAAGTAGCTCCCTGCAAGGGAACCAGAAAGGAACTGCTCAAGGGTGCTACGAACTCCTGCAGTTCCCTTCGGATGACCGATCCGCAGGATCCACATCACATCGCGGCTGACGGCAACTGCCTGAAGGTCACTGATGAGGAGGCGATAATTTTTATACCTGGCAGCAGTGACAGCATTACCAGGAGAGGGTTTGAAGACACGTTCCGCATCAACCCTGCCGGAAAGGGGGATGGCCATACCCCAAACCGATGCCTCCTTATCCCGGAAGTGGAATGCAACTCCTTGTTTCACAGGATCAATATATTTCCGGATGTATTGAAAGCCCTCATGCGAAAGCATACCTGCCAGAGGCAAAGGCTTACCGGGCATCTCCGCACCGGCTGAAAGCGTTTTATTTTGCCATTCATCGGGGTTCCCGGCCTTTTCGAGAAGCACCGCGGGGTTGAAGATCGCTACCAGGGAAGCCCCTTCCGGAACCAATGACATATACCCGGTCTGTTTCCGGAATGCCGTAAAATACCAAAGGAGCAAAGCTGCAAGCAGCAATGCTCCTCCGGACCACCACAGAATCTTGCGGTTCATATCTTTATATTATCGCATATACCTGAAACTCTTACCCGGATAATATGCCTGGTTTCCTAAAATCTCCTCGATACGGATGAGCCGGTTGTACTTGGCGATCCTGT